>Ga0209475_10000216_pt1 | contig 162284 bp, 79 predicted proteins | sample tdDd471_FD_187128 | JGI IMG/M metagenome (GOLD analysis project Ga0209475, IMG submission 187128) | Marine sediment microbial communities from the Atlantic coast under amendment with organic carbon and nitrate - tdDd47.1 (SPAdes)... | ecosystem: Environmental > Aquatic > Marine > Coastal >... | reverse complement strand
GTGAAACTACCCTAGATTCAGGGTATATCTAGGGTAGATTTTCAGTGGGCGCAAATTGCGGCTTTCGACCCCAACCTGAGTTTGGTGGTGCGCTCAAAAAGCGGGGTTAGGGTAGAAATTTTGGGCGCAAATTGCGGCTTTCGACCCCAACCTAAGTTTGGTGGTGCGCACGGTAGGGTTTAGGGTATGGACAAGTGGGCGCAAATTGCGGCTTTCGACCCCAACCTGAGTTTGGTGGTGCACTTTTCTGGGTTAGGGCTAAAGTGAGTGGGCGCAAATTGCGGCTTTCGACCCCAACCAAGTTTGCTAAAAACGGGGGCAGGGTTAAGGGTACGGAGGCAGGGTGCGGTAGAGAGGGAATGGGGACGAAAGTGAGGCGTGCTGACGCAAAGTGTGAGAGGCTCGGGAGACGATGCACGGCGGGTGGATGGGCGCGCACGAGCACGCGTGAAGGTGGGAGCATGTGGTGGCGCATGCTCGCGCGTGGGTGTGGGACAAAGGGTGGCAGAGATGCTGGGGTATTAAGATTTCTAGCCCCCTGTGAGCACGTGGGTGTGGTGAGAGGGGTGGGTGTGGTGTGTGGGTGGGGCATAGGGTTTAGGGAGTGATCAATGGTGGTGAGTATCTGTGTCCTTATATTTCCTAGATATTGATACTATTTATATATACAAGGTGGTGGGTTCCGACATTCGAGCTAGTGGTAACCACTAATGCTCGAAATGGAAATGAAACCACCTTGCTCTATATACCCTACCAGTGAATTTTTCATTGGAATTTTCACTAATCCTACCAATGAGGTGAGTCTTTCTCTTTTTCCCACAAATTCCAATTGGAATCCAATGTATTTAGGTTTGTTCTCTATGGTGTAATTGTACTAGTTCCCACATTGTGTTTCAGATATACAATGTGATCTCTCTCACTCCCTCCCTCTCTCTACACTCCACACTCCATACTACAACCACCCATTGATCTCACTCCACCGTGCTACACTGCACACTACACCCACCTCATTGCTCTCTCTACCACCACACTGGTGATGCAAGTAAAACAATTGTATTCAAAAACACACCACCGCTCCCGTGCTCCCACACCCACTATACACCACTGTACATGCGCACGACACACGGTGCACACACACACACACACACACACACATCCGTGCACACCCCAACGTTATCAGATTAAATCAATGTGCCGCCGCTTGCGACGCTCGTGGCTAATTTTGATCGCCGTGCGCCCAGACACGCTTCCACCGTGATGACTCGCTTCGTCCGCCACAATCGTACAACTCTTTGGATGATGCCAGCGACGGTGCAACAGCGAGCGCGCGGCCGTCTTTGGCGTACCGGTCGCACCACTGTCGCGTTGCCGCTTCCGGCCGACCGTGCGAGCCAATACGGGCGACTCTGTGGGTAAAGGCGGTGACCACGGCGGCGAACATGGCTCGTCGTCAACCGTGAGCTTGTGCAGCACAACGTCCTGGTGACCATCGAGGCCGTCCGTGTCGCTGCTCGTGTCTCCTTCAACTGCATCGGCACCGCTGTTGCTGCTACTGTCCGACATGATCTCGCTGCAGTCCACCAGCATATCTGCAATGTCTTTGTCATTGTCGTCGAGCTCGACGCCGTCGTAGGTGCACGCGCTCGTCGCTCCAGTCGGCGAGAGACGGTCTTCCGGCCGCATCAGCGCCGCCCCGCTCTGTGCGAGCTGAAACACGATATGCGTGTGCGTGCTCAGGATACCCGATGCCATTTGTGCCATCTCGCGTGGGTCGAGATCGGCTGCACCGCCTGGTGTCGACGCCGACGCAGCGACCCCTGCAGCTGGCTCTGGTGAAACGGGCGATCCCGGCGAGTCGGGCGAGTCGGGCGACGTGCAGTTGCTGCGATCACCAAGCTGGCAGAGCATGCGAAAGTGGCGGCTGTTGGCAAACATTTGCGTCATGGGCTCATCGTATGCTTCGAGCGCGTGCAGCATGCGGCGCTTTTCCTGCTGGCGAGCGCACACGTGTTCTTCGATTGTGCCGACGATGGCGAGGTGGTACACAAACACGGGGCGCTGGCGAGAGATGCGCAGCGCTCGTGCGACGGCCTGGTTCTCCTTTTCGGGCGTCCACCACGGCTGGGGGAACACGACAATATCGACTTCGGGAATGTTGAAGCCGTGCGCGCCAGTGCCGAGCGTCATGAACAGCACGCGGATCGACGGATCGGTGCGAAACCGCTCAATCATACGCACACGTGTGGCATGGCGCTTGATCTCGCCCGAGATACACACGCTTGTGTATGGGCCAAAGGCGGCATCGGCGGCACGTTGGTTGAACATCTGCACAGCCGGGTTGTCGTCAAACACGAGAATCTTGTGCTGTGGCGTGATGATGCGCGCCGGGTCACCGTCCGCGAGCGCCTCGGGCAGCTCGTTGCGAAACAGCCGATAAAGCATGGTTTCTTTGGTGCCGGGCCGCACATACTGTCGCCGGTCGTCCAGTGTATGAGTAAACGCCGAGTACGGAAGGAGCAGCCGTCGTTGAATGGCCTGCGCGTCTTGTTCCACCATGGCAATCGCCCGCTGGGCGCAGGGACGGTGGGACCGTTGATGATAGGCGGCCGAGAGTTCCGCGTCGTCGTTGTCAAACAGCCCGTCCGGGTGCCAGATCATATCGCCGTCGTTGTCGTGCAGGCCTGCGATAGCGCTGCGGATCGACTCTGGCAAATGAAGTGCACGCTCGCCGTACGCGCTACCATTGGGTTGAGACAGTTTGCTCTCGGCGATGGCATCCAGCACAGTGTGGCCTATGCGTGATCGCGTGTAAATCATGTTGCGCACCGTGGTCAGCGACGAGCTTTGGTTCTCACCAGACGGAATAAACACGAACGCTGGGTGCATGCAGACTTGACGCATACGCAGAATCGCAACGCGCACAGACGATGCCATGTCTTCGAGTGGGGCGTGTTTGTTGGACGCCACGCCTCCCGACGCCGCCGCGGCCGGTCCAGAGCCAAATGCCATGTGATAGTCGAGTCGATCTGCATCAGAGAACCCATGCGTGGTCTGTTCAACGTGGTCGTCTTCATACACGTCATCTCCACCGTCTCCGCCACACCCACCGTTGTCGCCTTTGCACGTCTTGCCAGTCACCATGCGCGCGAGCAGCGTGTTGGACGCCGCGGGCTGATTGCGGTACGGCTGCTGCGGGCACGGCTGGGTAGAGCGACGACGGTGTCGATCGACGTTCAAACGAATATTCATCCACGCTGGTAGACGGCGCGCGGGTGCGTCGGTCACCGGGCTGATCCTATCGATGAGACCGTCCAGGTGTACGCCATCATTGTTGTAATTGCCATTGCCGGCGATGCCGACTGCAGCATGCTCCCGCGATAACATGTGGTTGGTCATTCGGTCGCGACCAGAGTCTTTGCGACGCGATGCAAACAACGGCGGCGTCTCCGCAGACGGCACTGGAGTGGGCAGTGGCTCGACGGGTACCGTGATGGATGTAGAGGCCGGCATGGGCGTATGCGTAGAGGTCTCGCCGTCATCCCACTCGTAAAACTCGATGATGGATGCAACGAACGCTTGTACGCCCGCACGCTCCGACTCGCTTGTCGTAAGCGACTCGATGTCGGCGAGCTGGTCTACCAGATTGAACCGAGCGCACCATGCCGGTATGGTCTCGCTGGTGGCCGTACCGGTAGTGGGGTGCGTTGACGTGCTGTCGGCGGTCCGACTCCCTCCCGATGACGCCGACGGTGCCTGGTTGCGCCCCGTGTCAATGCCCGCACAATTAAGTTGGTGCATGAACCGGAGCGTGGTTTGGCACACACTGACATACAGCCGTCGTTCGTGGTCGTACAGGAACGGTGACCATATCGTGGTGTGTTTGATGGCTTGTCGGTATGCCGAGCAATCATCGCCCGTGTCGCCATCCCCACCCGATGCCGCTTTGACGCTGCGTCGGTGATGTGGGTCGCGACTGGCCGCGCGCTCCGATAGGTACGTGCGCGCGGCGTTGGTGTCTTCCCAGTGAAAGAAAAATCGCATCAGGTGGATCAGAGGGTCCATGGGCGATCCGTCGCTGTATGTATAGGCAATGTGCGGCGTCGGCGCTAGCGTTGTGGAGCGTCGGCTTTGTGACAGCGGTGGTGCTCGTCGGACGTCATGATAGCCGTTGCGCTCGGCCCAAAATACATCGTTGGGTATCACATCGCTCGCAAGCACGCCATGGATCAGCTCCGTGTTGTCGTCTTCGTCAAACGCCGCCACGTCGTAGCGCTGCTGCTCTTGCCGCTGGTGCCGTTGGTACTGGCCATCCATGAACGTATCCGTGGATAGCTCACCGGTGGTCGAGTCGCGGCGCAGTCGCATGATAAGCACAAACAGTCGCCGCATTGGCCACGGGCTGGAGAGCGCCGCCATGGCACTGACAATGCGTCGTTGTTCGGCATGGGAGTGTGACAGGAACGCCCGAGACTCGTCGCGGGAGATCTCTCGACAGGTGGTAATGGCGGCGTTGGTCAGGTAAGCGCGTCGCTGACGATTACAAAACGCCTGAAACGTCTCGGTTGTACCGTCGCTCGCGGTCAACGGACACGGTTCCGAGCCGGCCGGAGTGCTCTGGTGGTGGTGTGGGGTGACACACTCGTTGTGGATCATACGGACCCAGCGAGTGTACGCACGTCGCCATCGAGCATAGAGTACATCTCGGTCGCGGTTGTAGAGTGCGCAAACCCGTTCCATGATGTACTGCCGTCGCATGCGGATGCACTGTACCGAGTAGCGCATATCACATATGTGGCGAAAGGTATCTTCACGCAGCACGGCGTGGTCAAAGTTGAGCGCAAGCAAGAGCGAGCGCACATCGTTGATGCTGTTCTGCACGGGCGTCCCGGTGATAAACACCTTGAAGTAGCTCTTTGTGTTTGCCAGCGCACGATGCCGGGTGGATTTGGCGTTGCTCACGCTATGCGCCTCATCTACAATCACCACGCTCCACACAATGCGCATCAGCGCCATCAAGTTGTGGTCCACGGTGCCGGTGCCTCCCAGCCCCATGCTCCCGTCTTTCCGTGGACGTCCGGTGGATCGTGACCCGGACTCCCTGCCACGGCTGTGGTACATGTAGCTGTACGCTTTACCAAGCACGCCGTACGACACGATCACAAAGTCATATCTTTCTTCGGCAATCAGGTCGAGTAGCGCGTTGGGGCCGACCCGCGCGTTCAGTTGCTTCCGCATGTTGGGGAACCGGCCGTTTGAATCCACAATCAAATTGAGCACGCGTACAGAACCGGGAGTCATCATCTCAAACGTCGAGAGCCACTCGGACGCAAACGGACATCCACACACGATCAAGATGGGCGCTCGACAGCGTTGGCGAGGCGCGCCCGTGAGCGAGTGCATCTGACCGCGGTCATCCATGCACGGTAACACAATGTCCAAATCTGGCGGTATGGTCATGAGCGAGCTGGTGCTCACGTTGCGCGACTGCCCGCTCAGCGCGCGTGCATGGCGTTGGTGCCACAGCTTTTCAAGGCCGGCGTGGTCCAGTAGTGCTGGCTCGAGGTTAATGTCGTAGAGCTCTGGGGCATTGAACCGACCAAGACATAGATGAAACCACGCGCGTTCCACCCAACCATCCACTGCGTCGTCAGAGTAAATGCCATCAGGGACCGCCGGATGGCATTGTCCCTCCGTGTGGCACTGGTGCGCCTTGTGACGGATCATCATCTCCAAGATTGCGCGTTGTGTCTCGTCCGAGACGGCATCTCGCGATGGTGTAAAGAAACGAGGTAGCGGAACGTGTTTGTCCAGTATGGCCAGTCCCGCCGCGACAGAGGCAATGGTTTTGCCGAGGCCCATCGCAATCGCATTGATGTAGCCAGGAGTACCGGCGCTGTATCGTGCAAGACACTGCTCAACAAAACGCTGTTGCCATGGGAGCGCGTAACGCGCACAAGACACCTCTCCAGTTGCCCGATCGTTGCCATGAACAAAGCCATGCATGCCGCGAATTGAGTACTGTCCAAATTGATGGGAGCCCATGGCATCCATCATGGGCGGCACCAGCGTCGCGGCGTCATTTGGCTGCCCGTCCTCCATGATTCACTTCGATTTGAAGGCGGCGGTGGCGGCCCAAGGGCGTTAGCTTTGCTGTCTCTGTTCTGTCGTGTCTATCGCTACCATGGCGTTGTGGTATTCAAGCCGCTCCGCGTAAACCTCGTGCGCTCTTATTTACCACTTTAAAAAAACTCTGCCCTGTGGGAGGAACAAAATTTATCAGGAGTAAAGTTTTGCAACGGTGTAATTTTAATTCATCAAGCCACACGCACACAAAGCTCACTTTTGCGTTCTGCTCACAGTTCTTCCGGCACCTCCGTGACCATGGGATCCTCTGGCTCGCCGTTCTCCTTGTCCTCCGCCACCGTCTCCTCTGCCTCCTCCATCTCGTTGGACGATTGCTCCGGCCCACGCGACGCTCGTCGTCGGAACGTAAAGGTCATGGTCAAATTTGGAAACATGAACCAAAGGAAACCATCCACTGGTTCTCCGCCAATGGTCGCGATGCCTTTCGCCGTGGTCGGGTCACTGCCATCTTCGTTCGCGAGACTCGAATTGATTCGTTTCTCCCACTCGCTCATGCGCTGCTTGATCATATCGCTGCTCGACGGCTCCTCACTCTCCACCGCTGCCGCTGGCGTGGTCGGGCCCGTTCCTTCGAGTCGCTTCAGGGCTTCATCGAGCGGTGTAGAGTCGTCATCTTCCTCCTCGTCAATCGACTTGTCCACTGTGCCATCAACAACGCTATGCGCAACGTGGATAGCGGCATCGGCGGTCAGGTTCCGCTTCAGCGCTCGAAAAGCAGCTCGGGAGTCGTCCTCGGTTCCCATCAGCGACGGCACTAAGTTGAACTGATACGAGCACGCCACCTCGTATTCTCGTTGGACGTCGTCCGGAACGATGCTTCGCACAAACTCGCCCGCGTAGTTGTAGTCGACATGTCGTCGCTCAAAGTACGCTCTCTCCGCAGGGTCACAGTTCTCGAGCGGCAGCACGTGGTGTGTCCCCTTGGCAAAGGCGCGTTCGTCGTTCTCGGGCACCTCTGCAATCATGCGAGAGAGCTGCTCCTCGTACGCCCCCGAGGCAAAGAGCAGGCTTGCCCAATCGCACTCGACCGTAACATACGATCCGCGCAATTGTCGGTGTTCGGGCAACGTGTTGAACGCGCTTTCGAGCGATGCAAACTCGCCACGCGGAAGCTTCAACGGCGGAAGCGGCGTGTTGCCGGCTTCCTTGACACCACCGTCCTCATCCTCCTCCACATCCGTATCCGTGTCGTTGTCGTCCAGTACCACGTCTTCGACTCCAAGTGCTTCCGCAAGTGCGGCGTGAATCGCGCTGATCGTAGGTTTTTTGGCATCCGCCTTTGGTTCGCTTGTCTCCGTCGCTGCGCACGCCGGGCTGTTGTCGGGAGCACGTGACGCGATCGCGTCATCAAACTCTGCCTTTAGGTGCGCGGCGGCATCCATCAGGTGCAATCGCATCTGGATCACAGATGGTGGTGGCGTGGTGCCACCAAGACACTGGAACTGAACCGTAAAAATGTACGTGTCATCGCCCACCTGCATGCCGGAGCCCATGCAATCGACTCCATTCATGGGACGCTCGCTGCCATCCACGAGTTTGAATCGATCCAGCACGTTGGGGCGTTTGTCGTTCTCAAGCAGTCTTGCTTGGCGTGCCTCTCGTACAAGCTGCAGCGCCTCTCGGTCGACCTCCAGCGCGCGTCGCGCTGCGCTCAAGACCGGCCCTGTGGAAACATCTTCCGCCTCTTCGGCCTCCTCCGTCTCTTCCGCTTCCTCTGCTTCCTCGCGATTGTTCACTTCACCCTCTCGCTCCGCGAGCGTGTTCGTCAAGTCAGCTTCCATGCTCTCCAGCATCTTGTCATGCGGGTCGGTGCACGCCCAGAGCCAGCTGTAATCAACGGCTAAGGTCTTTTCGCAGGTCGCATTTGCAGGCTTGGACAGCGTTGGGATGGTAATGTGCGTGAACGCACGCGCTGCACTGCGAGTTGGCCCATAGGTAACCCGGCTGCCACCAAAGCGGACTTTCTCCTCCATGTAGGCGTTCGCCAGGATACTGTTGCGTGCGCGTGCACGCATGGTTGCATTCACCATCTCCACAAGAGGGCCAAGTTGACGGCGATACCCGTTGTGCAGTTCGGCCAGGCTCACTCCGGCGCTGTCCACTGCCATGGGGTCCACTCCTCCGAGCACCAGCTCGCGTGCAAGCTCTTGCCGTGCCCTCGCGCCACTGTGCTTGCAGCAATGATAGCCCAGCTGGATCAACGGGGTGCGTTGTTCGGCATCCAGCATGCCGGCAAACTCGGGATAGAGCGCCATGAGCACTCGGGCGTATGTCGCATTGTTGTGCACGGTCGCCATGGCCAGCGCCGAATAGCCTTCGACGTTGGTGCGCAAGCACAAGCCAACCGTCTTTAGCAACGACAGGTCATCCTTGCTGACCTTTGACAGCGTGGACGGCGATCCGCGTTTCTCGGCCAGCGAGTCTCCAAGACGTGCTCTCGCGACAACAAAGATAGTCTCAAGACACTCTTCATCGGAGGCATACTGCGTGCTCGCCATGTGGTGAAACACAGTCTTGTTGCCTTTGGACGGCGCGAGACTACTCGCAAGATGGTCTGTGTACACCAGCTTGGGGAACAGGTGCTGCGCGAGCCCAAGCCGCACGAGCATGAGCGCGTGTCCGGGGCGCAGATGCGGCTTGGTGCGACGGCAGAATCTGCATGGACTAAAGACTGTTTTGTCCAGCGTCGACTCCCATGGCGCATCACAGATGGCAGAGTTACCGGCACCCCCAGCGTTGTTCGAAATGGACTTGCACACTGAGCGCTCTCGCTTGGCACATGCCGCGTTCATCAAGATCATGTGGCACGTATCAAACAAAATGGCCAGCGATACCAACATGGGATCGTCGTGGTCAATCGTGAGGTGACCTACGCGAGCCTGTACCATACCGGTGATGGTACAGTGGACGATCGCAGCAAGCAGCGATGGCCGTTTGTCACACGTTCGTGTTTCCGTCAGGGACAGAAAGCCCACGGCTGCCTTTGCGTCGGTTGCAGCTTCGTTCGCGAGCGTCTTGGAAAGCGTCACGAGCGCCTCGGCAACCGTCCGTAGCTGCAGATCATTGGAAGCACTTCCTGCAAGACGCGCATGCGTCAAGAGCTCGGATGCGGACGGGATCTCAGGATATTGTGCAGTGATATCAGTCATGATAACTCGCATGTGTTTGGCGTTGTCAAACGATGACGTTGCTTGGATACGCGTTGCAGACCTTCGTTGTCGAGACTGCCAAAGACGACTGGCGCTCGTTTTGATACAGCGAAGAGAATTACTCAAAAACAAAGACGGCATTATGAACTCATGGCAGAGGGTCGTCCGTCGACGGCGGGTAGTCGGCCATGGTGACCCGGCGAGCCACGCCACAAGCCAAAAAACGAAAAAAGTTTCAAAGTGGAATTTTCGGAAAATGCTCACCCGAAAATTTCAGCTGAAAATTTCGACGCCTTTTAATTTTTCGGAACGGGCTCCAAAAAAGGTCAACGCCTTTGGGATTGTCTTGGGCATGTGGTCGAATGAGACACGGCTGTTGTTGACTTTGTGGCGTTCTCACACAATGGATTTTTTGTTGAATGCAACGCAGTGGGAGCCGGCATGGCTTCCTGCACCCGTGGAGGAGATCACAGAGACGTGGTCATCAACTGTGTTTCCTTTTCCTGATACCGGGCTCACTATTCACGTGTATATGTGTCCAGAGGAATACCACAAAGTGGAGATTTCATTGCGGGCGGCTCGTGGGTGCGCTCCAGCACTGGAGAAATTGCAGATCTTCCAACGAGCGGTACCACGACGTGGAACGTTTAAGCATCATTCTGGTGCCGGGCCCGCAATAGTTCGCTGGGACACTACGGACGCTGAGGCAGTCACCGAGCAATGGTATTGCTGGCGAGGGCAGTTCCTCGATAACATGGAAGAATGGGATGTGGAACGGACCAGACAAGACGAACCCATTTTGTAGCTCGAGCACATAAATGCGATTCATCACCATGATCATGTTTACACAAACTCACTTACTCTTTACATTCTCTGAAGACGACTTGACGTCTTCCCCAAGCTCTGATGCGGCCTTGCTCCGCTTGGCCGGCGGTTCGTCAGCGGCATTTTTGTCACTGCCGCTACTCGAACTGGGCGTCTTGCGCTTTGTTCCAACCGATTGAGCCGCTTCCTTTGCTTTGCGAGTCTCGCTTGGCGTCTGTAGCCCCATCTCTGCCGACAGCGTCTCGTGCATCTGTTTCTCCACAACCTTGAGCAACGTCTTGTACGCCGGGGATGGCTTCCAGCCGTCGGTGGCCACAGGCATGGATAGTCGTCCGCGCACCGCGCCAAAGACCTCTTGTGGCGAGACAATGCCCAGCAGCTCGGCCTTGAGCAGCTCCTCGAGCGGCACGGTGTCGTCCGTCGGGGTCGGAAACGAAACCTTCATGCGATAGTTTGCATCCGTCTCGATAAAGTTGATGAACATCCGATCAAGCATTACTGCGTTGGTGGCCGGTCCGCCGTTCTCGAATAGCTCCACAATTGACTTGGTCTCATGCGCTCGCAGTTGTTCAAGAAACAACAATGCGCGCACCTCCTCCTCGAGCACAATGGCGTCATATGCATGCTCCATACGCTCGGCGTCGGCGACGGAATCAATGGCACTGAACATGCTTCGCAGTGTGGCGAGGTCCAGCTCCGGCGACGGCGGGTTCTTCAGCGCTGCTTTGACATATGTCGCAAACGCATTAAACACCTTGTCGGCCACACGCTCTTTGGACCGACTCCGAGGACCACGCGGCTTGTATGGAATTCTGGCCGTCTCCATCCCCTCCGCAACCAACGGCTCGTGGTACTCATTCTCGTACTGCTCCATCCCCGGGCCCGCGTATTCACCGTCCTCCGCGTTACTTCCATTGTTTGGTCCGAGTAGCCGATCGCCGAGATTCTGCTTACCGTTGCTCGCCGTCTCCGTCGTGGCCTTTTGCTTTGTCGGCGAAGCACTCTTTGATTTCAAAGTGGACGCCGTCGGGGTCCGCGAGTCTCCTTTTGTCCCACCGCGCCCACGCGAGTGCATCCGCGCGGTGACCGCATCAATGATCGAGTTGGTTTTCTCCGACAGCAGCTTGTACGTCCGAGGATCTGCGTGTTCCAACGCCTCGTAGTACACACGATAGTTTCGCGCAATGCTGTCGAGCACGTCCTTGCGCAAGATCTCGTTGTAGAACCGCTTGGCTCGCTCCGAGCTCTCGCCGGGACCGTTGATCATGTCGTACACTGTCGTCATGACGCGACCGATACGCTGTGCCCAAAATCGCAGCGTCTCGAGGTACATCCGTCGTTGTGCGGCCGACATGTCCCGCGAAGCACCATGCTTGGCGTCAATCATGATCATCGGGAGTCGAAGCGCGGTCGCAACGGTGTGCAGAAAGTCTTCGCGTGAGTTCTGCAAGTGCGGCGCGCCTGTGTAGTGCGAGTGGAACGAAGACACTCGATCGCCTGGGTCCAACTTGTGGGTACGCCCAGAGCCTGCGGAAAACGTGTCCTCCAGTGCGCCTAGTGCGCCATCGCTCTCCAGGATCCGTTGCATTGTGGCAGGATGCAGCGTCGAGTCCACCCGGCTGCTGGTTTCGGTCATGTTCAGTCCCAGTCGCTGTTGCAGCGCTTCGTAGCGACTCAGTCGATTCAGCGAGGATGACATCTCGCGATCCACCTCCATTCTGGTGTAACGCTCCGTGCCGTTGGCAACGGCACTCATGATGGTGCTGCGGTACGCATCTTCCAATAGTTGGTTCCGCTGCTCCTCGCTGTTGGTCTCCGTTTCCACAAGCGGCACCTCCTGATGCGTGCGGATCTCTTGGAGGATGTACAAGCGCTCCTCGCGCTGCTGTCGCAAGTAACGTGGATACAGCGTGGCCATGGGCGACTGGATGATCCCACCCATGCGTGGTGCAAGCCCAGGGATAGGGATCACAAAAATCAACGGATCCGGCCCCGTCGAACGCGGTAGGTAGCGCCCAAAGTCCGGTCGAATCGTGTCGCCGTTGTACATGCCACCGCTTATGCGATCCTGTGCGTACTGGCTAGTGTTACTGTCGACTGCAGTGTACGCGTTGATGGCCTGTCCAACGTTCATCGCGTTTGCGTTCACCCCCATCCCTGCTGTCCCGCCGTTCTTGATCAACCGTTCGGCGCGGAACTGCATGCCACCGCCAGAGTGGTCGTAGCGCCAGTAGATCTGAACCACTTCAAAGGGCACAATACGCGGTACAAGCCCACACTCCTTCAGCACGAGTTCACCAACGACCAAGCCGGCATCGTTGATCTGCTCGATCGAACCGCTCGCAAATGACTGATAGTACTCATCCACCACAAGACTAAACGTCTCGGTCAGCTGCATCAGCACAGTGTTTTGGTTGAACTGCATCTGAGAACGCAACATGTCCTGCGCATACAGATCAACGCCTGCACGTATCGCCGGCACACTCAGCCGCATCTGCGTCAATCGGTGGATGTAGGCCATGTCCAACGGTTGTTCCGCTTCGGTGACCCGTGGCTGAAGTAGCGTCACGCGTTCGTTGGTCGACCCAGACGAATGTGAAAAGCCCGCGCCAGCACCGCTATTCGGTATGTCTGTTGCAAGCGTTGCGGGCAGCGACTCACTCGCAATACCGGCGCGCTGGTTCAAGAATCGGTGTAGTTGTCCCCCGAGCATGGTGCGTCGCCTCGTAGGAGCCTACACGGGTGCCGGATACATACAGAGTTCTGGTGAGTGCGTGCTGTGCGGTCTCGTGGCAGTTGTGGTGCTCCGGCGCAATCCTCCTCACACAAAACCGGCTTTCTTTTGGCCCTGTCAACCACGTGTGCCCGTTCTATAAAAACTGTACTTTAATGTACCTTTGTCTTGGCGATATCATTTTATTCTTGCGCTCTAAAACCCGCAGAGTAAACCTTTTTTATTCACCTCCCCCTAACCTCGATCCAGGGTAGCACACTTTTCATGAAAATTTCACTTTTGGCCAAAAGGTTTTAAAAACATTTTGGTGAAAATTTCAGTTTCGCCAATTTTTTAACCTTTTTGTTTGGGTTAAAACGAGAAAAAAGGTTAACGGTTGTCATTATTCTTTGTGACTGGACGAGTATCATCTCTGCGAATACTCCGCGATGGCCTCTAACGTTTCCAATGTTGTGCGTGGTGGCGGAGTCTCGAACTCGGGCACGGTTCAAGGGGACATTAACACCAGCGTGGAAGAGATCTCATCAGCCGGCACGGGGAACACATCTTGTACATCCAGGATAACTTACGCCTCTGGTAAAGGCAGTGTCTGTGCCGGGCGCATCTCGGGCGTGACTGGTTCTGTGGGTGGGTACTACTGTGGCGTTTCCCCTCCTGCCCATGGCGGACGCGTCGGTGGAGTCTTTGTCTCCACATCCAAGGGGGCTTCGTCGCATCGTCGCGCGTCTCCATCGTCTAGAAAGCGTCGGGCGTACAAAGTGTCTCTAGCGGAAAACACTCCGGAAGCTCGGAAGGCGCTGCGAGAGTTTTGGGCATCCGCGCTTGACTCTGCGACGCGTGTTGCTGATTCTCGCATCTCGTTCCTCAGCGGAGAGTCTGGCAGCCATGTAGTCGTTCGGATGACTTCAAAGGCCGCGTCCCACCTGATGTCGAAGCATCCTCTGGATGTCGTTCCTGCCAGCGAGCCACGGTCGCCTCTCTCGTCGTCCGATGAGAGTTCGAGCGACTCGGATGGATCAAGCGATGTCTCCGGACTGCTTTCGAGCGACGACGACGACGATGTTTCTGTGACCTCATCGTCGTCGTCGGTGCATGTTCAAAATGGCCGAGTGGTCATTTCCAGCACTGGGGGCGGCGCTGCCGCTATGAACATGACTGGGGGTATCATCGGGGGCGTTTTTGGCGGTTCTCGACAACGTGGTGCTGGACGCAGCAGCAGTAGCAGTGGTAGCAAGTCCGGCGGCATCTTTATTTCTAATGCGGGCAATGGAGGCACTGTGCGCGTTTCTGGAAGCGGTCCCGGGACGGTTGTCATCGGCCGGTGGGACAACATTCAGAGCAAGCCTCCTCAGAACTGCACGGTTGGGGCGCGCCGATGTCCGAACTGTCGGCAGATGGTTGCACGATCCGGCTGGCAACGAATCAGTGTTGACGCAACGTGCAAGGCCTGCGCAAACAAGTGAGCTGTCAATGTGTTGTTGTTGTTGTTTGTATCAAAGCGATAAAGTGTTTTGTTAGACTTAATTGAGCAACAACCGAAAGTATCACTTTTGGGAAAACATTTGGTGGATTTTGAAAACGTGTTTATGTAGTCGCTGTGGTGGTGAGGGCGACAAGTTTTTGTGAACGTGTGTACCATTATGTCAGGTTCCGTGTGGGGTGATATTGTTAATGCTGTGGGCTTTGTTTTGCTTGGTGTAGTCGTGAGGACCTTTTGCGGCATCTTTGGTTTCCAAACACCTCGTCTCAGCTTCCGTATTTCGGGGAGTTTTGCGCTGCCCTATTGATCATGTCGCTGTACCCGCAACCCGCATCGCCCCCATACGCGGCAACCCCGCTGGTCCATATGCTATGGCGTAGTGCGCCTGACGCACCCGATTGTATTGCTGGTTTGTCCATAAACCCGGCGATTATGAGCATTGCGCTTGTTCATCTTTGTGAGACGTTTGTTCGAGAACATCAATCGTCGGTGGCATCCATCCTCGGGGGGTGTGAGGTGTGCTCCGACAGCCAGCACCTTTCGGGTGAGGAACCTCGCGTGGATGACGAGCCTATCGTGTATGCCGTCGCTGCACTTTACGAGCGAATTCACTGGTTGCTCTCGATCGACACCCACGTCCTGGTGAAGCCCCCGACGAAAACCAGTGGCGATGGTGGTGTGCAAACGGGGAGCTTTGTTCCACCGTATGTTTACGACCACTCTGCTCGCGCTCGCGCACGGTTCACTTCCCACGTGAACACGAGCGAGACGTGCAGTGCATGTCGATTTATCGTGAATGCGATTACTGTCATCGTTTCTACACTGGCGCCTGCCCCCATGGTGTGTGACCCAACGATCGAAACTGTTGTTTCGGATGAACTTGACGTGTCGCTCGCCTGGTCACGCGCCCTCAACGCCGCCACTGCTACGACGGATCAGCTCGCTATCGGTGATTGGTTTGATCCTATCGCTGACGGCGTGTGTGGCGTGTTGCACAAAGCATCAGTGTGCAACAAGGCCGACTCTTCAGCCGATTCTCTATGGATCCGGCCAATCACAGACCATGAACAGCGCCGAGTCCTTGGAGAGTCACGCGGATGCGGCTTTCAGTACAGCCCCGACAACAAGCCACAGAATTGCGCGACCATTGCCAAACGAGACCACGCGATTAACGTATTCTCGCTTCCCGTCGAGCTTGCCCCCATGTTGGCCCCGACAACTATTTTCTTTGGGCTGCACAAGGCCGTACCCGCACTGGTCTCTCTGACGGATACCGGACTGTGGCGCGCCGAGACACGAGAACAAGTGTCTAGCGAGCATCTGGAGGAGCTACTGGTCGGGTTCTCTGAGCGCGTCTCTGTGGTTGAGCGACCGACCAACGGGCATGGTGACCATCGCGCGTACTTGTCCAGCGACGGTAGAGTGGCCAGTGTGGTGGTGGACGGACGCGCCATACACACGCTCCAACAAGCATATCTGCCGTACATGTTGAGCAAAACGCCACTCGTGCTGTACCACAGTCCGCTCCAGCGGTGCACGATGGCGCCTCTCTTGATGCGCAACATACTCTGTGGCGATAACAACACCCTGTTCATGGCTATGCGGTGGATACGACATCACTTGTTTGTTCCCACCGAGGGATCCAGCACGCGTATGTTTGAGCCATCCAAGACGACCATGCTACTTTATCGGATGTTTCCTCGGCTGATCTCGGGGTTCGAGCCCGTGTCGTTGGTCGAAATGCTCAAGACGCCGCGCTCTACCTTCCGGTCAAGCATGTATGCGTTCTTGCAGCCACAGCAGATCCGGACGAGCGTTGATGTCTCTGTGCTGGCAACTGTCTGGAGGTATCTTGTCAATCATCGCCAGATGTGGACCGAACATCGCGTGCTCGTAGCATTGTTGCTAGAAATGGGTCTCCGTACCCACGGACAACGTCGGCGTGAGCCTACGCGTTCTGTTTGTCCAGAGTGTATGGCGGTCTTGGACAGTGACCACGAGCTCTCGCCATGGGACCGATGGGTCTACGAACGGCGCAGCTTTGTTCAAAACCGGCTGCAAAGCGCGTGCTTTTCTCGTGCCTGCGACACCGGTGCGGGGTCTCACTGGTGTTTGTCGCACATTGGTTCACCACCAGCGTGCGCATGCGTCTTGCCGATGGACATGGAAGATCCACACGAATCATCGTCACCTATCACTGTTCGCTGTCGATGGGTTTCGTTTGTGAGTGATCTCGTGGAAGATGGCACCGTGTTCTCAGACACGGAGACAATCCATCGGTCGCTGCAGGGGATCTGTGGCCCAGCAAAAAATGCTACTCAGGTCGGGCCGTTTGTGCTTCCAAGTACCTGGTGCACGTGTCGACGCTGTGTGGTGGTGTCGTGTACAATGACCACAAAGACGCCGCCGTTCGGCTCTGACCCCGGCGACACGTTTTACCCCGTACCTCCGTTTCCGCGCGACTATCCAGCCTGGACGTGCCCGCACAGCGCACCGACGCCTCCCGACTGGTACGAGGAGGACAGTGACGGCTCTGACCGCGTTTCGTTGCCACATCGCGTCGCCGCCTACCCTGATAACAACATCCCGAGTCATTATCTCCTCTATCGGTTTGCGGCGGATCCACGCGTGCACCGAGAGCTCAGGAACCGTTTGTTCCTCTCTGTGCAACCGTCCGTGTCTTACGCGCAGACGCGAGACGTTGGTCCAGACCACTGTGAGTCGTGGACCGAGTTTACCATCAACAACCGTGCGCTTGCAGAGTGGTGTGCGCTCCACGAACAAAAACTCGCTCGCCCTACCGTTATGCAGTCAATCAAAACCGCTGTGGCCAAGAGCGACTCGCTTAAGCGTCGAGCGTGTGAGTGGTTTGCGCTCGATCACAACGACTTTCGTATGATGCTTGATGCCAACGATCCGGCGTCCGCGGACAACCACTGGCGCTACGATCACCCAGCCGCAACATCAACGGCGTTTGTGGAGCAGGCCATGACGGATCCCCGGGTGGACTCGTTACTTCGTGAGCTTGTCTGGCATCATCGTGGCTGTAAACCTCTGGCGGGTGTCGGTGCAGCAATCATGCTACAGCAGGACACCAGTGACATGGTGGCCGCGTTGTTTGCGTTTTTGGCTACCGTTGATGTCTTGTCGCGGTTGCCTTCAACACCGGACCCACTTGGTCACTGCAGCAGCGTGCATGGTTGTATCCTGCGACATGAACTTTCGTTGGAGTTTGTGAACACGGTGACGGCATACGATACACACACTGTTTCAAACTTGCAGTCCATGCTTGTTTATTGTGTCTGTCGACCGTTGTACTGCCCGCCGTATATTGTGGAGCGTCGGCCAGTGCAGACGCACGCTCATGATGACCGGCTGTCGTCGCTGTTGGCCCACGGTGATTACGCACTTGCCGATTTGCTGGCTCGTACCGTGACGCCCATGACCACCACCGTGGTGTCACCGGCAGATCTCTTGCCCGTGTGCTATTCACAGCGGTACGCTCTGGCGCACACACCAAACGGTGATCCAAACATACGGAAAGCCTCCGTGGCGACGACAGTGCCACACGTCATGACGGAGAGTGGTCCTCGGATGGTAGTGAGCACCGATAGTATCTTGGGCGCGCTCGTTCATGCGTTTCCGTTGTGTTCCATCAACGCACAGCTGCTGTTACCACACAAGGTGCTTTCGCATCCGATGCGCGACGCCGTGATCCAGCACAAGCTACGTTTGGTTCGAGACCGAGTGGAAGAAACGGCGCACAAGTGTCTTCGCAGCAGCCACGAGATGCTGGCAGCATGGGCAAGCATTGAAAAGCGCCCACCATCGCCAAAGCCCGCTCGTGTCAGGCGCGTGTGCTGATTGCTTCTGTTTTATGTTGTTACTACTGTCGCCGTTTATTGTGAGAATAAGCATCTTTTTTCATATCCGAACGACCACCGGCCTCCACCCCAATGATGACATACTACCTGTGAAACTCATCCAAGTCGACACGCTTGTGTACGCGTGGTTTCTCTTGCCCGTTATCTGGTCCAAGTGTGCTGTTGCTCCACAAGTAGCCGTCGCTGGGCATACATCATGGACAATGGCGCGTTTTTTGATCGGTTGGTGAGCATGCGGCGTGCACTCGACAATGATGGGCGTGGTTCAACGTACTATGATGACGAGAGCAAGGCCGCGCCCCCCACCAGCATCCACGGTGGAGGAAGCGCCTCCACCAGTCATGTTGACAACCACGCTATCGATAACGCATCGTCATCGTTTTTTTCCAGTGTGGTTGACGGCCACCGCGCATCCATCAACGGCCGATACTACTCGAGTGTAGCTCACGAAGAGATGGCCGATGCGCTGCGTGCGGGCGGAGTGCGCTTTGGCGGAGATCGTCAAGCTGAAAGTGCATCGAGTCAGCGCCCACTCGGTTCGGCTGTCTTTGATCTCGGCATTGGAGCGCTCCCGGGTATTCAGAATGAGCCCGAAGTCCAAGAAACACCCGCGATCGCGCCCGGCGATGCAGGTCTGCCCGGTCTCCTCGTGTCGGCGGCACGCCCTCGAACAATGGGCGGCTCGGCAGGACCGGAGGTGGACGCCAACAACAAGTACCGCGCCTTGATGGAAACGATCGTCGGCCCAAACACACCGAGCGTCGACGGCAGTGGCAACGACAACGGTTTCTCCACGTCTGACCACGCGTTTGGAGGCGCTGCGCCGCCTATGAGCGGCTATCAGGTGTTGATTGACGAGCGTCGCCGCGAGCGCGAGCTGGACCTCGTGACCATGATTGACGTCTTGATTGACGACTCGAAGCTCATTCACACACAGCCGCACGACGTCAATGCTCGCTGTGTCATTCGCGCAGCTCGTGCGTTGATCGACCAGGTCGGCGTCGACAACGTCTTTCGCTTGCAGCTCTACCCGGGTGCCCATGTCAACGAACGTGGCGAGCTCGAAGGCTATGTGCTCCTACTCCACGACTCTGCCCCCGCCGCTCCAGTGGTTGACGCCTGTCCGCGATTGGGCGCCGGAGTAGCCGTCTATGACCAAATCACAGCACCGGCGTTCCTGATGGACGGCTGCAACTGGAACACCACCATGGCCAACGACATGCTCCACAAGGTCGTCAGCAACGGCGATCTGGTCGTTGACTGCAGCACGGACAAGCAGCGTCGTAGCGAGTCCGACTACACAAACGCTCTGCGTGCATGGCATGAACGGAACCCTGCCGCAAGTGCCGCGTTGGGCAACGTGTCGTTCGGTCCATCTGACACACCGTTGCCCAGCGACGTGGACGACGCCACCATCTTTGCCCCGTTTGCCAAGCCGGCACTGGCGGAACGCGAGTCGAGCGTCATGCTGGCCCGCGAGCGCGTCGACGGCTACGATCGCCCATTGATCATCTGCGACAACTATGCCGACCACATGACGACTCTGCTGCGCTCAACGGTGCACGTGTCAAAGGGAACACAGCTGATCGGCGGCGATGCGTCCGCACAAGATCCTCCCCACGTTGCACCCGCCATCTCTGTCGGCTCGCTTATCGATTCTCCCATCTACAGACTTGTGGTTGAGCATGGACACGTGGCTCGCACAAGCGTCATCGCTGCCGTGCTGGAGGGCATCTCGGAGGCGGTGCCCCAGCAGAACGCCTCGGAGGATGCTCGGATCGTCAAGTGGCAGCTGACCTTTTCGGGCCAGTACGATGATGGAGCCGTGTCGTACGGACCGTCGCTGCGCATCGCACACAGCCCTCGCTACGAGGTGCTCCACACACACATCCGTCGTCTCCAGTTCAACGAGTGGAACGATCTACGCGAGCACTACCTGGCGCAGCCGGTCAACGCACCTGCCGTTGGGCATCTCGTCCCGGAGGCCGGCGAGTACGTCAACTACGTCGCCATCTTTAACGGTGTGTCGGATCCGACCACCAACACGGGCCGGATCAAGGCCCCCACCGTTGTCGTGAACAATGGCCATGCCACAGGATACACGTTTGTGCAGAGAATGGCGTCCTCAACTGGAGCATTTGGCAACAATGGCGATCTGCCAATGCTGGTGGTGCCTGCACTTGGCGTGTCCGCGTACCCGATTCACACGGTGGACCCGCTGGAGGCGACGAAGCAACTCCCCGACTGGCTCCAGCGAAACGCCCACAACAAGGTGCGCTGCGCCGGGTACCAGCATAGCGGCAACACCATGCCCATCACACTCGGTGTCAACACCACCCGCGTGCTTCCGTGCGAGGAGATGGCGTTGCAGACGGCAAAGACGGTGTTCCGTCGGTCGTTCCACATGAACAACGTCGATGTCCACCACGTGGAGGCCGTCGCGAGCTATGTGTCGTCGCTCCACCTCAGCGCCATGTCCTTCCGCGCTCGTGTGGCGCTCGCCCACATGATTGACATTCCCACCATCACACTCGACGTGTATCGAGATGAGCGCGCAGTCCGCGAGTACCTTGCAGGTGTTGCAAAGTTGGTTCCAACGCTCACTGTTGCCGAGTTCACCGAGTACGGCTTCACCGGCTCGCTTGTGACCATTCCGGCCAACGGCGTTGGGTCAACCAACCCGGTGATTGCGGTCCGCACAAAGCTCGCCGATCGTCTCCTGTCACAGGGTGGCCGGCTTGCGCTGGGTGGCGCCGGCCAGTGCTAACTTATTTTTCTCGTTGTTCATTGGCTGCCCAAAAAATTAAAAACTTTCGTCTTTTTCAATCTGGCCCCTTTTTCGGACCCATGGTTTTACTCCCTCTTATCGCACCCCCCACAGATTCTTGTTTTTCGTTTTGCTGCTCGAGTGTGTGCGATCGGGCGTAAACGTGCGGGGTTGATGGCATTGCGAACCTCGGCAGCACCGTCAACGCGTCTTTGGGAACAAATCGTGTGGCTTTGTATAGATGGCTCCCAGGAAACGATCGTCTTCCGCCTCATCTGCATCAATCACTAGTGGAAACCGCTCCAAGACTAAGCGCAAGAACAAAAAGGAGAGCCATGCGATCAAGTACAAGCAGCGAGGACAGTTCCCCCCGTACCGCGATGTGACCGAGTGGAGCGCCAGTCGCTTCGAGCAGTATCGCATGCGCGAGGAGCAAGATGACCTCTCCGTGTACGCAGGTAAGGAGCTCACGTTTTTTCCGTACACCTACGAGCACAAGGTGCTCAAGGACGGAGATGGCGTCGAGTTGCTCGCATTTGGCACGCTCGATAACGGGACAACAACATGTGTACGTGCGCTGAACTTTGCGCCGCACATGTATGTTGCGCTGCCGGTAGCGTGGGTCCAGTATGCAAAGGACAGGGGCGTGCCGCTGCGAGAGATTGTCTCTATGTGCCAAGAGTCGTTCTCGACGGCACTCAGTCACCACATTGATCGAAATCAAAAGCATGCCAATCGGTTTCGAAAGCTCAGCGGGAACTACGTTCGTGATGTGCTTGCGGCCGAGTTCCTGCCGGAGAACGCCGGTCGGGCGGACGTACCGCCAGCATTCTTTGATGCAAAGGATGGCTACGGCTACTGTGGCGACGACGTCATTACGGTAATGCGCTTCGAGTTCACTGACCCTGCGTTGGTTCCCATTGCGCGCGAGCTCTGGTCTAATCCGCTTGGAACCCCCGTGGATCGGTGTGCCGTTTGTGACAAGGGTTTACATGACGGCCCTGATGGAACACGCGAGCAGTTCTTTGTTGGCCACAAGGGCTCGTGTCTTGCGCGGTATCACAGGCGGTGTATCACCCAGTGGCTCGTGGACTCTCACACGCGCGAGACGTACTATCAGACGGAAGAGGCGCTGAACAAGCATGTGCCATCGCGCGGTGCAACCGATGCCTCTGAACAGCCGCTCGGGTTTAACGAGCAGGTGCAGTCGGAGCGCGAGGCCATGTGGAATGATGTCCACGCACTTGCTGCCAGCGAGGAGCTCTACGATGGATCAACCGTACCGGATCCCGATGTCGCCCGACTCCACGAGCATTATGTTGATCGAACCATGATGCTTGTTCCACTGGATCGCGAGGATGGTGGCGATTTGGGCGACGACGGTAGCGATATTGAGTCCAGCGACAGTGACGACGATGGGGATGGTGACGCAACCGATACACACACGGACTATGACAGTGACGTGAGCACGGGCGAGCATCACGACAGCGACTCGGAGACCCCGTCCACGCGAGGTGGAAGTATTGCTGATCGTGTCAAGCACGTGATTGACGTGCCGTCGTGCGACGATGATACACGCGTGTTCCTGCGCAATGCGGAGCGCGGCTGGCATCTTCGACGTCGAGCCGATTGTCACCCAAACGAGCTCATTGACGGGTTTGTCGCGGCCGAGGAGTACCAGTTGAACATGCGCAAGAACTACGATGAGAACGGCAAGCTCAAGGAGCAGAAAAAACAGTCGCCCCTTGGCGCATGCTTTTGCTGCCGAGGAAAGGTCTTTAACCTTGTGCCGATGACCAGCGAGGCACTTGAGGAACGTCTCCAGGAAGATCTCGAGGACATTGAGAACGCCTGGCGCAACATCCGCTATCGCTATGCCGACTGGTACCACGAGTGTATGGTGCCCGCCATGGAGGCGGCCGGACTGTCGGATCTACCGATGGCGGAACCCGTCGACATGATCGGTGAGGAGGCAGTAGGACTCTCGAAGCAGCTGGGGCTGATAGTACCGCGCGCTCGGTTCTCTGTCTACGAGAGCAACATTGACTTCAAGGTGGTGTTCCTTGCCGACTGTGGACTCAAGCCGTCTACATGGTGGCGTTTGCCAGGTACCACAAAGATTAGCGCGATCCCACAAAACAGCTACGGGCGTCGCTCGGTTATGGCTACAGAGTTTACGATCGATGCCCGCGATATCGTTATGGCCGAGACGCTCATCTCGACATACGAGCTGATGTTCAGCGACAAGGACACTTCGCCTGATGCAGTCAAGCAGTGGGCCCCTCGCGAGCGGTGGCGCTATGGCGACTACATCCAGTTGAAGACGACGCTTGCTGAGCCTCCGCCTCTTGTCGAGTGCAGCATGGATGCAGAGATGCAGCCAAAGGTGGCGTCGTATCTCATCAACGGCCAACGGCTCACAACCAACCGTGGCAATGGCTTTCCCACCCCCGACGCAGATCCGGTGCTGAACATTGGCATGACGTTCTACAACCACCGCACCAGCGAGCGCAAGCGACTTTGTCTCTGTACCAAAGACATTGAGCGCTCTTCGCCAGAGGCCCGCGAGTTTCTCAAGACAACCGACGTGATCTGGTATGACACCGAGGCCGACATGCTCGCCAACTTTTGTATCCTGATGCGGTCGGCACGGCCGGACATTTTCTCCGGCTACAACATTGCGGGCTTTGATGTGCCGTACATTGTCAATCGCGCCCTCGACGAGTACAACATCACCGATGCTCTCGACCTTGGGTGCAAGCTGCGCGGCTCCAGCGTGTACTGGCAACAAGACTTTAAGCGCAACTGGTCCATCACCAAGCTGCAGTTGCGCGGCACGCTCGTGCTCGACTATCTACCGTGGTACATGGAGCAAAAAACGGCCCGCTCGTACTCGCTCAATGCCGTCGCGGACTCGGTGCTCGGAGAGCGCAAGATGGACATGCCGTACTCCAAGATTCCCGAGTGTCAGCTCACCGCGCGCGGCAGGCTCTTGCTCGCTATGTATGTGGTGCGCGATTCAGAGTTGCCTATCGAGATTGGCTTACGCATGAAGGCCGTCGCAACGCTCTTCAATTTCTCAAAGCTCTCTCGCGCTCCTGCACAAGAGCTACTCTACCGCGGCACGCAGTACAAGGTGCTCTCGTTCATTCAGTATGCGTTCCGAAAGAACGGCCTCGAGTCCTATGGGCTCTGGTTCTTGATCCCGACGCTCGACCGCGCGGCAAAGACGGGCGAGATTGCATATACTGGTGCAATCGTGTTCAAGCCGGACAAGGGCATCTATGCCATGTCCTATGTGCCCATGCTGAGCGAGGATGAAATAGCGGACACCTCCTCCGAGCCGCTTAACTCCTTCGAGTTGGATCTACTGATGCATGGTGCGGTGAAGCGTGAAGCCGTGGCCGACAACGATGACCCAATGACGGTGGAGGCGAAGACGGATGACGGTATTGATACCGCGCCAGCGTCCGACCATATTCCGACGGCTGAGAGGAAACCACAACGTCCGTACCGATTTACCAACGCCCACAAACATGCTCCCACTCGGGCCGCGCGCCCACGGCGGCGTGTACAACGAACAAGTACTACGCAGCGATCCAGCCGTCTGTATGGTTTCAAGGGCCCGCTGGCCACGCTCGACTATGCGTCGCTCTACCCGTCGGTGATGCAGAAAAACAATATCTGCCTCACCACAATGATCACCGAGTACCGTCGACGCAAGTATGGCTACGGGCGCTGGACGGTGCCGTTCATCCACCCTGGCGATGTGACCGAGGGATACGAGCGACCGCATGAGCGATTGATAACCAAAGACGGGCAAGAGTACTCCTGGGACACGTTGCCCTTGTCGGCGGAGATCCGAGCCGATCTCAAGCGCGCTGAAGAGCTGGGTGAGCTTCATGATCATTGCCAGAACGTGCAACATCCCCGTGAGCGGGCGCTCTACTATGAGTACCTCAGCGTGTGGGCGCGCCCCAAGTTCGAGTTTGACCAGGCGACCAAACGCGTGCGGCTCGTTTACCGGGAGCACACGCCCATGTTTGTGACCCAACACATTCGTCATGGTGTGATTCCAAAAGAACAAGCCGCGCTCCGCGACTATCGTGTGGGTATCAGGAACGCTGCCAAGCCAATCGCCGCGACATCGAGCAAGCGCGCTGCATATCTCAAGGCCAATCGAGATACGCTTAGCCCCGCCGAGCATGCTAACATTGAGACTGAAATCCGCTCATACCGGCTCGAGCTCGAACGCATCGACATTGAGCAGCTGAACGTCAAGCTATTGATGAACTCAATCTACGGCTTTTTGGGAGCTCCTGAAAGCCCCATGCCATCCAAGTGGTGTGCCGAGTCTATTACGCTCACCGGGCAATACTACGCCAAGACGGCCGAAGCAATTGCGTGTGGTGAGGTGACGCTCGAACATGGCTACCGAGGTAACATGCGCGTGGCGTACGGTGATACCGACAGTGTGTTTGTCTACATGGAGATGGATGAGCCCGTCTACAACACCAAAGTGTACTCGATGGATCTCTCCAAGTACATTTGCAAACGCATGAACGCGTGCGTGGGTGGCGGGGCGATCAGTCTCGAGTTTGAGAAAATCTTTGTCATGTGTGTCTTGATTGCGCCAAAGTTCTACTTTGGGATCAAGGTCGAAGACAACGGTAAGCTCTCGACCGTATTCAAAGGCATTCGTGCCCGTCGTCGTGACAGCAACAAGGTGGAGCTCATTGTTGCAAAGCAAGTGCTTGATTCGCTGCGCAACCTCGACATCGATGGAGCGTTTGAGGCCGTGCGAGAGGCAAGCTCGCTCATTGCTCAACACGCAGTACCCATGCACTGGCTGAGCACTTCGACGAGTTTTAGCAAACGCCTCGAAGACCCTTCGATCAGAGAGACGGCGGGCGTGGTGGTGGCTCGCAAGCGTCGTGACCGTACGGGCGAGGACTTGCAACCAGGCGACCGCATGGAAATGATCATGGTGGAGCAACCAATGACGTCAACCGGGACGGCCAAAAAAAAGTTTTCGGTCGTCAAGCGCACGCAACAGGCCGAGGATCTGCATTATGCCGTCTCTCACAAGCTTCGGTATGATCGCGTTGTCTACGGAACGCGTCTCCTCCAGTCGCTGGTGGATATTCTACTGGCCCTACCACCGCCCGCGCGTCACGCTGACGGTACACCAAAGCCGTTTGACCCGGTGCGCAATTACAACTGGATCGTCGACCGTGTGTTAGACCCCGCCGTGTTTCGCGATGTGGCCGAGTCCGCCAACACGCAGAAAACAAAAGCGATGCGATCGTTACTCGGTGATGACGCCGGCTCAGTGGTTTATTGTACGCAGTGCAATGCTCGGTTGAACGACACGTTTGCTTCATCACACTCTGCCAACGGTGGCGAGATGCAAGATCCCACCCGGCTGCTTGCTCCGACCAATCGTGCCATTGAGGATGCGGCCGTCCGCGCGTTTATCAGTGACGTGGAAGATAAGCTCGCGGACGCACGCGATGATGCCGACATGATGGTCCGCATGCAAGAGCACGCGCAGCAGTCGAGTAGCGATTCCAACCGAGCGCAAGCTGCCGGGCTCGGGAGCATTCTGGACGCCGGTGACAAGACTTCCGAATTTTACCGATCCCTCCTTGTCAGCCGTGAAGCAGTCTCTAGACGTACCCAAACAAACGGTGCGCCAGTGCGCGGCGACTCGCTGATCCGTCAACATACGGCAGACATGGACATGATGGACATTGTTCCTCGTGATGACCGTGCCGTGGACTTTGGTGGGTCTTCGTTTACGTTTGGAGCTGCTGCGATGCTTCATGGCATTGAGCAAGATCTAATGGACATTTCCAAAGACGACGAACCTGGACCCATTGTGAGATCCACCAGCAATCCGTGGTCCGAACCGACTGTGCTCGACCGCGCCATGTCGCTCAGTGAGAGCATAGACGGAACGCTGGGGCGTGCTGATACAAGCCGCTCATCCAGTCTTATTGTTGACTCTGGCTCCATCAATTTTGGCCAAATCCGAGCATCCTCTGGCATCCCCGCGGCCACTACCGATGCCATGGAGTCGGATAGCGACGACGAGGACGAGGTGGATCCTGCTGCAAAGCGGGCGGCCGCGGCAGACATGTGCTGTGAATCGTACTGGACATCCTCCACGCTCGGCGACGCACTTGTCATCTCGTATCAGGAGACTCGGTCGGCGAGTTTCGTTACAACGCCCTTACTACAACACGCCATTGCGTGCTCTACGGGGTCGGAAAGCAACGGCTGGACAGGAGCCATTGGTGACAACCTTTTGATCAGCAGCGACGAGGGCACAGACACTGGCGGCGATGGTGGCACTCCCACAGCCGGACACTCTCTCAGCTTTCTTAAGCTTGGTGACAGGGCACCGCTTGCCATCTGTCGCTCATGTGTACAGGATACACTGCTCGACTACCAACACGCCGACGAGCTTTGGACAAGCTTGTTCCCACGTTCGGATCAGACACTCTTTTCCGAATCGCCTGAAGCCGACGATGGTTCCGCTGATCATCGAACTGTTGCGCGCTCGCGGTTGGTGGCAAGTCTCAAAACCATCCACGTGATGGAAGTGCAACCGCGGATTTCTCCAACCATGCCTGATTTCTGGATCGTTTGTGCTGTGCCCTCCAAGTACGGCGCAAAGTACATGGCAAGCGATGCTCGTCGACGCGTACGCGCAAAGTCGGGAGTGCTATTACGTTTACCAGTGTGGGGCGGAACCGATACGACTGGCACCCCGGCTCGTGTACAGCGAATGCGTGATGTGGACAGCAGTCCGAGTGTGCTTGTGAGCGCAGGCCATAGCGCACTGTTGGATTTTGCTGGCTGCTGGGCGACATGCAGCATGTGTCGCAGCGTAAACCTCGCCATCGGCGACGTCGCTTCGTGTGCTACAAAGGAGTGCGATATCAACGGACTGCGCCAGTACCACGGCGTTCGCGCGGAGCATATCCGACGCAAGTGGCAACGTTTTGTGCCTGCGCTTGAGGTGCACGAGTAATGCGACAAAATCAGTGCTAGAAAATAGTACCGATGGAGATACTTGGTGTGTGTATAGTAAGTGTGGAGAGTTGTTTTTATAAGAGGTTGGCCACGCTGTCGCAAGTCACTACGACACAACAGCGTGTGTTTCATTGACTCTCGAGTGGTGAGTGTTTGCTTTTGTTTTGTTTCCGGTTCGGTGTAGCGCTCGCTTTACCATCAATATTATCATGAGCGATTCCACCAAGTGGTTGATCAAGGACAACACGATGTCGCAGCACGATACACGGCGTCGTGCATTTTCAACGGCCCCGCAGCCAATTCGTCTGCCAGCCGGCAGCGAGCTGCCCCACAGTGATGGTTCTACCCAAAGTAGTTCCGGATCGGAGCTGCGCGCACGAGGTGGTGCATCGGCAGACCGTCCAACACATGGCGGTGCATCGCCATACGAGATTGGTGGCGACGAATTCGGCAACGGATACGAAAAGAGTGCGGTGCACATCTCTGGCATTGACGCCCCCGTCGACGTCTCGCAGAACATGCAAACGGCCGCAATTGTTGCGCTAGCTGCGTGTCTCACCGTGTTTGTGATTGTGTTTCTGGTCGCTGCGGTTGTGGCGTACTCGGACACTACCAGCCTCGAAGACGATTTCCACGCCCAGGTGGCGCTCTCGTTCAACATCCAACAAGGCATGTTCATGGGCACGCGGATGAGCATCTTTTGTGCCACAGAGCACATGATCAACTGTATCGACGCCGGTAAGAGCGCATCCGAGTGCGACGCAACCACGCTGGATCTTATGACCAAGTGTCCAGTGGATTGCACGGTCTTTGCTTCGGACACAGGGTTGTGTGATCTGCTCAACGGAGCCGGCGTCTTGGTTGACGCCAGTGATGTGGAAAGTGCGCTGGACCAGACGGACACAACCACAAAGTCCGAGTTTGCGCAACAGCTGGATTCACTTGTTGGCGATACTTCGCCAACTCCGCCGTCGCCATCATCGCCGCGTTCACCGTGGTAACCCATCTGTTTGTGCATGTGTTTGTTTTCAACATAGTTTATCCAAAAGCCAAACAGCTGACGCCAGTGTACCACCAACATCATTAACTCACTCTATGCGTTTGTTGCTCACCGTTGCGCCACCTACCACACTGATCCCACCGAGCTCCTCCACTTCCTCCTTCAGTGAAGGCTGTCCTGGTAGAAATTGAGCGACAGACCAACGGCCTCCGGCTTTCCGTTCCCGAGCTCATGCAGCACATCACCCATGCGCATGTCAGGGCTCATCTCGTGATGCAGCGACTTGAATCGCTTGCCGCTCGATGCCGGCGCACAGGACAGGTGGAACTTGGACGAGTCGTTGTACTGCGGGTAGCGCGTGTGCTCCAAGAACTGGGCTCCGGCCTTCTTCGCGAATGTCTCCAACGTGTCGCTCTCTCCGTACGGCACCATCAGTGCATCCGTGTACGCAATGTGCACACGCACCTTGTCCGCGTTTCCAAAGTCCACTGGCGTCGGGACCACTCCGGCAGCTCCCGCTCCACCCGACATGTGGTGCACGAAATCATGCGGCTTCACCGCCGCGTCCGGCGTCAAAAACGTGAGCACCGGGGGGTTCTGGCACGTCTTCGGATCACGCATGAGCTCCACAATGCTGCCCATGGTTGACTCCTCGTGTGGAACCACCAAGTGGTTGCGGTTGTTCACCACAGCAACACCTCGTGCCACCACGGGCGAGACGTGCTGCGACAGGTGCGTTCGGAGCTCCGACAGCTTCATCTCCTTCGGCAGCTCGTGTGCACGAACGTGAAATCCGGTCACCGGGTGCGCATACTGCGGCGCAGCCCCAACTCCCGCTCCTCCATGCACTGAAGAGCTCGCTCTCGATCCAACACTACCACTCGTTCCATAGTTCATCAAGGCTGCGCTTTGAAACACGCTAGCCTTGGACTGCGTCGGCATGGGGGCCGGTGCCGGCGTCGGCGCCATCTGCTGTGGCGGGTACATATGGCCCGACGGCGGCGGGTAGCGTGGTGCAGAGTTGACTGCGCTGTAGCTTGGCGTGAACGAAGCAGCACCGTGCGACATGGACTTGAAACCAGTCGGGCACTGCATCGCCTCTCCCTCACATCCCATCATGTCACCCATCGTGGTTGTCTGCAATGATCTGTACTCGCGTATCCGCAAACTACTGCCACTCACTACTCAGAGACAACTCATGAATGATCCCTGGGGCCTGAATCGCTCGAGCCAAACTTTTTATTTAATTACGTCCGTGTCTTGTTGCCTCGAGGCTTTACTACGTCCGGCAACGGTTGTCCTGACATCCACCAAAAATACCAAAAACTAGCCTCGAGTTTTAACCTTTTTATTTTTTCGGTTTTTTCACGGCGCGCACGGGCATGCTCGCCCCACACCGTCGCGGTGACCACTCCCGACGCTTTCTTGTGTGTGCGCCGCGTGTTGTGTAACAGACGTTTTTTGGTAACCCAGCATGGCAAAGTCCGAGTCTACTACCCCCGCTTCCTCTCCGGCCGCCTTTCCACCAGGCAAGACCGCTGCTCGCATGACCGCACCAAAGAAACGTAAGCGTTCTGCGTCATCGTCGGAGAGTACCGCCGAGAACCCCCCGAAGCGTCCCAAGGTCAAGGCGACGCCTGCTGCAAAGCAACCCGCGGAGGAAGCGCCAAAGGCGGTCGCGGACCCCATGGTGCTGGCGCCCACGAACGACGATGTTTCTGATGCCGAGAGCGAGAGCGGTGCATCCACCAGCACCTCTGCTACGAGCGCTCCGTCCGCCAAGAGCATCGACGAGAACGTCCGCAAGGGCCTCGAGCGATCGTGCAACTCGTTCGGAAAGGCACTTGCTACCGTGTGCACGCGCAATATGCTCTCCGCTATGCGCGCGGACACCAAGGCGCAGGTCAAGGCGTTCCGGACCAAGGTCGCAGAGTCTCTCAAGAATATGGACAAGGTCAACAAGAAACGCGTGTCCGAGCTCGAGGCAAAGATTGCCACCGCTGCATCCACCAGCAGCAGTGCCGGCGGCGGTAAGGCCCAGGACTACTGCACGACGCACTTTGGTTCGAAGGCGAGCTCTGCGCTTGCAGTGCGCAAGGCAATTCACGCGACTTTGCGCAAGGACATTGCCGAGTACAACGACTACCTGAAGGGCGTGCAGGAGGGCAAGTGTTCGATCAAGACGCGGCCGCACAACAACCGCAACGATCCGTCGTTCCTGGGCATGGTTCGGGATGCCATGTTGTATCTGATCAGGAACGACCCAAAGATCGCGGAGGCGTTCGCTATCGACACGGAGGCAGACGTCGACGGAGAGCTGGACGAGGATGAGATCCGCGAGCGAGATGCTGCACTCGAGCTTGCTCAGCAAGAGAACGCCGACTACACTCCTGGGGACGAAGAAACGATGTACGACGGCGAAGAGAACGATGATGAGGGGGAGGACAACAACGACGACGAGAGCGACGAGGAGGATGTTGAGGTTGACCCCGAGGAAGCGCGCGCGGAGCTCCGGGACTTGATGGACGACAGCATCGACGAGGAGGCAGAACGCGTTGCCCGCGCAAAGGACGAAAAGCGAGCAGCAGCGGCAGCCGGGAAGCGACAGGAGATCGAAAAGGCGGAGAGCGCAGCAGCGGAGATTGACAACGAGGGTGCCGAGAGCGACGCCGAGTATGGGGAATACACAGCTGCGCGCGGAAATGAAGTTGCATGTCCCGTGTGGCCGCTCGTGGATGGACGCTATAGGGACTGTGCATACCAGGTCGTCAACGACTATGGTGAGCTGGTGCTGAAGGCGGACGGCACGGTGGAAGTGATCCCTCCCGAGAACAGAGAAACGTGCGACAAGGATGAGGAGGATGATGAGGAGGATGAGTGAGTGCAGATGCACCATTTATTGTTGCTGTAATGCGAAGCAATCGAAAATACATGTAGAGTACTAAACCATGCCGGTGATCAACGATTAATCAACCACACGCCATGTTCTCGTTGATGAGGCTGGCTCAGATATTTTTACTAGACCCCAAACTGATTTTTTTCGTCCTTTTTGGCCCAAAGTTTTAAAAGTTTTCGGGGTGTTGATCGAGTGTTTTTTTGGACCAGCGTTGAGTGCGAGCAGCGAGGGATGTGCTAGGAGTGCACGACGGGGACCAACACTGTGTTATGAACGGCCATGATGTGGAAGATGCGCGATGGCGTAGCTACTTTCGACGCTTGTTGGACCGTCGTGTTTACCAGTCGGAGAGCAGTGGGCTGGTGGTAGGGGGGACTGATTTTCATGATCATGACACTGTTGCGGGCGACGGGAGTGAGCTGCGAGACGACACGATGGAGGCCGCTGCAAACGACGACAAAGATGACGACGATGGGGAAGATGTGACTGGCGACGGTGGTGCTGGTGGAGATGCGGTAGATGTGCTGCGAGCCGCCATCAAGACGGGCACATTCTCACTGGATTCGGGCGTACAGATGAACCAGCTCGACTCCCATGTGCCGTTTGTTCGCCAGTGGCACCAATTCACAGATCCGTTTGGCATGCGCAAGTTTGCCAAGGATCGCGGTACGCTCCGTATTGCTGAACACCACAACGAAGCAACGTTGCTGGCCGCAGTGTCGCTTGAGGCGGACGACGTAAGCCTCGAGCGATACTTTGGCTATATCCCACCAGGATCGTTTCGAGAGCCTGGTCGGATGTATCGGTTTTCGCAACGCTCCAAGGTGACACTTGCGAGTGCGGATGATGGCACCGTCACGTCGGGTCGTGGGCGCATCTTGTTTGTGCCGTGCGACTCGTTCCGGGATGCAGTGGAAACTCACAACAAGGAACCCCGTGACGCGGAGGCGTTCTTACAACGGCGGGAGCTCGATGCAGGTGATGCGCAACTCATGATCTACATGGGCAAAGATCCACTTTTGCCGCTCTATGTGTATCATATTCACGCCGTCGTGCGAGACATGTATGGTGCCCCGGAGGGAACGCCGACAAAACCGGGCGTGATTCGACGGATTCAGCGTTGTGCCATGCCGTGCGACCCCGACAACGTGCTCTGGTTACTCGCGTACACTATTGGGATGGATCGCGATGAGCTACTGCACATTGCCCCAACGCTTTTCGACGACGACATGGCCGCGCTTCGTCAGGAGGACGCTGCTAGCAACAGCGACGTGGATCGCATGCGCGTCTACCATGCTGTCTGGTTTGCACTGGAGAATGCTGTACAAACCGCCGGCGTTGAGATGAAGGAACTCATGCAAAAGAACCTGCGACGCTTTGAGCGACACGTGGAGACGAAGCGGTTCTTTGGCGGTCGCACGTTCGAGTTGCTGTCACGATACTTTTCCGTCTCGTGGCTCCGGACTCTGGAACTCAACATGTACCACTTGCTGGCGACGCAGATCTACAGTGATCCGACCAGTGTGTTCTTCCCCGGGCTCAAGCCATGGCTCACGCGCAAAGTCCCACTGAAGATCAAGTGTGGTGGCGGCCGCGATACACGCGAGCTTGTTGTGATACGCGAAGAGGCTATCCACGTGCCAGGCCTTAGTCTGGCGTCCGCATGCGGCGTGATACTTGATATGCTTTGCATCAAGCGGTTCTTGGTACTGGCTGATCGCGGGAGGAACGATGCCGCCAAGACGACGCTCCCGTTCCCACACACCACAAAGAACCGCGATGTCAACATTGACGTGGTTCGTGCCGTGGTTACATCGTTCAATGGCTGTATCGGCGAGGCGGATTGCATCCGTGTCTGCGCGTACGCCATGCTGTGGACCAAATTCTACCAGGAGAACCACATGTATCTGGAGCTATCGGCACTGACCAGTGCGCTGCGGGATTACCCCCGCACGGTCGAAGCCGCATGCATCATGCTCGGCACGTCGTCTGCGGAGGCCCAGCGTACATTTAGCGTGTACAAGGTGCTGAACGCGTTGACTCAGAACGAGATGGCGCTCGAGCGATCTATCCTCAGCTATACGACAGAGTCGGCCCGGTCCGATGTGCTCTCCGGGACATCACGCGAGGGGGCCGATACTATCGTAGACTACGAGCGAATCGATGGCACAGACGCCCAGGACTACGACAGCGGCAGTGATGATGAAGGTGGCGGGCGGAACAAAGCAACGGAAGATGCTTACGCAGATCGGTCCAGCGTTCGCTACTGCGCTCGCGCCAACAAGAGCTTGATCGAGATGGTCCTGGAAACGGACGGTACCGATACCACTCGCATCATTGGCCCACGGCAGTCTGCGACCGCACGCGTCAAGGTGCTGCGGGCCAATTCGCGCAACGTCAAGGTATACATTACCAAGTTGTATGAGCGCGAGGGCATGATGGTCTACGCGACGAGCGAGTTTGTGAAGCGTAGCGTCGGGCTGCACCAAAGCGTTGGTCCTATCCGGATGCGATGTTTCCAAACCTACGCGAGTGTTGGGTCGGACCGCGAGCTGACACCTGAAGCGGCTGCGAAACTCAACGACATTTACAACTATGCGTGTTCTGAGCAGATCCGCGCGCTGCTGTGCGCTCATGCTGGCTTTCCTATCGTCATGTTGACGGGTGCCGGTGGTGCCGGAAAGTCGGAAGCGTTGCGTCTGCTGAACGACGAGATTGGCGTGCAGCGAGTGCTTGTAACCAGTTTTATGGGTACACACATCGAAGCGCTGATGGGCAAGCTCGACAAGAACGCTCGCGGGACCACGATCCACTCGATCATGAACAAGCACTCGATGCTATGCAAGAATTGTGATCCGATGCGCTACGCCTCTGCTGAAAAGCGCTTCATGTTCAACCAGCGAACGATCAAGTACTACACACGCTTGATGGAAGCCGAGCGCGACAACGAGGACAACGCTGACCTCAAGCTGCTGAACATGCAGTACACCAAGTGTCCGTTCGAGGACATTGAGGTGTTGTTCATTGAGGAGATTAGTGTGAGCAACACTGAGCTACTCGTGTATCTCATCTACATGCTGACGACGTGCGCTCCAAACTTTCGCATGATTGTGTGCGCCGGTGACATCAACCAGCTTCCTCCGATCCAGCAGGACCATGTCCAGCGCTCGCTCACCGATGCGTTTGGCATGGTTCGCTTTCACCATGTGCATCGCTTCGAGGACCGCCTGCTTCGTAAGAACGCGGATGCCATCGCAGACGGCAACTACCTCGACATCCAGGCCCAAGAGATTGCGCTCGGCCGTGTCTATGAGTTTATGGACACGGCCGACGTTGGTGGGCTTTCGCGTTCCGGCAGCATCAGCAAAGGCGGGCGTCGGCGAGCCGGAGCCGAAGAGACGCCGGACGCACCCACAGACAAGTATACAAGTGGGGTGTTCAAGGCCAAGTGTGACGCTTCGGGGATGCGCGAAGTCGCAGAACTCTTGGTCTACGAGACATCTCTGACTCCGTACAACAGCAAGTTTATTGTCCGTACCAATGAGCATGCGGCGCTCTTGCGTAATGTGGTCCGCTGGGCGACATTGGCGACTGCGCAGGCCGTGGCCTGGGGAATGGACCCACACGTGTTTACAGCGTGTGCATATGCCCCGCACCGCTTGCGGCCGATCCTCAAGTGCGCCCGTAGTGCAAGCGCGTTTCGTCAGATGCTGGTTTTCTCTGGACCGTCCTCGGTACTCAAAAAACAGCACGGCGTCAAGAGCGTTGCCAACGAAGCCGAGATGGTCAACCCGTGGGTTGCCATGACTAACGGGTGGTCATCGCAAGACATTCGTGGTGGTAGATGCCGTAGAGTGCTCTACGACCGTGTGATGGCGGACGGAGACTTGCTGTCCAACAACGCAAGCGTAGACGACACCAACAAGACCAGTGCGGTTCGTCGTCGTCGCGATGCCGCAAACGAGAAACTGCTCCGCACAACGCTGGAACCAACGCGCAGAATCCCAACGTCGGCTATCATCCCGCTAACCCACAGCGGACTGGTGGTGGGACAGATGGTACAGGGCACACGAAACGTTCCAGCGCTCCAGCTCGCCAACCTCCGCCAGATGCAACTCAGCGCGGTGTTGTGCGTGCGTGTTGAGCTATTCCTCGATGAGTGGACGACCGAGTACAAAGCACTTGAGACCGTGGAGCAGGCACATGCATTGATGGCTGAGATCAATCGATCGTCGCTGCGAAAGAGCCGCTCGACCCGTTTTGAGGCAACTTCACATGAAGCTCGCTTGGTGATCCAAGACGCGCGGAGACGCGCGCGACATGCCGAGATGCACGGCGACTACGATCAGATGGATGTTGCGTCTTTTCGGCCACGCGCTCCCGGTGACACCATCTTTGTGAACAGCGAAGGGCTCGAGGTGCCAGTGTTTATGCTGCGCTCTCGTGATCTCGATGCGGAATCACTCCAGTACTATGGCAACCGTGAGTGGGTTCTCGACCAGATCCAGTCCCACCGTGCACGCCAGCGCGGCGCTGCACGTCAGCGAGAACTGGATGCCGAGATCCGTGCCGTCACTGGCCGCCAGAACGGCGACAGAGAGATTTTTGATGCCGACATGGACGCCGAGGAGGCACGAGAGCTCGCGACGGCAGAGTCCACGGCGCTCGACAGCGACGGTGAAGAGGAGCTCGACGAGGACGACGAGGCGGCGGATGCAGCTCCAGACGCCCCGTTTCGACACGACTGGATCACTGCTGACGCATGGACGTACATGTTCAGCGCAATGGCAACCGGGGGACTAACCCCGACGCTTGTGGCACAGTACATCCGCGCCGAGTGCACACGTCGGCATGAAGGTCGCAAGACACAGTGTACGCTATGTTCTACGGCGATGAACCAGGACGCGCTCTACCTGGACCATCTCCCGGAAGAGATTGCGCGACAGCTCTTCGAGGTGTGGGGCACCAATCGGCAGGCAGTGTACCAGAACTTTCTGCACCACATCAGTCCAAAGTTGCTCCGCTATCGGGTGATTCGCGTGCAACGGACCACCAAATTCCCTCGTGATCTTCAACATGGGGCGTTCGATCCTAGCTGCGAGACACACGCCTGTCGTCTGCTGATGCTAGCAAGCGGGTGCACATCACGCAATAGCCACAAGGATCGCAACCGGTGGATCTATTGTGGCGTGGACACCAACACGTTTGACGAGGCGCTGCTGAACCAACTACTGCGCGGCGAGCAGGTGGAGAACGGCCGTACCCGAGACTACCAGCTCACATACTTGCCATACGAGGGTAATATGCAGAGCTTGGTCAAGGACGCGTCAGTGATCACTACACACGCGATGCAAGGTGCACAGGCCGAACGCATCGTGCTGGTGACGCCGCCGCCCAAGTCAAGACACAACCATCGGGAGAATGTCTACTCGGCATCGACGCGCCCCGAACGCGCCATGTTTTATCTCGGCGACGACGACGCGCTACAGCGCGCCATTGTGAGCCCCGCGCCGGGACGCAACTCGGACCTTGGCAAGATTCTCCGCACGCTGGTGTACAAGCCGTGGATCGAGCCCAACATTTGGGTAGACTTGGAACTTGCCGCCCGCAAGGAGATTATTGAGAACGAGTGCTATGGAGCCCCGCCGCGTGACGAAGAGGGGGAGATTGATGACGTGGTCACTGCGTTTCTTCGCCAGCCGAACATGAAACAGCACGAGAAACGAACAGCGTTTCTCAAAGCATGTGTCGCTGAGCGTGATGCGTTCAACGAGCAACAAAAACGAGCCAAGGAGAACCCCGCGTCTACCAATACTAACAGTGTGGGGATTACGCGACCTCCGCTAAACATGCCGCTGAACAGCAAGACGCTTGGTTCGCACTGGCTTGATGACCCATCCTCGTCGGATGACGACAGCTCTGCCAGCGCTACGTCCGGGAGTGATCAAATGATGGCCGACGAGTCCTCTGATCATTGTGATCTGTCCGAGTTTGATCTACATCTGCTCCCCCCGGACGAGAGACCCGATGTGCTCGACATCCATGTGGCGTTGCAAGTGCAGCGCAAAAAGACTGCTGTCTCCAACACCGAGGCGCATGGGCAGCAGGACGTGGATAATCAGGTTCATCTCTTCAATCAGCTTGAGGCAGGTGGAGGTGACAATGATGATCCATTCGGACGCACGCGCAAGACGCCGTTGCAGACGCCACTGATGGTGAGCGATCATGATGATGTGCTGTCGAGTAGCTCCAGTGGGAACGTGGGGCTGTGCGACGAGGCGGAAGACCCAAACTACGAGGGCGAGCTCTCGCTCAACTGGTCAAGTGACAGCGAGGCCGATGAACCCCCGCCAGGCGATTACAAAAGTGACCAAAGCCATGACAGTGATAGTGAATGTGATGAGCCGGCTGCAAAGAGGCGTCGACGCGAGTCTTGTGATCTTGGAAGTAGTAGTGAGAGCGAATCGGATGTATTGATACTTGATGTTGACGATGATGCTGGTGGTGATGAGGACGTATGCCAGGACGGACAGAGTGATAGCGATGATGAAGGATCCATGTTGTTTGACATCACCAGTGATTCTGATGAATGAATATTTGGTCCTTGTACACTTTTTCTAAAAAACATACTCTTTAAGAACGCTCGTCGTGATTGGTGTTTTTTATTTTACTGGGGGGCGTGTGAGGAGAACCATACAGTCACACATCCGCGTAGCATGTCGGCAACAACGTCTGGTGCACGACGAGACAGACTTGATGTCCTGTCTAGCCATGTTGCAATCGAGCGCAACATTGAAAGTGCTCACAGCAAAGACAAGGTCTTGCAGCTTGTGACAGTGTACCCGGATCTGGTCGCTGATATTCTCCATGCAATGGAGATAGTGCTCCGCGAGCCCGGGGAGCGCGTGACGAAGGCAAACAAGTCGTTCGCCCCACACCCGCTTGACTGGACAGCGGATAACATTCCCGAGTTTGCGACGGCAGACTATGCGGCCCGGTATTCGGTGGAGTGGCGTACACAAAAGATTGTTCCCACCCGGGATGAGAACAACCAGGTTGTACGGCAGCCTCCGATCTTTACGCGACGGCTCGCTACTCGTGGTGTGAACTGGCGCGCCGTTAAGCCGCTGATCCAGGCGCGCACATTTGCAAGCGAATGGCACAATATGGGTTTGAAAGAATCTGTTGTGCTGTGGTTTGCGAATCATCTGGCGGTCTACGGTGGCAAGCCCGCGGCACCGCTGTCAGATACTGGTGTGTCGGACAAGATGGCAACGCTTGTTCCCGCGTTTGTGACGAACGCTGCGGTTTCGCCCGGCCACACAACAAACGCGTTTTTGATCCATCCGCGAGACATGGAGAAACTCGATCAGTTTGTTCCATCGCAGGCCCAGCTGATGAACATGCTCATCGGCTTCAGCGCGACTCCGTACACGGCGGAATTTCAAATGAGCCCCGCTGCCGCCAACGCGTTATTTTCGCTTGCATTCAATGCGTTTGTGACAGCACATGTGATCCCAGATGACCCGCAGATGCATTGGAGCATCGACAAGGTGTTTGACTTTGTTCATCTCCTCTACATTGGCATCCTAAAGTATGCCAACAGGCGACTGAGGGAGTCAAGATTGGATGTTGGTGAGATCTTTCACGTGAGACTGGCGCGCGCAAAGGCGCAGCTCATTGCGTTCACGATCGTCATGACCACTGTGATGGTGCATGGATACGGTCGCCCGTTGACTCTACAGAGTCCAACCAATTGGCAAGAGGCGGTGGACGAGGCCCGACTGCTTGCCTTTTCGTTCCGCCACACAGCCATTCCAAGGCAGCGTTAGTCAGGGTGTGTGTGTGCGTGATCATGTAAGTGATTGATTCACCATTTCCATCTTTTGGTACAAAGAAACAAAGTATATTCATTCAAACAACAACAGCAACAACAACTTATTGCTTGCTTGACCGAGGGAGCGCGCGAAAGCCTCGGTGCAAAACACGCACAAGTCCATTGTTTGGAGAGCCGTTGCGATTGAGCCCGTAGCCACACTTGAGCTTCCGTCGGAACTGCACCATGGCATTGTCCAGGAAAGAATCAATGGTCTTCCATGAAGTCGACGCATCCATTGCTTCAAAGTGAGCAAGCAGGCAGTGATACACGTCGGTCGCGCTCGCAAGATCAAAGTCTGGGGCCACTCGACCGTCGTCGCCGATCAGGCTGGAGACCATGTCGTCTTCGTTGTTGTACTCGTCGTCGGCTCCGTTGTCATTGGCATCCGCTCGCGCAACCATACACTGGAGCTGCTCCTCCATCGCCCGAACAGCAGTCGCGATCACGTGTTGCTTGGCTGCAGCTTCCGTCTCAAAGTGTTCCTTTCGGTAGGACATGAGATCATATTCGTCAGCGTCGCTGACACGGATGCTCTCGATACCAATGGTATATGCCACTCGGCGTCGCTTGGCTGGCTGCGAGGACGGGTCGGTGGCCTTGCGCTTGCTGCCTACGCTCAAACGTCGGCCGGTCGGTGCGATTGCGTTCAGAGTCATCGTGCTTGCGTTCTCGTCGTCGGTGCTTGCTCATCGGTTGAATGATTGTGGGATCACAATCCACATTTTAATATATTTCTGAAAATTTCATTTTTTGGTCCACAATTTCACTTTTTTTCAGCGCCCCAATCAACGGCGCCAAAACTCGAAAACTTTTCGCAATTTTTCACTTTGGCGAAAAAACTTTGGCCAAAGTGTTTTTTTTGGCAAAATTTTGGGCATCCAATCGCATTTCATCTAAAACTGAAAATTTCAGACGCCGAGCCAAAAAAGTTAAGGTTGTTGTGATTGTCGTCGGACTTTGTATTGTTCGAGCACATCAATATGAACCAATGCCTCGAGCCGCCGAGCAACATGACCAGTGATGAGGATGACGTTACAGTCCAGGAGCTGCTGGAACGTTTGTCTGATTTGCTGTATGCCGAATGCGCACAGAATCCCGACAATCCGCCGGTTTGTCGTGGTGAGGGTGTCGACTTTGGCCGCGTGAGCGCGATGCTATGCGAGTATCCTGACGCTGTTCTAAAGCTGACATCAGTTCCCACGACAGATCTCGCACGACACCCGCCGACGATTGCAGACCTCAAGAACACGTGGCTACCAGAACTCTTGGCAATCCTGGCGCGTCAGTTTCCGTTCGTTCCCGAACAATTGACCGGCCGTGGGTCCAAGGTCTTTGCAGCGCGACAAGAGGAGATCCAGATGCACATGGACGCTGCATCAGGGTGCGTCGAAACCGACGCCGAGCCGTACACTCCGCGTCGACGTTATGCGCAATTGACGCTACGGTCGTTGGAGCGCCATGTTGCCGAGAGTCAGAAAACCCTTAGCGGTATAGCCGAGAGCTATACAGAGACTATCAACGGCGTAAAGTCGATGAGACGGACGAACACGTCCGCCAGGGTCGACGAGGTATCGTTGGTCATTGCAACGCATCTCGGCATGCTGCTGGTACACTTTTGTGATGCGGTTGGGCTATTCTACGCATTTCGGGACATCATCTTTGACAACCACACCGTGATCAACTGGCTGTTGGCGAGCTGGCTGCTGGGCGCCGATGGTGCACCAACGAGTCTACCGATTGCCGAGGCGTTGCTTCAGATGCCGTGCTTCACGTTTAGCTTTGGAGAGCTCGTGCGGTTATGCTTTGATGCGGCGGCTCATGAGCAGTTCGCGCTGGTGGATCGTCTGTTGGCGCACGGTGTTGTCCCGCATCTCGTTTCATCGGTGGCACAGAACGGGTACCGGTACTCGGTCGCCGAACAACAGAGACTCGCAATGTACATGTATCGAGGACACGAGCGCCCGGGAGTGAAGCATCTCATTGACCGGGTGTTGCTCATGCGCACCGAGAAAGTTTCCGGCGTTGCTGCGATGAGTCGAACAATTGAGCGGTATTGCTCGCAACGCGCTCGCGTCCCCCAGCGCGCCAATGACATCAAGAACGCACACAATGAGTTCTTTCAGGTGTGTGCGTTCGTGCGCAAGCTGTCATCGGACGTCCACGCGGTCTACGAGATGCAACAACGACAACGACGCCGTGGTGAGCTTGGACCCACTTCACCAAGTCCGTCGGAATTGGTCGAACTCGCACTTTGGCAGCAAACAGTGACCAACGTATGTGCGGTCCCAATCATTTCTACCAAGGTGGATGACATAAGAGGTTCACATGCTGGACATCTTATGCTCTCCGCACCAGGCGAGTGGTCTACCAAGCCCACATACGAAGGGCTTGTGGTGGACCCCACTCCGATTTACCACATGTTTGCCTCGGGTCAACTACTCGGGTGCTACAGCGCAACCTACACAATGTCGGAGGCATTGACGGGTAAGTATCGGCAGGCGGTCTTTGACATGTCGGTATCATGCCCACACAATGCGAGTGTTCCTCCACGAGCGATCGTGAGGAAGCCATCTGTTGCAGTCCAGCTCTTTACAGCACATCCGCTCGAAGTCAAGTGCAGCCAAATCCTCGGGCGTTCCAGGAACTGTCGAGCGCGCGCACAGGCCCGTGTGACACGGTTTTACCGTACACGCGGTCTACTGCAACATATGCCGTCAGACCAAGATACGATGAACATTGCAGAACACGCGCGTTTGTGAGCCCGAGTGTAGTGTATGTGGGGCGGGGAGTTGTATATCTGTACAGAGACAAAATAAGATTTGCGTTGAGTTGCTTGAACAAAAAAGTCTTTTTTCAGTCAGACACACACAGGATCGCTACCCTTGTGTGTCGTTGTGGTTTTTTATGAAGGGCCTCTTTGGATAAGCCAGCGTTGGTGTGGCGCCATGGACCCGGATGATCTTGAGTCCATTTATGCGTTCATTGCCGATTTTGGTGAGGATGTGGGAGCATCATCCGGAGATGTCGAAGAAATGGCACAGCCGAGTGAGACGCCAGAACCGTCCGAGATGTACTTCCCACCACCACTGTCGACCCCGGAGCCAGAGCAAGTGTCTGCCGTTGAGTTTATGACTCCAAGCCACGAGGACCCGTTTTCGAGCACGGGGGATGTTGAGTGGAACCCCATGGCCGTAGAACCGGGCAATATCTTTCAGATACCGTCCGAGAGCACGAGTGTCGAGTCATTCAACGAGGCAATGAAAACCATCCCCGACGATTTCTGGAGTGCCATCGGAGACGAGTCCGGGGCGGTGTGGGATGTTGGTAGCCCGCCAGTTGAGGAGACTCCTGCTGCATTCATGGGCGTTGAGGAGCCAGAGTTTGTGCTGGACGACCCGCCCGACTCGAGTTTGCTTGCGGAACCATGGATGGAGGTCAGTGATGAGGGGTTCGTGAATCCAGCAGATCTCCAGGATGTCGTCGAACTGCCGCAGGCCCAAGCATCTCTGGAGTGGCTGCCAAGTGGCCAATACCAGCCGTCATGGTCATCGTTCATGTACCCAACGAGCCCACTGATGGAAACACCCGCCCCGGAGCCCGGACTCCGGCTTACGACCGACGTGCCCACGTCCAGCAAGCCAACAAATCTGCGGCTCCAGGAAAAACCGTACCCTTGGTGGCGGATGCAGCCTGGGTTTGAACGCCAAGTTCGCATTTCGCGCCTCCCCACGGTGTCACTTCCTGCCCAAAGTGCAGATGATCCACACATGGAACATCATGGTCTGGGCTCTGTCGAAGCCGAATGGGTGAATCCATCGCGTATGACCACACGTGTGGACAGGATCAACCAAGTGTTTATCAACAAAAGCGCCGAAGGTCCTCGATCCGGACTTCAGTTTCGCATGCAACGCAGGCGGATTCTTGTTGGTGCGGTGGATGACGCCAACAATCTGGTGGATGCGGACTTTGGTGACCTCACATCCTCACTGACGCTGGGAGTTCTTGCGCCATGGTTCCTCAAGTACACCAGCATTTATCTTGGAATGGTGGTGTACGTGCTCTCGTGGGAGTATGCGTTTGGACGCGCGGTGTCAATGCCAGAAAAGCGCACAGAGTTTACGAGGCTCTTTCGTGACTTTAGGGACCAAGGGTTCACCGTACAGTGGGCAATGGTTCGAAACTACATTGAGCTGCTCACGGAACGTGGTGAAAGCATAATGGACCTGATCCGGGTGGGGGCTCAGCGTGACTCTGTTATTGACATGCTGTTTGCGCGGTTGCCGCGCAAGGTTGTACTTCGGACATACCAGTGGCCTAGCTGGTTTGCCGCGTTTCACAATATCGGCGGACCGGCCGCTCGGCTTGCGACCACAAATCTGTCGGTGCGACCCGGTAATCGCGAGCTCTACTCTACGGAAACAGCATCCGCCAGTGCCATACTTTCTCGCCAAGAGATGGTATGGCCTCTACTGAGCATCCGAGCTCGGCTGTTGTTTGGGTATGAAGCTGGGGCGCGCCGCTTGACTTGGTTCCAGGCACTCCAGCTTGCACATCATGGAGGATTTAACGCCGATTATGCGTTTCTCCTTCCCGGCATACTCAATGTTCATATGATGATGGCAGGCGAGGCCGCACAACGTCAACTTCGAGACTTTGGTGTCACCAGGTCGTTGTCCGCCGCACGTCCGACAACAATGCAAGTTGCTCTGCGCACGCTGTCTTCGGCCTTTTTATCCGAAATGCTCGCAAGTACTGGCCCGAACGCGGTCGACTTTCCACACATCTCGGCGTTTCTGGAGCTGCCGCCCAACATCCGCAACACGGGACTCCTGACACTTCAAGGACTGTTGGGGGAAATTCCACCTCATGCAGGCAGTCTTCGGATCCGAATCCTTCATATCCTCTCGTCGCTCTCCGCGCTGGATTCGTTTGGGTCGCTCGATGACATGATGTTTGCCGCATCACACGGAGCGTTTGGAAAACTGCCTGCCAGTGGTGTGGCCACCGACGGGTCAGTACGGTCAACAACGGTCGAGCTCGTTGGTCCCACACATCCTGTGTTTGTGAATCTAAGCTTGCTCGACTTTGTCACATCACACGGACCTCGCTCAGCAGCGGATTCTCTGTACGATCACCGCCGTCAACGGCGTGTTCCACAAGAGCCACTGTATCGCGCATTCTGGCGTACCAGGTTTCCTGCTGGTGTGCGCTCCGAGACAGACAAGAACATGTTCTGTTTGAATGTGCGCATGGTCCGACGCTCCACGTTTGCTACGGACCTGGTGTTTGCTGCGACCGAAGCCATGCTGCGCAACATGCGTGACTACACGAGTAGATCGAGTCTCTCGTTCATGCGTAATGTGATCAACAAAAAAATCCTTCATGAGGAGGCTGAACCGCCCCGCGTTATCCCCGAGTACCGTCTTAAGACCTTTGTGACCATGACTGGCTACGGCAACCTGCTTCGCGAATGTACGTTTGTACAAGACGGTATGGATGCAATGGCGGCCGCACTCTACGGCCTTGGGGCGTGTTGTGCTGACGCATATGCGCTCGAGCGGCTCCAGAGCGCAATGAGCACAATTGTTCCCGAACGTCGCTACATGAGCACGTTCGTGCACGGCGTTGTTGATATGACACTTGGCGCAACGCGGGGTGTCCCGAATGCGCTGACACTGTGGTCAGGCGACGAGGGGTACAAGCAGCTCGGCACACGCAGGGACCTGCTGTCTTTGTTTGTTGGACATCGGCTTGCGGGAGCAACGTTGTATCGTATGGCAACGCATACAATTCGCCAGGCCGTGCGCGAACTGGCAGCGTTTCCACAAACGGGGGTTCAGCGCAGTCCTCCACGTTTAGCTATGCGAGGGATTCGCAGCATTGTGGAACGGTGGCTCAGTTTCAAGATGACACTGGAAGAATCGCTCAACGCAGACACTGAAAGCAGTGCTGTCTCGTCCAGCTCATTGTCTGGCGATGGTGACGTCCAAAGCAATGTACGTCCGGAGACCCCACCGCCATCGTCGTCGACATCACGCCGAACGGCTGAGACGAGTCCAACCGCTGCTGCACAGGCAAGGCGCAATGCTCTCCTGAACAGCGGCTCGCTTGCTCTGTGGTCCATGCCATCTGTGCCGCTTTTCCACTACAACCAGGGCGTCACGGAACCGTATGTGCATTTGGTGACAAAGGTCGACGTTGGTCAAGTTAGCAATGCCCTTCGCGTTCTCTCGGCATTCACCAAAGGGTGGCGAGACGGACTGTCTCAAGCTAATCGTACGGATGCCTATATGTCTCGGCAGCGATCATCGCCGCTGCCACAGAAACGACCGTTTGCCAATGACCGTCGGTATCGCATCGGCGTTCATATCGACAAACTTCCACTTGCCGTGACCCCGGAGGCTCAATCGGCATTGAGTGAAGTGCTTTACGGATCTACCGACGATCGCTTTGGTGTCCTGGAGCGCAGAGAGCAAGTCCGAGCTTTGAGTGGAGTGTGGCCGTACAATCACGATTTGCCGGTCTCCGTCACCAACCAACGGCAGTTCAACACCTTGTTGCAGCGCTTGGCAGCAACTCGAGGCGATGCGCTTTTTGAGAACCCGCTGTCGATTCCCACAGTCAGCGAACCCGTTAGCATGCTCCCGCCGTTGCTAGTGTGCGATCGATTCATAGTGCCGCGCGGAACGTCGGTTGATCTACAACGTACAATGCCAACTGGCGCACCCGTGACATCCAGAACGCCAATCACCGCCTGGGAGCAATCGAACGCACACGACATTCGAACTGCGGGCATGCCGTCGCGCGATGTGCTCGAACGTCAAGTACCGGCTGCGGTCGTATCACAGCATCATGTTGCAATCCCAGTTGCAGGAGCTGTGCAAATGGTGGTGGAGCCAACCATTGAAGACCCGTCTCAGATCCCCACCATCGGGGACCACATGCGTGTACCGGCACAGATTGGCACAATCTTCATGGAGCTTTTTAATCCCGCTGCACGGCGGGATGCCACGGAGATGCCATTATACCAGTTGAACAAAGCGTGGGGGATTCGTGCGCCTGTGTACAGCCCGAACGCGGTGATTCCCAGATCAAATGATCTCGGTGGCATGAATATTGTGACGGATGATTCGGCCGTCGGTGGTCACGTGGTCCCGGAGCTTCGGCAGGCGCTCTTGGAACGTGGCGAAGGAATAGGCGACAGCGTCTCTGTGTTTTGGCCTTTACGCGAAGGCGTTGCAACATTGCAGACGGCAAGGCTTCGACACCGGCTATTCCATCCGCTGCTGGCGCCGTACCACTACATCATCGGCCCCAGCGAGGCTGAGCGTAACCAGATCGAGGCAACCAGCACCGCGTTCAGGGAGATTACGCTTCGGGAAAAAGATCCAGAGTGGAGTGGCGATACCCCTGAAGAACGAGATCGCTGGAGCGATATGTGTCGCAACATATCTGCGTTTGATACCATAACGCCCATGACCGGTTTGTTGCAGGCATATGTTCGCCCGCCTCCTGAGGTGATTGCGGATACGCTGGAACGAGCCGTGATGAACGAGGCGCTCAAGGCAAAGACGAGGGCGCACCGGTTGTTAGAACCAACCAAAACGGTTCATGAAGTCCGCGAAGAACTCAACGCCCGGCCGGACATTTTGTTCAAGGACGTACCACGGCTTACGAGCCCCATTCACTTTGTGCCCGAAGAGAAACTCGTCACTGCGGACGAGCGGCTTGTCACCATCAGCCTGGTGGTATTTGCAGATGCCTCGACACTTGATCCCCGACATGCTCGCAAGACTATGGCCGAAACCATGAGTTATGATAAGAGGTGAGTGGGGTCACGTGTTGTGGTTTGTTGTATTTGTTCTTTTGTATCGGCCCAGCCGATTGCTTTATCACACCAATTGGTGAATGAATTACTCGGTAATCGCAAACAAGTCCACCAGAAATTTCTGTTCTGCAAGCTGCTGGGCCGCTTTCTTCGTGTGAAGCGACACAAATTGTCTCCGCTGTGATGGGCGTCCTGGGAACGTAAACGCCGCATACTCCACAATGGTGTTGTTGAGTCGATCGGTCGCTTCACCAAGATGCTGCACCGTCTGGAGAGCGCGCTGGGACACCGCAAGCAAATGTGTGCGCGATCCAATTGACGTGCTGGTGCGTGGCTCGCCGTTGGCAATCGCATACGCTGCAATCGAGTTGACAAGCTGAACCATAATATTGTTTGAGCGCTTGAGTGCTTCGTTCCACGCCAGCTGTTCCGTGTCAAGGCTCATGCCCCAGCCATCTTGAGTCAGAAACACATCCAACGCCAACGTTGGTTCCACCTGAACCATGCCGCTTGATGTGGACATGGCTGAGGTGACTGGTTTACTGATTTGGGTACGACCCAGATACCAAATGCCAGTCGGACTGGTCAAGATGTGGAAAAAAATAGCTTTTTGTGGCATAGTGAGCGGCGTCGTCCTGGTCACCACATGCCACCATTTAATAGACAGAGTCGGCTGGATCATCGTGGGCATCGTGTTGTTGTGGTGTTTATCCGCGCTACGCCTTTATCATGAATCGTTATCAACGTCGCCTCGGTGATGTCGAGACGTTCATAAGGCTTATCGGCGCAACCGAGCCAGACAGTGCGCTCCAGGATCCAGGCCCGTCTGGAAGCTTGTCACCAAATGCCATTCATGATGCCTTTCGAGTGGCAAATCATGCAATGCTACGGCGTCGTCTTGGATTGAAAACATTTGGCCATGTGTTTCGAGTCCTGGTGGTCTTCAACTCGGATGGCTGGGGCAACAACGTGTCCACTCAGGCGGCGGTGATGGAGCCGTACGACATTGTGGTTGAGGTGAACGTTGGCATGACTGAAGAAACCACAGTGGTCGACAGCCTCGAGGCAGAGACCGGAGATGCTACTGCTGCGCTGTGGCGTGCCATCGAGGTCGCCGAGAACAACATGCGCCAGAGTGCTGGGCACCAAGACATGCTGACTCCCGCGGTGATCGTTCCAGTCTATGTGCAAGAGGCCGACTTTTCACGGGATGATGCGCACAGATTTGATCACGACATGGCGCAAATGATCCATCGCGGGGTTAACGATGCTCTGAACGGCATTGGTTTTTACGACAGTGTGGCCAAACACGGTGTTGACAAAGCTGCGGTTGTTGTTGACCTCTGGGCAAACGGGTTTCAGTTTCCAGAGCAAGCGGGCGACCAAAAGCTCACGCGCGACAGTCTCTTGTTTCGCGCTCGCCGGATCTACGCGGCGTTGACAAAGCTCGCGTGGAGCAGTGATGTCGCACCCATCACACTCGAGGCGTTCCCTGGTTACATGTGGCTCATCGGTATCATGCCCGATCCGATCGAAGACGGCGGTACAGGCAATGTGCGAGGCGTTGAGCTACACCGCGTACAGTCGACCGAAGTTGAGCACTATCGAACCCAAGAGGCCGCGGACAGCGTTACGGATGAGCTGATGTTTTGGTTCACGTACAGGTCGATTGTGGAGCTCCTCGATGGCTCACCAACGCGCCCTGGGAGTAGTACATCGGTCGGCACACCACCGCGTTCGGACGACTGGGTACTCTCAAACACTGCGTTGGTGGAACGAGCGGAACGTGTTGTCGCATCCATGCTATTCCCCGTCGGTCGTGTAATGTTCCGCTGGGCGGGGTATGACTTTGCCTCTGCCGAGGCTGTACGGACGCGCCAGTTGTTCTTTGAAACCAGGGGCTCTCGCCGCACCGACATTGCCAAAGGAACATCTTCGCTGACTCGTCACGTGCCTGGCGAGTTTGATCCACCCGTGGAGGGGCTGTTTCATCCGGCCATCGGCAGCGCCGAGTCTCCAATGCACACGGCGATCTCGTCCATCGAGATCTACCAAAGCCCTCTTGTCGCCTGCGAGCCTCCATCGAGTGGACTTGCCTATGAACACGCGCAGTTTATTGTGTCGTTCTGGTGGGAACACGTCATGGGGATTCAGGGGACGTCGGCCATGAAGAACTTTATGGTCCCCGGCCAGTCGGCCGCGGCTGTGCTGAACCAGTCGTTCATGGAGACGTTCGTGCTTGCGACCATGTATTCTGTGGTCGATACACCCGCTCCGGGCACAGCACCGACGAGCAGTTTGGTGGAGGATGCAGAGAATGTGTTGATGAACGTTGTGCCACTGTGCATGCTGCAGGGGCACTTTGACACTATGGCGATCAAGCGCCAGGCAGTCGGGCGTCAAAACGCGCTTGCCCCAGGGGCGGGTATGCGCGTCTTTCACGACAACCCTGCTCCCATCTTGAAGCCGCTTGCATTCATCAACATACTCGAGCGTCTGCTTGGAGTGCTCAGTGACGATCTGCCCGTTGGTAACTACGTTCCATGGGGCGTGCCATCTCCGTCGCGGTTCTACTCGTCATCGCGCAAGACGCTCCGCTCTCCGGGGGTCAACGATGTGGTAGTTCTCTCGAGCGCCGCCGCATACTACGCGTCGCTGATGCAATATGCCGGTGTTGGAGCCCGCGCTGGTCGCTTTTTGGCCATGACGCCGCACTGGTTTGCAACACACCACATCAGTGCAATGGCACACCTTGCGGAGACTGGTCCACTGGGCAAGCTGGTGCCGTTCTCGGTTGGGTACTGGGCGGACGAAGCGGCATTGGTGGAATACCTCGAGCAGGTTTTCCCTGTTGCTCTCCCAAGCACCATGGTTGTGGACAATGTGGAGTGGTCGCGCGCAGAGACGCTCGTGTTGCTTAATGCTGTCGGACGTGTACTGCATGCTCGCGCAGAGGCCTCGCAGGAGCCAATGCAAACTGTCTACGTGCTGCTCTTGATGGATCTTTCCATGTTTGCTCTCCCGGTTCACAGCATGGGTGCATCACCCATTGCACACAACCAATTTGTGGTCGCAGCGCATGCATCCAAGGAGCTTGTTCCCTGGGCACACCTGGAGGCAGTGGTTGTCGCGGGACCAGCATCAAGTGTCTCAGAACACGCCAACTTGTCTCGTTTTACGCTCGACGCCCCCACGGAGCTCAACGAAGTTGACTTGTTTGCAGTTCACACGGATGCTACAGCAAACCTCGGCCCGCTCACCTCTGGCATCTATACGTTTGATGTACAGCCGGCACCATCACTGGACGCAACGCCTCCGAAGCCGTATTCACCCTCGCCCTCGAGCACACCAATCACGGTGAGTTCCGGCAGCGACGCAACCCCACCGGCCTTGCAGAACGAAGAGTCTCCGAGCTTTATGCTCGTCTACTCGGGGAGTAGTGAAAGCGACGGCAGTAGCAGCAGCAGTGGGTTTTTTACGCCACCGGTACGAGGTCGCACTTGGTCGTCATCCGAGTCAAACTCTCCGGTGGGTCCTCTGACGTTCACTCCTTCACCGGATGCAACATTTGCGGTTCGTGGACCTGCGATTGAGAGCCCGGTGCATTCGGCGAGCGCAGCGGCAGAGCCGGCGCGCAACAATCCTGCTGACCCGTCTCTTGTGATGCACACATCTCCTGGTGATGACCCACGTGTTTCTCTTGAGGAGCAAGTGGAGCAGTGGGACCGCGTGCTGGACAATGCTTCAAACCACTGGCGCAACAGCATCATGAACGCTCCGGTGGCGGGGATGACTATTCTGCGCCGGGGCGGCACGCGTCGCAGTGTCACCACACGTCAGTTGATTCTGTACGCACTGGAGATGCTGCCCCCCGTGTTTGGAGTGTGGAACAACTTTGGTGCATTCATCCACGAGGCCACCAACCTTTTCGATGGACACACCATGCTTGTATCGCCCCAATCTACACGTGTGGTGTTGCCATTGATTTATGCAAAGACTGTTGCAGCGGACGCGCAGCCGCAGCCAAACAGTGCTTTCCGTCCCGTGCTGTTGCAGCTGCGAGACCGCGTGAGCGACGCACCCGAGTCAGGGGCCACAGCGTACTACCCTACCGCGCTAGTCACCGCGCTCCGGCTGTTGTTGGCTCTACCGGCGTCGGATTTCGCTGCGCAGGTGCAACAGCTTGGCCCGTATGTCAGTACGCTGGTATACCATGTGGATTTCCTGAATAGCATGTTCTGGTCCAACAAGGCGACACTGGTCACACTGGCGCTTCGCCCGAGCACCGGTGCTAGTACGCATGACGAGTCAGAGTCGCGGATTCACGTTCGGTCTCCTCGACGCGTTCTTTCCTCGCCAGAGACTAAGGGTCCCCGGACACGCGTCTCGGATCCAGATACCACGCCTCCCGCCCATGGCCTGCACGTTGGTAGTCAAGTCCCAACGAGCGACTTGGTTCAATCAATGGCGGAGAGTGTTGTGAGCGAGCAGAGCGGTGCTGCCGCCAGCCATGAATTGCGGCGTGTTGCCGAGGCGACCAGTGCGTTGATGGAAACGACGATGGAACAGATGGTCAGGCGCGGCGTTATGGAGACAGCTGTGGAGAGTAGACATGGAGAAACTTCATTCGATTGGGATGAAGACGTGCCCCCGAGCGCGCAAGAGCTACTACTTGCGATTGACGAGTACGCGGAGCCAATCGACCGAAATTTGTCGGGTTCGGATGCGATGGAGCGCGTTGAGCAGGAGTTTTTGGCAGAGGAGCTCGAAGCCCGCGCTGCGCTGGTGCACGCGGACGGATCACCAAATGGTGTTGTTGTGGAGATTCGTTCCGACTCTTCCACATCGGAGTGGGGTTGGTCGGACTCGGGGTCTCCTCCGTTTCCACTGAAGGGCCTCCCACGCGTGCAACAATCTCCGGGCACCAAGGCATGGTTCGGAGACAGCGACAGCGATAGCGATAGCGAGAGTGATGATGAGGCGGTGCTTTCTCCCACGTCGCAGTCAGGTGTGAAGTCGGAGCATTCTTCAGATTCAGAGTCAGACATTGCTGAATTTTTGAATCCGACCAAAAGTGCGAAACTTTCATCTCCGTCAATGACTGTAGTGCAGTCTTTGTCGTCGCCTTCCGGTTCCCCAGCCCCCTCTCCCACCATGTCGGCCGAGCAGACGTTGGAACGACAAGAGGCATACGCGAATCGCATCCTGTTGGATGATCGTGTGCTCGAGGATGAGGAAGACATGTTGCCCCCAACAACTCCGCTTGCGGGGTCGGTGTACGCGCGGTTGGCTGACCACACTGCTCGATTTGAGATGATGTCCGAAATGCTTCGTCGCAAGGCGATCGTGGAGCACCGTGGAGTTCGTGTTGATGGAAAGACATCTCCCACAACGCCGATGCGCGCCGTGCTGCGAGATGTCAATGCGTCTGTGAATCGAGCGAGGAAGCGCGCGTTGTGGGTCCGACCGCAGGTGTTCTTTGCCACACAGGAGCCCTCTGTGATCCGAGAGCAGGTCGATGTGCTCGGGGACGTGTGTGCGGCGATTGGCAAGTTCCTGACACCTGCGCGAACACGCGCTATTGTCGAGGCCGTGCAGGCTCGTGGCAAGTGCAATCCGGACGTTACCCCCGGTATGATCCGGATTGCGGTGGCGCAGCTCCGTGACAACTATCGCAAGATGCGCGCGATGCGCATCACGACGAATGCCATGTCGGGGGAAGACACCCAACGCGTTCAGTTGTTCCTCAAGGATGTTGCGCACGCCTACGAAGAGCTGGAAAAGGCCGAAGTGGACCTGAAGCGCATGCAAGAGGAGCGAATCGCTCGCGCGAGGCGTGCATTTGACAAAGCGGCTCGAAGGCTGGACCACCACATTACCACGTGGGTTCGGTCAAAGTACCAAGCGCAGGTGAGTGACCTCGAACGTCGTGTCGCCTTGGCCAAGCCGGACGCTCCGATTCATGCGGAACTCGTAAAGCTGCAACGCAGCGCTCGCCAGGTGGTTGATGACCAGTTGGACACTATCCGCATGCACAAAGAGATGCTGTGGAGTGCGCACATCAAGCGCGTCAACGCGGAGGTTCTCTACATCCAACAGCAGATCGAGGAGGCGCGGCAGAAACTGGTTCACATGACTGAACATCGTCGCCTGGTGGGCGGTCGTTACGTGGTGCGAGCAGCCACTGCGATGGATGACCGGAGCACGTGGATGAGGCCCGCCAACATGTCCGGCGACGGAGAGAGCGAAGCAGTGCCCGTGGATCCGGGGGTGTATGCATGTGTCCAACATGCCGTGATGACAATGCTGAGCAGCGACGACGCGTTCAATGAGGTGCCGATGACCACGAGGCAGATCAAGCAACAGGTCCTGGAGATTGCCGAGACGGCGCTTGCTGCTCAAGAGACACGCTACCGTGGAATCCAGCGAAACGCGCTCCGCATCCAAGTCCAGCTACAGGAGCTCTACCATGCCGGCTACGTGGCAAACGGTGCCGTGACTGCGCAGTACAACGAGTTGCAGCTGGCCATTGGACAAGCGGTGATGCGTGAAGCCACAAGCGACGCAGAGGATCCATCGACACTCTACGACGCCCACTTTTACAAAGCGTGGAAGCAGGTCGTCAGTGAGCTTGTTGTGCGCAACGAGCGTACGCCGCGCCAGACTACGGCGTCTCCGGACCTCGGATCGCTCCACGATGTCACTTCAGAGACTCTTGCGCTGCGACAGTTTAGTGCGTGTTCGTTGAGCCCAGTGATCGGCGCAGGTGTATCCGTGGCAGAGCTCGACAGCATGTCTACGACGGACCTGGACGCTTTGGTTACGCGAGCAAGCGCACGGGTTGCGGATCTGATCGACTCTGATGCGTGGAGACGCAACGTGGACGCCGCTGCGCATGTGCTCCAAAGCATGGAAGACAACATGAAGCGATGGCAGTCTGTGGATCGCATCGAGGACGTGCTTGGCGTGCCACCAGTCACAACGGCCACGGGCGAGGGCAGCAAGATGGAGCGGTTCCAGAGTCAAGCATCGCGCTACGATATCGAGCATCCAGTGCGCACGCTCAGTGTCGGTGGTGAAACCGTCATCCAGGGTGGGACAAACCAACTGCTTGTACAAGAGGCGGTCGGCCACGTTTCGATGGCCATTGCTACCATCCTGCGCAGCGATAACTACACTGTGGACCCAAAGATGCTCCACCGACGGCTTGTTCAGCTACGAGAGTTTGCGCATCGCAGCATGACACTACGCAAAGTGCGCGATGGTGTCCCTGGGACCGCGGGCGAGTGGCTTGTGCAGCTGAACAATGGAGAGATTGACAGTCATCCGGCAACTTCGACGCTCTCTCCGGCTGATCGCGTCATGTGGGCAGCGTGGCAGGGGTGCACGGCTCCGGTCGCAATCGATGACTTGACGGTGCCTGTGCTGAGCGCAAGTCTCTTGGACCGCCTGGCCATCTATGTGCACGTGCATGACGTCAGTGAGCTGATTCGCTACGACACTACGGAGAGCGAGTTTGACGCCCGCGCTGTTGCGTTTATGGATCTTGGTGTGTCCGAGTTTGTGACCGATGTCGATCGTCTGTACCTACAGGCCCGAAAGGCATTCCTGAGTGGAGCGTCCGACACGATGCCTCCAATGAACGCTCGGAGTCGTGTCGAGTTTCTCTACGGAAGCAGTGTCGATGAGGCCGTGCCCGCGACCATTGTGACCATTGACGGAGAGACGGTGCTGAACATTCCGAATTGGCGTATTGCCGAGCTGGCCGAGCGCGTGCACAACCGAGTGGCGCAGACAACTGCGTCGGATCTCGCCGAGAACTTTGTGCTGCCGTTCTTCCAGATTGCCCAGAATCGAGCACTACGCCAAACGCGCGTGGAGCAGGTGGCCCCCGGAGAGTTCATGGTGGACCTCACGGTGGAGGAGCGTGCATTTGTGTTGGACTACTACAACGCGTACCTGCGACGGTCTGATCCCGTGTCGCAGCGCATGCAGCGCCGGTTCACATCCATCGAGCGCATTCCGGCACCAGAACGCATTCGTCTCATGGAGCAGTACTCTACCGCCGTCGTTGTGCAGGCTTATGTGCGTGCGGTGGAGTACGCAAAGCGCCGTGCACACAGTCGATTGCTCCAGATGACGTACCTTGCTTACCAGGGTTACTTTGGAGGCATGATTGCACTGAATAGCATCGGTGCGATGGATCTCATTGCAGAGGCGGTGGAGAACGCCGAGGCGGTGCAAAACAAGCTGCTCGCGGACCGCGCAAAGGACTATGCGTCCGTGCAGGTGACACTTTCCAACGAAAACTACGGTGCCATGATCTCGGAACGCAACTACCTCTACCATGTGATGAGCGCGCTGTACCACCTTGAGCTCCCACCGGGTGACATCGGGCTCGAGTTTTTGCACTCGTCGCAAATGACCCACATGATTCGACGCATTGCCTCAATGGAGTTGATCACCGCCGTCTACGAAGCGGTCGGCACATGGCCCGATGGTGACAACATTGACATGATACTGCCAGTCTCTAGCGATTACCACACGCGATCGATTGGCCACTTTGCGCTTCGAATGCTGGCGAGCGACGCCACCGGCACCGTGCGTGACATGGCATACTATGTGTTGAACCATGTGATTCGTGTCTACGCGCCCAGTTCCACCCTGGCCGGTGTCGTGCTGATCCTGCGACGGCTGGTTGACGCACAGGTCAGCATTCTCCAGCGTCTGGTGTTCCAGATCATGCTACGCGTCACCATGTCCGAGTATGCTGAGCGAGATGGCCTCTACGGTGACCAAGTGCGCCTGGCAGTCCGCGAGCTCGCAAACCGGGAAACGCGGCTGCTTGTTGACGCCATTGCGTACGAGCGTGACATGAACGCTTCGTTTGCTGCACGCCAGTTCCTACTCCAGACGTTTTTGCCGTCGGTGTACGCCGCGCAGCTGTGGATGAACTCAAAGATCACCAAGGCAAAGGAGCCGCCAATTCGTGAGCTGCATCCGACCATTCTCGAGATGAACTACGAGAATCTCCTCCAAGAGGGCGCGCATACGCGATTGCGTCGAGGGGCGGGGATCTTGGATGGCGTGGACTTTAAGATCATCCACGAGGATCCGTCACCCGCAGAGGTTGGGCGAACAGGGCGCTCGAGTGCTCTGGCGTCGTTGGTCGCGCACGCTCTCCAGACGTTGGATAGCAGGAGCGATGGAGGAGATCACATGAAGACCGTGTCGCAGGTGATGGAGTTTGTTCGCGACGGCGTGTTGGACGCAGATGCACTGTTGATTGAGCAGGGGGTAGAGCCAAACGAAGCGCGTGCGTTCCAAACGCTTGTGCGAGAGTACGATGTAAAGTCGTACGCTCTGGCACGACGCGCTACATCTGATGGGTCCACTCCAGCGTCGCCTCAGCGGCCCATTTGTTGTGCAAACCTCCGCGTGGTGTCGCACGAGTCGAGTCGTCTGCTTGAGCGTGTGGCCAGGGAGACATCAAGTGTGCGCAGGACGCCAGCGCAAATCCTCTCCGAGGCCAGCGTGCGCGAGACTGGCTATGACCTGGCGCTTGCACAGATTGCCACAGAGCGAGATGAACGCATCCGCCGCGATATCACCCTCGGGCAGAATCGCATCATTGAGGCGATCGAGCAGGGTACCGCCGAGCCGCCAACGCCCGCCCAGATGGCTCGACATGGCTACACGCCAAAGAGCACGGCTGCGTTTGTGCGCCAGCGAGGCCGAGGGCGCGTCGTAATCTCGGACGCGGATGCACTACGCGCGCAAGGCTACTCCCCGGAGAGCATCAACGAGTTTATCCGACGACATGGAGGGCCCAGCAAAGTGACTTCACAGCCGCCGGTCACCGCCCAATCCGACGTACGCTCGCTGGTGAATCGCACCAACATTTCGGCGCTGGCACATGCTGCCGATATTCGCCCTGGTGCCGATCGACAGCCGCCGGCAAACTTTGACCTCCAACTGCGAATGCAATCCATCGCGCAGAACAACACTGGGATCGAGGAGCTTCGAGCACGTATCATGGCCAAGCAGCCGTCTGCGCTTGTGGCGATCGCGGACCTCACTCCAGTCGGCATTGATGGCCGACCCGACGTTGCCACAGCAGTGCAATCAGCGTGTCTTCGCGGGCGAGAGATTCACACTGCCGCCCCAACTGCTCATGCCGTGGCCACCAGAGTCGCCGATATGATGAACGTTGCATCAGAGAGCGAGAGCGAAGCGGAGGCCATGGAGACGGAAACCTCGCTGCAACAGTTCACTCGGGATCATGCAGAGAACAACATTCCCGGAGACATGGAGATGCGCCGCCGTGTGTTTCTCATCCAACTCGAGGAGCTCGCGGGGTCCACATCTGTTCTCTTCCCAGTCATGACCGGACTGGTGGCCACGGCGGACGCATTGTCAGAGATGCTCGAGGGCGCAGTCGTAGAGTTTTCCGGCATGATAGAGCGACTCGGCAGACGTGTCTCCAACCTCGGCCTCGAGTCGTGGATTGACAGCATGTTCCTGACGGCCAGCGCACTTCGTTCGGGAGATCGTGTCCCTATTGACAGCCGCTTTGAGCTGCTTGGGTATCGGGACGCAGAGCGCGAGACCTCGGTGCCACCGACTGCGTTCTACTTGCACACCTCCCGTGTTTTGCCATCCGAGTCTGGACTGTTCCTCCAAGGGCGCTACATCCAACCCGGGGAGCTGTTTGCACAGTATGGCGGTACTGTGTTTTTGGACAATGCCGTGAGCCAGCGAGCAGACCTCACTGCATATCTCGAACACAATGCTGCAATCCCCGCAGTGCCGCACAAGCACCCCGCCATTGTCGTGCCGGCATTCACGGATAGCGACGGCGTTCGTCGCGCAAGCGTCGTTATTGTTGGTGACGGCAAGGACCAGTGGCGCATGGAACAAACCCAGCCGGCCCCCGTGATCACTGGAGCTGCGGGTGACCCGCGCGCTATGCAGGGTAGTTATCGCGTTGCGCCCGGGTCGTACGCGGTGATGGTGCCAACGCTTGCAAGTCTTGTGCGGGCACCACGGCCCTTGGGACCCGAGTCATCTATTGACTCTCCGTCCACAATGATTCCCCCCGTGTCTCCACACGCTAGCCGGCAGCCAAATGCTCGTCTGGTGTTTGGTGCAGGACCACATCCGTTCTTTGTTTATTTGGAGGCCACCCGTCTGATTGTGCCTGGTGAAGAGATTCTTGTGGCGATTCCAGACATGCTGTCGCCGTCGCGTCGACGCGAGTCGCCCCTGCCTGTGGCTTCCCCGGTGATCGAGAATCGCCAGATTCGCGCCGATCAGACGCGTGGAGATGTATCCATGACGCCACTCGGCGGTCGTCGAGGCAGGCGGTCTTCGCGACGCGTGTAAATTATCATGGCGTTTTATTCATAAACCGCACCGAGCCAGTCAGGCGCGATGCCCGTTTTTAAACTTTTTGGCCAAAACGCCTCAAAAAATTGGCCGTTTTTAAAACTTTTCAAAAACAACTTTTGGAAAACGTTTAGAAAATCACCCAGGCGAATCATCATCAAACTGGCCAACAAAGTCTCGGTCGCATGTCTGTGCGACAATGCATCAATTGGAGCATACCCTCGTACCGTGGGGGTGCAAGCGCGGCGGAAGCTATCATGCAGTGGTCATCGATAGTGTTTATATGGCGCGCAGTTTTATCTCGTGCTCTGTGGTAGCCATCGACGACAAAGTGCGGCCGTACGGAGCGGAACCGCGTTCTTGGTACACGCTCATGTACAAGCGCACAATGCCATCTCGAAACAACGTAGTCGAGACCTATATCATGATGGCGATTCGTGGCGGAGCGATCCACTGGTGCTTGATCGAGGATGGCAGTGATCCGTTCACACTGTGGATCTGCCACATTTCTACAGACGGGCATTTCCAGGAGAGTGCTGCTGTCTCTGACCGCCACATGTTTGGTCTGACAAAGTCGGTCGTAGCTCACTGCAAGTTCGAAAGCATTCGATATCGTGAAGGAAAACACCTGTCCTCTCGCGTCATGTACCGTCCGCAAGCGTTGCTGACACACAAAGTGCATGTACTGGCGTACAAACTCGTGTATCCAATCGTGGTTGGAGAGTTTTGCTTTGATCCCTCGGGGCCGACCGGAACAACCAACCTGCCCAAGGAGTGTATGGGGCAGACGGGTCCGTTCAAGTTTATCTTTCACGGCGGCGCGTTCATGGATGGACAACGTGCTTGGGTCAGCCATGATGGTGACACGGATGCCCCGCCCTCAGAGCTGTCGCTGTTGCATATGCTGCTCTTTCCGACGTTTTTCTGTCGCATGAGCGCAACGGTGCCATCACTCGTGGACACGCACGCATTGGCTAGCGCACAAGCGACGAACGGTACTGGCAACTGGATGCACGAGCAGCCACGCGATCTGGCCACAGGGCTTCCACATCAATTTAGAAACGCACCCGAACAGTCGCGTGGTATCCCATGGTTTGTGTTTTTGGATATTGCTCGTATCTGTGTGCCAGATGACGCAACGCTGCCCATGGCGCATGGAGAGGACAGCAACGACTCTGGGTGGGATAGCATCGAGCGCAGTCTTTTGACAGTCTCTCCAGATTCTATGCATCTGTGACGCCAACAAAAAAATTAAAAGAGGAATTCTTCATCAACTCGAGACCGGCAGGTGGTAATTGGGCCATCGTCCCTAGTAGTATCAGCGTGACACATTGTTACCTCTGGAAAAAAACAGAGATTCATAGCAGTGTGAGACAGCCGTGGTATTGGCGATAACAACAGTATCTGCTACAGTAGTCACCCAATCGCATCGACACGATGAGCTCGTATCTTCCAATGGAGATGACCGAGGGGGGCCGGAGGGATGGCGGCTATGGAACGAGGAGCAGTGCCAATGTTTGGGCATGGCACATTTTTGCGACCGCGCTTATCCTTGCTGCGCTGGCGCTTGGGATCACGGGAGTTGTGATGGCGGCCAACAACCACCACCGCATCAACGACAACGATGATGACATTGACGACATTATGAAGGTTGTGGATGTGCGCTCTGGAGGAGACGTGGACATTCGCGCCAACCTGGACGTGAAGGGCGACATTGACGCCACTGGCGATTTGAACGTCACCGGATCTATCTACGGCATTCCGGTGTTTGCCAAGTCCTTCCCAGTGTGTGCTGGCGGAAGTGTCAGCGAGGGCACTGCGGTCTCACTGAACGGAGACTGCGTGACCTCTGGCTTTGACCCGCACCCATGCTTTGTTGAGAACCAGGTTGCGGCTGGCATCGTGGACAAGCAGTCAGTGGTGCCGCTTGGAAGCAACGGCGAGGCTGTGATCGTCTATGGAAACGGTGTCGCCAGCGGTGATCTCACTGCTCGCCTCATTGTGCGCGATGGTGACGAGTATGACCCGGCTGTTGTGGCGGCATCCGTCGCCGGAACCGGAGGTGCTGCCGTTGGTGCGACCACGAGCTGGGCCGCCGCCGCCGCAGATGACACCCATGTGATGATTGTTCGCAATGCGGGCAATGTTGATAACGGCGTTGACCTCACACGTTGCACCATCAGTGCTGGTGCCATCACCTGCGACTCTGGCGTGGTGCTTTTGTCCACTGCGGCTGCGACCAACGTGCGCATCCTCGGCTTGAACATCCTTGGCTTCAGCGGCTCCATTGCGTCCGGTGTGGTCAACATGGTGGACCTCGACACTGGCGCTCTGATGATGTTTGGCTTCAGCGCAAGCACCACCTTTAACACTGCCGCGGTGGGCATTGGCGCCACCGTGACCGTGGATACGGATGCGGACTACGCTGCACAGTACCTGATTGACGGCTATTCGCCCATGATTGTGGTGCCGGCCACCGGAACCAACCACGCCATTGGCACCACCGCTTATGCATTCAGTGTGGTGTACGGAGGTATTGACGCTGCGACCGGCGGTGACATTCTCGTCGAGACGTACTCTGTGGCCGTTTCGACTGGCACCATCACGACGCTCTCTGCAGCGGCCAACACCATTTTCGCCCGCGTTGTCAGCGGTGACGACTTGGTCGAGTTTGATGCCAGCGGCATTCCGGGAACCAATGCGTTCATTGTCACCGTGACGGACCCGACCGGTCTCTTCCAGGGCAAGGCGTACACTCTCAACGCTGTCATCAACGCGCTGCACACCGCCGGCTCGACCACGTATCAGATTCCGGGAGGCGCCAGCGCACAGGGTCTGATCTACCAGGCACACCTGTATGGCACTTCGTTCCCGGGCGGAGCTACCGGCTACCATGTCGTGGCTTTGTCGGACAAGCTCGCCATCTTTGTGATCCGCGCCACCATCAAGGCGTACGCTCCGGGCATGGTTGTGGTGGTCAAGCTTGATGCGGATGCTATCGGCGTCCCCGGAAAGATTGTTGGGTTCGGCGATCGTGCCATCTTTAGCGCTGGAGCTGTGGGCGACGTGGTGCCGGCGCGTGTGAGCAACCACAAGTTTATGATTGCCAGCGTGCAGCAGGATAACCTCGGCACGTTCGAGGAGGAGAGCTGCATCGTGCTCGGTGAGCTCCCGAGCTCTCACTCGGAGAACGGCGTCGTCGAGTTTGGCCTCGGCGTCAAGGGACAGCATGTGGTCGGTATTGCCAGCGAGAGTGCTCTGGCTTCCGAGGATGTGTCCGTCGTGATTGCAGGCCAGTACTGCGTGACCGCTGCAAGTCCGCTCGCCGCCCTCGAGGCTGCCAACATCATCTATGCCTATGGATCGGATGGCTCTCTTGGCACCTCGTTTGCCAACCCGTCCGATGTGTTCTCTCCGGTCGCACGTGTCGGAACGCACATTGGAGACGGATGCATCTATGTGACTCCGGAGGGTGCCAACACCATCTAAGCGCACACCATTTTTGCTCTTTTGACCACACTTTGCCGTACCCGTTTCTTATCCCTGCTGCTCCTATCCATCATTCCCTCTTTACCCTCCTTCATCATCACATCACCCCGCTTTTTTGGAGCCCCCGCTACCCTCCCCCTAACCCTATTCTGGTGAATGGTCTCTTTGTTCATTGTGTGCGTTGGTTCTCGCCCACTGTCGCTAATCGCGTGCGGTGGCGGACCCCTGTGTTATAAGATGGCGTAGTCATAAATCGCTCTGTATTGATAACAAATCGGTTGTCTGGGCTCCCCCCGCTTCGCTTTTGCCTCTTGCCACCATTCACTCGTCCACTTGACCCGCTTTGAGAAAAAAGATAAACTATCATCACCGACAAAACCTCATGTGGGACCCCACCGAGTGTTACATTCCTCTAGGTTGCACACAACGACGACGAACGAGCGAGCATTTTTTTTGCTCTGTAGTGTCATGACGATCTCTCTTGCACACCGGACCACCTGAACCACTCCACCAACACATTCCTCCAGCTACACCGCCACCCCGTCTATGTATCAACGGTGGTCTTCAACTGATTCCGGTCGCGGCAATCGGTTCGACCGACACTATGCCCCATCGACCAATCATGCTTCCGGCTACTACGACGTCCAGTCTCCGGCGCGAACGACGCGGTACCGACCGCACCAATCGCCACACCGTTCGATCAACGATCCGAGAGAAAGCTCTGCAAACGAGCGGCTGACACGAACGCTTGACGCTCAGCTCGTCACGCAGTTCTTCAACGACGACAGTGCGTGTCGCTGGCAATGGCGCGAGCTGTCACGAGATGGCTTTGGAGGAGGGTTGTTTTTCTCGGGCTTTGCGGCAGCGTGCTCCATGCTCGACACAGATCAGACTCGCTCCGATAGTGTACCACAGCCCGTAATTCGTGAGTACACATACAACCACTGTGAGTTGGTTCAAGTGTATGCAACGAACGCCACCATTGCTCGGTTTGTTGTCCACGTGTTTGAAAACATTACTACCGCCGTGGACACGGATTATGTTCTCACGGAACACTACGCCTACCGGCCGTGCACCGTGCTGACCGACCCGCGTGTAGTGTGTGAGATTGTGAGCAGCCAGGCGTCTCAACAACGTCCTAGTCAGGGCAACGGCGTGCCTCCCGGGTGGGTGGAGATTGGCCTTAGTGTAAAGCTGCGATTGATCATCCCATAAACGTATCGTGTGTTTGTATCATCACACCAAAAAGACTATGTACAGCACTGTATTGTACAAACAACAATCACCGTGTATCTATTGGGGCCTCTGTGCAGGTCCCGCGGCTGCATCAATCTGCGAGCGAATCGTCTCCTGCGCGCGGGCGTCTTTGATACGCCGCATCGCACGCTTTCGGCGCTCGGTTGCATTCTGTACGTAGCTGTCGAGACACAGAGCAGCAATTCCCACAACAACAATGAGCACCACCACCATGACGTACACCACCCACTGTGTTCCAGTGTTTGGCGAGTCCGGGCTTCCAATCCCTTCCAACCGCAGGTCCTGGATACAACCATCCGCCGGCTGCTGAGCACAAATCTCGAATCCAGACGGCACCACATCAGGAAGCACAGTCGAGGCATGAATCACCTCGCAATTGGTGCGAACCTCGTCAAACAAAATGTCGCTGTAGGTCGGATGGGTGAGCTGGAACGTGCACCGTGGCGCACGTGATCCAAAGTAATCCGCAGCAGTTGCACCCGGCGTGCCAATAGAGTCAACTTGTACATTGACTCGAACCCGCTCGCCCGCATCAAGCGTTGGTAGATCGGCTACGGCCACGAGGAACGATGGCTGGTCGCAGCTGCCAGTGACACGGAACGAACTGCGCTCCGCCCCCGTGTTCTCCACCTCCACCGTAAAGGTGCCCGTGCCATCAAACACAACGCCACAGGCAGGATCTTCGACACGAAAGTCTTGCAGCGATGTGACAAAGCGCCCAGTACTCACCGTTTCCTTGACTGCCAGCACATTGCCCGCGATCACAATCTCGAGTCGAACGTAGGTCGTGCCGTCCGACACACCGTTCTTGCCGTAGTAGAGCAGGTTGGTACCATGGAGCGCGTACTTTGGGTTCGACAGTGCCTCGGCCGCCAGTTCTGACGCAGGATTCTCCATTTCAACCCAGTTGGGAGGTAGTGGGTTCTGGCGGTTCCGCGTCGGGTCCAGCCGCAAGAGTACATCATCGCGTCGTTCAATGTCCTCAATATCCATCAGCTGTCCCGTGATTTGACATGGCGTCTGAATATCCATCTGTCCTGCTAGCCGGCGCTCCTCGCCAAACGTGTCGTTCCCGCTAGCCTCATTGATGCGATCCGAGATGCGGTCTTCGAATGAAAACACCTGTTCGGCGTTGCTTGCCTGACCGAGCCCCGGGATGCAGTACTGGTACGGCAGCTGACAGATCGAGTTCTGATTGCCGTACTGCAAAAAGAAATCTGCAGGGATGCCCAACTTGCCGCATTCACGACCAAAGGCCGCTCGATTGTACGTATACCACCACGCGTACTGGTTGCACAAGTCGCCTTCCGCATCACTCGGGTTCTCTTTACACTGACGCGTGCGGTGCAGCGACGTCATGTCCGGATCATCGCGGAAGAGAGGCCCAGGTAGAGGTGTATAGATACCACGTCGTTTGCGCTCGATCCGATCCCAGGGATTCTTGGATAGATCCGAGTCATCGGCTTCGAAAATCAGGTTGTTGGTAGCATTGCAGACCACCACGCTCAGGTCAAGGTTGTCCCCGAGTTTTTGTGACGTGGTATCAATGTTGATGATCCGCATACTGAACGCCCGACTCGGCGACGTGTCCTGGAGGCTCAGTGTCGGATCGATCTGCACGCCCGCGTCGAGATTCGCAGTCGAGGCGCCACCGCGGTTCACATCTTTGCTGAGCGTCTCCATGTTGCTGATTGAAACCGTCTCGGGGTCCCGCGAGCCGTCTGTAAACGTCAACGTAGCATTCACGCCAAAGTAGATGCTCGGTTGTGGCTGAGTGTCAAAGACACGGCACGTCGGGAACAGCACGCCCATTCCTTCCGAAGAGAGTCGTGGGATTGGCGTGAGTGGCTTCAGGCCACGAAGGAAGAGCAACTCTAGCACCACGGCAACAGCACCAACAGCCAACGAGATACCAAACGTAAACGCCGAGTACGCCGCTGCCTGGAATGCAATAATGCCAATGATGCCGAGACTTATGAATGCCTGGTTCACTCGTTGCTCGTAGATCAGACACGGACTGACCCGCTTGTCGGCCGCCGGGTTGTCATCACTCAGCATCGACTCGCAGATAGAGCGCGTCACCGAGTTCACTCCGTCACTGACGTAGGCAAACGCCGCAGACGGATGACGAAGGTCGGGTAGAGCGAGATCCATGTCGAGGAACGTGGTCCGAGTGAACGCCTTGTCTTGGTCGTCATCCGGCTTATCGGAGCCACGTTCGTCCCACGTGAGGGTCCGCATAGGACACGTGCTCCCGCCCTCTTGCTCCGAAGCGCACTCGACAAGGTTGCGAAGTTTGTTGCCGGTAGTTGGAGAGGTGACAAACACATCGCCATCGCAGCACTCGTCATCATCCTCGTAGCACTGGTCGTGTGCGGGGTAGTGACCAATGTGGTTGTTTGGTGTCAGAGAGGCATGTGGCTTGTCAGTGTTTGCCGCACGCGGAAGCAGCCAGCGACGCCATGGCCCGTATGGGCCTGGACAACCGGGGCACACGGGTCGTTTCTCGTGGACATAGGTCGAGTACGTCTGGTGCCCGGCCGGTTGAAACGTGCCGTAGCGTCGAAGCTGCTGCACCTTGTTTGGATCGCTCTGGGCCAGCCAATTGAGCAACGATTCGGACTGTGCATTCGACTGCAACGTCTCGTTCATGCCGTGAAACTCGCTGCCCAGCACGGCCATCTGGGTAAAGTAGCTACCGGCCCACATACGACACGTCTGTTTCTCGCTCAGCGTGCCGTACTTGGCGCGACAGCGGCGGTTGTCGCGGTCATCGCCATCGCCAGTCACTTGTGATCCGGTAAGCGGCTCGATAGTGGCATCAAAGAAATCCCACTGCTGGTTCTGGTACGCCTGACGATCAACGTCGGGGTTGTCGTTCGAGTAACACAGCTGTGGATCGCCGCCGGCAGTACAACGCTCCCATGGCGAAGGAAACCGGTAAGATGTGTAGCTTCGCGTGCGATCCAGCCGGCGTAGCCCCGTCCCCGGGTCCGTCTCGGGCGACAAGATGGCACCCGAGGTCTGCGGCTTTGGGAACGGCACCGCACAGTGTTCGAACCGGTTGATGTTCTTCATCGAGTTCACATAGTCCTTGTCGTCATCCTTGGTGCAGTAATGCGTACTACTATGCGGCATCTGCCCGACGGGCGCCTTGTCCCCCGTCTTGTAGTAGTCGCTGTTTGTGCCGGTAGAGCCAAAGGTCTTGGAGCTCACACACATCTTGGTGTAATCACGATCCGTCTCTTCCGTCAGCTGCTTTGACCCACGGCCGCACCCCGTTGTATCCTTGGACCCATCGGCCTTGGTCGCAGCCATTCCGTGAAACGCAGTGTAGGCGTAGTGCGTCTCGAGGTTACTGTCACGCATGCTGTACACCAACACACTGTCCGTGACCGAAATGACCAGGTCCACGGGCGTGATGGTCACACAGCGTCCGCTGGCTGTGCTTCCGCTACATAGGCCCTGGTTATCCTCGAGGCTCGGTGCCGCGGTCTGCGTGACGAAATTGAGAGACACGGTGATTGTGTTTCCCTGTCCCGGTCGCAGCCCGTACACGATCACCGTGGCGTTACCGGTACCGCAGTCAATGTCCGAGCCACTTAGCTGTGAACATGACTTGATCGTGGAACTCTCTATGATCCCATCAATACCGGCTGCGGCCGCAGTGCCTGGCGGGCACGAGATGTCCGGCGGTCTCGCGGCAGTCGTGTCAAAACACGCCGGGTTAATACTTGATGTTTCGGCACCTTGGTCCTGAGCGTGCACAAACGCCACAAGCGCCAGCATAGTGTGACAGGCCACCACAAACGCGTGAAGCATGCGCGGTCTTGTAGATACCCGATGACCACGCGCACTATGGTTGGTGGAGCGCCCGGCAAGCACTACGAGAAACAACGTCTCGTTTCCACCACAAGTCGCCATGTTTGTGTACTGGGCAGAGTGTGATCTATCGGCGCATAAGGGCGAATACTAGCTTACCCCCGCCCGCTTGTATCTGTGTATGTCGAGAGCGTTCCAGCTCCCCCGGCCGAGCGGCGTTGCGCCACAAAGATGGTGATTATTTCCAAAAGGTAGCTTTTGTGAAATTTTCAGTTTTTGGGGAGTCTGGCCGAGTGATGGTGATGCCGAAACGAGTGGGAGTGGTGTAGTGTGAGAAAGAGTAATCCAGTCATGGCGGAGCCGGCAGACGATAGCGTTATTGTACTCGGAAAGCGTACACCGGAGGACGCAAAAGAGCCAAGTGCAAAGCGTCGCAAAGTACCCGAGCCGAGCTACACTGGTCTGGAAATGATCATCTCGGGAGGCCAGCATGGAGCAGACCGAGGAGCGCTGGTGGCTGCCGAGCGACTCGGCATCAAGACTGGCGGTGTTGCGCCGATCAACTTTTGGACGTGTGGTGGCCCGTGTCCAGAACTCGGAACGCGGTTTGGCCTCTCCGAACTAAAGTGTGGCGCGACACCGCCTCCTCCGCCTGGCGTGCAGTACATAATGCGTTCGAAGCGAAACGTCGATGGGTCTGACGGTACTGTGGCCTTTCGCGTCTACGACAGCCGTGGCACCGACTGTACCATTGGCTACTGTCTGACAGGCAAGTGGAAGGTGCTAAGCAAGCCGGAGCAAGAGTGTATCAATAGGCCCACGACCTCGATCAAGCTTGCGGCTACACCCGACGGCTCTTGGACGATATCCCGTATTGCGCCGACGCCCGGTGTTACCTGTGCACGAAAACCGTTGTTGGTCATTAGGTCGGTGCGCACGGTCGAGGAGCGCACCGCGTGGCCCGCTGCTGCGAAAAGTCTCGTGGACTTTGTGAAGAAACACTCGATTCGTGTGCTGAACGTGGCCGGCCACCGTAGCGAGAACATTGGCAGCGAGTGGGAGAAAACGATAACTGCGTTTTTGGAGTACGCACTCGGTAAGATTGCTGACTGATGTGAGGGCACGGGTATTTATGTAACATACAGTTAGACGGTAAACAGGCTTTTGGCGCCACGCGCACTAACCAATCTCATCAAAATCACGCTGGTAGTACTCAATGCACGCAAGCATAGCACCAGCCAGACCAAGGAACCCAATCAACGCCAGGAGGATCACAAGCAAAAAGTAAAAGTTGCCATTGAGAGACGAGTTGGCCGAGTCCGGTGTCGGTGGCGGCTGGCCTGTAGTAATCTCATTGTCGCTGTTGTACGTGCCGGTATCGGGGGCTTGGTAATCGATTCGGACACCACATGGTACATCGATCTGGTCGCCGATCACGTCCGTGGGGTTGGCCGCAACACCATTCAGAAACAGTGTCAATCGGCACCCACGCTGCACCTTTGGAATGTCCTCGAGATCGGGGGAGCGAGGCATTACCGGGAACAGCACCACCTCACACTCTTGTGGTGCCAGTGTTTGCGTGCGCTTTGTAGTGACGGCTTGGCCATCAGCGCTTTGTACAAAGACCCCCGATTCAGGTGGACATGTCACAGAGACGGTGTAAGAACCGAACGTGCGTGGGTCCAAGCCTGTACTTGCCACCGGGGCCGTACTGTTGTCGGCGTTTTGGTTTGACGCCGTGACGTTCACCTGGAGACGCTGGGCTGTGTTGCACACCTTGCTCCCAATTACACCGGCATTGCCGCCGTTTGCCGAGTAGACAGCACAGCCTGTGTGATCGCGACTGAACGCTCCATCGGGCGGACGCGTCGACGAGACTTGTAGAAACGTGCCGGCAATGGTTACAATGACCTCTGTCTCGACGTCGTTCTTGGCCGGGTAGACGTACAGCGCACGGTTCAGCAGAAACATGTTGGGATCGTCCACGTTGTAGCCTGGGATCATGTTTGGGGCTTGTTTGTTCCCACGCGGGTCTGCGGCGTATGCGCGCTCGAATCTCCGCGTCTCTGCCCACACTTGATGCGGCAACGGCACGCGATTCGTCACCGACGGTCCAAAGCCTGGAAAGCATGTGGGAAGCGGGTTGTCCTCGGGGAATGGCTGTTCGTTGGGCGCGACGGTGCCACTCGCGTCATAGGCGTACATATCGGTAAACGAAACCTTGCTAGCCGTGGTAGGGTTCACCAACGCCGAGATGGCGGGGTTCACATTCTGGTAGACCGAGTTTCGCACGCCGAGTTGGCCGCACTGCTCGCCGACGGCAAGCATTTCAAGCGGCGAGTAGTAGTACGCCATGGTGCGCGGTCCGAGTTCGAGCGGGAACACCGTATCCGGGACGCCGTCGTATTCAGCCAGCCGAGCGCGTACGTCTTCGCGCTGCTGCAGCTGTGAGATGCTGCGGTTGGTAAACACGAGCCCCGCCGCCGATGTTTTTCGTCTGGCTGCAATGTCTTCCGCCGTTGGGGGGTACGCTTGGATCCATGGGTTCTCGGTCACGTCGACTCGCCCGCTTGGCGAGATGATTGGAAACGTGTTGATAAACGTCGACTGGAGCACAGCGGGAGCTTCCTGGCACACGACGATTCCACCAGAGATGCTCGGCCCATACGAGCCCGTGGGGCTCTGCGTGTTCTGGAGCCGTGCCGTGAATGCCCCCGATCCAAACCCCTTGTCGGAGGAGCTGCTACCGCTCGTGCGGAGGCCACTCTCGCCCTCGTTCACCGTAGAGAGCGTCAGTGTTTGTGCGAGATCGGGTTGATCCTCCGGCACAAGGGTCACCTTGATGTGCATCACCTGCTCCGGGATTGGATCAATGTCATAGACTGTGCACTTTGGCGCGATCCGCCGGCCGAGGTTGTACACCAGATACTCTTGGTCATCGTCGTCTTGCATGAACGACTGGCGCAAAAAGTAGAGCTGTCGATCGTCGGCGTCGAACAGTGGCGGGATGTCCAGATAGTCATCGTCGTCAATGTGGGCCACATTGAACGCAGTGCGCGCGCGGTCGGGGCGCTCAGTGTACTCCCGTCGAATAAAGTCCGAGAGTCCATCGGCGCTGGCACCACTCCCGGTGTTACTCGGCAGTGCGTCGCGTGCCATCTGAAGCGTCGACATGTGTGTAAACGCCGCCTGTCGCTTGGTGACGCCGCGATCAATGACACAGCGACATGCCACCAGTGCTTCAAGGTCACGGTACGGCCCTTTGTTGTTCTTACCACAGTCGTAGCGGTCGCGACTCGGCTGAAACGTCTCGTTGGGCGCCACCTCGATGCTGCCGTTTGTTGATTCAAACGTCAGCTGTGTCTTGACGCAGTCCATGAATCGGCGGTGGTAGTACATGAACGGGATCTCGCCACGCCGCGTTAGCTTGTACTTGTACACCAGCGGCGAACTCTCAAACGTGATGGCCGCCGGCACCTCGGCAACGCCGCACAGTCCATCACTTGATGGCTGATCACACACAGTGCCATTGCCCGCACCGCTTGATGTTGTTGTGGCGATGCGAGCATTAAACTCGGCACCATTACGCAGATCTGACGGTACCCGCACGTCGAGAATCGTCGTGGTCTGGTCAATAGTGGTGTTCAGCGCATCATTGCCCGTAAAACTGACCGATGTCTGCAGCTCCGAGATAGAGTTGATACGCTGTGCATGGACAGTTGTGTCTATGACACACAGTATCAACGCCAGCCACAGCAGACCCGATACTGCATTTGGCGTGGTCCGCTCACCCGTCATGGTACCAGTAGCCCACACCAAGTGTTCCTCGGATGAAAATAGCACGCTGGCTACTCCTCTGACGGTGTTGAGACAAACATTGTGGTTTCCCGACCGTAGTAAGGGTGGCCTATCTATTTTAATATACACTGTACAGGGTTTGATGACACAAGGTAAATTTATGCGTCATTGCTGTCAATTGTTCTTTTTCTGTGACTGTCGTGCCTCAACGGACTCGGCAATCGTTTGTTTCAGCAGTTTGGCAGTCTTGCGCGACTTGGTACACTCGATGCACAGATAAACCATGATGGTGATGCCCACAATAGACAGCGTCAGTATCAGGATCACCGCCAGCGCAAAGAAAAGCCAGTTCCAAAAGTTCCACTTGGACCGACATGCCTCCGACATGTTCAAGATCCAGCAGTTGCGCGTACTACCACCGCTCTCTCCAGCCACCGGTTCTTCCGGGTCCAGGATGAATGAAGTCGGTGGCACATCGTCGTTGGCGCCCAACACCACATCACACGCCAGGTCCACCACCTGTAGGATCTGCGAATCGGACGCACTCTCAAAGCGTAACACGAGACGGGCAGTGAGCTTGGCGCCGAGCTGTCCAGCGTAGACATAGGTCACGGAACGTGAGGTGTTGCTATTGACCGCAACGCTGAATGGGCCATCTCGTGTCACCACATCCATACCGGCCAGGTATCCGCTGAGCGCAGCCGCCGGTGGTGGGATTACCGCCGGGTTCAGCGTGATCTGCTGGCTCCCCACATCGTCCTCGCCGGATGGAAACTTGAATCCGATATCCACCACGTAGGTACCGACGGTGCTGCCAATATTGCCCACCATGAACCCGATGCTGCCCTCGCCCCCGTTGCTCCCACCACACGACTGTCCCGAGACGATAAATCGCCCAGGTGCCAGAGACACAACCGAGATGACGTCCTCTGCCACCACGTAGACCGTCACCGAGAGCGTTGGTGAAGTACCGCCGTAGGGGTCACGATAGACTCGCGTGCCCTGGTGAAAGTACTGCGGCCGCACGGCGTTGTAGTCGGGCTCTGTGTGCGCAAACACAACCGAGTTGAGCGCATCCGAGTCAATGGCGTTCTTAAAGTCCACGACGCTCTCGGCATACTTGCGGCTGACCTGGCATGGTGTGTTGACAAAGTTGGTGTTGCCGATGATTTGACGAACGTCGGCAAAGTTTGCCTGTCCCGGTTGCTCAAAGCCGGGGATACACGCCTTTTCGGCTCCGCACATGTAGAGAGCATCGTTGGAGACGTATGCGTCATCGCACTGCTGCGCATTGAGGGCCACGTAGCGCCGGATGTTGACGTTGGAGTACGGATCGCCGCCGAGGCCGTTCGAGTTGCACAGACCTGCGGCGTTCTCGATCCGGCGTCGATTGGGCACGTAGTATGAGAACGCAGTAGACGGTGTGCCTCCAAACAGCTTTCGGCACGCGGGGATCGAGAACGGGCAGCGGAGGTTTTGGTCTGTCGCGGTGCCGCTCAGTCCAAATTCCTCGTAGGGGTTGAAGAGCGTCTTGAGCTGAGCCGCTGATGCGCCGCGCGCTGGGTTCCCTCCACTCGCCAGATCATCCATAATGCCTTCAACGCAACCGGACCCGGCGTCGCTCGGACACGTGTTACAGATCACATACTGACCGTCGTTGTATGGCCCCACAAGACCCGTCACGGTGTTGACTCCGTTCACTTGTGCAAACATGAAGCCAGGAATGCCGCCAATGACGCCATATTGCTCGGTGCCCAGGAGAAACGAGGCATTGCGTGGGTTACCGGCCGTGTCTTGGAACGTGGCATCGAATCGTAGATGCATGGCGGGCTTGGCTCGAGGTTCCGTGTCGTAGATGGAGCAAAACGGTCCCTCCTGGAACGCACGCATAAAGAACGCTCTGTTGTCGTTCTTGTTGCCACTCTCGCTCGACGGCGGCAGCTTGCCCACCAACAACACGCTGCAGTGGTCGGCTTCGGGGATCACGGCGCCATTCTCCGACGGCACATAGTACGCCTGCCACTCATTATCGGCTCCAATCTCGCCGGATCGTGGGCACCCTTCGTCAAACACGGGCTGTGTCGAGTCCTGGTTCGCCTTTGGGATGGACGAGGTGCTCGGCACAAACACGTTGGACTCGCCCACAATGTCGGCAATTACGCTTAGCTCGCTACACGGGTATCGCAGAACGTATTGCTCCCCGGTCTCTGGCAGCGACGACGGCGCGCTGTCTTCCAGACCATACGCCTTGATAATATCCTGGTACTCGCTCTTTGAGACGGCCAGCGTGCGCTGTCGGTAGGTGTGGGGGATGCGCTGAGTGGTCGCGCGGAGATCGTACGCCGCAAACAACTGCGAAGTCGCAATGGTCAACGTCACATCCTCCTGGAGCACTTGGCAGTTGCGACCAGTCACGGTGTTTGCGCATGTCAGTACGTCACCGGCGTTTCCATCACCGGTGGTCACTCCGTCGGCTTGCGGGGCGGCCGTCTCCACGTTACCTCGCGCCGCCTCACTGGCCGTCTCGCCGACACGAAAGACAAAACGTTGGCCGCCTGCATCTGTGTTTGGCGACAGACGCAACTCCATGGCAAGCACTTGCCCCGTCACACCGTTACATGGATCCACCGTGTTCTGACCACCCCCTGTGGAGAGTTGCTCGGCGACGCTCACGCCGTCCACGTCTTGCGCCGTAGTGCTGCCAAGCGGTGACTCGGTACACGTCTCGTACGCCGTCACCGAGACGATTTGCTGATCAAGCACCTGTCCATGGCCGCGTTCTACACACGCACACAGCACTAACATCAATAGCGTGCCAAACAACCACGACGGCAGCCGTTCGCCAAGGACCATGTCTGTGACGCGCATCACGGTTATCTGACCGAATGCTGCTGCAGTAGATGGTTGCGCCGTCACGTCGCCCAGGACACAAAAGTTACTATTCTTTGTAAAAAAGAAAAACACAGTGTTCTAGCTGCCCCAGCCTGCTGTACATCACAACATCGCTGTGTGACCACCACATAGCGTGTGTGAGAGAGTGGTTGAATTGAAAAAAAGCTACCACTGGAACCATATTGGCCCGTTCCATTGATCATGGCCAATAAGAACGATGACGTGGCGGATGAGGACAAGTCGTCGTCCGTCTCCAGAAACTGGTTTCTTATCGTCACTGTGCTGCTGATTGTCGGCGCTGCCGCAATTGGCACCATCACCGCGGTGGTGCTTGGGCTCACGCTCAGCGACACAGTGCTTGGCGACAATGAGGACACGTTTGTGGCGGTGATGATTGTATTGATGGCTATCAACTTTCTGATGGCGATCATTGTCACGTTTCTCATGATTGTGTTTGTGTTTGTTGTGCTGCCGCAGCGCGCTTCCTACAAGGCCATCCGCGCATTTATCCGGGACACGCGTGGCTGGGTGTCCGGAGAAAAGATTTTGGCAGCAAACGGCAAGAAACCGACCGACTCGCTTGTGTATGTGTTCCAGCGTGTACAGTCGTCGGCGGCATCAAACGCGACCCCGAGTCCGACCAAGCTAAAGCTATAAGCGTGACAGTGGTTTGGTTGTAGTTTAATGTAAAGCATACACAGCGTTGGTCTCTTTTTTTACTTGTCACGGTGACATACAAGTACACCCATTCCCCCTTCGAATCAGTACTCTTTAAGAACCCCCGCGTCTGGCGCTGCCTCTATGGCAGCTCCGTAGCCATCTTGAGTGTGCGCTTGCGCAACGGTGCCGTTTGTAGCTGAATCCTGGCAGACTCGTAGTTCAGCTTGCGTGCTCGTGCCAGCTCTGCAGTCCTGCCCGCAATGCTGCCGTCCGGATTGATGCTGTCCTCCACCGCCGCACGAAACAGCTCGTCCGATTCTGGTGTATCGTAGGTGAGGTTATCCATCATGCGCTGGCCTTCGCGGATTCCAGAGAACACAAAGATTGGCTCCATGTCGCGGTTTGCATCAAAGAACAGAATCAAGCGCCACACAATGCTTGGGTAGCGGTAGCTGTAGTGCCTGTAGATGACCGCCGACAAAGCAATACTGAGAATGGCCTGCACGAGCAGGATGGTTGCGGCGACTGTAATGTCCACCACCAGATAGGCGTCGTTGTATGCTGTGCTCATTATCACAGTCACCTGTACTCGCCGTACGCCACGTTAGAGCATAGCGAGAACACGGGGGGCATTCTTGAGCGTGTCTTGGCCGTGTTTTGTTTTCTATTTTATTTACACACGATGGCTGAAAAATAAACCTCTGGCACGTCAGGCGAACACCTTGATAATGCCGTCTGCAATCGTGACAACCAACGATGGTTCCGCCAAGACCTCTGGTGGAGGCGCAACAGGTTCCGTGGGGGCCGGGTAGCCCAGATCAGCCCCAAACGATTGATCATCTGGTGCTATCATGTTGTCCAACTCGGACGGCGTGTGCTGGAGATGATAAACACAGCAGACGAACACAGTAATCACAAGGATGATCAACAACAGCAGTCCAATCCCAATCAACACACCCCACATGGCACCTCGTGTCGCTTCCTCGGCGCCGTCGGCCACCTGGTCAATGTCTGCCGTATCCATTGGCTTGGTCTGAACGGTGCAGCATGTACGCACAGGACGACTCCAGCGTGTCTCTGGCACACCGTTGTACGTGACGTTCACGCGCTCCGGCTGACAATAGTTGCGTGATGTGTTGCGAGGTCGCGTGTTGCCATCCTGAAGCTCGTAATCAAACTCTGCCTCGTAGACAATGGTCTGGTCCGCGTTGGTGATCACCACATCACAGTAGCCCACGGTGGTAAACTCGGCCAGCGTTGTGTCCACGGTACTTGCGGCATCGGCAATGACGGAGCGGGCAATCGGTACCAGGGGCGCCGTGTACCGATAACAGCTAGGGGGCACACTTCGACTTTTGGTACGGTTGATCGTAATCTCCTCACGATGGTAGGCGCTCTTGCGGTTCGAGTCAAACAACAGTTGGTTGGTCTGCTGGATCAACGGCGACACGCATCGCGACTCGACCGTGTAGCGAACCGGGCGCCGACGAACGTTACAAATATCCATCGAGAACGCTATCCACGCAAGGTTCTCCTCCAAGGTGTGCGGGTCGCGGGTGGACCCGTTGTTGCTGTAACCTCCCGGCGGTGCCACAAACTCGAGCGACTTTGGATACTTGCCGTTCCGGTCGACACCGGTGATACCCACCGTGGTGAGGTCAAGGCCGGCCATGGTACAGGATGTCAACAACGTAGAGATGACTGGCGCAGAGCGAACGCCAGCATACTCCTCAATGAGGTCATCGAGCACAATGGCGGGTACCGATGAGCTGTTGTTTGTGAGATCCGCGACGTCGTCCAGCTGCTGGTTCATGGCGTCGTCAGACTCGATTGGATCACCATACTCATCAATCTCTAGGATATCGCCGTCGTCGGGTACACCGCGAGCGCGGTCGATCGCCTCCTGGATCTGCTCCCATGTCGGTCGGGGAGCGCCAGTGTCCGTTTCTGGCTCTGGCGGCGGCTCGGCCTGCGTATCCTCATCACTGACAACAATGGGATCATCGAGCACCATCTCCAGTATCTCGTCTGGCTCGATCACGTTGATCAGTCCTTCATGAATATGCGCAATCAGCGTCATGTTGAGCGTGTCGTCGAGCAGATAACCCCCCGCGATGCCACTGTGGCGCAAATCGTAGATGAGATGGTACTGGTCTGACGTGGCAGCAGCGTAACTGACGGCGGCATCCGCGTTGGTTCGATGGATCCACACGTTGGGATACTCCATGTTCCAGAGCGGCGGGAGAAACTCGGGGACTGGTAGCGCTCGGCGTTGGTCGGCGGTCGGCAGCGCGTTGTACTCTTGGTGGAACCGATTAATCTCGGATAACGCATACATGGGCGTAAAACTGCCACGGCGAAGACACTCGGCAGAGTTGGGGACGTCCCCGGCGTTCACGAGGTTTCGTTCACCAAGGCTGGCTGTTGTTGAACACTGCGACCGTAGTAGCCCTTCGGTTTGGAAGCAGTTGAGCTGGTGCTTTTCACGATTGGTGCAGCTGCCACCAGCAGACATTGTCCTTTGTTCACCAGTTTGGTTCAAGTGGTAGAACGGAACAGCAATAGAGTCGCTGTTGACGCGTGCGGTCCCGGACGTCACCGTGCCGACATCAAGCGTGGATGAACCGGCCGTATCAATGTTGTACGGATACGACGCACCCATGTCATACGGCGCGCTGCCACAGGCTATAATATAGCCTGTAACCTTGTGCTCTGTTTGGACCTGCCGAAGCGACTCGCTGACTTGCACGTCAACCCGAACACTCAGCGTACGGCCAGCGTTGGTGACCAGCCGTCCATCCTTACCGACACGAAGCGAGTCAAACGTTTGTGTCTCGATGCGCTGTGTCGTGGTACCGTTCGGATACGTCTGATCATACGACAGCGTGAATCGGCCATTGATCAAAAACTCGGGTTGTTCCACGATCTGGTACTCGTTGCAAAGTGGGCCCACGGGCAACGTGCGAATCATGGTCACCTTGTCGACCGTGCCGACGTTGCTGTCGCATGGGTAGCAAAGCGCGATCCGACAGTCATCACGTGGTTCCAGAAACTCGCTTTCTCCATACAGCGTGCTTGGATAAGCCCCCCGCACTAGTGGATCGGTTGCCCCAGTATTCTTTGGGTCTGTGTACTCACCGGGGTCGCCGAGCCCCAGTTTGCGTGCGCACTGGCGGCCATCGTTTGGGTAGATGATCAACTTGGAGCAGAGATCCGCAGGCGATGGGTTTGTGTTGGTCAGAAATTCGGTCCGAGTCACATTGTCGGTCAAGATCTCCGAGAGTGGCGCCAGTGCCGTGTTGTCTGGATCCGCGAGGAACTCGTCTCCTGTACGAGCCTCAAAGTAGACGGCGCCAGGTACCGTTTTCTTTTTCCAAGAGAGTAAGAATGCTAGCTTGGGCTCCTCAATCTCCACGGTAAGCTCGACGCGGTCCGTACGGCCGCTGCTTTGCGTCGCCGTCACCACCGAATGCAGCTCTGTGGCAAAACCGTGGTGCGTAAGCGAGTTGCTGGTCTGCGGTTCGTTGGACGCGCTTCGCGGCCGCGCCACTGTCCACGGAGATTGGAAGCGGATGGTTTCGTTCGAGCCGAGTCGGTGGCTGGCATCGATCTCAATGGTAGTGTAGCGGGAGGACGCGACGTCGCCTTGGCGTTGGTGACACTGGAGACCAGTATCGGTGGCACCTGCAGTGCAAGTGCGCTCCGCGGTTACGCGCAGTCCCTCGATGCGTTGTGCCGCGACAGGGCAATGAACGGCGCGCTCCAGGTGGACAAACGCAAGAAAGACCAACGCGAGTTTGAGTACAAACAAGACATAGTCGGCAACGTGCATTTGCTGCTCAAAACGATCGTTGATGGTGCGGCCACGACTATTCATCCTTGGAAGCACGCGCGGTGCGTTCACAGCAGCACTTGATGAACAAAAAAGCAAGAACCGCAACAATAATTATACCAATGATTGCCGCGATCGCCAATAAAATGTTTCTGATAAAATGGAGGAGACCATCAACAAGTCCCATCACCAGCGTGGGGAACAGCCCAAAAGCCACACGTGTTGGGAGTCACTGCAATGGCATAGTGTTACGAGCATGATGCATGTGATGACGCGGGGGCCATGGATTTCCACTTAATTTTACAGTGATTTAATAAAAGACGACTTGGGATAAAAATAACCCAATCGAAATTAGTTATGGCCCCCCACTACCATCCTCGTCCACACCGGAGCGAAACAGCGCACGGAGAAAGGACACGCGCGGGTGTGTCTCGATATCGCGATGACACACAATCGTCGCAATGCCGCCAGGCACTGGGTCCGTGTAGTTGACGCTCACCGTCATTCCGCAGAACGGTGCCAATGGGGACGGTGGGTTAGTTGGATCCACTTCGCTCAGCGGGGCGCCGTACTTGAGTGGGTACGGTCCCATGTCATTGCCCGCAGTGCAGCAATCCGCCGAGATCGGACAGCACCGTGCCCCGCGTGTCACGTTCAACACCGGCTTCGTTCGGTCAAAGCGCCCCGTGGGCGTGTATGCAAACTCGGTGGTGGTCACGTCGCAGCACTTGTAGCCATCGGAGCAGATCTGCGCACCACAACAGGTCTCGTTCTTGGCCGGATCAGCACATCCAATAAAGTGATCGCTGTCGTCCGTCACGTCGTCGAAGCACAGGTCGCTGGCTGCAGGGCAGCAAAAGAGTGCCGACGCAATATCCGGATCTCTCGCATACGTCGTTGTGTTCCCGCCAGGGAGTGAGACCACCCCTGGCTTGAGCGTCTCGTTTGCATAGCGGCAGTCGCTCGCCTGGCTGCAGCGCGTGAGACTGTTACAGATCCCCGGGATCGCCGTGTTGTTGCACAGCACAGGATCCACATTGATGGGGCAGAACGGAAGCGAGGCATAGGTGGCGTCGGCACAGAGCGTGGGGGTGCTGCCGGCGGTCCGTGCCTTGCAGTAGGTGGTGTTGGCGTCAGGTACGAGTTCTCCCGTGTCCAGAGGACAACATTGGTGGTCTTCGGCGGTGCCACAGCACGTATAGCCATCGGGACAAATAGTGTTATAGCAGCACTGATCCGCCGTACTTGCACACCCACCAAAGCGCCCTCCAAAGAAACAACACGACCCGTTGCTGGGACATGCGCCGAGAATCGCGCGGCTTGATAGGTCGACACACGGCTTATGCCCGACCGGAGCGCACCCGAGGAACGGACGCGTAGTGTACAGTGCGTCAAACACATAGCCGGTATCGGGGGGACAGTGGAACGCAAGCTTGAGCGCCTTTGCCACCGTTGAGTTGAGCTCCACCGCGAGCGATGTATGCGATGCCACAATCGTGTCGCGGGGCAGTGTTCGATGTGCGTGCGTCATCGACAGCAACAAACCAGCCATGATAAGCACATGACCAATGAATCGAACGCCTGGCGTCATGGTGTCGGCAGCGCGGGTCGTCAAAAATCTGTGTGCAAACAACCCAATGAACATCTCAATCAGCTGCGGGTTGAACTGCAGCGATTCTTCAGAAACTGCATGGTGCTCCATAGACTGGTGGCCACCACTACACAGTGCGTGTGCTGGAAAACGGGCTATTCTTTCGAGGTGTAATTGACCCAACGTTTACTTTTTTCTTCAATCTCATTTTTGGCCAAATTTTCAGTTTGGGTTTGGCCAAAAAATTCAGTTTGGGTTTGGCCAAAATTTCGACTTTATAAAAAAGGCTACTCCTGTGGATTGTGAGACGTGTGTGTTGATCATGGAACACTTTAAGCAAATGGCAGAGCTGTCGAGAACTACAACAGATGAATCATGCCCTGATTCATACAACATTCGTGTCTCGCCTCGAGCGCTGCTGTTCGCCATACGGGCGCACCAAGGTCAAACGCGCAAAGTCAGTGGCGAGCCGTTCGTCTGTCACCTTGTACGAGTGGTACAGTTTCTCCAGGATGAGACGTTCTTGGATGACCCGGAGGTGTTCACTGCTGCGTTGTTACACGATGCGGTGGAGGATACGAATGTGACTCTTGATGAAATCCAGAGTCATTTTGGAAGTCGCGTTGCTCGATTGGTTGCCGAGGTCACGGACGACCGCAGTCTTACGCGGTCTCAGCGCAAGCGTGCTCAGCTGGCGGCACACATTGCAGAATGCTCCAAGAGCGCAAAGCTGATCAAGGCCGCGGACATGTGGGACAACCTGAGCTCGCTGATGGAGGAAGGTGCTCCGAGTGACTGGAGCGTGGAGCGTGTGCAAGGGTACTTTGTGTGGAAGTACTTTATCTTCCAGCGGGGCAGGTACGGCGAGATCTCTGGTGCTCGCGCGCTGCCGCATCTCTTTGAGACCAAGTTCTTTGCGAAAGGTCGAACGTTCTTCCACAATGGCGAGATGCACCCCACCTTGCCAGAGGGCGACCTCGAGCCATTCTTGGAGAGATACCTGTGTTCGGTGTGAACTGCGTGTTGTGTCTAGAATACAGAACCTCAACGGTACTCCACCGTTGCCGAACACAAGCTTTTAAAATGTTTTAGAAAGCGGCTGAAATTTTGAGCAATATTTAAGACTCGGCGGTGCACCGTCAAGCGTAGCGGAGGGTGCTTTGTTTCTGCTAAACACGCGTTACGCTGGACTACAATGAGCGTACTTGTGGTTTGTCGCAACACGGGCATTGTCACACGTGTGCATGTAGGCAATTTGCGGCGTGACTCAGATGCATATCTGCTTCGCCAGCCCCTCGCTGGAGAACGTGGCGTAAGGCTGTCCGACGTGCAGCGAATCAACGTCAACCGATACCCACAGCCGCGAGGGAGTCGTGTGTTTGTGGAGCCGTCATTCCCGACACCCGAGGAGGTGTGGGCAGAACAAACGCGACTGTTCAAGAAATCGCGACTGGTGAGGGAGCGATTTGCCCCACGCAGGAGCGCGCTCCCGGAACCAGTGGCGCGCTCTGCGGCATCACTTGAGTTTGTGAAGCTCCTCCAAGACGCTTACGATATCACGCAGGCCGTGAGAGACATACAGCGAGAAAACGCTCCGCTCGCCGGACGACAAGCCGCTGGTGGTGTGCTCTCGGCGGAAGAACAGGCCATGTTGGATGAACAACAGGAGCTGGAGAACGAGCTGGCCCGCATCAAGCGCCAGGATGTTCCGAGGATGGCCGCCTTGCTCGACCACGTCGGTTTTCGCGAGATGGTCGTGAACGAAGACTTGTTCTGGGATGCAACGAGTGGGGAGTGGGTGCTCAGCGCAGCAATGGGCGACAAGTTGAAGTGTGCGATATTTTCATACGCCGAGCCGGAGGGGATCTTCAAGCAGCAGCTGCAAGAGTACAGCCCCGATATGCTACTCATGGTGGGTCTCTACCGGACGCGATCGTGCGATTATCTCAAGGAGTACCACGTCCTTGTTCGCATGCGGATGATCGAGACCCAAGAGCGGCTTCAAGATTACCCCACGGAAGCGGAAGCTCAGGCCATATCGGACGAGTGGTCAGCGTGGAGTCAGATCCACGAGTACCTCAAGTATCAGCGAGAGAGGTTCCAGAACGTCTACTACGATCTTGAGGAGCCCGCGCGGTGATGCAAGTTCGTGGAGTGGAGTGAGATGGATTACGGCGCGGTCGGCAATGTAAAGTAAATGACTGGTTATCAGCATGAAACAGACTCTTATTCCTACATATCGCTACGATGAGCTGGTTTGTGTGTACCCGCCGTTTGTCGGCGGATCCTTATCCTTGCCCGCAATCACAAACACAACAATACAGAGAGCACAGCAGGCGAGTATGCCGAGAATAATCAACAAGTAGCCCCACCACGGCATGATAAAGTCATCGTTATTACCTCCACCATTGCTTGCACTTTCGCCGGGGACGTCAAGTCCAAGCTGTGCGGCCAACGCCTCCAGTTCATGGTCATCGTAGTCGTCGCGCGTTGTGTGCACCACCATACACGTAGTGGCAAACGAATCCACATCGTATTGGCGCGGAACCACCTTTGGTAGCGCAGTGTCGTACTCGTACACAATGACCCGGCACGACCCGAGTTCGCTTGGGCTCAGCTCGGTGGTTGGAAGCGAAAACACAAACTCGATGGTTCTGCGGTCGCCGACTTGGTAAAGTTGCACCGGGTACGCAATGCTACCCGTGGTAATGCTGTTGTTCACCGACATACGCGTGTCCACGGGGTCAAGTGCGGTGGAACACGACCACTCCACCGCAAACGCCACCGAGCTGTCGCCAGGAACACGTTCATGCGTCATGATAATCTCCACCGTCACTTGTCCTTGGAACTCTACTAGCGGGCTCGGACCGGCCGCCGGGATGATGCCGCTCAAGACCTGCTCGATGCCCGCACGCTGTGCCACGGCATTGATTGCACACGTCGCTCCGTTGTCTCCGAGCGTAACCTCTGAAGGCGTGCGCTGGATAGGCAGTCGGTGTGTCGGTATGTCAACGGCGATTTGGACAAACGCCACGTTGGTGCTATCATCGGCCAACGGGTCATAGAGGAGCTCAAGGGCGTTGCCACCGTGGATCCACATGTTTGGCCGTTGTGAAGCAAACCGTCTAGCGAGTCCAAGCGGGGGTGATGTACGGTCCGGGTTACCAACGGCGGCGTACGCGGCGTCCGTGTTCAGCGTGGCGAGTAACGTGCTGTTGAACACGGCCGTGTAGTTGTTGATTGCGGCGGACATTTGGCAGGGTGTCGGAAATGGAGCACTGGCGTCAAGTCCAGGCACGCCCACGTTTGTATCCCACGGAGAACTCACCGGATCGCACATGGCGCTCATGTCGGAGCCGTAATGACCCATGATGGAGAGTTGTGTGCGACTTTGGAGATATTCGGCGTGGTCCTTACCAATGACAAACCACGATGCGCTGGCGTTGTTTGGCCGTAGACGGTATGTCGGTGCATGGCCTGCTCCAACAGCTTCAAAGAACGCTGCTGACGGTCCATCGGCCGTATCGTTGGCGTCGAGCGCGATGCGTGCAAACGCCGCAGACTCGCCAGGAAACGTTGTCACCTGGGCAAACGCCTCGGCAAGGTACGGGTTATAGACCCCGTCTCCGTTGTACGGTGGCCCTGGTGGCGTTCCGGGTTGCTCATCCATGTTGTAATCGCATATGACTACGATCTGTCCAACCAGGCCTGACGAAAACGTCTCGGTGGTCGAGTGATCCGTGAGTACGACTCGCATGGTACGATTGGCGTTCAGCGCGGCGGGCCCGGGCGACATCGACCCCGTTCTTGGGCGAAGCACCCGGTCGTCCGGTGCCGTGCGATTGGTACTCAGCAGTAATAGTTGATCGAGCACGTTGGACCCGGTGCGCAGCGACGCATAAATATCCATGACCACTCGCGGCCGTTCACTAATGCGGTACATCTGACACACGGGCCCAGTCTGCCAGATGTGCTTGGTGCGGTAGTCCAGACGCCCGCCCGGGTTGGAACACGGGTAACAGCACGCACTGAGACACAGATTACGTTGGAAGCCGTTATCTGGGTCACGGTGGACACCGCATGAGGCATCCAGCTGTGCGGTGATTGCATCGTTATCCGTGGGAGCACTCGGCCCACCGTAGCCCCGGTACTCGGTTGCGATAGTATCTGCATCACACGTCCTGTCGGTGGGATGACGTGCAACACGGTCAAAATCACAGTCGCCCGCCGCAGCGAGGCAGCCGGGTGCAGCACTAGTGGCGTTGGTGTAGTCACCGTGTACAAAGGCGAATGGCACTTCCACACCCATGGCCTCCAGGCTGTACTGGAATATGGGACGGCTTGCAAACACGCTGACCTGGACTGGCTCTACGTAGCGACGGCACACACGATCACTGGGACACTTGGTGCTGTGCAGCGTTGGCTCTGCGCGCGTGCCATACACCTTGGTGGTGGCAGTCTGGAAGGCGCCAAACACGTTACCGACATCGGATGCAAGGATAAACTCAAAGCGAGTAAACGCAAGCGTATCCGTGTTGCCAGTGGCAATTGCGTCCGACGACCGCGCGAGCGCAATCGCGGTCGGAACGTAGCGAACTACCGTATCCGCAGACCCATCCTGTCCATCTACCAGAGTTTCCACGAGATGGCTGGTCTGCCGTACAAATGTCGACTGCACACGAGGACTCTGAACTGATGCCGCAGATACGCCATAGCTCGACGACAGATGGTGATGATGGCCGTAGTAGATGTGATGTAGCGTCAAAAGCAAAAGGACAACCCCAAGCCCCGAAAGCATGCTTGCGCCAAAGACTCTCATGCTGGCGCTGACCACTCGCCGCACATGCTCTGCACAACCGTTGTTGTACCACACCACGTTATTGGAACACTTTGGTGATGTTTCTCTGGTCCGGCCCGCACGCCATATCGCCCTTGATCAATAAGTTTATTTTTCAACCAATGGTACACGTGGATTTTTATTCAAGAACAAGACTTGTTTTTCTGCACCACTGTGCCGCCACCAAAGTACTCGAAACCAACAAGAGTGAGTGTGTGGGTGTTTTGGAAGCAAAAGGACGTGATGGCCAGCAGCGGTATGTGCCGGTCGCTCACGGCGGTATTGGTGGTGCTTGTACTTGTGGGTAGCGTCTACGGTGCCGCGGGATCTCGTGATGCGGCGTTCGGGCGCACGGAGCAAACGCTGTTGGCGGATCAGTGTGACCCAGACAACACGGCAACGTTCCGACGTAGCTGTGTTTCAACGGCCAGCGGCACCACCACCGCCGATCCCCCAGTGACCGCCACGATTGAAATCATTGGGATCGTACGCCAGACGTGCGCTACGCTGGGGTTTAGTAAGAACGCGCTCGACTGCAACGACAACCCGAACACGGTGGCGTACCATCTATCGATGAACCTACACATGGACGAAGCAAACCACCAGGCCTGCAAGATCCAGTTCGTGTGGGGCGTGGTGCCAGATGAGGTCAACGGTGATCGCTTGTGTAGCCCGTTCAAGTGTGATACCGGGCGGGCAACCAGCGATGTTTTTGGGTGCGACCAGATTGAGCCGCTGCTGATCACCATCGACGTGCCCGCCATGACGCATGAGAGTGTGTTGGAGGCGGACCAGTTTACACCGTTCGACTATGTGATCCTGAGCCAGGGTGAGTACTTTCCACAGTCCAACTACCACATGCCGGTAGCCAAGACAAAGGCGGATCTGCTGAACCGCGCCGCGTTTGAGAGCGCATACCTGGCGGGAGCGGGCACGAGTGCGACGCGGTCAACACACGAGGTGTGGTCGCTGATTGATCCAAACTACCAGACATCTTGTTCTGAGGGCGGCAGCTGCGCGTTCGCCAGCCATGCTGGGTTCTTTTGCAGTGACCCCGCTGCAGAGTACAATACGGGGGTTGACCATCCGGTGGGGCGTGACGAGTGCTGCGTGCGCGGTCGTATTTACTCGGCGTCCAACCTGGACCAGAATGGTTCGCCATCGCTGACCGCACTTGGAACCACCAGTGGCCTTTACAGTAACCCCGACTTTCCGTATGTCACCGGAACCGATAAGAATACGTTCAACCACCCGCTGCGGCTCGAATCGTGCGCCGCCGACCCGTCCAATCCGCAAGATGCGTTCGCCTGGGCACATCCGGACACGATCACGGAGCGCGAGTCGCAACTTTTGTTTTACTACGACTCGGGCGGCATCGACTACGCCAACAACGGCACCGTGGTTCCATCAACCGGCAGCGCGTCCAGTGTGCGAACACTGAGCGGGTACTACCCGACAACGCCACCGCGGCGGGCACTGTCAAACTACTTTGCGGCGGACGTGCGACAACTGGCCACCATGGATGACCGTAACCCGGCCACACACGAGCCGTTGCGCAAAAGTCGTCCCATGGGCATCATCCATGAATATTCGGCTCAGAATGACACCATCGACACGCTCTACGCCAACACGGCCAAGGCCGTCTATCCTATCGGGGAGCGAGTGCACACGTACCTCGGGAGTATCTACAACCGGCGTCCGCTGGTGGACACCACGCCCTGGACCCGACACGGTCGGCTGCCAGACGAACTTTATCGACGCGATGCTCGAAACCACCCCGACGGAGAAAGTGGGCGGCTGGCCAACGGAGCGTGGGTACCGACACCAATGAAACAGCCGTGGGACGGCTCACGCCAAGAACGCGAAACCTATCGCCTCCGCTGTGGCTACTGCGGGTCTAGTCCCACGGTGTTCAACGAGCCGTGTCCGACGCTGAACGAGCGAAACCCTTGCAAAGGTAACGTGGTGGACTGTCCAGACACTGGGTTCGACACCAACTCTGGAACGCGAACGGGACAGCTGGCCTGTCCCATGGTGGCCACAAAGGACGGCATGGAGGTTTCGTTTGATCAGGCGAACAATGGCGGAGGCTCTGCTGCGTTGCGCACAACCATTGATGCAACAAACGCGTTCACTGTCGAGTCTGTGCGTACCGATTCATTGCGATGGAGCGAAAGACTACACCCGCGCGCGTTTGCCGAGAGCGTGTGGGTACTCGGCACAACGCCCATGTGCGCGGCGATGCGTCCGGCCGAGACTATCACTCACTCCAAAATCGAGGTGACCGTCACCAAGATCCAGTCAACGGTGACACTGCCGGCCACGATGGACTTGTCCATCTCGGAACCCAACCCGCGCTATGGCCGTGTGTCCAGTAACACATACGTGCGTGGCGACATCCAGACCGAGCTGCCACAACAAAAGTCTGCCCTGCAGGACACTGTCTACATGGACGCGGCAGATCGTGTTCAAGTGTGCGACACCTATCTCTACGATTCCATCACCATGAGCCATGATCGCTTTGCCGCTGTGGCGTCGGCCGACCCGTTCACCAATCCCTACGACGGTCTGAACGCAACGGCGGTCGGCGTTGACGGTGTGGTGTCGTGCCGCGGTTGCTCGCCGTTGGACCAGTTCAACGGTACCGATCCCAGTGACAACTTGTTGTGGCGGTACATCCTGGCAGGTGACTACGAGACCGAATGGCGTACCAAGCTTCCGGTCACAAAGACACTGAGCGAGACAGAGGCGTTTATCCAGCGTGACATTGACAATGTCTGCGGTAAGCGTGGGATGGGCATGGAGTTGTACCAGCTCAACGGCTGTGACGCCGTGCTCCAAAACAACCGAACGTTTCCCCGCAGCGCGAGTGGTCACGCCATGCCAACGAGCATGGATAGCTGCAGCAACAACCAAGACAAGTATCCGGATGCCCGTAACGTTCCCCGTGAACAAACGTGCGCTGTGCCCGGCATCACCGTTGCGGCTAATGACTACCTTGGGTGTAGTCGAGCGCATGCTAACCTCTGCATTCCGAGCTCAAACCCCGTGGACGACTGGGCCCGCATGGTTGCGGCACGAAACCAGCCGACAACGCGCACCGACGAACAGCTACGCAACGAGCTTGGGTGGCGACCGGATACTCGTCTTGATCGACCAAACACGTGGCTCGGACGGAGCACGCTTGATGGGCATACGGCACACGGCCGTTCTCTTTATTACACCAACGATCGACGTGACGGCGCACGACTGGTGGGGCCGTCGATCCGGACGTCCAGGATCAACGTCTATGTTACGTCGGCGTTTGCCCCCGTTCGCCGACTCGTGGTGCCGTGTGTCAACAGCATCGAGTTCTCGCCGTGCCAAATGTCGACTCATGAGGCGGTTCCAGCGACATCTGCGGGACGGTTCCTACTCCAGATCCCCGTCAGCGAGCCGGCCTTTGACACGCGCAACTTTGTTCTGAACATGGTCTATGGCGACGGTGTCTCGTGTCGACTTTCGCTGAGCACCTACGCAAGTGATATTGGTCCGTTCAACGAGACGCTGGTGATCCCGATCAGCAAGAGCAGCGCCGAGATTGCCGTCATCTCGCGCGAGATCGAGTTTGAGTGCACACTGACGGATGCGACTGCTCCGATCGCGGACGACCAGGTCGGTTACATCTACGTTCGGGAGGGCATCACACCGTTGCTGGGCATTCGGATGCCATCGTGTGACCAGCACACACGAATGGTTGCTCAGTGTCCACAAAACAATAACGTGTTTACGCCGTTCTACGCCAACACGGTGCGACAACCATGCTCGGGGATCAGCGGGGCGAGTAACACGTGTGGCGGGCTGCTGGCCGTGGATCTACACATTGTCTCGGATATGACCGATCAGGTGCTCAACGATCCGTTTGGGAGTATAATTGTGGCAACGCCGACACCAACGCCCACACCGACGCCACGAGCGAACAACCCGACTGATCCGACCGGAAGCGATGATGACCTCTACGACAATGGTCAAGGAACGGTAGGCGACGATCGAACCAACGTGGTAAGAACACCGACGCCGACGCCGACGTTTGTTTTACCACAACGGTACCAGGATTTTATTGAGGTTGCCAACAGTGAGGCCGAGGCAGAGAAACGCAACAACCGTATTGGTTTGATTGTGCTTGGTTCGCTGTTTTCGCTGGTAGTGGGCGCGGTGGTCATTGGTGGCTGCCTTATTGCGTCCACTCGCAGTGGTGAACCAAAGGAGAAAGAGGAATTTGACGGCTAAAGGAGGCGTCGATGAGGTAGTGGTAGCCATATCGTCACTGCTGTATTATATAAAGACTGTCGTGCCACTGCTAGACCGTGACTTTATAAACACATACAGCAACCTTTTTTCAATAAACGCAGCAGGTGACAAAGCGGATCGGAGAACGCATAAACGGATATAAACACCACGCGTGCATTCACAATGGCAATAGCACACAAGAATGTCCGACGCCGCTGAACCCCCGACGCCGCACTCCAAGGTCACCGGCCGTCTGATCGTGTTTGAAGGACCAGACAAGAGTGGCAAGACCACACAGAGTAAGCTCCTTGAAGTGTCTCTGAAGCGCGCCGACGTGCTGGTCGCACGTATTGCCTTTCCCGATCGCAGCACACCAGTTGGACAGCTCATCGACCGTTACCTGCGCGGTGAAATCGAGCTCAACCTCGAGGCAGTGCAGCTGCTGTTCTCCGCCAACCGCTGGGAATTGGACAAACATATTGTCTCGCTGCTCGAAGCCGGGACGATTGTGATCCTCGACCGCTATGTGTACAGCGGCTGGACGTATGGAATCGCGCGCGGCCTGGATTCCGAGTGGGCCATGCACAGCGACGCGGGGCTGCATATGCCACATATTGTTCTATACATGCGCGCCGACATGGATGTCATCAAGAGCAGGCTCCCCGCGGTTATGGAGACTACGGAAGACCCAGCGATCTTGAAGACGGTCATTGAGCTCTTTGACCGGCTGGCGGCTACCGATACCTCGGTTACATGGGCGTCGTTTGATGCCAGCAGAGACGCCGATATCATTGCCGCTCAGGTGCAAAGCGCGCTGTGTGCAAACATGTGGCATGCAGAGTCTCCATGCACTCAGACGTGCTTCATGCAGCCGTGGTGGGCAGCGCGATGAACAAGGGTGGAGGTTGGATGAGGCGTGTGGCATAGAAAACAAAAGCGTGTAATACAAAACTATTTGAAACGGTACGGCATGTGACGTGCGCACCGATTCACATCGGTTTGTGCTGCAGTGCAAAACTGCAAAGAGAGTTACAATCAAGTCGTAGAACAAGAAAGACCAGCACGTAATCACACACAACGAGACACACCACAAACTACGTACACATGGAACGTTTGCGGCTCGCTTGGCATCCAAAAAACATGCCTGAAAGTCATCATTCGACGGGGGGAGCCCAGTGTCGTGCTGGGAGAAAATGGTAGAACCATACTCCAGGTCACCACTCGGGCCGGGCTCGAAGAAAAACGCCACAAACACAGTCATCTTCAGGCCTCGACTGGTTTTCTCATAGCTCCAGTAGTCAGACGCCTTCAGCAACACAGCGACTGTTTCCGCCCGTCGCGGCTTGTCAAATCTTGGGTCCGTTCTAAGGTGGTTCACCAGTTTCTCAAGATCATCTGCGTCATGTCGCGTGATCTTGAAATTCTTCACTGTGGTCATTGATACTCGAGAGCCTGGGTGTAATAGTAATGCATCTCACGGTCGTTGGTCGCCTCGAGTAGGTCATCCTATTGATGGGACCACTCTGATAAACCTGAAAAATTCACCAAAAATTTGGACTGAATTTTTCATGAAACAATTGGAATTTTGGGATTTCTAAAAATTTCGTAATCGCCATAATCTGGGTCTTAGTGGGCAAGTATGTGTTGATATTCGAGCTGACAAAGGGAGAGGAAGAATTTGGGCAGAGTGTTTTTGTTTTTTGGAGAGCGGTGAAAGCGGGACGTGGTAAAGTTTGTGCGCCAGCGTCTAGTTTGACAAGATGAAGCGCACAAACGTAACACGTGATGATGCAACGCAGCGAACGCTTGACCAGTATTTGGTCTATCAGCACAACAACCGCAACCTCTCCATGGTGGAGGTTGGCAGCATTGTGCGCGAGGGCGGAGCGAGCGAGCGAGTGGTCACAGTGCGACGCGTAGGAGCGGATGCATGCTTTGATTACACGCGACCACTGGGCAAGCGTCGTCGGGACCTTTGCGACACGGTGAATGTCAGCGGTGAGCATGCTCAGCAGCGTCAAAAGTGCTTTGACCTTGATGACGACGACGTTGGCGTTAGCCATGGCGCTCCGCAGAGCGAACCTGCTCCAAAGCCGCAACCAGCCCCACCCACACAGCCCGGCAAGCGTCGTCGCGGGCGCCCGAGGAAAAACCCCATCATACCGCCGCCAAGGCCGGTGGCGAGAACCCTCAAGACTGGCGACTCGGGTGCTTGCTCGAACGATGTCCGGGAAACCGAGAATGTTGCTCCGAAGCGATCGCGCAAGCGTGTCAGGAAGCGCGAGATTTCGAGACAACCGCAACAACAACGATACGAGACGTGCTCGCACATCTGGCGCCAGATTACGCAGTTGCTGCAGCGCTTGGTCGTGTGCACAGGCGCACATGTACGATGCGTGGTGATCTCCAACCCGGAACAAACGGTCAACCCGGAGGACATTACCCCGCGTGCATCGCAGTTCAACATCTTTATGCACGGGAACCAGACCGAGTTGGAGCGCACGGTGCGAGAGGGCATTGCATACCGGTTCCAGGGCCCTCCGGACAAGACGGGGATCTATCGAGTACCAAAGCCTGCTTCGGTGCCAAAGGTCTATACGGCATATGGCTTTGACAAGCGGTTGTGGGTGCCCGGTGGCCGCGGGATGGTGCCATACTCGGTGCAGACCTACCGCCAGGGCAACTCCACCAAAGTGCTCGATGTGGACTTGTCCGATGTCGGCGACCCGCACGCGCTCCTTCATCGCGATGTCTATCCGATGAAGCGCGCATACAACGTGTTGATCGACTGTTTGCACAAGGACTGTCTCGCGCGAGGACTGAACATTGGGCGTGATGCAATCCGACAGTTTCACCAGGCATCTCTCGGGCGGTTCGGCTATGAGTTTGCACCTGGGTACTGGATGTTCAACCCGTACAACGCGCCGATGCCAAAGTCGATGCTCGACAGCCTGTTGAGTGAGCACGAAGGCGAAATTGACGCCACCTACTTTGCAAACTTGCTCTCGCTCGAAGAGTCGATCGATGTCCCGCCACTGGCATACAGCGGAGGGCCGAATGAGCTGGTCTTTGGAACGCAACACGGCCCCGTTGGAGCCATGTTTGAGAACGCCCTGGAACATCCGCTGGTGCCGTGCAAGTACAAGCAGTTGGTAGACACCATCTTTGCTGTGCTGGCGGCAGGGGATATTCCCACGATGGCGAGCGTCGGCGAGGGGTCCAAGCTCACGGTTCCGTTTGTACCCAGCGCAACGTACTCGCTGGACTACGACGTGTTGCGATCTATGCGACGTAGCACCGCGACTCCTGCGCGCGTACGCAATGCCCGAAAGCCAAAGGTGGCACCGTCCGGTGAACTAGATGACTCGGTTCTGTCGAGCATTGGTGTTGTTGATGACAACAGCTCGCCATCGAGACCGGGGAGCACGGCATCAGACAGCGGAGATGACGAGGCGCCAGAGGAGCATGATGATGTATCAGCAGAGCACAACAGCATGTCATTTGCGCAGAGTGTCGGACCATCACCTCCGCGCACGTCCGATGTCATTCTACTCGAGAGCATGCAGCGTGGAGCGATGGACGATCATGATGAAACCTGGGAAAAGCCTATGGCTGTCATTGAAGAGTTGATGGAAAGGTCGCCATCCTCCTCCCCCTCGAGTGCCACGGCAACACATGCACCGGTACAAGGGCTCCCCGACATGCTCGACTCTGTGGTATACGCGCTGGACGACGTTCGCCAAGAACTGGCGCGATGTGGAGGCATGTTCGGCCGGGAGTGTGGTTTGCAGCGTTCTGCGGGCCATGAGGACGCACGGTTGGTCACGATTGGCAAGGAGTCTGGCTTCGATAGCGAGTTTAGTGTTCTGACACATACCCGGACAGAGCTGTCCAGCTAGCATGTTTGAGCTGTGCGTGTATATACAATATAAGCAAGTGTGTTAGAGACATGATGTTTTAGCAAGCACACAACAGTTTTTTCAGAGGAGAGTACTTGTCATAGTCAGTGCGCTTCAGTTGTAGTCACACTAATTTTTAATGTTTTCATGAACACAACAGGCACTCTGGCCGCTGTGGTGCTTCGAGGCATCTATGACAGTGTCGTGAGGCAGAGGCGACAACGTGTCAAACGTTCATAGTGCGTTTGTACAAACGCACGCAATATGGTCGAGCAAAGTCCAACTGATCTAGAGACATTGGACCTCTCCGACGATGTGATCAACTTTATCCATGGACGTTTCCCGGTGACTGCCAGGACCATTGCCGAGATAACGTTCCCCGAGTACGACGTGCTGGTCCAGCGCTTCAAGAATATGGTGGCATTCATGCGCGACGCTGGAGACGCACCAGGCGACGACTCTGAGTGGAGCGAAGTTGTTGCCGCGAGCGAAACCCTACACACCGGGAAACCATCGGCCAACACAACATCGGGCATCAGCTATTACCGTGTATGGAACTATGCAATTGTCGCCGAGAGCCGCCTCGTACGATGGCAAACAGGCGTTACGGCGCTTCGACAGCACAACGTCATCGGACTGGCTGCCAGCGTTTGCCCTGCTCTAGAACGTACGGACGCCCAGCGAGCAGCAACGCGGATGCGAACAACTGCAACAAGGTCGGCTGCTGCAGCGTTTGACCAGATGATGGATCCAGCCGAGGAAGTCGCAGATACTCGGCTGTTAAATCGCGCGTTCAACAATACCGACACGACCTCGCGGGCAATGGAGCTCCTGGTCAAGGTGCAGACGGAACTACTTGTGCGACAAAAGTGTCTTTGGGTGGAAGAGCGCTTTGTGCGTAGATTCGTCGGCGGGCCCATCTCTGCCAGGGACGCAGACCTGCGCCCCATGGACAAGGGGCCATGGTACATTGGGATCCACGAAGCCACAGGTGAATCATCGCCTGACTTTGATGAAGACGCCACATATGGGTCTGAGCGCAAAGTACGCTCAGACATGGTGAGTGTGCTGCGAGCGGCTCTTGTTGCTACAGAGGGGCGGTTTTACCGCGCAGCCGTGAATACGGTCAACATGGATGAGCGAGAGCAGTTTTATCGAGCCATCCTGCGGTTTGTAGGAACCGTGTATGCCAAGCAGTTGGCAGTGCGTGAACGTCGGCAGGTTAATTTTACCCAAAACGTTTACCCGGGGCCACTGCTTGGGCTCTGGGACTCTATGGCCGCTGAACACGCCGCGTTGGTCATCCCGCTCTGGAATACGAGTATCAACAAGCAAGTGTATCTTGACCTGTTGCCACCAATGGTCAGGAATGCGCGTCGAGAGGCTCAACGTCAGCGTGCACAGCGCGCCTCTACATCAAGTTCGTCAGGCGTGGAAGATGAGGACTATGAGAACATGCGGTCTGTCTACTCCGATATTATTGTGGGCCGGCCGTACACTGTTCAGTGATGTACGAGTGAATGGGTGTAGCTGTGATGCAGTGTACAGCAGAACCATCAGTGTATTTGTACCAATGATACAGCGGACGAGCAACACGCTCAACCATCATCCGACCAGTTCACACCTTGCTCATGAGATATCAAACACGCGCGACAGAGTGTTTCGTAAACGTCCGCACCGCCAATCCTGATGAGACCTTTGTCCTCCTCGGATGCGGTATTTGGCTGACGACGAGAGATCACACTGTCACCGTGTTCGCTGCGACGCGTCGTAAAGCTCGCATCGTTCCCACACTTGGGACAAATTGCCGTCAGCTTGTCGACAAACTCGCAGAGCGGGATCAATTGGCTCACACTTTCGCACGGCACGCGACCCGTCCACGCAACCAGGCTCGCCACCAGCACAATCTTCCCTTCATCCGCAAACGCCGAGCACATGGGTGCAAGATCTTCAAAAAACTGGCCTTCGTCGACCGCAATCACATCGTAGTCGTCCAGCACACACTCTAGCTCTGACAGCGAGGTGCACTTGTCACAATCGTGCTGCTCGCCACCATGCGTGTCAAGCAACCCGGGGCCCGCGCGCGTGTTCTTTGTTGACGTGATCAACTTGCATCTCCGCTTTGCAATCTCGTAGCGTCTCAGTCGTCGCAGCAATTCAGTTGTTTTGCCAGCAAACATCGGACCGAGGATAAGTTCGATGTGACCTGGGGTAGACCCGCCTCCGTTTTGGGGTGAATCCATCGATTGCGATAGCCCCAATCGACCCGGGGAGCTAAAAAGGCCTCGCCACCCCTTCCCTGCCATCATCCAAAGTCTTTGTTCAGGCTTTGTATGACAACGAGTAAACCGCCCTGGCCAGAGATGAACTCGTGCAAACTCAAAATCGTTTCTTGTCGTCCTGGCGTCTGAGGCGTTGCGCTACTACCATTGCAGAGCTGTATGAAAATTTCGAGGCCAATCGAAAATTTTAAAAAATTCGGAGCGGTCCCGAAAAAAGGTTCAGTTTTGGGATTTCCATTCGCCACTGGAGAAAAAAAAGTATCGGTTGAGCCTTTTTCTCTCTCTCACTCATTACCATTGCGGTGCTGGGCGAAATTTTTAAAAACCTTTGGAGGACGAGACGAAATTTTTAAAGTTTCACACAGTACCGCAGTGGTGATGCTGGGGCATGGGTGAAGAGAGTACGAGACGATGGGCTGTCATTTTATGCTGAGTTACATGGTGTGCAGCATCGCTGTGTGGTTACACTGGTTGTGAATCTTTACTTTGATGCCATCATGAACTCGCTTCATCGCAATCTCGTTGCCGCGCGGAATGTCCGAAGCCCAAGACAGCTCCACAAGCGCGAAAAGCTCAGTGAGGCGCAGAGTAACATTCGCGCCAAGCTTCGCTGGATCTACTTGATGGACCAGATGCACAAGCGCGGTGTGTTGCAGCGAAGGCAAAACTACGCGCTGCCGCATGATTCCAACACTGAGGACAATGGTGAACTCATCGTTGTGAGTGATATTGGCGTACAGCAGCCCACACCTCGTCGACATATCACCGCTCCGGACTGGCTTGACGACAGCACGGACGACAGCCCACAAGAGCAGCAGCGCGAGATGGACTTTCAACTCGGAGGGCGCACAATGGTCAACGACACACACATCTACAACTATGTGAACAGGTTACTCCAGCCGATCGTCTCCAAGGTCACCCCGGCGCGGGCTCCAATGTTTCTCGATACGTTGTGGCCATACACAACGGATGTGCGAAACGTGGGCCGCGAGTCTGCGCTGAGCATCTCTAAAGACGCCATCTACGACTCGATCGCCATGACGTACCTCCGGGCCTACATGTCTGGACGCGCGACCCTAAGTTCGAGTCGATGCGTGGTGCTACCGATCCACGAGCAGCATCCGTACAACACTACACCGTTCTTGGACAACCTTCGTCGGCGCTGTATGCTGCCACACCCGGCCAAGGACACGGTCGGGCACTGGTCGCTGGTGCTGTTCTTTCCTCGTGTGCGGCACTTTGTGCATCTCTGCTCGGTCCGAAACGAGTATGCGAGAAAGACGTCGCCCGACCTGTCCTGCAGCACCAGCGACGATGCGTGCCATACCCAGCCGACGATCATTGACGTAGATGAACACGATCCGACGTTTGCGTTCATCAATGCACCTGAGGCACGAGTTGCAGCTGTGTCCATCATGCGCCGCTTTATTGGCGAGATGCGTATGCGCTCTCTGGTGAACCACTTTGATGCCATCTTTGCCAGCAGGCCAAGCAGCGAGCGAAAAGGGCTCGTCGCTGTTGCTGTGGATCGCGCGTTTGGACGTCCGTTTCCACGCGAGTGGCCATCGCTCAAGAGTATCACCGAGCACTTTGGGCTCTCGGTGGACGAGCAGCGTGCTTTCTACCGCCATCAGCCGCAACTCATCGAGCTCGATGCGCACATGTTCCTCGCCGACCACCAGATCACCTACAGTGTCCTGACGTACAAAGAGCCTCAGGCCATGGACATGTTCGGATGTGGCATCTTTACGATTGCCATGATGCGTGCACTGGTGTTGGGATATCCACAAGGTCAGGGACTGCTGGCCGTCGCCCGGGACATCGAGGAGGCGGCGCTTGCCCGAGACGGTGCGCTCTCAGATGACGTCGGACGCATTTCCACGACGGGGGAGACAACGGTGTGCAGCATCATCGAACTGTTGTACCTGGCACAAACAAAGCGCCAGGTTACCGATCTGATGCACGCGCTCGCGCATACCGTTGACAACAAACTGGTGGAGCGGATGCGCAAAACACTAAGCCAGGAACTCGATGAGGGCACCCTTCAGTGCGGTGGACCGGATGATGCGCTGACCGATGGCGAGGTGCATATCGATCGGATTCATCCAGGCATTGCCACGGCTGTGTTCAACACAACTGAGCGCGAATGTGAGCGTTCAGCCAAGCTACAACGCCGAGTGTCCAAGCCTCGATAGTAAATGAAAGTACAGGTAGTGTGTATCAAGAAACTTTACAACGTCATCCCCACCGCCACCACGCGATTCACTCCGTGATGGCCCTGCCTGGGTTACCCGCTCGCGTGCAATGGCTCGTGACAATCGACTGCAGCGTGCGTACGCCGGCCATGATCTCTTCACGCGTACGGAAATACAGGATGCGGAGTACGGCCGCTCTACAAAAATGCAACTGGGTGCTGGCGTCATATATCCGCTCGACCGTCTCCACATACTGACACTCTTCACAGTGCTGCTCCACACGACGTGCCAGAACTGACATCTGCATCATCGGACGCACCAAGAGGTAACGAGAGAACTCGTAGGCCTCCTCAGGCGTCGCCAAAAAACCTCTAGCCTCAATGAACGTGCGCAGCCGGTCATGGGCGTACAGCATGTACAGTCGGCTCAGCGCCTGATGCATCCGCAGACGTAACAGCGTGGTGAACGGAGTCTCCACGGCTGTACAACACATGATGCCCGACAAGCCATATTGGAGTTGGTACAACATGGTTGCGCATGCTCGAATGCTTGTGGTAACAATGTTAGCGCGCGAGGTCGCAGGCGAGCTGGCGAGATGCTCTCGACACTGTGTGGTAACCATGCGTTGTAGATCCAAAAGCGTGGATTCTGGGACCACGTCGCGATAGCGCATCAAGTCCGCCCAGTCAACTTGCTGAAACATGTGCATCTCGGTCATTGCCATATGCTGGCCCGCGCCCAGCGTCATGTCGAAGGTCAGGCCACACAACACGCGGATCAACTCGGCGTGCACGTAAAAACGCAGTCCGGCTCTTACGGCAGACGTGAGATCCGACGGAAGGTGGTTTCGCGCTTCGCCTGGACTTGCCTGCCACATTCGAACGGCCTCGTCAAGCCGGTCGAGCGTACGTGCAGCGCCACCCAGCGCGGTGATGATGTCACTAGAGCGTTGTGCAAGCGCTGCATCGTTCAGCATGGCATAGACTGCGGTCACCAGTGTCATGGCGAGGTCGAAAAGGAACGCATAGCTGTTCATCTCGGACGGGATATCCGGCATGAGGGACGACGCGCTCACACACCAGCGGAATAGAAACGGCACGGCGACCGAGCGGTTTGCATGAGAATCTGCAACCGCTCGCTGAGATAGCGCCGGAGGGCTTTCATGGAACACCTCGCGCCGATTCTGTTGAAGAAACAAAATGAGCTTGTCGAGCCTGTCGGCATACGCCAGCGCCGTGTGGGCAATCTGTTGGTTTTGATCACGAGCGTCGTTCAACGGAGTCTTTTGCACGTGGACAAACGCATTCGCCGTGTCCTCATCGATGGACTTTCGCAACGTTCTGCCTTGATCCGCGAGATGGTCTCGAACCCATCTGCAGATTACCGGATGTGGGCCACACAGATGGACAGAGGGACACAGCATTGTTTCCAGTGGACCGTCATATCGATGTGTCACCTGCGGCTCACTGGCAGTTTGTATGCCAAGCGCATACTGGCACAGTGTGGTCTGCAGCATGGCTCGCTCCCTATCGGCTTGTTCCATCTCGTCTCGGAGCACGCGTGTTGCCTCCTCGTGGATCTCCGAGGTCACGGGTGTTATCGTGACGATCCATAGTGCCGGGTGTAGCGGGGTAGGCACACAAACGGGTAGAGCGAAAAGCGCCATGGTCGATAACGAGAGTGCTGCTATACTATAATACGCCCCGGTCAAGACGCTTGTTCACCACAGCGCTCTTGCTCTGGTCGCCCCAGACGGCACTCGGCCAAAAAGTCAAAAATTGCCAAAAAGACTTGAGGGCGTTGACCTTTTTAAAAGCGTCTTTCATGGAAGCAAGACCGGTTGCGGTGCAATGAGTAGGATGCGTGGCCTGTAGTATGGCGCCGGTGCAGCGATGAAATCACGCAATGCTTCGTCGAGCTTTGACCCGACGCTCGACGCGATCCTATTCCCACTAAGCGTATTTACCACCATCATTACGGAGGCCCACAATGCGGCATGGCAGGCATTTGGTGCAATCCTAGTGGGTCTTCATGTTCGCAAGGTCCTCGAGGCGGTTCACTATCGTCGCTGGATCCGCAAGATTGTCTTGGTGGCGCTATTGGGCCAGCTGCTGACCTTTTTGGTGGCAGTGATCTACTATGGGTTTACCACTGCCGGGGCGCTGGACACCGAGGGCCCAATCATGAACTGGATCATCACGGGCTTTTCGCTGGCCACCGGTGGTACCTTTGTGATGCTCGTGAGCATACTCGGTCTTTGGATCCGATTCACACCTAACGATTCAATTGACTCGAAGCGCCGCCGCGCCACTATGCTTGTTGTGGTCACTGGGCTCCTTGTTGGGATGCTGCTGGTGTCCATCATGATCACCGCGTATGCCGGCCATAGCCCAGAGCTTGCGTTTGCCAAGGATGACGAAGATGATGTGATACTGAGCGCCGACACGACGCAGGAGGCGAACGGATTCGTGTTTGCCTCTAACCTGGATACGCCAGCAGCGCCGCAAATCTCGGCTCTCATCGACGGTGACGTGGTGGACTGGGACGATCTTGCAGTACTCGACAGTATGACAAACGGTAGCTGGCTCATGTTCATGTTCTCGCTCATTGGCATTGCAACCATTCTTCACAATGGTGAAGCCTTTGTGGTGCCTCCGCGCGCGGTGCAATTCAAGGAGTACTGAGAGACCAGCTTCATCTCGGAGCGCCAATGTTCTAGTAGTGGTTTTATCACAATGAAAAATAAAAAACAGATAAGGGGCCACTGCCGCCATGGGCTAGACCTACTGTGGGCAATATATTGTAGATGCAACAACCGGTAGGGCGAGCGTAGGTTGCGTGTCGTTGTTTTTGGTTCTTTGGGCAGCGAGCAGCAAAGTGACCTTTGCGCTGGTGCGTGTGTGAAAACATACGATTGCAAGAACAATGCTCCGCGGCGGTAATGGTCGGGCTTTCTTTGAGCCGTTGCGACCCGCTGGGAGCTACCCCATGGCGGCAGTGGCCCCCAGTGGACGTACAGCGCAAACTCTCCACCGTGTGCCTCTGATACCACCAGGCCAGAACACGACCCAGGGTAGTAGTTCCCGTGGAGTGGACGGCAACGATGGGTCGCGCGGCCCGATGCGTGATCCATCCGATCCGGCAGAGCAGCCGTTTCCCATGGATGGGATCAGTGATGGTGGTAACGAGCGTAGTATCGAGCTTATGGTACGCCAGCGCCTCAATGCGATCAAAGTAGATCCCACCGGCGAGCGGCGCAACATTCGCGAGGTCAGTGTGTTCTACGCCGATCGTACCAACAACCTGTACAACGGCCTGTTCCTATTTACGCTGCTCTTTGCACTTGCGGTTGCCGCGCGAGTGATCACCAGCATCACGATTCAACTGGCGCGATGGAGCGTGAACATGAAGACGCTACTGATCATCGACGCAATTGTCTTTGTTTTGGGAGTGTTTATCTTTGGCGGGTTCTGTGCGCTCGTGTTTATCTTTGATAACCATGCGGCCACGTTCCGGCACACCATCACAGTGCTCATGCCGCTCATCATCTGGATACCGGCGTTCGGTGTTGCCTACATTTCGTTGTGGAATGCTACACGGCTTTTTGGCAGCTACGTCGACTGGTATGACTACACGGAGCGCATCGCCTACAACAACGCGCACATCTACTACACTGCTGCGGGGCTCCTTGTGCTGTCCTTCATCCCGCAAGCGCTGTACAGCCATTTGCACCCGGAGCGTCGGACGTTCAATCGCTACGTGATTACCGAGCTCAACGAGGACGACCAAGATGTATAAGTGATTCTATTGTTTCAACAAAGCCCCCGCACCCCCTCCCCCACCTCCGGCTCGCTATGCATATCTGTACACTACCTCCGCTGCTCAATCAAAACTGTTTCTTTCGTAGCAACGCCCGGCCCTCCCCTGGTCGACGCACTGCAACCTCCACCGACCCAAACCGAAAGATGAATTCATCTTTGATCGCACGCAGATTGTTCACCAGTGCGCGAAAAACCAGCCCAATCGCAACGAGTGCCACCAAAACACACACTGCCATCATGGCATAGTGCCCGGTCATTCGCAACACCTCGTAGAACGAGGTCGCCAGTATCCCTCCCTCTCCCTCTCGTTCCTCACCAACAACCATATCAACCATGACGGTCGCAACCCGACTGATCCCATCCTCGCCGACCACAACGGCCGTCACAACATTGGCATCTGCGGCAATGTCCTCACCAATCACTTCAAATTCATCGACGCGGCGACGGTAGGCCATCTCTCCTCCTGTATTGAACCACAACGATAATCACCAGCCCTCTGCCAAAGACGGCACACGGTGCCAGTTTCTTGACTTTATGGCCGTGAACACCAAAGGGTAAAAATGCTAGCCAATGGGCTTTTTAGAAACAATTGCCAACGCACCAATGGTGTGCAAGTCATTTAGTTTTGGTGGCAAGTACAACAAGAAAGAAACAACGACAGCAAGAGCAAGCAAATAAACAAACGCTGCCACCACCGACATCACCACAAAGCCAGCTAGAGTACAAAGTGTCCAAACCGAGTGCGTAGCCGTTCGGCCAGGTCGCTATCGCCCCGTTCAATGGCCTCTTGTACCGCCTGTCGGAAGAGTCTGCGCGTCAGGTTGAATCTCGTCACAAGTGCAGCCAGCTCAATGTGTGCGAGCGCGGCACAAAGCGCCTCTGGGTTCACCAGAAAGATGGCTGGATGCAGCTCAAAATCAAGCCCCATGAGCACCAGGTCAACCTCCGGGACGCGGAGCATGCGCAGTAGCTCATAGTCGCACTTACAGATATCACGCCAGAACATTTCGAACGTCAAGCGGATACGAGGATGCTGCACTAGTGCCCGGACGCTGAGTGATCCCGGCCATTGGTACAGCATTGCCATACGTCCATCCGTGCTATATGTTCTGGTGATCCGGTCCAGACCGACCTCCAGCAGAGCGGCCCAGGTTGGTGCAGCGTTCAACACGGCGGTAAAGTCACCACGACCAAAGAGAAAGGTCCACAGCAGGCCGTGGTCGGCAATGCTCTTGGCGTTCTTTGTGGTATTCGCAGGTGCCAGAACCTTTGCCAACTCGTCGCCTCGGACCAATGCGCTCGCGGCCGCCACGGCTGGCGTCGGCTTGTCCAGACACGACATGATTTCGCGCATTGCGTCGTCTGTTTGGTATAAGCGCTCGACGTTGACCAGGCTTTGCGCGCGCGTAGTCGGACGACCTTCGCCGGTTGGTCCAATAAGGTGTAGATGGGCATTGACACTTGCACGCATAATATCCGCAGTCTCGTCTCCGCCAACATCCACGGGGAGGCGACCAGGAACAATAGAGTCGGCGTTAGAGCGCAGGGCCTGCTGCGACGAGCCCATGGAGGCGACCCACTTTGCCCACATTGTTGCTGAGCCTTCCACGGGAATCGGCGATGCCCCATCGACGGAAACCGCACTCATGCCCATAGCGTCAGCAACACATCGTGGACACGAAAGCTGATCAACGGCGACGAACGTGCGGTCACGAACACAGCGCATGTGTACAATGTGAGCACACCCAAAGAACACTGTCACGGGGTCGACCGAGAGCTTGGCATCGGGATTATGGGCCACGCGCCGGATCACCGCTTTCTGGCATATGGTGCACAGCGTATCACGGTGTGCCGTTACAAACGCGCTGACGCCTGCATCAGATCCGTCAACGGCTCGCGCCGTCATGCCAGTCCAAACCAACACTCCGTTGTGTACGCACGGACAATGGCAACAAAACAGAAAAGCCTGCTCCAAAATATATTCTTCAATAATCATGACAGTACGCTCGTTGTCCAAAGACACACAATTAAAAAAAGTTCTACAGCGGCTTTTTGATTGGCTGGTTGCACAGCGTCCGCCGTGTGAGCGCTGCACATGTACATGAATGACGGGGGTTGAGGAAGAATGCATGTTCTTTTCGGACCGGTACCACATATGTGGCGTCGATCCGTACGAGCGTGCTCCGTTCAATGGCCCGTTTGGACCCATACTGTGGTGTGGTATTGCGTGGTTTGACTTGTTTCCACTCCTCATCACATTCGGCAAGCTCGGTGCCGGCTTTGCCAATGGGTCCATCGCGCTCTATATCGGTGGGATTGCGTTATCGCTCGACATGACGCTAAACTACATCCTGCGCACACTGATACAACAAGATGGCCCGAGACCATGCCTCGTACACGACATCTACCAGATGCCCGCGCTGGCGTCACAGGTGGTGGCGTTCTTTCTGACAGGGTTCTTGTTGTTTGGCACCATCTACCACTTTCGGTTCTCGCGAACAACGCTTTGGATGCTTGTCATCATTGCCATCATGGCGCTCTATCGTCGCGTTTTTGATGGATTCAACACACCGCTCCAGCTGCTCGTCGGCTTTTTGGTTGGATCGCTCGACGCCGTTATCCAGCACTTTTTCCTGTACTACTACATTGCTCCCACACTTCCGTGGATCTGTACCACATGGCCCGCTCGCGCCCTCGGTGTGGTGAACTACCGGTTTGGTCGAGAGTCCAAGGTAGCCGAAGCAGACCGCGTGTGGTTCACGGCTGAAGGCGGAGTCGGAGAATCCATCCGTCGTGCTGCACGACCAACTCCCAACATGGCGACGCTAAAGCCAATGTTGCGATAAGAATCTTATTCTGAGGACGTTAAAAAACTGCCACATAATCTCCCTTTTCATGTCACAACAGACACACCAGTGGAGACTAGACGTGCTGCTGGTACTCTTTATGGTAGAATTGGCCGCAGGGTTGGGCAAAGAGCATGTGTTGAGCATGCGCGCCACAGCCGTATGGTTCACACTAGCAACGGTGCTGCTACTCTTGGCATCTGGCACGGACGCTACTACGGCCACCCAATGCATTGTGCTCAGCGAGGCGTGGCGCGGTCCTTGGACGAACGGGACACCACAGGCGTATCAGCGGGGACGAGAATTCTTTGATAACTCTATTGGTCGGTGTAATGCGTTTGGTGGCCCGTGTGAGGAGTGGATCGAGTTTCACGGCAACCGCGGACAGATCCAGTGTATGCACGACATGCGGCCCGAGTCCATCTACAAACATGCGTGGGATCACGCAAAGCGCGCGTTTCATCGCGTCACAGACCGCCCGCCCACAGCGAACGAGGAGCAACAACACAACGCCGACACGATGGCCGTAGAGAGCCCCGTGGCGGTTGACCACTCGCCGGAAACTCCTCCTCTCGTCGGCGTGTCGTTCGACCACGTTCAGCTCCACGCCCCCGAGGCGGGTGTGTCTAACCTTGGCTTCAATAACGACCCCACGAGCGAAGACACTGCGGACCGGCTCCGACGCCATCGCCAAGAGTGTGACGCGACTCACCCGCACTCGGTCGAGTGTCGATTGGTAGCGACAGGGCCGTTTAGGCGCTTTCGGACCGGAGTGGGAGCCGACGGTAACCGCGAGCGCCATCGCCACGGAACCTATCTCTTTGATATGTACGAGTGGGAGTGCCGCGCAATGCCCCAATGGACACATATTGTCGGCGCCCGCCCCGTTTGTCCTCCGTTTTATCCCGTGGATACAACCAACGTGTGCATTCCCATCGAGGACTGTTATGTGCTGATCGACCCGGTAAACTCCAAGCCGCTCGAACCGTACCACCTACTGTTGCTTTCTGTGCTGCTCATGCTGTTTGGTCTCTGTGGCGTATACTGGCTCTACCGACGAGGGCGTGTGCGTCGACGGTCGCGGTGTTTGGAAAGCGGATATCAGCGGACCCGCGAAGAGGAGCAGACAGAGATGCTCATGTCGCTGCTGAGCACAATGGCCAACGAATCCAAACGAGTAGAGCACACGTTCGGAGAGGTGCATCTTGAAGCAGTCATTGCGCTGACGGATCGAAGTGCGCGGCAGGGGCATCATGACGACGAGTCGCCCATCATGTCGTGAACAGCCAATTGGTCGTTTTTATCTTTTTTCCGTTCAGGGTTGGCGTGTCATTGGACAAAGGGCTGAAATATGGCAGGGGGTAGAGGGAGAGTTTGTTTTTTGCTGTCTGTCGCATAGCAGAGTGATGGATTTTGTTGCGCTGATACTCCGCCGTGCGGGCGTCCCAACCTCATGGGGAGAGGTCGAAGACACTGTCGCCTCCACATGGACTGATGTGACTGGTGGTGCCGAGGGCGAGGCCATCCCCGATGAAGGGCGTTGGTTGCTGGTGACAGTGTTGGCATTGTGGGCCGTGGTGGGGCTTTATGCGCTGCTATGGTTCTACACTACAGTCACCACCATCTACTACCGGGCGTTTGAGCGTCTACACGCCACCGCCCGCTGGCTACTTGTCAACATTGTGGTTCCCGTGATGGTTCTCGCGGTGCTTGTGCTTTTCATCATGGTGATGGTGGCACACGGACCCGAGTACGGCCTGGCCATTCTTTGGTATGTGGTCGAGCGTGTTTGGTGGGTTGCACAGACATGTGTGATCGCACCCATCTATTTTTTGGGGCACTCTGTGCTGTCGGTGCCGGACAAGATGGCCGAGCTATAGGCTTGACCGCAGTCTCTTTGTAAAACCGAATGGAGACTGGGGGTGACAAACACACTTTTGTAGTATAAAAACGAATTGCCGACACGACACAAAGCTGAACACGACCTCACGCTCACTGCGGGGGACGCGCGGCGTTGATGAGGTCATTCCCATAGTCGTACCGGAACGGAAAGTGGTCCTTGATCGCAGGCGCGCCGCCACGAGCACGGCTGTTGCCCTGCTCCTTCACATGATCCGCAAAGACATGATACGCAGTAGGGATGGGCAGGGCAATGTGGATGGTCACGTGCACAGTGACCGTGGCTCCTTCGCTGACATCTGACGCTCCTGCAAAGAAACTCTCGGAGGATCCGTTGAACTCTGGAGCACGGAACTGCATCCGCATACAAATGTCGTCATTGTTACGCGGCACCGGTGACACGGACACCTCGTTGTCAATCGCCAACGCAGGGCGGAGGATCACCTTGCTCTGGATGAGCGCCTTGCACGCAGTGATGACCTTTTGGTACTGCGTGTCGGGGATGTTGGAAATGATGGCGTTGGCCTGCCTCTCGGGACTCACCTCGGAAACCCGCTGCTCCCAATCGCCGCGCGTGTGCGCAAAGGCGCCCATCATGGCGAACGGCAAAGAGTCAAACGGGACCAATCGCTTTCCGTAGCGAATGTTGGTCCCGGGGTCGAGCGGCTCCGTCAAGTAGCGGCCAAAAAACATGAGCGGCGTCGAAGACAGCACGGTCTGGTAGTCGCGAATGTAGCGACAGTTCTCGACCTTGGTGCTCGGAGCCGCTGCGTAGAAACAGTACACACTATCTCCAGAGCGGTGGTTTGTCAGCATGGTGTTCATGGCCTTGTGGTCGGGAAACGAGATGATCACGGGCACGCGCGCCTTGTTGTCGCACATGTGAAGCTCCACCGCGTAGCAGAGAGAGCGGTGAATGTTGTCACGCAGATGGCGCTCCAGCAGCCCCATCTCGTCATCATCACCAAACTCGGTGAACAGGAAAAAGTTGATCGCCTTGAGCATGCTGCCGACTGTGATGCCAACACAGGCGTTCCCATCCTTGTCCAGCGTGGCCGTGTATGTGTTGTCCACAGCAGCTGCGAACATGTACATGTCCACCTGGGACGGGCGGTACTGCGTGATGACATGCCTGCCTCCGTCGGGGTGCTCCACGGTCGAGGTGCTAAAAATATCCATGTGTGTCGCCCTACTCACCGCTCCTGCTGCCCCAATCACACCACGCCCGCTGTCTCGCTCCTCTCGTCCCGTCGCCATGCCGCCGTATCCGGCTCCGCTTGCACCTCCACGCACGCTCTGGCTGGAGTCACTACGCCGTCCGACAGACAGCGGAGCCATTTGGGATGGCAGACGCTGCGGCGCTGCTCCCATACCACCACCACCGACATCTCCTCCTCCGTGGTTCTGCGGTGTAGGAGCGGCCGGGAGCCGACTCGGCGGCTGATGTGCCACCGGCGCGGACGTGTTGACGCTGTGCATTGTCGGTGGAGCACTGCCACCAGTGTTTCGCGACCGCATGAGCTCGGCCTCGGTGACATACGAGCCATCAGGTCGCCGGTACACAAGAGGTTCTCCGAAGCCCTGGCCTTCACATCCAGCGACGGAACTTGCCATTGTGACTACAATCACACTTTGACGTCTGGTGATGAACCAAACGTATTGGTGCGCCAGACTACATGATCTCAAGACGTATTATTTACATATTAATCAACACACTTTGCTCGCCGGCCGACTCTAAAAACGACGTCTCGAAAAATGCTATACTCTCCCTCTTTCTCCCTCTCCGGCCTGCTAGTAGTACGCACTGATTTCGCTTCGCAGCAACCCCCCGCCAGTCTGGCCACCAATCCTCGAGAAAAGCTCTTGAGCTCTCGCCTGCGCATTCGCCGTTGCCTCCTCAATGAACGTCCGGTACGAACTTCGCTGTGTTGTAAGACGCCCGTCCGTGTAGAGTTGCTTCCGTCGGTCGCGGACCACATTGTCGCGGTCGAGTTGAGCCGTAGCAAACCAATCGCGCAGGTGCTTGAGCGATCTGACCACACGAGTGTGCGTCACCTGAAGATAGTCTCTGGCAGGTACCAGCGTTGCCGTCTCGCCCATGTATGCCGCAACAAGCGAGCCGAGCTTTGTGCGAACCGTAGAATCCGGCAGGTATTGTGGGAAGACAGTGTTCTGTAGGCCCGAGAACATGCGAAGATCGGCCAGTACTCGCTCGATGGTGCCCATTAGCACGGGCGTCAAGCGTACATTGGTCATTGCATCATTCGCTCGCACCAACTCAACAACGCTGCTCGAGAGTCGGCGTTCTTCGTATGCCGCAATCAACGGCAGGAAGAGCCCGTTGGCTCGAAGCTCATCAATGGTGTGATGGAGCAACGTTGCGCTATATGTTCCGTCCACCTGGGTCATGTTGCTACCGGCATACGGCAAGCTCGTCGACGGCTTTTGTGGGAACTGTGGCTGCTGTTGCATTGATGCAAGCTTTGGCGTCCCCTTGATATCAATGCCTCCGCCACTCCCACTGCTACTGCTACTGCTGGGCGTCCCAAACACTATTGGCCCACCCACCCCTGGTCCACCAGACGCACTGCCAAAGTCACCGCCTCCTCCACCAGCAATGCTTTGTGCCAACACATCGCCCATGCCGGCAAGCAGTGACGACAGATGAACGGGTTTCTCCATCAGCGCATAGTCTTCGATCAATGACGTCATGGGCACACGAGACGAGCTGTGCACAACGCTCACAAAGTGGAATAGATCCGAGTCGCGCAGACGGTTCCTCCGGATGTTCAGTGTCGTGAGGAAATCAATAGCATCGCGAAGCGTCTCCTGCCCAATTGGGTTCATCCCCGGTGGGATCAGGACGTCTCCTTCGTCTCCAAAGTCCTCACCGCCACTGCCGGCAGGAATAGTATCGCCATCGCCGCCGATGCGATATCGATGCGCTGCAAACTCGGATGCAGCCCCGCCCTTCATGTACTGTGAACCCATAGCCGCTCCTGCGCCGTGAACGTTCATCAGACCAAAACGGCGACGCCGCCGTGGAGGCGACTGCCGTTGAGGAGGCAGCCCCAAGTTGCTGTGACGGTGACTTTCATGCCGACGAGCAGATCCACGGTCGTCTGCGAGCTGGCTCTGGTCATGAACGCGCGTCTCTGTATCAGACTCACCACTGGCGCCATCACGAGGTGGCGTCGGCTGTGGCTTTCGAGTACGCGATGATGAAAACATCTCTGCCCGAGGACCGCGTGTTCACCCTCGACTCACCCACAGACCTTTGCTTTATACTGGTGTGTGCACAATTAGTTTGGAGAGGTTAAATGTACGTGATGCGTATTTTTCTTTTGAATATATATCGTGCGCCTCCACAATTGTTCAAAACTCACAGTCAATGTCGTCGGGCTCTCCACCGGGATGTTGGTCGTCCATGCAGATGGCGCCGACAAGTGCAGTGGGCATTGCTGCAAAGCCGGGAATGATACCGCGACCGAGAAACGTCATTTCCAGGAGATTGTCCACCCGTGGAACAACGCCGATCCGAACAAGCTCCAGCGAGGGCACTATGTTGCCAACGGCGTCGACCAGAAACAACGGAGGGTCCACGGGTGACGCCGACCGCTTTGGTGGCTGAGCTCTGCGGAACACATGTGCTCGAACAAAGTACTCGCGATCGGCTTCGGTATGGAGCATCCCCGACAGCAGCTCCATGGCCTGGTTTGGAAGCACAATCACCAGATGCTCGTCAATGAACGAGTCTGGGATCAACATAACGTCTGCACTGTCCGAGGACTGTAGATTCGCACCACCGAAACCGGCCGCGTTTGTCATGGGCCGAGAGAGTTCAAAGCCAAACGCCTTGTACAGCCACGAGTTGAACGTGGTGTACGAAGAGGCGTCATGTTGGCGATATGCACTCGATATCAGGCGCCGAGTTGACTTGAACAATGTCATGTGCGCCGGGTTCTCCAACAAAAGCGACTCCATGCTCAGCAAGTGCCTCGAGTGCGATGATACAGGCCACACGCCGCGTTGAGCACCTACATACAGTGCGGATTGCTTTGCGGGCGGAATCTGCTCCACAAAATCGTAGTCGTCCTCTCCATCAGACGATGACCCATCATTCTGCAATGTGGTGGCCAGCCGTGATTCACACGCAACTTCCGTCGTCTCCACGTCGCGTGCTTGGATCCTGCACAAGACTTCACGCACATCCGACTTTAGCTGTCCCGCATGCTTTTGGGGCGTGGTCGAAAACACGGGGCTTGTCTCACGAGTGGGTGCCCCTGTGATGGCAGACGTTCCGTGCATGGCGTCATACACTGCATCTGTGATAGACGGCATGTAGGTGTGGCCAAAGATCCGCACGGCGGCATCAGAGTGCGTCGAGGCAGCAAGGAATGGCCGCAATTGCCCCAAGTCGTGGGGGTGATACTGCACTGACCCAGCCACCGTTGGATCGGCAAACACCCGGGACGGGGTGTAAAGTGCTGCATGGAGGTCATGCGGTGCCGCCACATCTTCGACGGCCCCGCCACGGGAACGAAACGCGTGTACCATGGACCCAAAGTCGTGGTGGTGACGGCTAGCTCCACCACCGCCGGCTGCAGTTTCCGTCGTTGAGCCCGTACACAGGGGACCATTGGAACACGGAACGCGACCGGGACACCATGCCGTCTTTGCGGCTCCAGCAATGGGCATTAGCGTGTCGCCCATACGCCGCGTGACGGTCCATTCTCCCAACGTGTCCTTGCGAATGCTCCATAGCCTACTCTCAAGGAAAAGCAATGCAACCAGCTGTGAGGCATGGCTGGAAACGAACGTTGTTCGGGCTCCTCGTAGACCCACGCCGCCGTTTGCAGCTCCTGTGTTGTTTCCGCCGCCAACAAACGCCGTGTCGTAGTTGAGCGTCACCGCAAACGGCAGTGCGCCAAAAGCCGCAGAGCGCTGAAGAGCAAAGCGCACATCCATCACGCGAACCTTTTGGTTGTGATGCATCTCCACCAACTGTGGATTGGTCATGATCTCCTCCATCCGCTCGATCATCAATGGCAAGTCGGCATGTGGTTTGTTCTTGTAGTTGGTCCACACCGTGTTGTCCGCCACAGCAAACGCGGCGGCCATAGCAAGCGTGTGGAGGAGCACCGCATACTCGAATGCATCTGCGTCCGGCTCCCCTGCGATCGCTTCGTTACATCGCTCTTCGAGCATTTGGAGGTACTCGTAAAAAAGAACGCCTGCTTCGCGCTGCACCGAGTTCCAGACATCCGCACAGTAGTGTCCTTGTGGTGACAGGGCGTCGAACAGCGATGCATACGCCTGGTCAAGCAGGCCGTAATGCAGAATCACATCCGTTTGTATCGGGGAATGGGGCGCATGTGCCAGACGAAACAGATCAAAGATGGTCAGACGGCTCGTACGCAACGCTTCCTTCAAGCATGTGCGTATTGCTGGCTTTTTGGCGGGCGCGGTGCCGTCAACAGGCCACGTCAGAACCAACGAGATGCGCGCGAGCTCCAGCAACACGGCCTGGACATACACCTCGGACAGCGTGTGCTTCGGACGTCGGCCGACATCCTCCAACGGCATTGCGTTGGTGCTGTAGCCAAGTAGTCCGCAAAGCGAAAACAGCGCGTGGTCCAAGTGTGAGGTTGCGACCAGCAGATCGCGGGGGCCGCTCTCTGGGGCGGCGTACATGGTGGCACAAAACGAGGCGCCATGCATGATGCCAGCAACACATGCTTGGGTCACAATGTCTGCTTGATAGTCGCGAGTGCGCACAGTGCTCCAAATCACCTCGAGAATGGACATGTTGTTGCCGCCGAGGCTCGTCTGTTGGGCTCCGATCACGATGGGCATCCTCATTTGCTTTTCGGCTTGATGTCGCTCATTCCCGTACGCGATGGTGACTGCATTGTCGAGAGCATGTACGGGACGAAACAAGCAACAGTTGCGCAGCTGGGCGTCGAGCGCGGCAAGTGCAGAGTTCTGGCTACACGTCAAGGGTGGCGGTCCATCCGCAGACCAGACGACCTTGGAACAGCGAACAACCGTATAGAGCTGTGCAAGCATGCGCCACGCAGGCGGTACACCGACCAAGCCGTTTGCCGCAACGTGGAGGTGTGCGGCGTACGCCATCACAAGCAGCGGAGAAACGTTGCGAGCGACAAAAACGTCCGGGTCGCTTCCATCGTGGTCCATGATCTGTTGTACCATTCGCTTCGCCTGCTGCATTTCACTGGGGGAGACACCGGCCGCTGACGCGTTGACAGCCAGCACTTCAAACATTTCATCAAACGCGTGCTTGGCCTGCGAAGTCAACACGAGCGGCGAAAACGCCTTGTGGTCGGGCTCCGCCGCGAGCGAGCGCGCTACACGTCCATAGAACGCAAGCATCTCTTGCGTCTTGCCGGTATTTGCCCTATAATCACGCTCGTCAGAGACGGCGTTTGGTGTCTTACCATCACCTGCTGGCGTGACTCGGGGGTCGATGCGCCCAACAAACTCGTGCACAATTGCGCGATGGGTGTGTCGACGACACTCCGCCACCGCCTTGTCCGACATCATCCCATGGCGCATGTCATCCACTGCTCCATGGCTCAGCGAAAAGGGAATCAACATGTGACCATCCGACATGGCGCCGTCCACGAGATGCGTGCCCGCAATCACCCGTTTGTGCATTGGATGCAAGCAGCGGTGGTTGTGGACGTTCTGCGCGCGATGAAGCGCCTTGATCATGTGAGCAACGCTGTCCGCTGCCATCGAGGCCACAGGCGTAGTGTTCGTTTCAAGCTTTGCGACCTCGCCAACGGTGATCTCCTCCATCCTACGGAACAAGCGTGTGTAGCGCTCGTTGTCTTGTGTCGCAACTCGGTCGATCAGGACCACCGTCTCGATCCCTGCGGCCGCCGTTGATGAAACCAGCTGAACAGAAAGCGCCTTTGCGTGCAGGAAGCGGATGACATAATACAGCTCATCAAGACGCATGGCGGGCCAGTCGCTCGCGCGAAAGTACTCTGCATGGAACCCGTACGCAACAGAGTACAACTCGATAAAGTTGCTCAGCGTAGTCATTGCAAACTTTGCTCCGTTGTGTTGCTCGGGGTACAAGCGAAGAAAGTTTGCAAACTGCTTGGCATACTGTGGCTCTGGGGCAGGGTCTGTGGTAGAGTCGAGACGTTGCACATGTGCGTGGAGCACCCGAACGATAGCTCGCGTAAACTCAGTCGTAGAGTTTGGGTAATCGGTCCCACCGCGCAGCACAATACCGTAGAGCTGCTCAAAGGCATCTTGGTACTGCGCGCGAAATGGGTCACCTACTGTGGCACCACACGTCGCCATTGTGTGAATGCGTGTACGAACACCTTGGTCAGATTGGACACAGCAGCGATGTAGTCCCAAGATTCTATACAAGAGGCACAGACGCTACCACACGATCCCGTCTGCGGGTTGGTCACTGTGTTATTATCATTTATTTTCCCTCTCTTTCACAAAAACGAGTTGGTGAAAAAAGATAAAGTTGGGCAGTATGGCCTTTCTCCACCCATCATCACCCTCTCTTACCATACTTTACTCTGGATACGGAATAGAGACCCGGTCCTCCATCAGCGGCTCCACGGCGTGGCCAAACGAGTGCCCCCCGCGAACGTGCCCGTCAGACTCAAAAAGCGATATACGGGGGCTCGAGTCATCAAACGCGTCACCACCGTGTGGATAAGAACTGAATGCATCGTGTGCTTCAAACGGACCGTCATCATGCAACACAACTGGCTGTTCGTCGATCGTGTCCGAAAAGCCAACAAACTGCCTGCCAGTTACGCATGCACCGCCGCTCGTGTGGCCGTACAAATGACTGTCGGAGCCGGCAGTAGCGCGTTGTAGCCGCTGGTGGTCGTGGATCGCCTGACGCACAGAGAGCATATAGTCGGGCGTCATGTGAGCACAGCGTTCTTCGACACGGTCGCAAATGAGGTTCACCTCGTCAGGGTAAATGTCTGCGAGTGCCTCAAGATGGTGAACACGCGGCGTGCCAACAAAACGATGCACTGGCAGATCGTCCATGCCGTGCTTGCTCACCACCTTGAAGCCGCTCCCGCCGTGTAGCTTGTGGTCAAACCGGTTTCGAATTGTGCTCCACTGCCCATCAATGTGTGTAGTCTCGCTCGCCGATGCCCCGCCCTTCATCGATCGCGAGCCCTCCATTGCCAATCGGTCCAGCAGCTTTTTTGTTTCGGCTGCGCTCTCGCCCTGTAGTTCATCATGGCGCGTGCTCCTAACAATCGAGTCGATCATCTCGTTTGTCGGTGCCACGTCCGTGTAGTTGAGACGCTGGCTGTTGGCCCTGCTGCGCTTGCTCGTCCAGATGATGACCAAAAAGATGGACGCCAGTACCACGAGCGCGCCGTAGAGGATGTACCAAAAGAGACCGTTGCGATAGAACGAATGCTTGTTCACCAAACACTCAAAGTAGCCACAGGCTTCGTCGGCGTCGCTGGCCGTCACATCAGTTCCACACACATGGCGAACTTTGGCATAGACGCGCGTCGAAGTGGTGTCTCCAAACACGTCCGGTCCCAGCAACTGCAGCGTGCACTGCTGGCTCGAAATAGTTCCAGAGGCAGGCGAAATGCTCAGCACATCCGTGGTGCTGGACGAAGCCAATGTCCCGACACTGAGAGCATTGCTTGCTCGCTGGTCCTCACAATCCAGTGTTACAGTGTACTGGACGGGCAGCGAGATGCCATTGTGCACACGAAACGTGTAGACGTTCGCGCTTGGCTGGCAGTTTGGGTTCACAAACCCGGTGCGCGCGAGCTGGTTGTCACGAGAAAAGAAATCCGTTGTGGACAGTGTGGGCGTGGCCTTGACGTGTGGCGTTGCAATGGCCAACACAAGCACGACGGCGAACCAAGCCCTCATGGCTGAAAACATTGTCTCTACACACACGCGGTTGCTCGACAAACGGATGAGCACCGACAGTATGCCTCTTAGCTATATGGGTCACCTCTAGGACTATATTGTGTTCCTACGAGCTGCCCACATGAATAATAATGCCTGCAAAGAATGTGATTTAATTCTTTCTCTATTTACACACACGGTACACCCACACAATCCGCTAATTGAACCTCACAATATCATGCAGCGTTGCGAGCCACTCGGCTCGTTCCTGGAGATGCTCGGGGTCCTGCATCACAAAGAGCATGTGAATAGAACCGAGCGCGTTCTGCATGTAGCGGAGCGTCATCTTCAGCGACGGGTGTTTCGGGATATCGGTTTTGCCAAGCGCGAGCTCAAAGTCCGACGTCGCTAGTGTCAGCGCATTGTGGTCGTAGCGACGGACTGCAAATAGAGCTCCGTTCAGCGACGGGAGCAGCGGACTCAATCGCCCTCCAAACATCTCTCGACCGGCAAGACTGACCCGAATCACCGAGTGAGAGTGTAACACCCCTGCCTGGAACGGGCCAATGTTGGATCGATTGAACACAAGATCGTCTGCCGGGCCATACACCACGTCGGCGTCTCTGTCGCTGATGTGGTCGGCTGCGATGTAGATCTTGCGCTTATGCACAGCGTTTGGCAGTGGACGGTCTCCGAGCCGTGGCGTCATGTACTGGAACACTGGCTGCACACAGTTCCACGCCCCGAGGTTGTCAATCTCATGGTACGGTTCGCCGCATCGCTTGCACTTGTAAAGCACCTGGGAGAGGAGCGCTGCGCACTCATCAGACGATATGGACGCAGCCATGTCATTACACAAACGGAGGGCAGCGGATACTATTGGACGTGCTATTGAAAAGCTTGCGTAACTTGATCAGACTGTTGTCCACCAATGGGTTTGCAAAAGGCAATAAAAAATAAAACTTTGCTCGATTTAAAAAGCGGTATTTGAGGGCTTTTATGAGGAATACACACCACGTCGGTGCCGACAGAGTAGTATCAGCAGCAAGAACGGGCGCCAGCTATCACCGTTACGGCGTTGTGATGATTTCCGATCCGTCCATTGTCATGTCGGTTGACCGCACAGCGTGCGAGAATCTGATTGTCGCCGTGTTCACGGTTCAGACGTTCTTGTACTTTTTGTTTTTGGTTACCGAGTGGGAGACGACGCTCACTTCGTGGTTTGCGCTCAGTATTCCTAGCGGTCTGCTATACCTCGAACTATGTCGACTCATTGGGGTGCAGTTTGCGCACAACCTCGGCACGCATGGCGGGTGCGGTCGTGCACGAACTCCATCGGACTTGGGGCTGGGTATGGAGGAGCAAGCGACTACAGAGGCAGAGTATGACCAGCTCGTCGAACAGCGCGCGGCGACACGGACCTATGCGTGGTTTCAGCTAACGCTGTGGGTACTGGCGTTGATCACGGTGGTGTTTGCGCACTGCACGCTACCGTTTGCGCTAAAGACGGTCACGAATCGCAACAATATCTACACGTGGGGGATGCTGGTGCTGTTCATACTCGGACTTGCACAAACGATTATGCGGTTTCTCACGACAGCGTCGGAACTGCGCAGGATGGCGCGGATCTACGATGCGATAGAACTTACGCGACTGGACCGAGGGGAATACGAAGATCGTATCCAACGTATGTCACAAGACGATGCTGACGATATGCTCAACGCACTGCAAGGCTGAGAGAGCGAGAGAAAGAGCCACACCGTGATCATTGTTCATAGTGTTCTGCTGTTATTGTAGCATAGTACAGTGTATTATATCAACCGACGACGGACCAGATGTGTGTTACAATAACACTTGGTGCGAGACCGCGCAGCATGACGGTGTATACCCATGCTATATTACAACATGACAAGATGGGGCAAAAGGTGGAAAGGGATGCGCGGTCGAGGAGGAGAGGAGATGAGCAAACAAGTCAAAAGAGACCCAAAAAAAGATTGTACACGCACACGTACACGCGTGGGCGATACTACCACGTTGCTCATCAATCACTTAGTGAATCCCAACAAAGACGCGACTCACGCATCCCAGCCCGATCACGCCGATGATCAGTGTGAGAATCATCGGGAAGCCGATCTGGAACGCAAGTCCCCAGTTACCGCCCTTGCCTGGGTCGTTGAACTTGTCACCGCCCGGCGTCGGCGCAGGCGTTGGGGTCGGCGTCGGAGCAACGCCGGGGGTACAGCCGGGGGTAGTCGTGTAGGTGCACGTCTTTTCGGCGTCATCAAAGGTGGCGGTCAAACACTCGTTCTCGTTGTCAACACACGGGACATCGACGCATGCATCACCTGCCATGTTGCACTCGCTCGTCGAGCCCTCCTCGGTGGGCACGCAGTTGTTCTCAAAGGTACAAACACCAGCGCTGCAGAAACCCGCCTTGTAGCAGACAGAGTCACTGAGCGTTTCGCACACCGTGTTACCGGTAGCCGGACCACAAGCTCCGCACGTGTTCAGGACGGCGTCGGCATTGTTGTTGGAAACCACGAGCGACTCGTTGCCAAAGGTCCACGTGATGGTGTCGCAGTCGCACGGTGCCTGCAGGAAGAATCCAAACGAGGTTCCGTTTGTGACCGTCACTCCATCACGCGGGTTCGTCAGCGTCAGAGGGAGCTCGCCAGCGCGGGCGCACACAAAGTTGTTCAGCACGCCGTTCGCGTAAGCGATGGATCCAGCACCAGGAGACAGGTCAATGACCACGTTGGAGAGGAGGTATGTGCAGTAGTCCAGGCCAAGATCGAGGTCGTTGGCACAGGTGGTGTCGAGATCATCGTTGGAAAACGTGATGGCCGACACCTGAGCATGGGCAACACCGAGCAAAAAGCACAGCGCCAGCGTTGCCAGAAACGCAGCAGAAAGAGGGTGATGGCGGGAGCACTTCATTGTGTGTTGATAGAAACGGCCGCACAGAGTGATTCAGTCGACGGCGGTCAGTGTGGTAACTAGGTACAACGGGGACTAGTCTCTATACAAGACAGTGGGGATACTATCGTCTCCCGGCGGCTAACATTTGATAAAAAGCATTCATATTTCTTCAGAATAACAACATGTACTTAAAAAAAGTCGCGAGGTAAGCACACTAACCAATGCTGGTACTCACGTGTTCACAGCGACTTATTGTCGCGGATGCGGGCGACGTGATCCATTGCCTTCAGGATCGCCTTGGTGTGCTCTCCGTTCCGGAGCTCCACATTCAGCACAAACATACCAGTGTCCGGCTTGGACGAAGTCACACTCCACGTCACATCAACAGCGATGATATGTTGGCACTCATAGACGCGCAGCGAAGTAACGACGCTATCGGCGAGCAGATCCGCGTGTTGGCTCATCCATTCATCGCTGGTATGAGACACAGAACTTAGCTTCACCTCTGTGCCAATAGCAAACCGCGAAAAGGCCTCATCACTTGGAGTAGGCACCAGCACAAGCCCGCGCGATCCGAGCTCGGCAATCATCACAGCCTTGAAGCGCGTTGCAAGATCGATACTAGTCATTGTCACACGCATACACAAAATCTAAACACACGCTGCAAAACGCACGCAATTTATAGTTTGGCCACTTTGACGAACACCGAAAAGTTTCAATTACATTGAATAAATAAAAAGTCAACAAAGCGAAAATACACGTGGCGGGCGGTGCTGGTGTTTGCGCGCTACAGCGTTCGGGGGAACTATCGCTACACGACCATCTCTGCGATGCTTCCGATCATTGCGCCCGCCTCCACCGCCTGTCAGCATACGCTGAGCACAAGGGGTAGTAGGACGCTTGATCGCCTCCGCTCCCAGTAGCCTTGGGGTCGCATGCTTCGAGGCCTGCATAACCATACATGCCTCAAACTGTTGCATGAATGAGACCAATTGCGAGGCGAGGAGGCGTGAGTTGGCCAGCACGCTACACAGCAGCGTAAGCGCGGCGTTGATATCCTGTGCCCGAGCGACCTCAACGCGGTCAAAGAATCGCGAACGAAGCATCATGGGAGCCACGTGAAGCGCCTCAATGCTCATCGCCACAGTCTGAATGTGGACAATAGCGTCAGGCAGCTGCTGCTGGTAATTGGCCATTGCAAGCGCCAGCATCAGCCCATGTTGTGTGATGTGGTTCCGCAGGTGTGTGCTCAGACACACGCTTTGGAACGTCGCGTCGAAGCGGAACCGCGCATAAAGCGTCCCAGAGATGGCGTTGGACTCGAGCGTGCGTTGTCCAAAGAACGAGCGATGGTGGCTCACCATGGTCATCACGCGCATGATGACCGACTCGGAGAAAAATCGTAGAGGGATCGCAAACTCGTTGTCCCACGGATCAGAGAACAATCGAAGCTGGTTGTGGCGCGTGCCAGAGCGCCCGATAAACACGCTAAATCTCAGTGTGCCCGAGACCGTTCCCACAAGAAAGCGCTGCAGGGCCGCGATGACCGTGCGGTGTTTGCTTTTTCCAAGCGTAAACCAGTGCACCACGATCCGGTTCAGGATGGAAAACTCGGCCAAGTCGCGACAGAGCAGCTCCATTACGCCTTGGACCACGGTTTCTCGGGCTTCGGCAGTCTTGTCGGTAGCGGTAGACTTTACGCGCTCGCACGAGGCATCGTTCTCAAACGTATCCTCTGTCTCCATGGTACTGAGCTCATCGTTGTCGGAACCTGATGACACGTGTAGGCCTCGCATTGCATCACGTGCACTGTGGACCTCCTTGTAGGTTTCATCAAGATCTGGCACACGCATGGGGGTGGTCCCCGTACTCGCGCGAATAGAGATAAAACCGGTCGTTGCCTCTGCTCGGCGCAGCCTGCGCTCGTGCATCTCGTGCGCCATGTTGAACAGCACATGATCCGGAGTGTCGGCGGAGAGTTCATAAAACTCGCCATCCACAGTTGCGACCCATCGTTTTCGGCCAAGACACTGTCGCTTTCTCGGAGAAAACGTGGCGCGTTCGCCGTCATCACACCCTGTCCCGAGCCACCCGGGGCTCGTTTGCGCCAACGTTCGTTTCATGCCTGAACAGAACACACCACTTGGTCTTCATTGACAATATTGATCTGCCCCACCGTCGTTGGCCTTTTACCCCCTCTCAAAAATCTGCCGGCATTTTAACTTTTTAGATTTTTTCGATTTCGGCGGTTTTTTCTTGTCAGTGTTCCAGAGAAAGCCTCAGAGTTTGTCAAGTTGATAATTATTATGCGTAGCGCAGGGCGTAGAGTGAGTATGAACGATGGTCGATAGAGCCAGGGTGTATTGATTACGACAAGCAATGCAGACATCAACTCCATCCTATCGTGTGGACATCAAGTTGAATCGTCGCCCAGATGGGTTGGCAGAGGGCGGTGAGCAAGAGGTCACAATCGCGCGGAGGCCTACTCCGTTTGCGTGTCCAAAGTACAGTGCTGTACCGACGCCCGGAGTGTTTTTTGTCTCTATTCCCGTGCCGGGTTTTGTGCAGCGCACGAAGCGTTCGGCTCGAAGCTCGGCAACGAAACGAGATGTGGTTGCGCAACCGCCGGCGACGACACGGGACAAGCAGAATGACGCTATATGCGTGGAACCGAAGCCCACGGAACCGATGAGGGACGGTGATCAATCGATCTTGCTGGAAATCCCCGTTCCGGGCTTTGTCCCACGGACTACCAAGGCGCGTGCAAACTGCGGACTTCCTGAAGTCGACGATGGCAGCACACCGAGTACCGAACGGTCTCCCGGGTCAGGAAAAAGCACTCCACGACAGCAGGGGAGCCGTCGTGGTGCACGAGACCCCATGTGTCGCGCAACAGCCAAGATTGTGGAGAACGTTCACTACGACCCCGTCTACGTACCCAACCCGATGGACGAGCCAGACACGATTGGAATCCACGCCGGTCTGGTCTCGGAGGACGAGCGGGTCACCGTACCGTTTACAGGCGACGCTGCAAAGAGGGCCACGATGCTTGCCAAACAGGGCAAGTGTCGGAACGCGACAGAGGGACAGCGTGTCGCAGCAACGCTACTCTCGATCCGGACGTCGCACGGGGCGGCAGCGTTTGAGACCAAGGACACGTCCGAGTGGGACAAGTACGTGCGGCGCAAGATGCAGGGCGCCGACACACAGACCATTGGTGGTAGTGTGCTCTCGGTGGAAGGGACCGCATCGGTGGTGAACGAGCTGGACGAGGGGCGACGAGAACGAGGGGAGCTCTGCGAAGCCCCGCTACTTACGCCCGATGCTGCGCGTCGCGCAAAGGCTCAGATGGAAGCCGAGGCGATGCTCGAAGACATTGATTCCGGGGCGCTGGAAAGTGCACCGAGTCTAGAGGCGCTCGCCGAGACCACTGCTGTTGGCTTTATGAAGCATTTGCAAATTGGCGAGAACGCCGAGATCAGTCCGGATGGCCAGTACACGCTGGTTGGGACCGGAGCGGCGGATGCGACCGATGTGGATGACACCAAACACGCCTCGCGGTACAACGTGCCGCTGCAAGCACAGATTGCCTACGAGCGGTCGGATCATGATAGCATGGATCCGGCGCAGAGCTTTTATAGCATCTTTGGCGCAGTGCCGCTCCAGCCGTCCAAGGCCACAATGGACGCGTTCATGGGCGCTGATCGTTTCAGTACCACGGGCATTGCCACTGTGTCCCCCATGGTGCGCGAACTGGCAAAGTTGTTTACGTACCGACCACAACCCGCGCTGCATAGCGCCGCGATGGACATGCGAAGCAAAACGTCTGGATATCAGCGCGGCCAGAGACCGCGTGTTTCGGTCGATCCTCCACTGGATGCACATACCACGGGCGGCCAGCATCAGCGCCGATACAACTACGAGCCGCGACTGGAGGATGATGTTATGCGTGTGGTGGATTCCGCCATGTCGCATGCCGACTACTACCCGATTGTGATCCCAGTGTCGTACGAGGTCGAGTCAAACTTTCTCCGTGAGCCGGTTGCTCAAGAGCCGCTTTGCGTGAACGGCGTCAATTGTGAGGGCCAGCACCTCAAGGGGATTCCAAAGATGACGCTGGTAGCATTCTATGTGCTGATCAGCATGATGAAGCGCTACCGAACCAAACTGGAAGAGATGGCGCGACAACATCCGAACGATCCGCGCTATACCATCTCGAGCTGGTGTCGCGACGCTGTCCAAAACTCCAAGGGCGGCGGTGTGAACGATCGGCGGAAAAAGAACACTACCCGCAACGGTGTTCTCGCAGAGGCAACGTTTTGTGTGCTGTGCTACCGTAAGCTCGCGCACACCTACTCCTGGTACATCAATGGCTGCAACGCAACGCTTACGCGGAGCATCACGATTGTCCCGTACCGCAACCTGGTGGGCGTGGAGGGCGAGTACACTCTTGAAGAGTGCACGTTCAATCCAAGCACCGCCCACACAGGACTGGCCGGCCCCGTTGCATGGCATCACGCCAGTATGTACTCGTTCCAGATGAAGAACGTGGATGGCGTGAACGTCCGGGGACTGCGCCAGCACCACACCCGAGTTCGGATGAACACGGTGGTGGATTTTTGAATGGGGTCAGAATCTCGGTGCCGCTGCCGGCCCGCGGACTCGTGAATCGCTACATCCGAACGACAGAGCTGTGTCACAACAACAAGGTGACCGGCTCGCTTGCCGATGCGCCGGCCGTTCGGGAGCGCGCCCAGCGACGCAACCATATGGCTGTGTCTGCGGATGCGCCCGCCGACGTGATGACAAAGTCTTCGGCTTTGTATTACGGCAGCGGTAGCGGTGGTGCGAACGAGTCTGCAATACCACGGACACTCCAGCGCGCGCGTGCGCTGATTGCCCAGCAGCAGGCAGCAACTCGCAATGCAGACTGCATCGATGTGGATTTCTCCACAATGACATCTGCAACAACGGAACCAACTCATGTGCGCCCGACGGCATCAAAGTGCCAGCACGTTAGCCAAGTGTTTGGCGACAGTGTGCTTACACTGCGTCATGCCAACCAGCTCAAGTTTGGCGCGTTCAGGCATCGACTCTTTGGTGGAGTCAACATGCCATTGAGACAGTTCTTTTGTTACTCAAACTCCTCGGCAGCCCAGCCTGCTGTGAGTGTCGAGTTGTTGCGAGACCGAGATTCTGACCGAGTCCCATTCAACTATGATATGTTTTTCATCGCCGACCCATCCGATGGGATCTTTCCACCCAAGGCCCGCCATCGCGGTGCCGGCTCAGCTGCGCCCGCGTGTGGTGTAGCAGCAGTTTCCTCCGGCCCCAGTGGGATGCAGGGTGCGGACTGCAGTTCCACCAGAGCGCGTGGAAGCAGCGGCACTGCAAAATCCCGACGCGGTGCCAAATCATCAGGTCGGGCACGAACCTACCGTCGCGGTCCGCTCCACCAGAAACCGTTCATGCATAGGCTGCATGCCACCATGACGACCGCCGAGTTGGTCAAGCGGCTTGACTTTGGCACTACGCGTGCAAGCAGTGGAGCGGGAAGCGACAAACGGCGCGATGACCCATTACTGGCGGGCCGTTATGACCAGAACACGGGCGCGTCGGACAGGGTGTATCCGCTCACGTTTGATACGAGTAGAGACCACCCAGAGCTCAGTGGACATGTTCCCCCAGTGCACCCTGTGGATACATTTATGTTTCCATCGACGGTGCCGGGGATGGCAAGCCGCCGTGACACAAGCTCGAGTTCCGACGAATCCACGACACAGGGGCCATCAACCGATTTGCTCCACCCTCCAAACCAGGCGAACGGAGATGGGAGCGAGGCGGCGTTTCCGATTCGATTTGATCTCAAGAAACTGCGCCCGTTTCTATCCGCTGAGAATGGGCGGTTGCTGGAGCGAGAGATGCTGCCCCATGTGCAACTGCGTCGATGGTTTCCCACCGACCCCCCATCACCGCTCGATGATGCAGCTATTCCTACCGTTGCCACAACCAGCGGGCGCAGGGATGGCTACGGGACCGACGCACACAAAGTAGAGACGCTACCCCAAGTGCTTCAATGCATTCGTGCCGTCTTTGGTGCACTTCCAACCTTTGATGACGCGGATCCACGCGTCCCGCTGTGGGTTCTCTCGGGACTGGTTCCTGACAAGGAACTCTACCGGGGGCCATCGTTCTACTATGTTTGGTACCCGTTGGACTTGGCGGATCGTAGGCACTCGTCGATGCGGCCAAACGGCTCAATGTCGACGGTTGACCGTCGAGATGAGCGCGCCGACATTGAAGCCGAAGACGCGCTGACATACCACTACTACATGGGTGTGGTGAATCGCGTCGATGCCCTCGAACGCATGATCCAACACGATGCGCCAGAGCCGCTACCAATTGAAATCCGAAAACAATTGGTGGCGCTCCAAGACATGTACCAGATGCTGACGCTCTTTATGACCACGTATTGTGTGTTCAGCGACCAGCATTTGTGCCGTGCCGCGCTCTTTCAAAACGTGCAAGTGACGACCGACCCGCTCTCATGGCGCGTGTTACGTGCTGCACGGAGACACCGGAACATGCTGGAGACTTATAGTCGCGATCATTGGGACAGCGTCGAAAGAACGCGTGTAACTCTTGACGCCGCTGCAAGCATGTGGTCCATGCACAGCGAGAATGCACGCCAGATGATGAGCACCGGTTGTGCGGAACGTCTTTATCGTGATGCGGCCGAGACTGCAGCTCGCGCTGCCGCCGACAATCAAGCCGAGTGTGTCGATGGCGATGACGATATCGCGGATGCATTTGTGCGCGACCAGGCCTATCTCCACGCCAACGGAGAACCGCCGATGACCTTTAGTTACCTCGATGCGTTCTTTCCGAGCTACGAGTTTGTCTTTCACGAAGGCGAGCTGCCGGACCTCACAACCATCATCCGCTCAATGGCAATCGCAACGGAAGGGCTTCATGCAGAACTGACCGTGCGCGACCAAGATGTCCTCTCACTGCGTGCAATGCTGAACAAGGGCCTGCCACAGCCGTCACGCCGCCGTGATGTGGATATTGCGTGCAGTGAAAAGTGCGAAGAGAACGAGCTGGTCTCCGACTGTCTTCAGCGCATGGTGTTTGCCACATTGGGAGGGTACTACGAACAGGCCACTCCGGTGTCGTGGTACACGCGAAACATCCTCTATCGATGGTTCCAATTCTGCCCGCCATACATTGATCAGTTTTGCGCGTGGATCTCTGGACACAAGCGGCTGGATCTCGACGGGCTCACCGAGATTGAGGTTCCACACGCCGATCTCGTTCTACATGTGATCAAAGAGTACCTGCTGAACAGCATTTGTCTCATGCCAGAGGTGCAAGACCACATGAGCAAGTACTTTTGGTTCGACGAGATGACGTACGCGACGCACACGGCGCTCGAAAAGGTCCGGCAGACCACGGACGATGTGTACTACGGATGCGGTGAGCGGTGGATCCGCCTGGAGCGCCGGTATTTTCGCTACGTTTCGCGCCCGGAGCAACAGAGGATCAGTCAAAACCTCACTCGGTTGCTTGGTCCACACCGTTGGGATCCACGACGGAAGCGCGTCTGCAACATCCCACAACGCAAGGGGACGAGCTCCAAGCGAAAGCAAGAGAGTCGTCAACGCGAAGCTGCGGCCGCGGCATTTGTGATGCGCGATCACCATGGCGTGTTTCACGATCCTGCAGCCATCGACGCAATCTACAACCGTGCCCTCAACGACTTTCAGGCAGAACAGAATGCGATTGAGCACTCGCCTGCGATTATGCACGAAGTGCGCTACACTGTCCGAGGCCCTGGTGGAGTTGATGTCGAGGGCACGCCAACTGCTCGTTGCGCCGAGTGTGTCGCGGCAGGAGTCGGCTGTGACTCGCCATACGTCGCCATGCATCACATGTTTGACACGCTGATGCCGCTGTCAAGCGTAGCTATCCAAGAGCTGGCCAAGCATCGCGCACCGCCGGGAACCGTTCCGATCACGCTCCCAGACACGATCAACAACGGGATCGTTCGACTGCTTGTGGACTTTGTTGTGAGCTACGCTGACGAAGGTGTCGATGACACCAGCGCGATCAGAGCGACGCATGATCCACAGGAACACGCAGTGCGCCTGGATTCGTTCATTGCAACGCTTGCTTCGATGCTATGTCTCAAACTAGAGTGGGTAGGACGGTGGGGCAACGAGTGTATGGAGGTGGCCGAGTTGCTGCGTCGTGTGATCGATGACGATCGCTACGTGTACGCCATCCAGTACGCGCTTGAGCTCAAAGCAGAACACCGCATCTTGTTCTTTGAACCGTACCGCTGCGCGCAACACGAGCCGGAGGAGGCATACTGCAAGCGCTGGCTCGATGCAATCGAAAACCACGCACACAACGTCGTGCGAACTGGGATGAAGGCGCTGCGAGTTGACGCACAAGCCGCCATCAAAAAGTATCGCGTGCTCGAAGCCGATGATGTTGTCCAGTGTGAGGAACTTCGAGCAGAACACGTACGCGCGTTCCTCGAGACGTACATTGGCCCCGTTGCGACACCGGTTGCCGAGGACCATCGCTTTTCGTTCAGCCAGCTTCACGGTATCTCCATGGTGCACGGGAACGGTCTTCGCTGCAGCTGTCCCCAGTGCGTCGACGAGAGCGACGTAAGCGATCGCGCGCTCTACGCAGAGTTTCAGCAGACAATCAATGGCGTGTCTGGCGGAAACCATGTCTTTAACGGGGTGGTGAACACGCTGAGCAACTCGATCTTGCGCGACACGTACGCATCGTCGCTTTGCTACCTCTACCGAACGCCCCCACAGCCGTTTATGCAGCACGTGGTGGAGCAGATGTGGTCAGCAGTGGAGGCGCACAAGAGCAGCCAGTGGTTCAAGGACGCAGTGAACGCAATCACGGACGACGAGATCCAATTCATTACGAGTTGGGTTGCGCGATTCCCTCGATGGAAGCATACGCCGATCGAATGGATGTCCCAGGCCCCTTTGAAGCTACGCTGGAAGCCGCTGGCCATGATGTCGTGGGCTCGCTGCATGTACGAGACCAACACGTATCCGATCGACACGCGGAACGCGGTCCGAGCGATCATTGCGCACTTTCCTCGCGAATTTCTACTACTGCAGCATTTCTACAACGAGGTGCACTCGCGTCGCTCCGCTGTGCTCTACAAACTGCCACACGACGTCGCACAGCAGCAGCTCGCCACCGCCTGCAAAAAGTATGGAGTGAACATTGCGCATGGAGACCGGCTGCCCTCGATTGCCACTACGTACTACTACTGTCCGGCGCACGGGGATATCAAGCGGTCATTCTACGAGCACCAAGCGCGGTCGCGGACTTCGTTTGGTCACGTGAATCTCATCTTTGACCCACGCGACGGCTGTGTGTACTGCAACATGACGTTCGGGAGCGAGGGGGCAACACAAGGGTCGGCGCGCGCGCTAAACGAACGAGGGCCGACTGATCGGAGCCGCGGACAAGTGTCGGACATGGCATACGATGCCCGCAAGATTGAGTCGCAGCTCACTTGGCTCGCCACACTGATTGACACGGCGCTCGAGTACGACTATGTCATGGAGCGATTGGGGATGTCTCGAGACGCAATCCGCGATCTCACAGACGCGTTTCTCGAGCAAAAGCGTCTTGCATGCATGCGGTTTATCAAGCAAGATAGACCGCAGTCGCTCTTTGAGACCATCCGTTTGCTCGACGGTCTGATCCACCGCTTCACCAAGTGTAAACTTGACCAAGTGCACGAGCCGGTACAAATGCTGCTCGGGCTCTGCCGAGAGGACAGCAAGAGCGGCTCGCGTGACTCGGATGCGTTTGTTTCAGACAACGACAAGGACGACAACTCCACAGACGCGGAGAGTGCCATGGAGGTCGAAGAGAACGACGCTGTCGATGAAAGCGCTTCGCGGCAACAGCAGCCCGTGCGGTTACAGCTCGACAAGCGATCCAAAGGTGACCAGAGCGAAGGTCGCTTCATGGTGAACCAGTGGCCGGTCGAGAGCCCCAAGAGCGAGGTGCAGCATATGCAAGACATCCAATGTGGCGGTCCGTTGCCGCACGTCAACCTCATTGGGCATGTGTTCTTGTTGAATGGGCGCATGTTCACGCTGTGTCCGCTCTGCCTGACGCTGATGATCTACAATCGTTTCAGCTTTGATGAGTTTGGCATGTCGTGCGGTATGTGCACACGAACGCTACGAGCAGTGACGCCAAAGTCCATTGTTCCCTTCATTCGGGTGCGGTGCTTCGACTGTGGCGAGATGGCCCCGCTGCATCACCCAAGACACGTGTCGCTACACACCGTATTGGATGATACTCGTTTTGGGTTCCGCCGCCTCCGGTACATCTACCTGTGCCCAGAACACGAACACGGCAACGTGGGGACGAGTGAGGAGATTTTTGGCGTGAATGCCGTTCGTCAGTACATCCACAGACGCGTGAAGCGCATCGGGATGGGATCGCACGCGGATGGCTCAAAGCGATACTTTCTCGTGGATGCCAACATTGAGTATCGCACCAAGGGCGCCAAGCATGCTCCGTTCTACGACGCGAATCGCCTGCGCCGACAGATGCAAGAGTTCTATCGGAACCCTTCGCGTGGTTGTGGGTTCCTCTCCAATCGCTCGCATGTTCGTACGGATGACTCGGACCATCACGGGACCGTCGGCGAACAGCTAGCGTGGCAGCAGTCCGCCAGCAACGCGGTGAGCAAGCCAGCCTTGCCGCTACCACACAGCAGGACCTTGGCGAAATATCATGATGATGAGAGTAGCGACCAGCCGATGGATGTTGAGAGGGGAGATTCTGCATCTGGCGAAGTGATGGGTGCAGGGTATGACGGCATCTGGACGGATCTTTGTGACGAAGAGCAACTGCGCGCGACGTTCCACCGACTGAAGCGAATCACAAAGCGGTGATTTATAAGTTCTCGTGGCTAGGAACTGTATCACTAGTGTAGTATAGGTGTAATTAGAGAGGTCATTGTGAGAGACCGAGTATGTGTGTGTGTCTCTATGTTGATATGAGTACCAGCTAGTTAAATGAAGTTGTTTGTTGATTGGCGAGAATTTAAGTGCAAAAAAAACTCTTGTGTTCTGACCACCATATGCCGTTGACCGCATAGTTCTATTGCAGAGTTTCGTTGGTGTACCTCACGGTTTTAGTGCATTCGGTTGTGTTTTTGCAACCACCACATTTCAACCGCTTCGCAACAATGGACATCCCCTATGACAGGGTCAACCTTACGCCAGTGATCTCTGGCCGTCCTACCGACAAGGCGTTTTACTGGTCGGGCATATTCTCGTTCGTGCTCTGGCTGACGGCGCTCAGCTTTGGCATCCTTTTGGTGGTCCAGGCCTACAACGGCAACTGGGACACTCGCCTGAACTACAAGACACCGTTCTTGGATCAACACTGCACGGTGGACGACGACGACTACGTCTGCCAGTACAGCGACTTGCTCGGCAAGGGCCAGTCCATCAAGTATGGAGAGATCGCCGGCTGGACGCTGATCGCGCTTACCGTCGCGTCCGTGGTTGTCTTTATGGCCACGTACCTTGCCTTTGCTGCAGGTATGGCGCGTGACCACATCAATGAGAGCAACACCTACTATGCGTCGAACCGCGAGTGGTTCAAGGTGCTTGTGGACAAGTACAACCCGATCATGGTCGGAGTGCGCATTCTGGAGGGAGAGCGTTACACTGGAGTCGCTGTGCTGGGCAACCTCTATGCATTCTTCATTGAGGGCATCTTTGCGTTCCTCTTGATCTTTGGTTTCGGCGTGCGCGATATCCACGCGGCCACCTGGTGGGGCGTGTTGCATATGGTCCGTGTGGCACTTGTGTTTGTTTCGCAGCTGGTGAACCGGATCCCGCATGCTCGCGACAACACCTTGGCGAGCATGGCTGCTGCCGTCAGGATTGACTGGACGCCCGTGACGCTCCAGGCACTGCTCGGCATGTACCTCGCCGCCGAGTGGCTTGTGTTCATCTTCAAGTTCCCGTCCGATGCTCGTTCTGGACACAAGATGGCCGTCGGTCTCTTGTTTGTGATCACGCTGGTGTACCACTCGCTCTACGAGGTGTTCCGCTACGCGACCCGCGACGAGGTGTATGGAAAGTGGATTCTGGACGCCGGTGAGGCCGCGGCCCAGTCTGTTGAGATGAACCAGCCATCGTGTAGCACTAGCCCCATTGCATGCAACAAGAACGACGGTGACTGGAGGTGCTGGCTGATGGGAGGACTCAGCGGTGCAAGCTGTGCGGCTCTGACCGGCGGATCATGGCTACTTTCTGTACTGATCCCGAGGCGCAAGGAAAGTGAGCTCGCACCGGGTATTATCTTCCGTACCGTTTTTGGTGTGGTGGTCCGTACGATGTTCCAGATGCTCCAGCTGTTTTTGCTCATCTGGATCCCGTGGTGGGCGGGAGAGAGCGTGCGCTACTACAGTCAGATCCGATTCCAGTGAGCAGTGCACTGGTGGAGAGCAACGCGCTTTTAATGGAACCGTGTCGTTTCTTATTGTAACGTTATCATCATCTCTTTGGTCTTTCACTATTGTGCCATGCGCACACGGTGCCTGTGTACCACTAGTCTGTCCACGCCAAACAACCTGTTGTCTGGTTGCCGATAAACATCTCTACTACGTACACATGTTTTATACACCATGTACGCGTCAACAGCCAATCAAACACTAGAGAAAAAAGATCCAAAAACCAAGGCACCATTGCCACACCATACACCCGCCAGGAAGCAGTAGTGTGTTGGAACAGGCGGCGACACCGGCGCCATGTGCGGAATCAGCAGTGCGTTCTCGCGTGCGTTCAGTCTCCTGTGCTTTGGTGTGGCGCTTGGACTTTCGTTTTGGCTTGGAGGCTACGTGGTGAAACTTGTATTGCTCGTGTATGGTGGTGTCGAGATCTCCGAGGTACCGTACGCCGCCGCACTCGACCATGATTTCTGGAAGTACAACTTGACCTACTCGCTCGTTTTTACCGGCATTGTCTTTGGAGGCGTTGTCGCGTTTGTTGTTGCCATCTGGCTACTCGAGCGCTGTATGGGTGTGCTCTGGCTCGCCTTTTGGGGTTCGGTCTGTCCATGTTGCTTCCCGGATCGAATGGAACGCGGGTTGGGCAGCAGGGGAAGCGGAGGCTCGGATGATGGCGGACCGTACACGGTTGTGAATCACCACTATTATGATGGCGCGGATGGTTGGTCTGCACGCGAAGCCCCGTCACCCGTTGGACCGCCAACGACACCTCAATACAGCCTCCGGCCGATGGGAACAATGTCGACATCGCTGGCGACGCTTGGACGCATGCCGGCTCGCACAACGCCGGCTGCTCCTATGCCAAAGGGACGTTTTGTGGTGTGATGGCGAACGAAGGGGCGAGCGCGAGAGTACAACGGTCCGTGTTGGTGAAATATAGTTTCCTTTTTTATGGTTTTATGCAGTGCCATCGATCACAACTAAAAAACACGTACCCGAGTATTGGTCAGCGCACGGCGGTAACGCTTTATCCACCAACAGGCGCATAGCTACGCACACTGTGTCTCGCACTCCAGCGTGTTCCGACGCCGTGGCGGGATGCTGGAGCCGACGCGCGATGACATTGAAACCCCGTTTACCGACGGCGAGCGCAAACGTGATGTCAAGTTGTGGATGAGCATGACGCCGGTCGGCAACGGACTGAACCTTGCCGCCCACTACTTTCAGACCAACCTCATCTGGGTCTACCTGTTCATGTTTGTTATTGCGGGAGGCTGGCAGACCCTGGCCGTGATGCTCTTCATGATGACGGACATTCTTGAAGAGGTCAGCGCAATGGCATTCTCGCTCATGTTTGGAACCATCATCTTTTTGGTGCCGCTCTACCTGAACGAATGGCGTAACGAGGCGGTGAGTGCGTTCCGCGCCATGTCGCAATCGTTCGGCCAGACCATGATGCGGATGGCATCGTTTGCCGAGCGACTGCAACTGCTCTCCCAGACGGACCCGATGGTGGCATCCACCGAAAAAGACCGTGCCAAGCTCTTTCGCTATCTTGTACAACTGGCCAAGGTGACACACGAGGCCAACTACGAAATCTTTATCGGCGGCTTTGACAAGAACATCTTTCACGATGCACGCATCCAGAACGGCATCATCACCGAGGATGAGCAGCAGCAAATGGAGAACGTGTTCCGGACCAACGGCGCAGTGCAGCTGGTGTACATGCTTGCGATGCGAATGTCCAAGCACCTGTTTAGCGCGTACAACCGCAAGATTATCTCGGGCGAGGAGTTTCGCTATCTGCTCGAGCTGGTGGACCACACGCTCAAGCAAGTCCAAGGGATGATGATCGGCGGTATCCCGCTCAAGGACACGCTCTTGGAGAACTACTACCAGTTTGTGATTGGCGTGTTTCTATTGCTCGTGCTCCCGACGCAAATGTACGCCGCCGCAGGTGTCCACTCGGTGCTCATCTATGCAGTGATCACACCGTTGTTGCTCGGAGGCGTTGTAATCCCATATGTACTCGGGACGCCGCAGCAACACAGCAAGCGATTCCAGACAGATAGCTACGCCAAGCTACGTCGAACTACGCGCATGATTATTCTGAGCGCAGAGTTGGTGATTATGGGCGGTGATGGTGGTGGACGATGATGATAAACGGACCGTTCAATTTCACCCTAATACACGATATGCACACACATGGTCAGCAAAGCACCTCATCACTTGCTCTGCCTGGTGCGTAGTTCCCACATATCAAAACCGAGCAACTGGTTATCCAAGAAATACTCTTCCAGCGCCACACTGCCGTTAGAACGATAATGTGTCCTCGCGGGACCATCCGTCCGATCCAACAGACCATGGTGGAACCACGCTTCCGTCTCCACCGTCGTTCCATCTCTGTAGTAGTCCCGCTCTGCGGGGCCATCGACACGATGCTTTTGGTCGTCCTTGTACCACGCCTCGTAAAGCTTCGAGCCGTCATTGGAACGATAGCGAATGAGCGCCGGGCCGTCGTCACGATTCATCAGACCATGAGTGTAGTACCACTCTTCGAGTTTCATGCCATCCTCGCGATAGTCAGTGAGAGCTGCTTTGCCCGAACGGTGCTTTTGGTTATCCATATACCAAATCTCCTGAGCAACGTTTCCGTTGGCGTGGTAGCGGATGATCGCAGGACCGTCCGTGCGTTGACGCATGCCGTTCACAAACCACTGCTTCATCATTACCGAGCCGTCGGGCCCGTACTTGATGACTGCGGCATCGTCTGTGCGGTGTCGCTGATCGCGACGGTACCACATTTCCAGAAACACGCGTCCTTGTTCATTGTATCTGATCCACGCAGGGCCACCCGCTCGGTCCAATTCGCCATTCAGATACCACCTTTCGTCGCTCACGACGCCATTGGGGTGGCGTCTGATTTCTGGCCTGGTTGCCATCTCTACCAAATAGCTACTGAACGTGGCGTGGACTTAAATCGTGGTGACAGTCTCTCTACGTATTCACTAAAAAGGTTTTAAAAGTTGTTTGACGGTCTAGCATATTTAGACAAAGGAGATATACTGCAAGACAATTACAAAAAACGTGAGAGACAATGAGAATCTAGAGCCCCACTGGCACAAACTCAAAAGCAGCCGCTTCCTCAAACACCGCCGTGTACCAATCGGCGTAGGAGATTTGTCTACCATTCAAGAAAAACTCCTCGCGAACCACATGGCCATCTTGTCTGTAAGAGACTTTCGCAGGACCATCAGTTCGGTCCATTATGTTCTGAGTGTACCACACTTCTTCCCGCGCATGACGACCGTCCGGATAAAACTGAATAACTGCAGGACCACCTACTCGATGTTTTTTGCCGTGTGTATACCATGCTTCTGCGAACTTTGTCGAGTCTTCACGGTACGCGACGGAGGCGGGACCATCATCACGATGCAACTTACCATACAAGAGCCATCGTTCTTCCATCTTGGAACGATTGGCATGGTACTTGACAAGTGCGGGACCATCAAGGCGATGTAGATTGCCAAACAGATAGTATTCCTCCCCACGCAAGTCACCGTTTGGAAAAAACTCAGAAGCCGCAGGACCATCATCATGACGGTGTACCTGACCACGCAGATACCACTTCATCACTTTGACTGTGCCACTGTTGTCGTGATACTTGACCACCGCGGGACCATCCTCGCAATGATACTGACCGTGCATAAACCACAGTTCCTCGGTCGGCCATCCCCGCTCATCGTACTTGATCCACGCAGGACCATCGACTCGATGCAGCTCATCGTCCAGGTACCATCTCCTCTCACTGACGGTCCCATTAGGACGCTTGATATCAAGTTTGCCCGACCGTTTCATCGTCGCTAGACGCTCACCAAAGCATGCACCAAAAACTCATCATACTGCTGACACCCCACGTGACAATCAAAGTTGACTTTAATTCACATAGAACGCCCGACATATGCCGAGCTCAATCCAATGGTTTATTCCATATGGTTTGCCAAAGACCAAGTAGCCGATTATGCCGCCGAGGGGCTAGGGCGAGGTTCGAGATTCAACAAAGCCTCGATGCGTGCTACCCGGTCTTCCACAGGAGGCGCCTCTCTCGCGAAAATGAAAAGCTTTGCATAAGAAAACACCTCTTCGATCTTGACTGAGACAAAAACCACCACAAAGACAATAATGAACGCACGCAGACCAAATTCCGCAAATGACCACTCATCATTGAACTCTTTGGAAGGCGGTGGTGAAGTAGACGAGGGGGCGTTTCCCACAGACTGTTCGAAATCGGCCACAAACGAATTGATATCGGCCATAAGCAATTCGGTATCGGCCACAAACGAATTGATATCGGCCACAAACGAATTGATATCGGCCATAAGCAAATCGGTATCGGCTATAATCGATTTGATCTCGACCCTAATCGAATTGATCTCGGCCATAATCGAGTCGCACTCGGCGTTCAGCCTGGAAATAGACGGATGCACTCTTGGGCCCGAGGATCCAGCCCCCCGTTCTACAGTGGCCATCATCTCTTGTCCCACACCACCATCAGAAGATTGCGATTGGTGTAACTGCACTCTGGCGCTAAGTCCAAAGAACAGCGCGCAGAAAACGAGCCATGCTAGGAAAAACGGGCTAACCGTGTATGAAGACGCCATTTTAAACCCTATTGACCACTGAAGCAACAACCAAAACAAAGTGCACCACCTCACCACTCTACTGCCACGAAGAACCGAAAAAACGAAAATTTCACTTTTAAAAAAGGTCAAAATTGACAATTTCGATGAAAATGTGAAGCGGGCGGAGCGCATTTTAAAAAAGTTGTCTTTATGCTATATGTTATTTGAAGACGAGAACGCCAACTAACGGGCTTACGCACGCGGCTCTGATGCTACTTTAGCATCAGGATGGGTTCCCAGCTTCATCGAGGCCTCTACACGCGCCACACGGGCTTCCAGATCGGATACTCTCGGATCACTCGAAGAACGGCCTGATTGTCCAACGATCACCATGAGGCCAATAGAAAGAACCGACAACAAGAGTCCAAACAATGGCCCAATAGTTGTGTACGTCTTTTCGATGTTTGATGACTTGACTTCGTCGGGCGCCGTTTGTGGTACAGCGCTATCATCGGGAGATGACGGGTAGTATGGCCAGAGTGCAGCCAAACACGCAACAGTGAAACAAAAGAAAATAGCCACCAGGAACAGACGGGCTTCAATAGGAAAAGAAATCGCCATTTGGAAGCGGTCCGTCACAAACAGTACCTACAAATACACACACGCACACTGTCTACCAAGACAAAGCGCACCGCCACCACGAAAACACCGAAAAAACGAAAATTTCACTTTTAAAAGGTTTTAAAAGTTTCAGATACCATTGCGGGACTTGTAGATGTTGTGAGCGCGGCACCAGGGCCAAGGCCCCGATAGAATAAGAGAGCGTGATAGACCAGGTCAAACGTAACACTACACCTTACACGTGACGATGAGCAACAAGTCTGGGCTCCGCAACGAGCTAGCCAAGCGCTTTGCAGGCTACGCAAACATCTGGCTGGACGAGCAGACGTACCTCTCAACGCAGTCTGATGTTGTGATTGTGGACGCCATGACGCGGTTGCACGCGCTGCCGAAGCCACAGCTGAACCAAGAGACCGAGTCCACGGGAGCGTACTTTGTCAAGCTGTTTCAGGATCATCTGAACATGTACTTTGCGCTCGAAGCGCGACCCGCCGAGGTTGTGGTGTGGGCACTCGACAACGGCGCCCACGTTCCGATCACCAAGGGTGTGGAGCAGCGGAAACGTGTGGAGGATCATAACCATGATGTCCGTAACCTCTCGAGCAAAGACCCCGAGGTACGGGAGCACGCCAAGCGCCGAATTGAGCAGCAGATGCGTATCCACCGAGGCATGTCCGCGATGGACTGCGATCGAGCGCAACGCCTACGGATCAAGATGAACCTTCGTGCAATCACGCAAGAGGCGGTGGAGAAAACGCGACAACGCGTCACAATCCTCGATCTCGACGACATGCGCCGCACATGGGAAGGTATTGACGGAGAGGCGCAGCTGGATATGCTGGAGAGAGCATCCGAGGCCGGGATTGCGGTGCGGCTCCGAGATCTCACCAATCTCAATGGCCCGCTACTCGACATTGAGAATCTTGACGACCACGACGCGATCATGAACCACGCGTGGATTGACGATCGAGACCTCGAGCTGGTGATGCTTTCGAGCATCCGGCTGCAAGCGCTGCCAGAGCCGTGGCAGAAACTGATCAAGGGTGACTCGCCGATCCCGTGGTCTCGCGCACGGATTCTTCGCTACCTGGTTCGCGCGATCATGAACGGCCACGAGGACGCCTACACGCCTCCACCGGGATGCCGACTGTACATCGACGGCCATCGGCTAGCGTCATGGATGGTGCCGCGCGAGAACCAAGTTGTGCGCCGCGACTGGAAGACGAGAACGCTGGCCATTGAGACGCTCGAGATCACGCCTGGTGCGACGGACGGGGAACCAGCGAGCGTGAAGATTGTGAAGAGCACCAAACCGATGGCAGCGTCGACGGATGATCCACCGCCGCTCGAGTTTCGCCCGCCACGGCGCCAGGGACTGCCGGAGGAGCCTCGCGGATGTCGTCGAACCGGGGTGGATCTCAGAGCGATCCGAGAGGAAGCCGCGAACGCCCCCAGTGGCGCGATGCACCAACAGTTTGACTCGTTGCAACAACTAAAACGAGCAAAAAAAACCGCTAGCGATATGGGTGCATGCCGCCCGGCGTGTGCGACCGCGGCCCGCTACGCCAACAAGCTCGGGGAAGGCGATTTTTCGCTGTTTCATTGGGTGGAACAGCTACGAGATCGCGGCGACGGGAACGGCTACACTACGTTCGAGCTGGTCAGCACCGACACGGACATTTTGTACCTCGCGCTGACGTACATACACCGATTGACGGAGAACCATGGGTATCTGGAACCATTGAAAGCCAACGCGGACGCCCCGCTACCAATACCGCGCATAGTGCTCATGATGGAGCGCGGCTGGCTGGCACACACGGGTTACGTGTGTCATGTGAACAACCTGTACCATGGGATCGTGGTGGACCTGCTCGGGGGAAAGCACAAGCTGGTCCCGAGCTTTCTCTTTTCCAACTATGCGGCGTGCGGAGACTACTCGATCGGGTATGGCTACGTGAGCCCAAAGTCGTTCTACATGTCGTACCTGGAGCACTATGACTACATTGGCTACCTGGTGGATCCACAACGGGCGACGCCAGAATATCCGCTTGGAATCTGGGCGATCAACCCAGACGCATACATGCGCTTGCTCACGGCCGCTTACTTTGCGCAGCACAAACAAACGCTCAGCAAGCAGCTTGACGTGTGTGCGATTCATGACATCTCTGACCTTCCGTCGCACACGGATTGTGACAAGGTCTTCAGAGGCGACGGGAAGGTGGTGCCAGAGGTCAACGACTATGACCGTTTGCGTCGAGCGCTGAACGCACACCTATGTGCCGCCAAGTATGGCAAGTTGTTTGATCAGAGCACTGCGGTGTGGCGGTTGACGAGCGTTCCGAGCGATGTGGAAGAGTTTAAGCGATTCCGGACGAACATTACCAAGCGGATGCCGGACCGACGGGAGGTGTTGAATCGCTTGCTGTTGCTGCAGAACGTCGTTTGTATGTTCACCCAGGTGGGTACCAAACAGCTGATGGAGTACGATCCATGCAAGTTTGGTTACGCTCCGATCGATCCCACACAGCCTCTGTCGCGACGAAACATTCGCTTTGCGGCGGATCTGCACTACGAGATTGCAGAGTATGAAGAGGCGGTGAGCGCGGCATGCGACTCGAGTGCCCCGATGGACATTGTGTGGTGATTAAGTGTAAACGTAAAGAGTCGAGTCGGATATGAGGTTGATTGAAAAACTTTTTCTTTGGATGCATAGATTACAAAATGACAAAAGGCCACGTTCTCCCCCGGCGATCCCCGCACACATTACCACTTACCAGTCACCATGAGTGATCAATGCATGCATACGTGTATCTGTATCATCTGTCTCCATGCGAATGCGCGCATCCACATCGCCTTCCACCCACAACACGACTATATAACCACAAAAAAAGAACAAGCGTCCACTGAAAAACGCGACCACCCCTGACCTGACGCTACACAGTGCGTACAGCATGCACACAGAGTGCTCAGATGAACGCTTGCGGTGACAAGAACACCTCGGCGCCGCTGGACACCTGGTTGTTGTTCACTCCATCCGAGACGGCAATGCCGATCACATTCTCAAAGATGCGTGCCATGGCGCCAGCGACACCAAGGAAAACGGCGCGAGGCTGTTCAAGCTTGAGCTTGGCGTAGTTGCCGGCCAGCGAGTTGTTGTAGGTAAAGTTGCTGCTCTCCGGAATCGGCACGTATGCGTTGTACTGTGCCATGTTTCCTGCGCGAAGCTGGGCGGCTCCGTGAGCAGTGCGAAGGCGTGCGTCCAAAGACACACTGTCGTGGAAGGTGTTCTGGATGAACTCCATGGCGAAATCCTTCCAGAGGCGCTCCTTTTCAGGGTTCGCGAGCTGGCGGCTCACATGTGCATCGAACGGACGCGCGTTGCGCAGACCGGGCATCGCCGGACGGATAGCGCCCAGATAAGCGGCCAAAATAGGCGCGAGCTCGTCGAACTCTGGACGGATCGCGGCTCCTCCAGGGACAGTAATGCACTCACGGAACAACGCCCGTGTGGCGTTGTTGCCGAGTCCTGCATCTGGAATCGCGGCTGTGATTTCATGAAGGTATCCGTCCCTCAGCAACTTCGAGATCAACTCCGCTCCGCCGACAACGTTGCTCTGATACAGAGCGTTGGGTGCCGCAAAGTACTGCGCGACGTCTTGCATGTCCATGGCGGCACGGAAGGCCTCAAAGTGCTTCAGAAACACAAACGCGATGGATGTGAGCTGGGTAGCAATCCCGACGCGAGTCAGTTGACGGATCAGGAGCTGTGCCTTGCCGTCGACCACAGCCTGCGGGGAGTTCGAGCCACGACGGATTTCACTCACCAACGGCGGCACTGCGACGACCATAGACCCGGCCTGGACGTTCTCGAGCCTGCAGAGCAAACTGACCTTACCGTAGGCCTGGATGGTGATCATGTCCTCCATGTCGCGCTGCGTCACCGAACCCGGGACGTACTGTGATTCGGTCAACGCGACACCCGCGATGCGGAGGTGACTCGCAACGGCGGCACGGAACACAGTGTCGGCAATGTGTGCCGGAATGTCAGAGCGGAGAGCCACGAGCTCTCGCCAGAACTGCGCGAGACCGTTGCCGGGAGTATCAAAGCCGTTCAGACTCGAGAGCACCACGGGGCACGAGGTCTGCCCGGTGGTGTCCTGTGTGGTAGAGTAGTCCTGGATGTACGGGGTCATGCCGTTGTCTCCTGGCATGACGGGGATATCTCCCTTCACAGAGAACAAAATGTCGTTGTTCTGTACGTTCTGCACGTTCCGTCCAGTCTTGGACAGATTCGCTGGGTAGTACGACCCCTGCGCACCGTACTGGTCCTTGGCTCGTTGGGTCGCAAACACGCCCTGCACCGTCAGCATGGCGGTGCGTGCGGAAGGGTTGAAGGGTCCGCCATTAGTCTGCATGATGAACGCTACTGGATGGGATGTATGACAACAAAACGCTTGTTGACAATCTTGTGCAACACACCTGGTAGTCGTCTGGAGGCAACTGGTTAAAAAGGGAACAAGATCTCACACACTTATGAAGACCGCCAGAGGAATAAGTTTGCTATCACCCTTTCTGTCTATGGGACGGGAAATAAAAAAGGTATGGCTTAGAGATAAAAAAATAAAACGGGTGACGAGAGGAGGAGACGACGAGACGGCGCAGAATCAGATGGTGATCTCCAACATACCTGGTGAAAATCGCTACTCGGGAATCCATGGCGTAACTGGTGACAACAATCATAACTGTGGCGGTGTTTTGTACATTTTAATTTTGGTTGTAGAATCCAGTCAGTCGGGGACACAGATGACAGGTATGGAATGAATCTCTGAGAGACTTTGGTGCCGTATGATACTTGATAAACATGCCAGTGTTCAACGCACAAAACACTACTCTCTTCATTGTACAAACCCCACACAATGCCGCGTGGCCCCCACTACACATACACCCACGCGTGGTGCACTTACCGAACGAGATGCAGAGCAACATCAAGCACAGTGGTGGCAATGACCGGGCTTCCGGAAACATCACCGGACGGGTCGTTCAGGATCATTGCGCGGGTCTCCTTGTTCAGCCCCTGGATGGTAACCCGCGGAGAAAAGTGAACCATGCCGATGGGGAACACCATGCAGTCCTGCACGCGCGGACTGATGAGAACCGACTTGGACGTTGACCCGTCTGCGTTTGTGTACTCAAAGCTCTGAATCAGCGGTTCGTAGTACACTGCATCACACGGTGTCTCGCCCTGCGCGATCGAACGCGGAGGGTTTGCGGCGCAGAACACATCCTCGTTTGCACCAATGCGCGCCACGAGCGGGTTCTGATTCTGGATGTCCTCGACCAACACACGACGATCTTCGAGACTGTATGCCCGGTTGATGTACCTGGCCCAAAACAGGTCAAGCTTCCCAACAGAGGCGTAGGAGGCCGTCTTGCTCTTGCTGCTGATGGGGATGACCTGAATTGGTCCAAACTCTCGCAGGCTGCGGACCATGCTGTACTTGTTGAGCGCATTGACACGCCCAACATAAAAACTGAGCTTGTCGCCGACGCCAATGTTCTCGCCAAAGATGTTGATCACCTCATGCACCAGTCCAGCGTGTGTGATCGGGAGGTTCTCGAGCGAACCATTGTATCCCCGGTAGTGGTCGCTGGTTGCCTCATCGCTCGGGTCCACGTAGCCAAGGAACCGGACGTACTTGGCGACGTTCTTCATGTCGTACAGACCAAACCCGCTGGGGGAGATTGGGCCATTTGCATCATCCACGTCGCCTCCGGGCGTTTCTTCGCCATCGATTCCAGAGAGGTTGACCATGCGGCGCTTACGGCCAAGACCGACCGCGTTGGGCGCTTCATCGGCATCGTTGCGCTGTTGGGAAAGGTTGTCAAAGTAGTTGAGGAACGCTTCCCAGTCTTCGCGGAGGATCTGGTTCAACAGCTCGATGTGGACAACGTTTGTGCGCCCATTTGAAGTCTTACCGACCGAAAACGCCCAGTTCCGCTTCAGCGTGTTGCGGTTGATGGCGGGCGGGATGGTGGCAGGAAACGGGTACGTGCTTCGAGCCAGCATTGCCCCGGGCACGGCAAACTTTGTGCCCTGCGCAAAGCGGGGAGCACTCGTGACGCTAGTGCCCATATTGCCGTCCAGTGCGCGCATGGCGTTGGGAAGCGGCGAGCTAACGCCGCCATTTCCAAACGCGCCGTCGGCTCCAAACATGCGGCGCTTTGCCGCAAACGAGATAGTGGACGGACCACCTCCATAGTCCACCTGTGCAAGAGAACGCGAATCGGCCATACTAGCAGTAGTCTTAAAGAATCGCCACAATTGCTCACCAAACGTGTTTGCTCGGAGTGGTTCTTCAAACACCTCTCGGGGTCTCTCTAACACGCCGTGGAAAGAGGAAAAAAGTAACCGGCTGGCAATAATAAATAAACCAACGAGTAATGGGGTATGCACCAGCGGACATTCTGATGGGTTTGTTGTATTTTTTTTTCTCTCTCCCTCCGTTATTATCTCTCATCCATGTACTCCATACACTATACAAACACAACCATGCCGTGGCACAAACCCCCAGCCCGTCTAGCCGAGTATTTGCGCGATCGCGCGAGATGCGTTCTCGTCCTGCGTCTCGTGCGTTCGGCGCTCAAGGCGCACTTGATCACTAAACCCAAGCGTCAACCGCGCGTTCGGAATACCAGGCATCATGCCAAGTGCTGTACCCGCCACCGCGCGTTCGAGCTTGACGTTGGCGTCGATCGTGCGCAGTAGCTTGAGGTAGAACTCACTCGCACGGATCACGGTGGCCATGCCTTTCTTTGAAACACTCACGTTACCAGTGTCCTTGCCACCAATGCGCTCTTGCACAAAGAGATCCGCAGTCACCATGTTGTGAATTGCGAGCGAGTAGACTTGCGCGAGGCACGAGGCCTCGATCACGGTGCTATCTACGCCCTCGCACATGTAGTGCCACTCCATGTCGCTGGCCGTCAGTCGCGGTATGGACGAGATGGCCACCTTACTATCACCAACGACCTCAGTGTTCCAGTGATCTCGAAGCAGGATCCACGTGGTCTCAAAGTCGCGATTTGCCATGCGCTCTGCCCAGAGCTGGCCCATCTTGACCACAGAGATTGCCTTGTCTTGCAGCGAGCCGCGGATGTGGTACCGACAGATGGTACACGACTGTCCGTTTCCGACGCCCAGCATTGGGTGATAGCCATCACGGACGCGACGCTTTTCTGCGGACTCCCTCTGGTGTTTGAGCACAACGTGTTCTGCACGCACAAACTCGCGCGTGCCCTGCGTAAACATACTAATGTTTGGAGCAGTGGTGACGAGATCATTGATGCGGTGAAGCGCCTCGTCCTCGGACTCACTGTCGCTGCGATGGTCAAACAGGTTGTGGCGTCGGTTGCGACGTTCAGCGACATCCTGCGCCTCTTGCTGCTGCGCATCGTTGAACTCGTTCACGAGTCGATCACGTTGATCGCGCTCTTGACAGTAAGCGCTGACGCGGTCAATCAACATGTTCTTTTGAGTGATCGGCATGCTGTGGCCCGGCAGGATGTACACCTGGGTGCTCGGGTCGATGAACGAGCGCATGTCGCACTGTAGTAGACCGTAGATCTCGGCCTCGGGGTCCGCTACATCGTACGTGTCGGTATCAATGTCTATGGGCATCACAATGCGCTCGTTCGCGTACACTTCAATGTAGCGCGAAAGAAACGCCTTTGTGTGCGTTCGTTGTTGCGTCGTGTCCGAATCGTCACGGTCGAGTCCCGATTGATCCCCGGCCATATCGCTATCGCTGCTGGGTCGCTTCGCTGATGATGGCGGCTTGGATGATCGCGACAGTGTGGCCCGCGGCTTCAAAAAATCCTTCCAGCATTTGCTATACCGGCCTCCGCGCGCGCCGGTTACTGTGCCGTCACCGTTGTCGATCACGCCGTCATCTTCGCGGCGCGTTGGTGACGGAGCGACGGTCTCGAGTGCCTCGTCGTCCAAACTTTGACCATGCTGTGAGCTCTCCACGGTGGGCTCTGGTTCGCCCGGCGCATTGGTATCTTCGCCACTATCGTCATCAAACACGAGTCCGAGATCAGGCCCACTATCGTACTCATCCTCGTCCGCATCCGCTACATGATCGTCTTCACCGTCGTCGCTCTCGCTGACATACCAGCCGTCTACGGCGTCGTCGTCATCGCTATACTCCTCCACAGCATCATCGCTGTCGACTTCCAACTGGTTCCAGTCTTCGGCCTGGCTGTACTGCGTTGTACTGGCCCAGCCGCTTTCGGATGTATCGCCCTCGTCGTCGCCGCCTTTTTCGACACCGTCGTCGTCACTATCGGCAAACTGGGCCTCGCTTACAATCCGTTGCGAGAGAAACCGTTCGGCGTCGCTGTCGGGTTCCGCCATTGCGTACAAGGAGCTACCGACATCACACACGGGCAAACAACTGATAGAAAAACGAAAATAGCAAGCAGTTTCTTTTTTCTTTTCCACTCATGCCGGTCGCTCAGTCTAATCAATAAAAAAGCATCACCCAGCGCATTTTATTGGCCACAGGAGACATTGGCGCTATACGTCATGGACCCCGTCGCAACCACAAAGCGCCACAGACGCCACGCCCACAAGCAGGCCAAGGCTGTACGCATTCGCGCTGATGTGATCGCGGCACGAGCCGCACTCAAGCGTGATCTTCCAGTGCTATTCGCGCATGGCAGTGGGCACGAGAACGGTGTGGCTATCGGCAAGCTGGTAGAACGGTGTCGAGCGATTGACACTACATGTTCCGAGGCGATCAATAACATTGGAGCATGCCCATTCAAGTACCGCGGATCAAAACAGCTTCACGATTTGGAGCATGATGCGCGGGACATGAAGCGTCGACTGTTTACAGTGTTTGTGTATGACTACAACGGGCTGGTGACCGCCTGCAAAAGCGGCAACGCCAGTGGATGGAATCCAGCAAATGCCGTGTTCTTGGCGTATGCTCGGTGCAACTACCTTGAAGCCGTGTGTGGAACCGCGCTCCGGATGCTCGATGACATGGGCCATTTGATCAACTGTGGAAACAAAATTATGATGGAGCTCTCCGAGAACGGCCACATTGTCTCGAACACATCCGGCGCCGAGACGCTCGACGCGGCCATGAGCGCAAGTCTGTCGGCATCAACGGGACTCGACGACTCGGACGGAAGCCCAGGTCGCGCGGACAGCCATGTTGTAGAACCGTCGTTGAGTCATGCGTGGGCACAACTTGACAGGATGGATGTAGCGGTGGATCCTATCACGGATCAAGATTTTACAGCGCGCCAGACGTCTGCGTTCGATCGCCACGACCGTGCTGCGGCCAGACATGTCTCGATGACACTACCGTTCTTTCCGCTGACACGCGACCAGGCGCGTTCGGCGTTCCGTCTCTACAGCGTGACCGAGAACGGCGCAGTGGTCAAAGACTATCGGCCGCCGTTGCTTCGGTGGAGAGGCGAGCTGGCGCCAGGGCTCATGAAGGCGACAGCGCTCACCGAGAGCCCGCTGACCCCAGTGGGCGAGTACACGTTGCTCCAGGTGATGCTACAGATGAAAAAGTTGGCCAAGGACTGGCACTTTTTCTCGCCCGATGACAACGAACTGCGCACGCTGCTACGCGCGCTGCTGCTACGGACCAACGAGTTGATGTCGCTGTCATTCCTCGACTCGGAGCATGCTCTAGATACTCGCAACGGCTACACGGAGCACAAAATCTGGGAAGGAATGACGCCGGCGGCCGACGGGCGGCAGACAACGCGACAGATTGTGACCGAAGGCGATGAGACGCGCGTAGAGGACGCCGATGCGATTGTCAACTTGAAGCGCCAGTTCGAGACGTACGGAAGCACGTACAAGAACGTTTCGGTGCGATTCATTGGCGAGATTGGCGGTATCTTTCGGGACATGTACAAGGACTTGCTGTTCTACACGATCCACGTCGAGCCGCGATGCCAGCCGCCGAGTGTGTACAAGACGGAGCTACGCATGGGGATGCACGTCATGCTGATGGATCTGATTCCGCGTCAAGCGGGGGACGCCGCAATGACGACGGGCCGGCGAAGACGACGAAGACGCGAACAGCGCGAGCGCAGCGCCGGTTTGCGTGGAGACGACGACCCCGTACAACCGCGCTTGGTACCGGAAGGCCACCTGCAAATGTTTGTGAACCTAGTGCGAGAGCACGTGCGCACCGAGACTGCCGACATCCGCGACAAGTCGTTCATCGATGCCGTGATTCGTCGCATTGTTCTTGACCAGGTGCCGTACGGAACGCGTGAACGCTACGCATCTGCCAACGGTTTGGTCATGTCCAGCACCATGGCCGCGCAGGACCAGGAGTTTACACCGCCGGAGATCATGGCACAAACTCGCACGTTCTACCGTGAAGTGGGCCTGCCGCACTTTACGCTGGAGCATGTCTCGTTTCGAGTGCGTGCCCGCACAGTAGCCATGGTGTTTCAGCGCATGCTTTACCGCATGAACGCCGACTACGTGTGGAACGCAAAAGAGAAAGCGAACGCTGGACCGTACCACTGCTTTGGATCGGTGGTATCGTTTGGCGGGTCACGCGAGTTTGAAACAAACACAACGACGGTGACGCTGCTAGAGTCAATCCCACGCGTGCTCGTGCTGATGAACGGGTTCTTTATCTATCTCGAAGGAACGTTCTTTCGCATCACCACCGAGCACATGTACACGTGCATCGCCTACTGGATCATCATGTTCTATGTGCACAACAACTTTAAGCGCCAGCTTGGACATTCGTGCTTTGACTGGGTGGTGCTGCGCCAATGGATTGTCAACGAGGTGCTGCTGCCAAACCGTACCCACTTCCTGAACGGTTTGTGACACGGTGTGAGCCAAGGTGAGCGATAAATAAAAAAAATGGATTGTGAAAGCACCGAAAGTAATCTTTTTTATTTACCGGAGCCGTGGCTTCCCTGGGAGCGGAACGGGTATATAAGATACACAAGGGGAGGTCAGTCGGTAGTCGGCGGATTGTGATTCTTGTAGCCTCTTGGTTGATCGGTGAGTATTCACGTGCTCAGTGATTCGCACCCTGGTGGCATTCGTGTCGTTTGATAACTCTCCCCCGAGCTGTCCGAGTATCAAGCCTAGTTTGCAAGATGGTAGTCCTCCGTGGTCGAGCCGATCGTCGTGTGGCGTCGTTTGGTATGGTGTTTGATGGACTGGTAAGCCACACCGATCTTGCATCGCGACGGAATACCAAGCCATCCACACCGATATCATACCAAGAACACATTGACAAGAAAGCTCGGGTGTATCTGGAGGCGGTCCGGAAGCATTACGGCAAGTTCAAGGGCGCAGGCGCAAGCAGTGTCAACGACTACGATGCCACAAAGGACGACATCAAGGCGGTGGATCTCACTGGAGCCAATGCTGTCAAGCTGAACCAATTCCGTTCGAAGCAGAGCAAGGACGGCGTGTGGGCGTCGTTTAGCCAGTCGTTGGAGCGCAAGACGATTGAGTTGACAGACGAGGAGCGGTTGTACAAGATGAACGAGATGGTGCTTACTGAGTTTCAGTACCAGCCGTTCATCTTTCAGAAACGTTTTCTGAAGATTATCATGCGGTGTGTTGCGCAGCTGATTGTTGGTGAGGAGACGTGGAACCGTCGCGGCGCGGCCATCATGAAGCATTTTGGCTGGGAGACCATTGGAACAATGGCGATTGCGACCTCGTTCCGACGAGGCGGCAAGACACAGATCGTATGCTACGCGCTGGCTGGCGCGTGTCTCACCAAGTCGCTAGTCGCTGGATTCTTTTCGACTGCCAAGCGTGCATCCGACGGCGCGCGCAATACGTTTATCAAGGCGTTACAGACGTCCGAGTACGCGCATTGTCTGCCTGCGATAGGTCTGAAGGCGGAGATCCTGTACATTGCGGCCATCTACGACGCGCCGGGCTCGGTTTCTGCCATCAGCTTTTACCCGGCAAACCCCAGGATACGTACCTTTACTCTCTCACACCCATTGTCGTCTTGTGTGGAGCTGGTGTTGTTGCTAGTGACGATGGTGATGGTGGTGGTAAGCATTGAAGGGGTGAAACTATCGGGGGGTTGGTGGGTCAATTGGGGTTTCTGGACAACTGGTAAGCATACACCACCGACGGTGCCGCGGGATTATCATCAAGCCTTCGCCATGTGCGAGGACACACAGTGTTCTCGCACATGGTCCCCCTGTACGTGTCCCCTTACGTTCGTTGTGGTGACCAATGTTAACTACGGCGCTATGTGGTGATATCACTCGACGGAAGCCGGCGTTTGCACAAAACATCATTTATCGGAGGACCGCACTGGCATGTAGAACTCCCGATGATCAACGATATCCATGATGCCATAGTCGGCCCAATTCCCCGACACACCATCAAGACAATTCTCTTCGATAAAGCTCAAAAGCTCTCGAACCTTGATCAAAAACACAGTGATATCGAGCCAAGTCGTCCCACCACACTGCATCTCGGCCAAGTTATGCATCAAGATCTCATAGGCGCGATTCGGGCGCTCACGTCGCAGTGCTTCATTAAAAGCAACCTTCCAATTCACGTCCTTGTGTCCCTCATCCTCCCCCTCATCTCCTTCCTCATCCTCATACTTCCCCTCCTTTCTTTCCTCTTCATCATCCTCATCATCGTCCTCGTCCCCCTCATCGCTCGCGCTTGCATCCCACCCAACAATGTTATCGGGGATCTGCAAGCGCATCTGGCTACAAATCTCCGCCAACACAGCCGTATGTGCTGCACGCTCTGTAGAAAATGTGTTGACTTCCACGCATGACGTGTATGGGTCATTACGCTCAATCTCGATGCTCGCGATCTCCACAACAACCAAATGGACCGGCACGAATGTCCCAGTTACACTGGAAGCTGCGTCTTCAGCGTTTGCGCTTGCGGTCTTGGCCATCTTTGAGGGTGACCCATCGGACGACAGTTCTGCTTCGGCGGCATCACGTTTCTTCAACACCGACATGATGGCTGTTCTAGCGACGGCGACGGCAACAATGAGTCAATCGAAACCAATCACTGCATCCTTTTTTGATAATCTCAAAACCCGAATATTTCATACTTTTCCAAAAAGTCCAAAACTGCTCATTGGCTGCTGAAATTTTTGAGGTGTTTGGCCAAATGTTTTGTAAAAAAGTGCCGAAAAAATCAAATGTCGGGTGCTACGCAGAACCATGATGATGACAGTGAACACTTACGACGTGTTGCGCAAAGGAGCAAGCAATGGAAAGCACATGCGAATTCACCGGCGCCGGGCTGATGGATGCAATCTCAAGCGTTCTTTACAACCAAGAACGCTGGAAGCATCATGGGAGACGTTCAACCAGATATCGGGGATGTATCACGTTTGTTGATGTGGTGCCCAAGCGAGAGAACGCTCGCGAACTTCGAGGGCTTGATTCCGAGATACGACTTTTTGCAACATTGCGATACGGAGTGCAGGAGGTCGTCTGGCCAACGATGTTGGAGCGGATTGCTGGCGTGCTGGAGAACGTGGCGGAACGCGAGCTTTGTCTGACGGCGGACAAATCTCAGTATGGAGGCGTTTCGTTGTGTTTCTTTGGAAACAATCCCAATTCCGACTACAAGCCCGTCACCGAGTGCTCCAATGAAGAATTGGATCAGGAGAGTGCGTGGGTTCTTCATATGGACCAGTACCGAGACTTGAACGCATCCGTTCTCGCCGATATCCCACTTGCCTGCAGTGAAACTGTACGGAGTGTGCCAGTACCAGCGGACACGGAACGGCTTGCACGTTACACCAAGAGGTGATGATTTGTATGATACCTAGCTACATGGAGATAAAGTACACTTGAACAGAACGACACTTCATTTGGTCTCGGTACTATCTTTCATCCACGCAATAGCCGTCTCAATAGCAGTAGGAGACGGTTGCGGCACCTCTGAATCTCCAGGCATTGCCGCCCACTTCAAGCCACCCACACCAGCCCATACGATGCACTCGGTGTCCAGATCCCTTGTGAGCAGCCGCAAATAAAACCGACACCAGTTCCAGTTCTCCACCTTGGCCACCCAGTCCTCGATGACCAACTCTTCGCCCACTTCACGCGACATTGTGGGCGGCGCACGCACGGTAGAGATCACGCCACGGGCAAACGTTAGTCTGGAAGCAACACCAACAACCCAAACAATACTTTTCACGAAACTGAATTTTTGGCCAAAATATTTCGGCCGGTCTGCTTTCAATTGGCCATTGAAAAAATTGGCCAAAAGTGAAACGATTTTCAGTTTTGGCCAAAATTTCAACTCTAGAAAAAAAAGGTTCACTTTCAGGGTTTTCTTTATTCAGCAACAAGCAGCAGTCAGCAACGCAGCCAGCCAGCGACAACAATGACTTTGGACAACAAGCCAGGTGTGGGCAGCAAGCGCAAGAACGAATGTGGATCGCCGCCCGGGAAGCGACAACGACGCGAACAACCCGTGCCATGTGTAACACCAGCTCTGTGTCATAGGACACTTGCTGTGTCGCAAGTGCCGACCACCGGGGAGATCCACAAGAGTGTCTACAGCACCCAGACGTTTGCATCATCGCGTGGTGCCAGAGAGCATCTGGCCCGTGTCCTCGCAGATGAGATGGAGCGACAGATTGCACCAATGGTGGAGATTGCCTCGGCGAAGCATCCATGGGGAATCAGGAACACACCCTTTGTGTTTCCAGGCCTGTTGTACCCCGACAGCCAGGTGGGACTTGATTTCTACATTGCAGCCCCCAAGGATGCATACACGCACCTGCTTGCGCACATCCACAAGCTGGATGGCGACACTTCATGGGACATCTTTGGCCATTGCATCCACGCGCTGTTCAGGCTTGGCCAAAAGCTGGAGTACAGCCATGACATTTATGGGGGAGGGTGGTCGTCGGAGCCGATTGTGCGGGTGGTGCGCCAAAACGTGCACACACCCGCAGAGCTGGACGAGCACTTTTGGGAGCTCAATGGCAGTGTTTAAAGCTAGACGTTTTTGTCACAAATACATGTTTCATTACTCGACTTGTTTCGACGGACATCCAACCACAACACACACGCTAGAAGCCGTGGCGACAACGAGCCAACGCATACTTTTTTCTTGGCTGTGCTCACGCAAAGTCTGAAAATTTGAGGGGACCGCTGCGAAATTTTCAAACGCTACTTGAAAAATTTGGGCGCCCGAGTAGGCACCAAAGTGCGTGAATGGTAAAGTCGATGATGGCGGTGGGTCTGGAGTGATGGTGTGCGTCTGAGAACAGCGAGCAGCGTTAAGGAATCGTGATGGAGGTCTGTGATGCAGATGCGACCGGGGGCGTCGAACCGTATGGGCCGGCGGAAGCAAGGAAAGCGCTGCCCCCTGGCTCGCTACGTGAACATGATGACATGATGAGGACGCAGTACCGATATGTACATGGAGATGATGCGGGCTTGGACCTAGACGGGCTTGTGAAGCGCCAGCCGCCGACCGAGGGAGCCACTACAAAGCCTATCCCAGAGTTTCGTGGGTTTGGAGAGATGCTGCGTATGCGCTCGCCAGTGGCAACGGGCGACAGTGACGCGACCGAACCAGAGTCGTTGGTCTACGCGTCATGCGAATGGCTCCCTCACTGGGTGCAGTGTCGAGATGAGTACCGGGAGCGACTCGAGTCGGGGCTTTCCCCCGATCAGCGAGAACGGTTTGCGCCACTGGATGAGCGATCGTTGCGACACTCTGTGAAGCGTGCGACGAACGCGCGCGTGCAGTTTGACTTTGACCCGGGGCACTCGGTGGAGCGATTTGTGTCACACATTGGAGACACGATGCGACCGTGCAGCGATCTGTTTGAGGTCGGGGCCGAGGTGCGCATGGAACTAGACCGAACGTCGATGATGGAGCTTCCCGACGCGCCGCGTGTTGACAAACTATTGGAGCGGATGCACAAAGCACTCCGGCGCAAAGTCCAAGATACCCACGGCCTGGATAACAACGAGCTTGAGCGCACCGTGCGCCACATGGTGACTGACCATGCGCTGATGGATCGCTATGGAACACAGTACGGAGCGTTGCAGCGTTCCGCCAACGCCCTGGGGCAGATCCGAGATACTCTCGAACTGATGCTGGAGCGATGGAACGAGATGAACGAGCAATTTCGACACGATGCCGAAGAGCTCTGCACGGTGGTGCACGTGGGGTTGGAGGCGAACGTGGTGTTCCGAGAGTGCCGAATGGCAGCGATTCCTCAGGCCATCTTTGATCGCGATGTTGCGCGCTACCACACGGCTCCAGCCAGCGCCGACAGGTTGTTCAAGGCGCCATTTCAGCGGGAGCCGCTGCTCGATGCCCGTGATGTTCGCTTTTGCAAGCTCCCATGCGACATGCAGCAGTTCATCTCGGAAGAACTGGCAACCGTGCAGACAGTCATGCTGGCCCGGCTCGCGAGTGCACTCGACAGTGCATCGACGGCCTACAGCGACATCCAGGCAGCTGACCAGGAGCGACCGGCACAAGATGTGCGTCAACGCGCCCGCGCGGGTGTCAGTCACAAAGACGAAGACCCACTGTGGAGCCTGCCGCGCGAAGAACAGCTTTTGCTGGTCGATGCGAGCAACATGTACAACTTGAGCGTAGATACGCTACGACTGCCACCGAATGTGCTCATGGAGCTTGTGCGCACCTATCGCGTCGCCGGACTGCTATCGAGCGTTCCGTGTCCCGTCTGCACCAACATGCACCGGGACGCATGCGAGGCCAGCATGTTGTGTGATCCGGACGAACCTCCGCGCCCCGACATTATCGAGGCACACAGCGCACGAAGTCAACTGCGACTACGGATGCCAATGAGGGGAACGAACCTCTTTCCACGGCCAGGCATGTACGGTAACGTGCACCACATGGTATGGTCGTACCGTGAGCTCTTTGGCCTCAGTACAACATGTCTCGGCGGGATGGAGGCGCCACTGCCGGCGCTAGCGAGCCACATTGTGGATATGTCGCCGCGCAACCCCCCGTGTCGACTCGAAGTGTTTGAGACTATTCGCCAGTGGGTGTTCCACCGCGCGTATCCGACCGGAGGCAAAGTACATGAGGCGGTGAAGCGGATCGAGGCAGACCAGGGAATCCGACTCCTCTTGAACCAATACGATGCACTTTGTGTTGCGTACACTACGGACGGCCGAACCGCGCGCAACGTGCTGTCGCGGTTTGCTACGGCGCATGATCAAGTGCACGCGATCTTAGAGAGCTTAAGCCGTGCCGTAGAACTCGTTCTCAATGACATCCCGGAGGAAGCTGGAGCTCTTGCTCGCTGGGACAAGTTTATGCGTGAAGGGAGACCGAGTCGCGTGATCACATCGGACGCCGGCTTTGTGGTACGCGCACTGGGCGGTGGTACCGTAAACCAGGCCTGGTTCTCGCCAGCGAACAAGGCGTGTACACAACTGGACGGTTCTCGTCACCAGCCGAACGCACTGATGGATATGTGTGGTGTGAGCCCGGACCAACATGTCAAGATGCCATCGTGGATGAGCGGATCTCTTGTGCTTCCGATTCACGCCGGGGCCCAACTGCTATCCTCTGGCGTTGGCATGCGGACGTACTGCGAGATGCAGGAACAGTTTATCCTGAACCGCAACAGAGCGTCGCCGCACGAGCGCAATGCGATCATTGCGATACTCCGACATCGGCTCAAGCTCCGCCGCGACGAGTGGGACATGGGCAACCATGTTGACGAAGACGGCACCAAGTGTGACCAAGCCCCAGTGGATCCGTCGGTGGCAACACTGTTGCTCTACGGCGCCCGACCTGCTTCGTTGCACTACTTTGTGACGGGTGTTATCGGACGCAATCGCACGAACCGCGAGTACGGCATGCTGGATATGTTTATCGAGCGGATGTTCCAGATGAACACGGCCGACTTTCTGTCTGCCCAGCCACAGAACGTATTTGGCGAGCCGTACGCCATGATGGCGCTCCCGCCCGTTGCGACGCTTGTGCGACTGGTCATGAGTATCTTTACGTCCGAGACATTACGCATCGAGGCCACTCGCATCGCGCCCGACGTGGAGGTGGACTCGACCGGTCAGCCGCAGCTCACAGCCGCGTACACCACCAAGGAGACACAGCTGTGGAGCGCGTTCTTTGAGCAGCTGTTTGGATCCATCAAGGAGTTTCGCCGCTTTGGCTTTGCGTACACCTACCAGATGGACCAGCTGATGAGCAGGATCACATCGCTGGAGCGCGACGAACTCATACTCATGCTGCAAAGCATTCGAGTACTGACACAGCTGGTGCTCGGGATCGACTATACCGGGCGACTGAAGCCAATCTTGAGCATGGACGAGATGATCCAGCGCATCTGGTTCGAGTTGGCCTCTGACACGGTGTACAAGATGTGTTTAGAGGCAGAGTGGCTTGACCAGTCGCCGTTCGATGACAGTAACTCGCAAGAGCCCGCACGACGACTGCGCGAGAAACTCCTCGAGACGACCAGGAACGTGTTCCCCGAGATCCGCAACCCGAAGCAGCAGCTTGAGGATATATACGACCGAGTGAGCAAGGCAGCGACGCGTGAAGAGCTGCGCGAGGCCATCAAGGATGATGATCCAAGCCAGCCATTCTTTGCGTTTTCGCACGATCGGGTCAACACGCATGGCGTGCATCGTTACTCGGAGAGTATCCATGCCCTTGTGGTGAACGAGTGGCTCTTTGGCCGTATGATGCATCTGCGTCGCGACATGTTTGCCACACCAGAGCTAACGGAGGCACGGTGTGTGGAGATTCATGGAAACCGCCAGCCTCTGCACGCATCAGTGTCTCGGGCAGAGAGCGATTCGTGGGAGTACCTCCCTGCACCGATCGACCGAGGGCCGTACGATGAGGATCGAATGTGGACGCGCAGGCAAACGATAGCGACTGCGTTTGCAGGCCCGTATGCCACGACACCCGAGCGATGCAGCGATGATATCCGACTCCGGTCCGGCGATTACTACGTTTACACCGAGACGGGCGACGTGGTAATCACCGAGTCGCCGTGTTCTGCAGAGATCCGCAACAAGACTGGCCGCACGTATCGCGAGTTTAGCAAGTACACGGCTCCAGACCACGGTGCGCTGTTCGGAGAGACGCTGCTGCCGATGCCGGCAAGCGGTTTCCCAACAAACGTGAGACCGGGTGACATTGTGCTGATCCGAGTGAACGAAAACTGCCGCCGCAAGGCGCCGCATCCCGACTTTGATCGCTGGCGCGCCGAGGCACGTGCTGCGCCGTCCAGCGATGGAAGCATCAATGCGCACGGAGCGCGTGCAATGGACTACGAGGATTGGGATGCAGTGGTACACCCACGGGTGACTGCTGCTAGAGCCGCGGCTGCCAATGCAGAGCAATCTCGAATGGCAACTTGTCCCGAGGACAACGAAGGCCCGATGCCAACGACATGGGAACACGACGTGATTGACCACGCAGCGTACTCATACATTGCGGTGGTACGCGCAGTGCTCCCAAACCAGCGCACAAACGTGCCGCTGAACGCGCAAAGGGGGACGCTTGACGGCAAGAGCGTGCTGAGCAACACATCGCACGGGATGTTACTGCTCTCTCGCCCAAAGCCCATTCCCCAGACGCAGCGATTGACACCGGCTGCGCTCAAAGAGATGTCGCGCGGTAAGATCCAAATGCACAAGAACGGGTTCCAGACACTCTCGGGCGGAGCGTGCCAAAGTCGCAAGGAGTTTGACAGCACCATGCCGGCGTACGACGAGCTGTACTCCTACTGCTACGAGCAGCTCGGACGTCAGTTTGAGCGCAGCGCGCGTGGCGTGCTGGTGCCTCGGTTTAACCGTGCCGGCGCTGCCGAGGCCGCTGTGAACCAGGAGCTGGAGGAGTACGGACAGACGGCGCACAAAGTGACCAAAAACCACTGGACCGAGTTGGCTGCGAGGCTTGTGAGCCTTGCGATCGCAGACCCACGCGTGGCGTTCAACTACAGCTTTGCACCGTCGCTCTATCATCGGGGAGCGCGGTTGGCGTTTGCCCAGATCCCCAAACGGATGCGCATCTTGGTCGTTACCATGCCGCCAGAACGACTCGCAATGATGCTACACAACGCCCCAACCCCCGTGGTCCGCTACGACCCAGGGCTACTCGCGGCTCCAACGAACGGAGGGACATGGACGCTCACAACAGCGGGAAGAAATTTGGTGGCGCAGCATGCCAACTTTCACCACAATCATGTGTACTTTGGACTGAGCCACATGGGGAGCAACGACTCGATCCACGTGCTGTATGACACGAGCGACGCACTGGGCGACAACCTCAAAGTCACGAAAAAGCTCAAGCCGCCTCGTGCGTATCGGCACAAGAACCCGAAGCATGTCGCTCAGGCGGCGCGCACGATTGAGAAAACCGTGGATCTCTGTGAAGCCGGTGCCGCTGGCCAAGGACGAGAGCGACCGGTGCGATGGTGTCGGTTCCGCCCGCCAGTGATGGTGGACGAGCTAGATAAGGAAGAGGTCGAGGAGAAAAAGTCAGAGCGTACGCCAGCCGAACAGGCTGTCGCCGAGGGCCTGCTTCACGCATATACGGCCACGGACGTGTTCCGAGGCGACGCGCTCGACGATCCGTACGCCGCAGAGTTTTCGCTTCGCTCCGGGGACATTGTCCTGTTCCGCACTACGCCAACGGCAACGCACGACAGCGCACGCCTTGCGACGCTGATGGAGTGTGGTCGCGACATGCGCGAGCTGATCGAACAGCGCGAGATCCATCGCCCCAAAGACTCTATGATACCCGTGCGGCCTGTGATTGTACCCGAGAACGCTGTCCACTTTGCGTCCGTCGAGCATACCAGCATGTACCTCGCCAAGTGCAGTGGCCTGTTCCACGCAGTCGCCATCATTGACCACGTCCTCGAGGACGCCATGCTACCGATCCCTACCGGGGCAGCAAAGCTTCGCGGTAACGGTCCACATCGCAACCGGGTGCTGAGCGAGACGGTGGATCCAGAGCTGTTCCCAACAGCGGTTGAGTTTGGCGTAGCTTGCATTGCTCCCCGCCAGCTCCACGCAATCACGCCATGCGGGCTCTCGGTGAACGCGCTGCTGGTCGACGCACTTCAGCTTGAGGAAAGGAGCAAGACTGGAGCCAATCCCATCGTGTCGCTGGACCCGCACGTCCAGGCCATGATGCGAGCGATCGAGCCGGTGGAAGATGGACCGCGCGGTCTTGACACACCGGCGTCCCCACCGCTGAGCGATCTCTCTGCTGCGTACACACTGGCGCACGAGTATGTTAGCGTTGGTGCCAATATGTGCGCAACACGGTGGTGGAACGCCTCGCGGGCGCGGTGGGACAAGACGTTCCAGACGGCCACTAGCGATGCAAACGCATCGGACAAAGGTCGTGCGTGCTCTGAATGCGACAGCTCGGAACCCGGGGATCACACCGCTGTGGATCCACACAGACCGCCAAAGGAGGCGGTCGAAGCGGACCGAGAGCACACGCGCATGATAGCACAGGCCGGGTACGCCTTGGACCAAGACCCGGAGAACGCAGCAAAGGAACGGGCGACCGAAAAGGACTACCACGACGACATGGACGTGATCGATGGAGTGGTGGACGAGGCTCGCGTGGAGCGCCGCAAACAACGAGAGAGATTGCCCCAGATGATGGTATCGCCCGAGCGCGTGCGGCTCCTCTTTGATCTTGTACCCCGACGCTACGTTGGCGTGTGCAAAGACAACCTGCTCGACAACCAGCGTGCGTGGGCTATGCGTCGCGCCAGCTACAACTATGTACTGACTCGGCTTGATATGATCGCCAAGTACCACACCCACATTGGCGGTGAACTCCAAGGCAACGTGTACGGCGCGCGACAGAGTGAACGAGACACGTTTCAGTTCATAATCAACCATGTTGTGGGACCGCGCCGAACGCTCATGACGCTTCCGACGACCATCGTTGCTGGCCATGAGCCACACGTTGGCGTCGACTCGCTGCCCGGGGATGTGGTGCGAGACGCGATGCACGCGCTCGCAGTCATGCACATGCTCGACAACAACTTGACTATGCAAAACGCCGGAACAGCTGCACTGCTTGACGGACCTCGCTACTGGGACACGGCGTTCATGGCGCGCGTCGGCGCTGCGTTTACGCATGCAAATGTGTCTGTGCCCAACGTGATCACGCCGCCAGACGAGGCCACCACCAATGGCAACGGAAACGGCCGCGCCATGGTCATACCGGAGACTATCGCGGAACAACCATGGGCGCGCTTGGTGCTGGCTGGACTGCGACTCCACTTTGACGATGTGGTTGCAGAGAACAAGCGCATCGCACGGCGCGCTGCATCAGAACGTGCAAGTGAGGAAGAGATTCGGATTCGGATCACCAACGCCGTGCGCAAACCGTCAAGTGTCTTTGGGACAAATAATCTTGCGCTGCTGCGATCGCGAGAGCAGACGCTTCGCCAGGTCGGTCCAACGCAGATTGTTTCACACGACCCAATTGGCACTCCACTACCTTCGTCGGTGTACGGCATGCTGCTCGAAAGCGTGCTGCGCCTGATGGTGGTCGGCAAGCAGCTGCACGACCTCGGCGAGATTGTCACCACAATGGAGCAGGTGAAAGTGGACCCGGACCCGTCAAAGGGTGACGCGGTGCAAGAGGTCGTTTCGGCCACGCTTGACTACACGGTGCCAAAGGAGATGCCAAAGTACCTCACTGCGGTGGTCACGCGGCTCTTGAACGACTTTCCGTTGCTATTTGTGGTTGCTGCGGGCACTCCAGGCCTCAATCGCATGATTGACCCGAGTATTGCGCTGCGTCTCGCACGTCGGACGCTCACCATTGACCCGAAGCGTACAACGAAATGGCAGCTGACAGAACGCCCGCGCACAAAGAACCACCGCGTGGCGCTCGTGTTGGGCAAGGGTATCGCGCCCGAGACGATGAGTGCCAGCGAGCCACTTCGTCGGGCGTACGCGACGTGTCATCAACGAAAGCGTGCATCTCACATGCAGATCACCGACTGTAAGGACAGTCGTGATCTTGTGGAACAACTGCTGCATGTTGCGGGAGACATTGTGCACCAGTGCGGAGCCATGGCCATGTACTCGCCGATGACGCTTTCGCAAATCAAGGATGCAAAGAAACGTAAGCGTGGTACCTGGCTCAACGTTTCGGTTGATCATTCGGTGTGTGGTGAGAAACGGCGGCGCGTGGAGCTCAACACCAACGATGGTTTATCTCGACCCACCGCCGACACTGTGGGAGACTCTGGGGGGTTCACGAGTGTTGATCCCGCGCAAGATCGAGCCAGACGGACCTACGAGATGTCTGTAGCTCAAGCATCCGTGCTCCACCATCGTGATGTAGTAATCCCGGCCGTGCCTTCGCTCCCGCGCGCGATGGACTACAACTGGTCGCTGGAATCGAGCCGCCGTGGTAATATCGTTCGCATCCAGCGCCGCTCTGCCCGCCAACGTGCCGCCGGCTACAGCAACTATATGCCAGTCAGCGAGCTCAACGAAGGGCTGTGGACGGAGGCACCAGATGATACAGAGCAGCTATTGAATCGGGCCATCACCGACGAGATGCGTCAAGGTGCACCGCCCCCAACCATACCGAACGTACCGCACGTGCCGCTGCGATTCTACAACCCGGACTTTGAGGGCATGGACACTCCACTGGACGAATGGAACGATGCTATGCGATCAAACCACGGCGATGGTGTAAATCCTCGCGCCCCTCGTGACACGGCTGATCCACTGCGCGCAGTGTGTGAGCCTGTAGCGCTCCCGACCGCGGAGCACCAGATGACACCAGAGGGTCTGCACAAGATGCGTCGTCGACTCTACGGGTTCTATCGCCAAGGACGCCAGCGCTACGAGCGAGATCTCCACTTGGCGATGGACTCGACACTGATCTGGGGCTACACCGAGCTGTCGTCATGGTCGCCGGAGACGTGGATGCTGCGCCAGTGTGCATACAAGCCTCACTTTACGATGCCGCTGCTGGTGGACCGTGATCCCACGGTCATGTACTTTGCGCACGAGTTCAGTATGGTGGTTCGGTCGCCCGAAGAGATCCAAAAGGAATACGGCGTGCCAACCGTGATCCCTGCGGCCGAGTGGAGTCAGTTGGCACGCAAGCGTGATCTGGCTGTGCGCTGGCCGCGCAAAAAGAACAAGACCCGAGGGCCCGAAGCCGATAAGATCAGGAAGCGAGTTGCGGCGCGACGAACGCGTCACGAACGACAAGTGATGCGCTACATGGGCGATTTCGATCTGGCGCGACCGGCCGAGCTGATGTTTGCCAACAACGGACCACTGGATCGCCTGAACGCCAATTATGTTCATCCGGAAGACAGTGGTCTTTATGAGCATGGCGACTTTGCCATCGAAGTGCTGGGCGAACCTACGGCCGAAAACACACAAGGGTGCATCTCGTCGTTGAACAGAGGGCGCGGCGGCGAGTTATGGAACGCTCGTGCGGCACGGCATCGTTCCGCGGTGGAGCCACATGTGGGGCGGTATGAGCTGATCCGCCACATGGAACTTTGGCGCAATAGTATGCGGCGGGACACGTACCGAGACCACACGATCACTCGTGAGGGCTTTCATCGGCGCAACCGGAACATCTTTTCGTATCAGTATGCACACGAGCGGAGCGCGAACCCAATCCCGGACGGCTACGAGTTTGATGATGAGCGATGCCACTATGTGCGCCAACGCGAGAAACTGTGCACGCGTGAGGAAGAGCGTGCACAACAGGCAGAGCAGCGTTGGAACAGACGGTGGGACAAGCTGGGCACGCCGCTCGGTCCAGACTACACCCCTGCTGAGCGCATTGAACACTTGCGTATGCTGCATGCGGAACATTACGCGCAAGGACGCGTCGATCGCATTGGTGAACCTGAGGACAAGGAGGACAGCGGGAGCGAGGCGGATGAAACAATACTCGCCGACCCGGAACTGCCGACGTACACTATGGCTGACGACGATGAACCGGGATCCGAGTCAGAGTCAGAACTAGAGCCAGAGCCAGAGCCAGAGCCAGGGCCTAGACCAGAACCGGAGCCCGAGCCAGAGCCCGACTCCGAGCCAGTGGATCTGATGGAAATGGAAGCGCCGGAACCAGAACCAGAGGAACAACGGGTGGAAAGTGCACGTACCGCGCCGTCGCCTCCACCAACCCAGCAGGCACAGGCGCCAGTGGAGGAGGAGGCATCGCGCATCTCGGCGTACATGCGCCCCTACAACCTCGGACCACCAACGATTGTACACGCGGGCCCGTGGTCAACGTGGGCTGGGCGAAAGCTCTTGAACGAGCAATCGCGTCGCCAGTCATCACCTGAGGAGGATGCAGTGAGATACACCAGGCCTCGACCCCCCACGTTTGCAGAGCTGGAACAAGCGATGATTGCGAGAGAGGAGGCGGCAGAGCGCAATCGTGTGTTTATGGAAGAGCGTTGAGCGAGGCGTGGTCGCCAGCGCTGCTCTGTGTGTTTGTTTGATTCGAATATAGAATCACCGTGTTGTTACCCAGACCCAGTTACCACCGCTGCCAGCAAGACGGTGTAGATCCACCATGGATCTAGGCATTGAGCGCAAATTGCGGCTTTCGACCCCAACCTGAGTTTGGTGGTGCGCACCATTGGGTTAGGGCTAAACCGGGGTGGGCGCAAATTGCGGCTTTCGACCCCAACCTGAGTTTGGTGGTGCACTTTTCTGGGTTAGGGTTAAAGTGAGTGGGCGCAAATTGCGGCTTTCGACCCCAACCTGAGTTTGGTGGTGCGCACGTTTCGGGGTTAGGGTTTTTCTCAGCTATAGATCCAGTGTAGATTTAGGGTAGGTCAAGTATATCTTGACCTAGATCTAGGGTAGATGGCAAGTGGGCGCAAATTGCGGCTTTCGACCCCAACCAAAGTTGATAAAACCGAGGGAAACGGGGTTAGGGTTTGGGTATTTCTAGATCTAGGCTTTGTCTAGGGTGAATCTAGGGTAAATCTAGGGTAGATCTAGGGATTGGGCGCAAATTGCGGCTTTCGACCCCAACCTAGGTCTTGTGGTGCTCCCTTTCCCACAAGGAGAGGGGGGTAGTCTGAGCCTGGAAATCTGGGTCTGGAAATTCTAGGGTAGATCAAGGGTGAAACTACCCTAGATTCAGGGTATATCTAGGGTAGATTTTCAGTGGGCGCAAATTGCGGCTTTCGACCCCAACCTGAGTTTGGTGGTGCGCTCAAAAAGCGGGGTTAGGGTAGAAATTTTGGGCG
>Ga0209475_10000215_pt1 | contig 162566 bp, 91 predicted proteins | sample tdDd471_FD_187128 | JGI IMG/M metagenome (GOLD analysis project Ga0209475, IMG submission 187128) | Marine sediment microbial communities from the Atlantic coast under amendment with organic carbon and nitrate - tdDd47.1 (SPAdes)... | ecosystem: Environmental > Aquatic > Marine > Coastal >... | reverse complement strand
GTACGTTATGGTCCGTCACGTTGCTGTTAAGCACCACGATATCACCAGCGTTTGTTGCAACACCGGCGGCATTGACAGCGGCAGCAGCCGCAGCAGCAACGGCCGTTGCATTAGCGTTGTCAATCCGTGTGTCTTGGACAATCTGACCAGCGTCCAGTTGATTGAGACGTACGTTATGGTCCGTCACGTTGCTGTTAAGCACTACGATATCACCAGCGTTTGTTGCAACACCAGCGGCATTGGTAGCGGCAGCAGCTGCAGCAGCAACGGCCGTTGCATTGGCGTCGTCAATTCGTGTGTCTTGAATAATCTGGCCAGCGTCTAGTTGATTGAGACGCACGTTATGGTCCGTCACGTTGCTGTTAAGCACCACGATATCACCAGCGTTTGTTGCAACACCGGCGGCATTGGTAGCGGCAGCAGCCGCAGCAGCAACGGCCGTTGCATTGGCGTCGTCAATCCGCATGTCTTGGACAATCTGGCCAGCGTCCACTTGGTCGAGTCGCGCGCTGTGAGCCGTCACATTGGAATTAAGCACCACAATATCGCCAGTATTTGTGGCAATATTTGCTTCAGTTGTAGTGACTCGAAGCACCAGCGCAGCAAGATCCACAAACAACGAAGCTATGCCTGCCGTATTGTTGGCTGTTTGGAGACCTTGTGCAGTCAGATTGCCCCATATCCACACGATCTGGACATCATGGTCATCCACGCGCGCAACAACCGCCGCAACGTCAGCAGCGTTGGTGGTACAGCACGCCTCGTTTGCAGTGATACGGATCTCGAAAGCAGCGATAACCAGTGTGTTGTTCTGCACCTGCATCGTCAGCATGGTGATGTTGCCAAATGATGCAGTCGCATTCAGTTGTGCCGCCAAGGTTGCAAAGTCGAGCTGTAGCTGAGCAATATCTGCAATGCTCACTGCAATCAGCACGCCTTGTGCGGTGATGTTGTTATGCACCCACACAAACTGAACATCGTGTTGATCCACCCGTGTGACCACTGCTGCAACATCAGCAGCATTAGTGATACAGCACGCCTCGTTTGCATTCACTCGGCCATCCAGCACAGTAACGTTTGAAATTAGACCTGCGATCCCCGCCGTGTTGGTTGCGACCCCAGCCGTGTTGGTTGCGACCTGGAGTCCCAGCGCAGTCAGGTTCCCCCACACCCACACAATATCACCCTCGATAGTGGTGACTTGGATCCCCAGTGCACTGATGTCAGCGGCGTTGGTTGTACAACACGCCTCGTTCGCAGTGACACGGATCTCGAGAGCAGCAATGGCCAGTGTGTTGTTCTCCACTCGACCAACCAGCACAGTGACGTTGCCCGCCCCCGTGGTCGCGTTCGCGAGTGCAGCGAGTGCATCCACGTCCACGCGTAGCGCGTCAATCTCAACCTGTTGCGCCGCATCCGTCGCCTGAAGCAAAAACACTTGACCATCAATCACCAAGAGCGCTGCATCATGACCGTCTACGCGCACGGTCAGCACAGCGACGTCCGCGAGCACATCGGCCACATCCACGAGTGCTCCTGCGACGTCGGCCGAGAGCAATGTAATATCGCCCTCGACGTCTTCCACCCGAGTGACAAGTGCTCCAAACTCGGTACAGCACGTAGTGAGCGGAATGTGCGCGAGGATCTGTCGATCGATGTAGCGCAACACATTAATCAGCGGATTGACCGCTCGCGTCGGCGTCAGCGTATCGACCACAAACACAGCGTCGGCATACAGCACACCGCCGACGTTCATCGTGTCATTCACCATGATCTCACCGGGAGAATCGGCAGGCCGACCAATTGTCTCCACCACATGATGCGGTCCCTGGTTGATCAGCGCGTCAATGGCGTCAGCATCATCCGCCGAGATGTGGTGCTGCGCCGGGATGCCGTTAAAGATGTGAGTCAGCGTCAGGCCCACGAGCGCTCCGAGACTGAGGCCAAAGAGTACCAGCGCGCCCCACATGACCCATGTTGTGACACTGGACGATGAAGACACAGCAGAGGCTGACCCTGTTGTCGTGCGGGGAGAAACAAGACTCTCATTGACCGTGGAACCGTCGCCACCGCGCATGTCTGCTGGAAGCATGCCACCAAAAGGCCAAAACGTCCACTATACGTTCAAATAAAGAGACCCCACGTTCTATGTATGCCTAATACTAGTAACAACAGGCCAATTCAAAAAAAAAGTATACACCTCCAGGTTATGCTCTTGGTCCCACGGGCAATTGGAAAGAATGTGTTTTTTTTTCAAACCTCGCACTCGGGCGCTGTACATACATGTTGCCGGCACTTTACGGTTTGCTGGATACACCATTGTCGACTTCACAAGAACCATGCGGCCCAAACATATCAAAGCACGACAAATCGTCTTCGTTCTCGCGCACCACTTCCATCGCCTCCTCACCCGATGCCCCACCGTCGCCGCACACTTCCTCATCCGATCCGATATCCAGGGTCCACGGGCCTCGTTTTGGTCGAGTGCAGACATGCGCGGAAACAAACGGCTTGATGGGATACTCGCGGCCCGTCTTTGGGTCGGGCATCAGCGCCTGCGTCAACTTGCTCAGCGTGCGTGCCGATCCTCGAGCCCGACATCGCTGCATGCCCGAGATCTCATTCTCAGTCGGCACATAAACGGTGCCACGATCGGCCTCTGCAATGCGCAACATGGTGGCAGAACCACTGCCCGAGAGAATGCGTTCACACGTGGCCGGCAGAGGTACAAAGTACGACCTCGGATTGTTGTTGCCGGCCCCCGAGTTCCGAAGCGCGCACGTGTGTCCAATAGATTTCTCGGACATGTGTCCGACCCACGTCTCGGTCGTCACCATCATGCGTGCCTTGCAAGAGGTTTTACCATCCTTGGATCGCCCACAACAACGCACGTAAATTACTTCAGGTACGCCGTCTGGGCGTTGTCGGCCTCCTTTGTTTCCGCCGTCCTTCCTGTAGGCATAACAGCATGCAGGATCTTCCGGATGTGGTCCGATGAGTTGGTCGAGAACCCAGCCATCACGGATCAACCCTGGAGGAAGGAGGCGTGTGACGCGAAGGGGTCCTCCTCGGTCGCTGTGATCCACCGCTGGGTCAAACTCCCCTGGAAGACGCAACGTGTCGGGGGGAACCGGCATATCTCTCGGACCCTGTTCCAGGCGGAACTTGCTCGCAATCAACACATTGACCACACTGTTGATTTCACGCCGTAGAGCAACAATGCGCTCGCGCTCCATGTGGGCCCGCTCGCCCTTGCGCATCAACCTGGCATGCTGCGCTGCAACAAACGCATCACGCGCTCGCTCCGATGTATCCACCTCCTCCCCAGCCGCAGTGCGGCGCTCCACCATGGCGAACCAGTCATGGTTGGTTTTTCTGACCACGAGATTCTTCCAACGCTCCACGCTCTCTGCGTCATAGCCGCGGATACCCCGCGCGCGAGCAAACGCAACCGGTATAAACCCCCGGCGGTACTCATGGCTTCCCATCTGCGAAAACCCGCCGTGGCGAATGACCTCTGCAAGCCAGTGCGTTGCGTGATGCGTGCGGAACATGCAGATCATGCGCACGTTGTTCAGCTGCCACCGCTGTTCGGGATCTCGCGTCAATCGCTTGAACACAGTGTAGTCAAAGCGCTCACAAGCGAAAAACAGTCGTTCCGAGTATCCATCCTCTCCCTCTCCCTCTGCATCATCGCCACTATTGGTGCGATCCACCGTACGTCGCAGCTTCAGCCGAGGGATTGTGTTGCCGCGCGTTCGAGAGCCAGATTGCACACAATATGGGCATCGAATATCAAGACAATCGTTGATTCGGTGCTCGCGCACAAACAGGCGTTCGTGCTCTCTCGTGGTCATCCCAAAGTACTCTTCAAGCGAATAACCAGCAATTGGATCCCGCATACGAGGAACATAATTGGCCTCGCCATCATGCGGGTGATCAGCCTCTTCGATGTGAAGCATTCTCTCGCCAACGACACACGACGCCTGACCGCTCTTTGAAGTGTTTGCTTCATGTTCGCCAGACCCCAAGATTGCCTCCCCTCCCCCGTTGCCGTTTTCACCCGAAAAAAAAGTTAACTCGTGGCTTATTAAAAAAGGAAAACATACATAAAAACATTGGCGCCATATTGAGATCTTTTTTAGCCAGTGCTGGACGGCGCCTCTATAGTACAGACCGCCCGGCACCAGCTAAAAAAGTCTTGCGCGTTAGCCCTTGTATGAGTATTTCAAAAACATAAGATATAGGAAACTTCACTGAAAACACGGGTGAGTAACTTTTTTAGCTGGCGTCGGGCGGTCTGTACTGTAGCAGACCACCACCCGACACCACGGGGAAAAGTTCGCGTCCTTATGAAACCTGTATATATTACAAAAATGGGAAATGACGTTATGTGGACATTTTCTCTGGGAACAGCGGGGGAACTTTTTTTTAGCTGGTGTCAGGCGGTCTGTACTTATACACCGGCGAAACACCTCAATTAATATCCCCCTTTTGAGACTATACAAAACACGATGTATATAAACATTATGTATATAAACATTGAGTATACAAAACATTGAGTCTAGAGACATTATGTATAAGGAGAAACATTATATCACTACATACATAACAACAACAACAAAAGACGTCCCCCACCCACTCATCACTGCATAACACCCCTTACTACCACCGCTCCCACGTGATCTCTGGGGAGTAGAAGCCATAGTACCCCGGGAACTTTTTGTCTTGGGTCGGTCAGTCACCCATCGCCATGCGTCACCCCACCGGAGCGTCGTCTACCCACACAGAGTACCCCACGCACGCCGACGCGCGACCAACACTGGAAAGTTTTTGTGATACAGAGCCATTTTCCTCAACAAGTGCCTATTCGCGTTTTTTGGAAAATCGAAACATACGGATTTCATAAGGGCGAGAACTTTTTTACCCAGCGTCGGACACGCCGTCTGACTCCGAGGGGAAAAGTTCTTGTCCTTATGAAACCCCTATATAACACTAGTTGAAAAAAACGTGATATGTATGGGCATTTCCTCAGAAACGTGGGCGAGATCTTTTTTATCTGGTGTCGGGCGGCCTGTACTTATATACACGGTGAACCTCTTTAACCTATATAGTACAAGCCGTCTGACACCAGATAAAAAAGATCTTAACAGATCTTTTTCTCTTGAAATCCCTATACATTAATATTATATATACAATATATAGTGTTTTCATCACTACATACAATCAATAAAAAACGTTCACCCCGTGACCACTGCATAACACACTACACATCACACACACACCACAACAACAAAGACGACTCTCACCCCCGTGACCACTGCATAACACACTACACATCACACACACGCACCACAACAACAACAAGACGACCCTCACCCCGTGACCACTGCATAACACACTGCACACCACACCTAACCCACGTGCTCTTTGGGGGGTAGAAGCCATAGTATCCCAAGACATGTGGTTGTCCCGACTGACTGTTGTCACTCAGCCATGTTTCACCAAACTCTTTAGTGCAGTCCCACTCACATGACGGCCACGCAACCGTGCGCGGTCACCTCGCAAAGTCCAATGAAAAAAACGTTTCCTCTTGATATTCATTCCAACCGCTTTGTTTGTTTTGTCATAGTACGTGTTTACTGAAGAGTCATTTCACCGGATCTTTTCGGTCTGGTGTCAGACGGCGTGTATAGTGCACAAAGAAAAAAGTCTCTCGGTTTTCCTATATTTGCTATTTTCCAATCATAAGACACACGATTCCTCACCGGAATGTCCGGTGACTCTTTTTTTTAGCTGGTGCCGGGCGGTCTGTACTATGTACATGCCGGTCAACACCGACTAAAAAAGTATTTGTGACTGCCCCTATAAAATCATTTTAAGAAACATGTAGTATAGGAAGTCCCAGAGGAAAATGGGACGAGAACTTTTTTAGCCGGTGTCGGGCGGTCTGTACTATAGCAGACCACCGCACAACACCGAGGGGAAAAGATCACGTCCTTATGAAATCCCTATACAATGCAAACCGATAAATGAAAACATAGGGGAAAAATCACTGGGAACGGTGGGGTAACTTTTTTAGCTGGTGCCGGGCGGTCTGTACTTATACACCGCCCTACAGTAGTACGCCGGTGTAACACGTCAATTTAATATCCCCCTTTTGAGACTACACAAAAACATTGTGTCTATAAACATTATGTATATAAACATTATGTATACAAAACATTGAGTCTAGAAACATTATGTATATATAAACATAACAACAACAAAGAACGACTCTCACCTACGTGATCACTGCATAACACCACAACTACACACACACGCACACACACACACACCACAACAACAAAGAACGACTCTCACCTCCGTGATCACTGCATAACACCACAACTACACACACACACCACAACAACAAAGAACGACTCTCACCTACGTGATCACTGCATAACACCACAACTACCACCGCTCCCCACGTGCTCTCTGAGGGGTAGAAGCCATAATACCCGGGGGAACTTTTTTTGTTCGCACGCCCTTGCGCTCCAAAACTCAATCACTGTATCACCCCTCGCATACCATCCTTCAATATGAGTTGATCGCAGCTGCGGAATCCGTCAAGCCCGCCACGTCTTTACTATTCATCTCAAATCTCTATTACAGCAACTTTGTGTTTCAGCAGAAACTCAATGATATCATCAGATACAGACGATGTGTTACACAGCACAAGATGTGAACACTCTTGGAACGCATGATACGCGGGCTCGGGCTCATCAAAGAGACAATCAACAAGAGTCACGTGCGCGCACTGGGCCAGGTCGCAGGCATCCTCGGTTGTGAGCATAGAGTCGGAACGACCATTCTTTCGACATGAGATGGCCACGCTCGTACATATCGCCAGGAGCCGCCTGATTGAGCGAATGACGTTGTGTCCGCAGCCTGACAAACGAGCCGTCAGGTAGACCTCGCCGGAGCGTTCAGCTATCAGTGCTATATCCTCCCATAGATGATCGAGAATCTCCGTCGGGTCCGATTTCGCAAACTCGTAATAACAATCCCACTTTTCCTTGTCCTCGGGAGACGCTCTTGGAAGTTCGTCGCTGACTTGGATGGTAACAATCCTTGGCGTCCACCATGGACGTGCGCGCAGTTGCTTGGCAAACGGATGAATGTTTGACATGATCGAACGGTCAAATAGATGTTCCATCCCTGGTGGCAAATTCACTGACAAACTGAACCCTCGATACCGTGCCACTGTGTGATGTAGCACTGTACACGTGCACGCAAGACGATGCATAGCGTCTTGATCACAATGCTCAACAATGTGATCGAGCAGCTCCGTGGGCAAATCCAGTAGATGTGACCCGGGCTCCGCGCGATGTCGCTTACTCGGGGGAAGCAGCAAGTCGCCGTTGATGCTTGAGTCGCGTTTGCGCTTGAGGGTCTCTCGGGCGGTCATGATGTCTCTTGCTCGCTGTGTGTCGCTTGCGGGGCGCGCTTTGTTTTGTCTCTCTCCAAACTTTTTTCTGAAAAAACAAAAAGCGTCAGCCAATGGCTGTCCAACAACCGAATTTTTCATTTTTGGCCAATTTTTTGTGAAAGTTTCAGATTCTGGAGTTTGGGGAGGAAGTGAAGTGAGGTGAGCATTGCATGCAGAGGGGAGGGATCAACGGTTGCTCGACGTTTGGCTGTCTAAGCGCGTGTGGTCACTGTTTATAAAACCGATGGCAAGCAGCTGCAGTGTGTGCTTTCCCAGAGCTGCGTCGGTCGAGCACGGGTCACTGCTTTTTGGTAGACGTTTATCGTCACCTACCATCTTGGAGGAACATCATGACCGGCGGGTGCCCGAGAACACTGGCGTTGTCTCGCCGCCGCGCCGATTTCCAACCGAACGCATGTTTACAGACAGCATGCGGAACCGCTTGACTGGGCTGGAGGCGCGCGCTGGCCATTTTTTTACATCGCCGGAGCATGCCGTCGCAACAACGCAGATCAACGATGCGCTCGCGAATATACGGACGGTCCGCATGCAGCTGGCCGCTCATGCGAGTTTTGTTGCGTATGCACGCCATCGCTTGTCGGCAGAGCCAGCGCCACCATCTCGCTTACTACCACGCGCATCTCTCGCAACCATGGTGCCTGCGAGGATAATGGATACAGCGCGCAGACAAGCCTCGGCTCCAAACACTGTGGCGCAGCTGGGCACAAAGCGCGCGCGGGTAGACTGTGAAGTGCTGGAGACACAGCCCAGCCCAAAGCGCCAACGCCGTGCGGAAACGCCATCTGGCCCAGACAAACCGTCGGTGGAGTTTCCAGTCATCATTGAGATCAGTTCAGAGACCGAGAGCGAAGACAGCGACGATGACTGGCGCATGTCTGTGGACGAGCTGGCGGATGATCTATTGACCGATGAACGCAACGTGGTCGGCTTGAGCAAAGAGGTGTTGCGTGAAGCCGCACAGCACAATGACCGCAACTACTTTGAGACGCGGATGATCATTGAGCAGGCGGAAGAGGAGATGCGCAGACGTCGCCGGCGTAGGCGAGAGGCTGCTCGGAGGGGACAGTGAGCGATCGCGGATGAGGTTTTGTGTTATTCTCGTTTTTGAATCAAACATATATTGTTACTGTACATGTTTTAGCACCATTCACTTTGCGCTCAGACGTGCTCTGTCCGTCTCCTTAATGCTTGCACTTGAAGTGCGTACGTGAGTCGCGTTGTCTCGTACGTGTGGTAGCAGTACACAATACCAATGACGAGGAGCACCACCACCACCACCACCGTCACGGATAGAATCCCCACCACATTCACTGTGATCAGTGAATCCTTGGTCGATGATGGCGGTGTGTGAAACGGTGTCGGAACAATAGCGCCTGACGTTGTTGCCTTGCTTTCCGGCGTACTGGTGCGGGGAACCCAGTCCGTATCGTCATCCGAGCCCCAGGCGCCTGGATCGGGGATGGCCGCAATGGGCGTGGGCGTGGGCGTGCTTGTCGGCGTCGGCGTGGGCGTGGGCGTGCCCAGTGGGATTGCGTTACTCGGCAGAACGACACAGAGGGTGATCAAGCAGACCACCAAGGTCGTGACAACGCGTTGGAGCATTCTTCCAGAGGTTGGACACTGTTGTTGATGTCGGTACCGCTGTTACTCACCGACACGTAGCACAAAACAATAATGGCTCTGCGGCGTCTGGGCTTGCTTTAAGGGTGTGTTCTGGCGGCTGTAGCGTCAGCAGTGAGTGTGAGCGCCTTTTTTATTTTTCTTTTCTTTTTTACTTTATTGTTGTTTCGCTGTGAATGTTTCGGCAACCCGTGTACTATTTTTAAACTTTTTCTTGTCTGAAAGTTTTAACGTTGGGAAAAAACGGCTGAAATGGCGGGACGGCGTTGGCCCTGTGTCTGGAAGGGGATCGCGTTCTTGCCCGCTCTCCACTCTTGGCTGCTTCGTTTCACAACGCCGTCGATTGCCAAAAGGGAAAAGAGAGTTGTTTGTGCGTGCGCGACGTGACTCGTCCCAACCCGCCGCGATCATGTGCGCCGCGCTGAGCATTATGAGCACCGAGGTGCCAATCTCTCTGGATTTTTTGCGCTCCGTCAATGCGGATTGGATAGAAACTACTATTCCGGCAACCGAAGAACGACCTATCACGCGCACGCGGTACCTCATTCGTGCACGTTTCGATGGCTGGTTTCACTGTCCGTCGGACGTGTGTAAAAAGCTGGCGCGCACCATCGGTATCAGCGACTGCCCAACCGCGATCCCTCGTTTCTGCTATCGCGGTCGCTACGACAGTTCGGCCGGCGCGTTCATCCCACAGCCGATCAACCTCGATGCATTTCGTAAGGACCGTCGCTATCGCCACGGGACTACGTCGCACTGGGCCGAGATTGACGAGGAGTTCCTGGACCCGCAGCCCGGCGACGAACTCTCCATCTTTACCGTGTTCCAAAACGTGCTCACCCCAGATGCATACTTGTGCACCCACCCGTTTGTCGAGGTCACCATGTTGGTGACTGTGCCGGCTTTGGAGCGCAACTCGCGCGTTGTTTGTATGCGCGGCGACTACGAGCCGCCGAGTGTGCTGCCAGTGTTGTTTGAGCGCGTTGTGGCGGTCAGAGCCATTCCGCATGAAACCATTCAGAATGACGACGCCATGCACTTGATGCACTGCGCGCTTGGGCCGCACCCGGAGGATGTCGTTTTTCGCAAGCTCTCCGAGCAGCTCATGAGTCGTCGTGACTTTATTCCTTGGTACTGCAGCGGCGACAAGTTTCGAAACAGACGCCACGCGGCAGGCGTTTCCAAGCAGTGGATCTACTGGACGCTCGGTGCCGGCGCGGATATGACCCGGTGTCCAAATTATGGCCTGATGCGTCTCCTCTATGGCAACCAGCTTGTGGATCGGATGGAAAACCACCAGCAGATCATGGTGCTCATGTACCTCACTGTGGTTTTCCCCGAGTGCGTCGTGTCTGTCGACAGCGTGCGCGTCACTCTCTACATGCTGGCGCGGGTGTTTATGCACGGCGACTTGGAGAACCTCAACACGTGCGAGCCGCGTGTGGATCAAGAGGCGTGGTTTTCGGATCGTGCGCGTGTTTCAAGCCAGTCGGCGGGCCCAACCGCGTCGGGTTTTTACGCCTTTGCTGACCACGTGTGGCTTTCGGGTCTGCTTCGTTACTTTGAACTGAACCGCGGCCTCGACGTCAAACGATTCTCTGCGGCAGTGTTGGAACTTCCGGCGTTTGCTCCCATGGTCGCACAGGTGCACACGGTGCGAGATCGTTTGCATTGTTTCATGACGGCTCGAGAGCTCACGTGCGCAACGTTGCTTGATATTGAACCACAACAACTGTGGGGACGTGTCACAGGGCCGCTTGGCCCAACGGTGCTGGGGCGTGCGAACGCAACGTCAGAGGAGACCCGATTGTATGAATTTTATGGCGCGCTGGCCAGTGGGTATCGACGGGCAAGCTCGCGAGCAATCGCTGTACCCGAGGCGGACGCCGACCACATGGTGTTGAACCAGGTTGTGCCGGCCATGGTGTTCTGCGACTACACCGATAGTCCACCTGCGGGGTGTCAGTTTGCCATTGGGCCCGCTTCGCAGTGGGAGCGCATGCGGCTTGCCATGCTGTTTGTGCACAACGTGTCCTTGTGTGCGATCCGCTGTCTGCACTACCAAAGCCAAATTATTGGTGTGCAGAACACAGTGTGCAACCAAGGCCATCCGTTTGTGATAGTGGCGCCAAACGCGGCGCTCGCGCACCAGGCCAGTCTGCAGTGGATCGGCAGTATTGCAATGACGCCGGGCGAGTTTTGCAATAAGCTCGCCACGGGCACAACCAACTCGTGCCAAGCGCTGCTTCGCCCGAACGGCGCAAAGTACGGCGCGCTTGTGCTGCTACACGCCGAGCTGCTTGGCATCGAGCAGTGGCTGGTGATCCTCGAAACCATGGTGGCCGCACGCGTACGTCTTGGCGCGGACCCAACGCGCGATCCTGCCGTTGTCATACCGGTGTATCAGTCGTTTTTCGAACGACCCCAAGTAACCACCGCGCAATGCGGCCAAGCGAACGCATACGGTACAGATAACGTGGCGGTGCAGCTCACGCACACCCACGAGGTGAGCAACGAGATCTTTCTCGATCGACCTGATCGCGTGATTGATCCAATCACACTGCGACCCGAGTTTCCTAGTGAAGCCAAGGCGATTCCGTTTGAAGCCGCACGTCTCTACCACGACTTGGCCAGCGAGACGGAGGAGGACGCAACAACCGAAGTTGCCATCAGGGTGCGACTCTACGGGTTTTTATCATGTCTTGTGCGACACATGTGCAAACATGACTCTGATGATGACACGCTGCGCGCAACCTCTGCCAGTCTCCGGGCACTGTATGGTGTGCAAGACACGTTACGCCTACCACGGCTTTATGTGCATACCGGGACGCGCAACTTGACGGACCAGCGTGCCATGCGTGAGCACACGTTCGTGCATGGCGATCATCTCATGGTGGGCGAGACGGGCGAGATGCTTTCGCTCGCCGTGGTCCGTGGAAGTACGATGGAACTCGCGATGCCTCCACAAGGCGCGCTCAAAGCAACGTTGTCTCGTGTGGTAAGAGATCGGGCATATCTCAAGGAGTTGCTTTGCGACACCAGTGTACCCACGAACGACGACCAAGAGCGAGCGTCGGACGACGAGGCGACAGAAACTATTGCTGCAGATGGCAATGGGGTCGATGACGCTATCGAGGTGATCCACAACGACACAGTGAGCATGGATGGCTTTATGCGCACGAGCGCTGACGACGGAGCCGGTGTGGATACTGATACTGTGGCGGACGTCCACAAGCCACATGTGAGTGCGGACGATGTTGTCTTCCGCAACCACCGTTTGCAGTTGCTGGCGTCGCGAGAGAACGTCGCCCGCGGCGACCTGATACGCTTGAACTCGATGCGTAACCGACTCATGGTCACAAGCGGCGTTGCGTTCCTGTGTGCGTGCGCCCGACCAGCGATGTACACATCGTGCACCAACGTGATGTACGACACCAAGAGTCCGTGGTTCTTCCACACGACGCGCACTCACACGCTCCGCCCGACTTTGTGCACCATCGACCAGTTCAACCGGCGAGACCAGCCCGTGGTGGAGGAGTTTGATCAAGCGGAGTTGTTTCACCAGCACTCTTGCCCGACCGAGAGCATTGCAGACCTTCGCGTGCCGCACGTCACCCGAGATCCGTGCTTTTCGCTGGATGCGCCGAAACGAGAGTTTGTCAACATCTCATCCGAGCGTCACTCTATCTTTATGGCTACACAGGCGTTCCCCGTGCGAGCAGCGAGTTATGTGGGCCCTGCGCCAAAAGCCGTCGCTATTCACCTCGCGCCAAACACGAGCATTGCGACGTTCCTCGGAGCGTGTGCGATTGCTCGAGACTTTGTGCAGGTGATCTACTCGCCGGATGTACGAGCAAGCGTTGCGACAGACGCCAAGACCAAAAAGGCGGAGGCTCGTGCTGAAGGAATGCTCTACGTTGATCGCGGCGGGCTTGATCCAGGCCACCAGGAAGCGCGTGATTACATTACGGAGCTTCGTGAGGCGTTCCTGTGCTCACGACAAAAGTTTCGTGACACGATCGATGATGTAGCGACGCACATTATTGATCGTTTGGTCCTGAAGGCACAGAGTACCATTCCTGATGACGGTATCTGGCTGCCGCGTATGGTAGAGCTTGTGAAGGAGCATGCGTCGGAGAGTGAAGGCTAAGAGTCTTTCTGGGGAAGGTAGTGTAATATATCAAATTCTAGAGAAAAACAAACACGCTTTTTGCTTTTGTATGATTGGTTCTATGGTGTATGGGCATTTTCGTTTTCTCTCGCAGTGACTTGGAAACAAAAAAGTTTTTTGTTCCCTCCTTGGTGCACAGAACGCGTGGTGAGGTAATGTGCTTTGTGTAATTACCATGAGTAACGTATCACCCAATGCGTTTCTACTCCCCACACGAGGTGCTCGTGGTGGAGCGCAGATGAACCAAACGCCGCCGCCAATGTACTCGTCGCTGGAAAACTTTTCCGGTCGCAGCGCCGCGACCACCAAGGCGGCTCCTGCAGCTGTTTCCTCGCCGGCGGCCGTCAACACGAGTCACGGTGGATCTTTCGCGGTTGACCCCCTGCCGTTGAGCGGTGTGCGATTGGACGCAAGTGTTTCCGAGATGCTCGCTGGCGCGCTTGAGGGCGACAAGCTGGCCCCCACAGCGGCTGAGCTCAGTGCTCCTCCACATATTCCAGCAGGCGCTGCAGTTGTTGAAGATTCGCTGAGCATGCTTGGGGAAGGAGACGCGATTGGTCTCATGGCGCCAGCGTTTGGAGAAACGGCACACAACGTCGGAGGCGCACACTACGACGATGTGGACCCAGCTACAGATGCGCAGCTCAGGGCATTCATGTCGGACTACAAGTCTACTTCGAAAGATGTGTGGAGGGACATGGACGAAATGACTCCATCCAATACTGCGGACGAAGCTGCATCGCGCGACTTGCCTGTTGGGGGCTGTGGCGCTACGTCAAAAAGGACCTGCACGAGGCGGCATCCTACTGGGAATGCATCGGCGCTACCAGAAACCGACGTCACGGTTGTTGATAACTCTGTGGTTGTTGACAACGATCCGTTCGACTTTATTGCGCATGGCGAGTACATGAAGCAGCTGCGCGCTATCCACGACACAGCGCTATCGTCGGAGAGAGCAATGGGTGCTGGGGAGGCCGATTGCAACGACGCGGCTACGTGTCCGCACACCTCTGGCGAGCTCTCATGTGTTTCCTGTGGAACTGTGGGCACACGTGCGTTCTTTGCGGATGAGGAAGCGTTCTTTCGCACCATTGGCGAAGGCAGCGCACTCGAGGCGCTTTGTCGTCACGCGGAGCGTGTTTGTCCTACTTGCGATTTGTTGGTGGGTGGTGGAGAGCAGATGGATATGGCAACGACGTCGGCTGCAACTAGTGAACCAGCTCCACTGAGCAGCCTGGCTGCTGCCGCGTTGGGGGAGATCCCAGAGTTTGGAGGAGGCAGTGCATACGGAGGTATTCATCGTGGCGGTCCATCCGCTGTGTCCGACACACTGTTGAATCGGTTTGCGCGCCCCAATAACGCGAGTGACCTGCCAGAGACGGACATGTATGTGGCTGACGGAACCGAGACGGACGGACATGTGACTGGTGGAGCAGAGGCGGCGGGCATGGATGCCAAGGCAACACCACACATGACGGGCGGGCGAATCACACGAGAGGGCTACAACACGGGCGCCGGCGACAACTGGGCGCTTGCGCCAGTCATGGGCTCGTTCAGCGCCCGCAATCCACACATGTCGTTGTTCCGCGTTGTGCAGTCCGAGAACACGGGGGAGTACTTTATGCAGCCGTTGGACATTGTTGCGCGTAAGCCCGTTCGCATGACTGTGCGCGAGGAGCGATCTCCCTTTGCCAACATTCAGATTGATCAACTCCTTCGACCGTTTGGAAGAGGAGCGCCTCGCAAGGCCCGCTCTCCTCTCGCACACGGAGACGTTGTCTACGGAGCCATGAAGCCGGAGGATGCTCCAGCGGGCACCCCGTCCCAGATTGCGCGCTTTCGTCTATCCCTCGCTGAGCCCGCGGTCAATGGCGACGAGCGGGATATTGGGGAGATGATGCACTCGCTCAACCTCAACGGGGACCCACGGAACGAGGAGGCGCTTCGCTCAGCGCTGTCGAGTCTGACGCGAAACAACCTCCCCCTGACCGCTATGCGGGTCGAGGTCGGTGGTGGGAGACGTCGTGCGGCAGTGATGTCTGAATTCTTCATCACCAAGAATCGTGTCATTGCTGCAGGAGACTTTGGCATGCCCGTTGTGCAACTGCTGTTTTGTGGAGGCGACATTTGGCGACTCAACCGCAACGTCTACCTGAGCAACGCTGCTGCGATTCTCACTGCGTTGCGTTCGAGCGACAATGCAGAGTACCATGAAGCTTTTGCCATGTTCATCCATCGGATCTACGTTGGTCGAGCCGACCTCGCAAAGCACATGCAGGAGCAGCTGGTGACGCTTGTTGCTGAGAATCGCGCCGAGGTGGAGCAGTTGTTTGGCCGCTTTGGCGCACACGAAACACCAAAGCCAACCATGTTTGCTGGCGCTCGCCAGAACGAAGCCTTGGCGCTTTGGAACCGATTCCGTCGTTTGTTGAAGGACACGGCGACTCGTCGGAGCGAGCGGTATGCATCCAACGCATTGGACGGGGTGTTGATGAATGCGGCGCGCCCTCTCTACTACAGGGGCACGCCTGCGCGGGCGATTCGGGCTGCTGTGATGACCTTTGAGCGCGCACATGCCTACTTTCTGTCTGGCGTCGTGATGGACACGCTGATAACGAGCCCTCGTTTCCGCTACAAGGTGCCGAACACGGACATGGCGCAGCCCGACGGGACGCGGAGCTTGCTTCAACAAGTGTTCTCGAGCGCCATGGAGCTCAACGCAGAACTTGCCAACTACATTGGGCGATTCACGCTCAATGAGCGTGCAGCAGTCGAGACTCGCACCCCCGTTCGTGGTGACCCCACACAGACGCCGACGCATGCTACCCCGCGTCAGCCAGGTGCACTGATCGGTGCAGACACGTTTTCGCCGGGCACAAACATCTCCCGTCTTGTTGAGGCGATCGGCAGTGCGGATCTGTTGGAGGATCGCGTCGCTCTTGTCCGACAGGCAGAGGCAGTGATTGTGGATGCAAATCGACGACTGGGCTACACTACCTTTTCGGGGCGACTCGCGCGCATGGGCACACGGTCAGATGCAGAGACGCTCAACACCATGTTCGAGGAGGCGGTGCGCTCAAGAGGAATCGTCGTTGAAAGTGTTGCTGCGGAAGCGGTTGTAGGGGCGTTGCCTGCAGAGCTTGGTGGCAACCTGCAGTATCATCTGCCAGATGTTGCGTCGCTGTTCACCGTGGTCACCAAGCGTGATGTCATTCACGAAGCGCGGGACGATATGGAGTATGACGACAACGAGATCATTGGCGGCATGGTCACTGGTCCATCCATCTTTGTGCGCAACTCCCAATTGCTTCCGCTCCGCCGCACGGTGGGTGGAGGTGCTCTTGAAGTGCCGGTCATGACTGCGTTGTGGGATGCACTCAGTCCGAGCGGCACGGTCTCGCTTGATGACGTGGAGAGCATGCGGGCGCTCAACACCATGCCCGTTGACGTTCCGCCTCTAACTGCCAGTTTCTACTATCGTGGCAGCGACCACATCAACAACGACCTTGGCTACCACATTGCGACGATGGGCGACTTGTTCTCTGCTGAGACGACTGCGTTCTTTCGCAGTCTGGCGCCCCAGGTGTCGTCCAGCACCGAGCCTTCGACGCAGGCGGTGATCAAGGGTTTGCTTTTCATGGGCATTGTGCAGCAGCACGTGGATGGCGGCGGCAGTGCGGACCCGGCCTCTGTGGAGTCGGTCTTGGGCAATGTGCGCAGGATGCCGTTCGCCGAGTTTACCAGTGTGCTTGACCCGATGCGTCTCACATTGGTGCTCCACAACCCAGAGCAGTTCTACCGGCGGGTTGATGCATTGGCAGAGGCCATGCGGGCGCGTGAGCGCGCTGCCAATCCGGTGATATTCACATTCAGCCGAGAGGATGAAGAACCAGAGTTGGTTGACATTGATTCCAACAACGACGGCGTTGCTCCGCATGAGGAGCACCAACACGCTCGTGCCGTTCAGGGCGCAGCGTATTTGGCCGCCGCTGCGATCGACAACAGTGCCAGCTCTACAGAGCAGGAGGAGGCTATGCGTACACCACCGCTGCGGGCTCGACGACGGCCCGTCCGTCCAGGAGGCGCAGAGGCGAGCGTCTATGGAGACGAGCCTTCGCTACATGAACATGGTGCCGGGTGTCACGGACGCTCACACTCTCGTCATCGCAAGCGAGGCGCTGGTGGGACCCGTTTTCTCTGAGTACGTGTGTTGGTGAGTGCAGGCGACGTTACGTGTTGAATACACAATCTATTCGTTGAACATGGGCATAACACAGCAAACAAAACACTCATTCTGCTGCGGCGGTGCGCTGGCGCTTGTCATCACCGTCTTCATCATCACTATCAATAGATGCCTTGCGCTTACCAAGCTCAACGAGCTTGTCGGAAAGCGAAAACACCAACGCCGCTTGAAAGTGAATACAGCGGAGACTTCCCGGCTCTGACTCGTTGCCAGCAAATGATGGAGATCGGTGCTTCCAAAGAGTCGACTCCCCGTCGCAGCCGTACGGCCACAAAAACGTTGTCGACTCCTCAAGGAACTCGCTCTTGTCTGCTGTGTCCGAAGATTCGCCGCGGCAGAGTTGATCCCAGCGACGCAACGACAGTTGGAACACGTCGCCGTCGTAACAGCCCCTGGTGTCAGCATCTCTGTCCTCTGCCGACCCTTCAAAGTCAACCACGACGGGAATCACCCGAGCTTTCTCAAAACCCAGCGTGTGCATGATAAAGTTGCAAAGCCTCGTGTCCTTATCGTCCGTGAGACACTGCGTGCCATACTGGGCGATAGCTTCCGGCGTGTAAAGGCCGCCGAGCAACACGCCGAGTTGTCCATGACCGGGATACGCTTCGAGCAGCCGGTTGCGCAGAAAGATGGACAGCTTGGGCTTGGGCATTGCGATCGCTCCCGATGGCACCAGATCAATGGTGTACGTGAGCGTCACGCGGCAGCCGTGCGAGACCTTGGTCACTTCGTGCGGGACGGGTCCCCGAAATGCGCACGCCGTTGGGTACCTGGGGTGTTGAAGGTCCACACAGACGTTGGCATCATCGAGTTCCAGCATGCCGCCCTCGAACCTCGTCGGTAGGATCACCACCAGCGTTCCTACGGTACTTCCGGCATCGCGCGGATGATCCACATGCCGCTTGAAGAATCCACCCTTTGCGTACATGTTGAGCTTGTACTTGGTGAGCTTCACGTTGACCCCTGTGACGCGCGTCGTGATGTTGGCGACCGCATTGGCGATGGGTTTTGTGGCCTTGGATGTCAGCGGATCCACCTCGTTGCCGTCCTCGTCGAGCCACTCGAACTCGGTAAACTCGGTCGCCACGCGCACGGACTCATCCACACGTGTTTCTTGGGCCGCAATGTCACCAAAAGCGGCGGGCTTGCCTTGCGGCATCACCTTGGTCTTAAAGGTTGTTGTGTCGCCAAGCTTGACCAGTTCTCCAGCAACGCGAATGCGCGTTTTGCGAACATGGGGATTATGCACGTCCACCACACAGATGCCCGAGCCACCGAACATCCCTTCCACGCGATCGCTCTCGCCATCACTGGTGAGACCGACATTAAATTCATCGGCGGCATCACTGAGATCTTTGATCAGCGATTGATTCCACGTGGTCTCCAATGATTCGCCAGAATCATCAAACGCGTCCATTTCCATCATCGTCTCATTGACGCGCTCCTCATACTCATGCTTTGCTTCATCATCGTAGTGGCAGCGGAATAGGTCCTCTGGGTTCCCAAGCTTGCCCACTTTGCTCAAAAACGATACCGATGATAGATTCTCGCCCGTGAACAACACAGAAATCTCCTTGCATCGCCGCAGGATACTCAGTGGCTTTTTGGCGCTCATCTTGATTCAATCGTGGCTGCGATTCGCTTTCATAAAAACGGTGAGCGCTGCAACAAAGTACTCACTCAGCCCGAAATTTTCAGCCAAAAATTAAAAAGATTTCGGAAAAACACAATTGGTATTGGCTGATTGAAAATTTTGGTGAAATTTTTAAAAATTTCGAGATGGAAAAAAGTTTGCGCTCGGCACTTTGTTCTCAATTTTACAGATTCCAGCGTCGAGCATGCCCGCAAACAACTACTATCAACAACTCTGCGAGAACGGCTACGTGGTCGTTCCGTTGCTCACAACGCTCGATAAGGTTCGCTTTCGACGCGACGCGGTTTTGGACGCCGTGCGACAGATGCCAGAGTTTACTCCCGAGGCACACAAGGCGTACAAGTACGTTGGCGGCTCGTTTGGCGCGCTTGGTAATCCATCGAGTTTTCATCTTCCACCGGTGAACGAGCTGCGCAACATGCTTTGGGACAAGTGCATCGTTCCGACATTTGCCGGCACTTCGTCCACGTTTGAGAACGCAATGATTCAAACACCGTTTGATCGTTTGAGCGTTCGGCCAGCCGGGACAAAGATTCCAGGCGAATCGTGGCATCGCGACATCTCTCCGGACCGCGACGTGCGCATCGTCTACGGCGGTTGGATCAACCTGAACACCGAGCCAGAATCTTTTGTTTGCGTCGCAAAGTCACACAACTACACTGGTGATGCCTCAGGGTGTGTGCGAGACTTTACGTCGCAAGAGATTGCTTCGTTTCGAACAACCAAGACAAAGGTGCGCATTGACCCCGGGCATTGGATCATCTTTCATCAGACGATCATCCACTCCATTGCGGCACAAACCGTGCCAAAGGATTCGCCGCTGCCACGACTGCGTCTTTACACCAGTGTTTGCGTTGGTGAGCCACTATTTGTCGAGCGTACTCGCCACGCGTTGGATACGCTTGACATTCCATTGATTCCATCCGGTCAGGAGCCGCGGATGGTTCCAAAGCTCTACGCGGTCAACCACCAACGTTTGTGGGTCGAGTTCTCCTCCTACATTGCGGACGATCCCGACAGTGACGAAAACTCTCTCCTCTCCGAGCGCACGATGAAAATTGGTACTCATCGTGTGGTGCGTCCAGTGCTCAGGGACTGTTTCGACAAGTCCAAACTAATCGAGCGCTTTGGTGACATTTCGTATACCGAGTGCGAGCGCGAGCGGTTCCTCGGAGAGATTTCGCTGCGCTCTCTGGCATCATCACCCATTCGCCAGATTTGAATGTAATATACTTTACTGTTTTGTGATGAGTGCGTTGTCATAATCACACGCTGACATTTTTCTCTTCCCGCACCATTACAAATCTCGTGTGGTACAGATGGCAAACATAAGCGGTTTTCACCCGCTAGTCCCGGGTTCAAGTCCCGGGGCGAGTTTTTTTTAGTGCCAACCCATCCTATTCGTAAACGCTGTAGAAACCAACTTACATTGTTCTTAATGAAGTAGTTGACCAAAGCCAAACTTTTAACTTTTTCATGAAAATTTCAAAAACTTTGGCGAAATTTTCATGAAAAAGAATCATCCTCAAAACAAGAGAAAGAGTGGGCGGGGGTTAGAGTGATTTTGTGATGGATACAGTCGATCGAATGGCAACGCAAATGGCCGACACTGTGACGCTGAGAGCGGCGGACGCAAACGACGAAACTGGGTTTGGCATCTACAACATCCCGCGCAGCATTGCGGTGCGGCTGGACGTTGTTTCCGGCATTTTGGATGACTCTTGTGTTGGCCAAGAGGGCGACGCTGTCTGCATTCCGCTGCCTTCGGTGGAAGCCGGCATTCTGCTGCCAATCATTGAGTACATCACGGCAGAGGGCGATGAACGCGCAGCAGAGCTGTCCAATGCTGAGCGAAACCCCGAGACGGATCACCCGTGGATAATCTCCGACGAGTATACCCAGCCGAGAACACTATCGCTCATCATCGAGGCGTGTTTGTACCTTGGGCTGGAATCGCTTCGCATTCACGCTTCGCGTGAGTTTGGTGTCCGCTATATCCGTGGTCACAGCCCTGATGAGATTCGCGAAACGTTTGGGATCAAGAACGACTTGAGCCCAAAGGATGTCGAGCGCATTGCGGTCGACAACGGGTGGCGGTTCCCGACGTACGATGAGAACTGGACGTATGGCGTGGATATGGAGCAGTAAAGATTGAGACACATGTCATCCGCTTTCACCTTCCCTCTCACCATTTTTGCTAGGGCGGATCCATAATAGATCCACCCTACCCACCGCTGAAAAATAGACATATACTACTTTTGATCGTTTGGTAGGGCAGGTAGCCTGGTCTCCGAGCGGGCGACGGAAATTAAATCTTGTTTAGTGCTGCTTTCTTTATTACGGCGGAGAGCGAAAAGTGTATTAATTCGTATAGTTTGGCCAAGTGGTAGAGTGTGTGCGCACTGGTGTATCTGTGTGCGCATGCGCTGATGTGCAGTTCGTGAGTGAACTGCCGAGTCATGTACCATCATGCCAGTGGCAAGCGCACCGCACGAGTATTGCCGCAAAGTAACACCACCGTCTACTGTGGTTCGCACTTTGCCTACACGGTGCTCCCCGGGGATTTGCCCGCCGGTTCACTAGCGTTGGATAGCACCGACTGTGTGGGTTCTAGCGGTGGGGGACATGGCGGGTATGCGTCAAGCCGTGTGTATGCGAGCCGAGAGCGCGCGGCCTCGCACTCAAGTGTGATGCTGCGCCAGATGGCGTTCAAGTTAATGGCGTTTGCGTGGAAACGGGCTATCCGAACTGCGCAAGACGGTCCGTTGAAGCGACGTCGCACTGCCAAAGAATGCAGCTCTGGTACAGCGGAGAACGAAATGCCCAAAGACACAGACTTGGCGATTCCGCGTGCGATCCTGGATGCTGCTGCCAAGGGCGAGTCTGCTACCACCGCACGGTCATCGGCTGTGGGTTCAGCGGAAGCGCAAGAACGCTTGCTACGGGTGGCAACCACGTGGCGTGTTGCGGGGGACCGTGACGACGTTGGCGAGACGGATGTCAATCTGAGAGAACAGTGTTCAATTTCACAAGAGCGGCGTTTCTACGTGCCGGAGCGGAATCGTGTCTTGGATGCACTTGTGCACGGCCATGAACGGAGCAAAGCGCACACGCTTGAGCGCAGCATTCATGACGACGACGATGAGGTATATGCATGGGGGGAAGACGAGCACGCGTTTTGTCTTGTCGAGTATGTGTTGGTGGACGGCTCCACGGGGGTTCAGCGTGGAGTTACGGTGGACGGTGTGACTTTGGAGACGCTCAGCGAGTTTATCCTTGGCGGGGACTACACTGTGAACGCTCTAACGTTTCACTGGTTCTTTCGCGAGTCGGTGGACCAGCAGCTGTTAGCCCAGGCGGTGCATTTGATATTCCAAGAGTATCATGGAAGACGTCGTTCGGAGCACGGTGCCTCAAGCGATGGGCCACACTTGGGCCAAAAACGCGTACGCGACAACGCAGAGGCGACTGGGGAGAGACGCAACGGCGGGGTGTACCAGTGGAGCAAAGAGGACGATGCGGTGCTGGCCGAGGTGATACATGGCGGTGAGCTCGGGCAGTTCTCTGTGGATGATTTCGCAGAGGCTTTGCACCGTACTGCAGTCATGTTTGGGATCGACGCAGTTCGGGATCTGCATCGTTGTGGAGGCCAGCTCGATACGTTTGGCAAGTTTCATCGAGTGCGTGGCTGGCGTTGGGTGTTTGCCATACACAACTGGCTCTCAACGAATGCGGCATTGGGGCGACGTACCGGTCCGGTCTTGCCAGAGCAAAGCTACTTTGGCTGGTTTGCTGCATCTGGTGAGCCAGGAGCGAGCGACGGCGAAGAACAGCAACTGTCGCATCACTACTACACACCGCCTCCTCAGGCTGCCGAGTTTTTCTCGGCAACAGCGCTCCATGGCAGTCAACGACTCAACGGAACCATGTGGTATCGGCCCCCAGGTGTATGTTTCATTCATACTGGGATGATGGAGCCGGACATGCGACTTGATGCATCGATTGCGGCGCTCTGTGGTATGGATGGCTACACGTCTATCTACGAGCGGCTCTATCCGACGCTATTTGGGCGTGGTGGTGAGTTTGTTTCTACGTCCGTGGAGTCTCTCAGTGGGCTCAGTGGTGAAGACGATGGCGCAAAGGCGGCCTCGCATGCTGCTCATGGACTACTGGGCCGCAGCGTCATTACGCGACAGCTCCACATGACGTTTCTGGTGGATGAACAGTTCTTTCATTCGTCGGGTGTCGATGTCGAGCATGTGCCCGAGCACTTTTTTGCGCATGCTCCTGGGTTTGCCCTCGCAACTGTCCGTGAGCGCACGGGTTATCTACCCTTAGTGCTGTACGCGCTGTATCACGCATGCTACATTGACCCTGTAGTGGACTTGTCGCTAGAGCAGCGACGGGCACGGGCACAGCTGCGTGTAGCAATCGAGTACAACTTTGCAGAGGCGTACCTTGCATTCGATGGGGCGGATGCGGCACTCGCGCCCTGTGTTTACGCACTGCTATCCAGCACGGGTGCCACAACCCGTCGGCCACACGCATCAAGTGTCTGTTCCAGCGAGATTGGCTCTGATAGTGATCGCACATCGGAGCACGTCTGGCCGCTCCATAGTGGCTCGCCACAGCGCGATTTCGACCACGGCGGCGATGACGATTTGGCCAGCCTCGCCGACGTGGGGCTATGTTCCGATTCACTGTCGAGCGATAGCAGCGTGAGTGATCGCAGCACCGCAAGCGATGAACTTGTGCGCTCGCTCGCCAACGTGGTGGTTGAACGATGGCTTGCGTCGCCGGTAAGCCAAAAGATGCAATACGGTCCAGCACATCCGGTTCACCGTGACCGTGACCCAGAGACTGGCATCTTGGTTGGCGTACAATCCGAGACACAGCACGCCCTCGCCGAGGCGGTGAACAACTTTCGCAACGAGGCACACAAGCGCTATGGCCTGTTCTTTCGTAGCGCACTGGCTTCGATTCGAGGCCTTATTCGCGTCGCGCCCAAAGACACTGTTGGTCTCGGGTACCGTTCGAACGAAACCATTGCCGCTTACGTTGCGCGATCAGACACATGTCATCATCGCTTTATGCTCGAGTACCTTCGCGAGCGCGGCCGTCACATCATGGGCGTTCTGAATCGCATGTTTCGAGAGTGCTCCGTGGCTACGCAGCATGCCAATGTGCTTCGTACCATACTCCGGCGCGAGCTCGTCAAGATGTATGATCGATTCGCACGATCTCCCACCTCTGAAGTCAGCGATGCGCAGCGAGTGATCAACGACTGTGTGGCGCGTACGGGGCTGTACAGCAAGCACAACCGAGTGCGGCTGACCAAGATTGATCAGCGACTTGATGTGCTGAGCAACTTTCGTGCGCTCATGGCCGTTGTGTACGACTGTGTGTTTGATTGCGCTGTGCCAACGCTGTTGGACTTTGTGAATCTGTGCGCACTCGACGCCTCTCGCAACGACTTTGACCTTCATCTCAACGTAATGCTCATCGGTCCCGGGGCGCAGCACAAGTCGTTTGTGCTCGATCTCGTCAAGGCACTTCGCATTGGAGGCGATCGCGAAACGGGGCACTCCACCACGGTGGAGATTACTCGCGAGACGGAACGCTGTCACAGCGTCGACACGGGCGCTCAACTGAACGGCACTGTGCGCATCTACCACGAGGCGCCAGTGAACCAGTTTCTCAGCACAGATGAAGATGGGACTGGGAGTGCCGCGCTCAAGGCGTTGCTCGACCACTGTATCAGCCGTGTCGCCGCCTTTACGTATGTAAAGCACATGCGGGAGAAACGCGGCACGACGTCAGACGGAGCCGATACGGGCACCAACAACGACTCGAGTGGCTCGGCGCTGGAAGAGGTTGATAGCGAGATGCAGCAGCGGTTCCGCAACATGCAGTTAATCGGCGTGCACTTATACGCACTTAATGCCTCAGTGGCCGGGATGCACTCATCGATGCGCGGTCGCATCTTGGTCGTGCACACCATGGACGAGAAACGCCACGAGTTGGATACACAAACGCGCATGGCGCATGCGCACGCCGCCCCAGTCGTCAAGGGGATGAGCCGCGAGTGCTGGGTGCGGCTGCATCATTTCATCCAGGCGGTCAAGGCGGAGCTCGACAACTTGATCTTTATCGGGGCGGTCCACGACGTGGGTATGGATCTCTTTGCTAGCGTCTACATGTACTTGAAGCAGTACTTTGACGACCGCGGCATGCACTTTCTCGACGCACGCATGTTCAAGATGTTGAGCAAGATGGTTCGCACCTTGTGCATCCAAGAGGTGATTGTGCGCGAATTCTGCTACCCGGGTGGGATGTTTGTTGATCTGGACGTCACCCCGGACCGCCTGGCGCAATTGGAGCCGTTCCTTGTTACCCGCATGCCGCATGTCACTGTTGGTCTCGGGCTCATGATTCAACGGTTCTTCCCGCCACAGATTGGAATCGTGAGACGTGTGTTTCAGAACATGTTTCTCGCGCGACTCCGGGCCAACGCTCCGTCGTGTTCGCTCTATCGCAGTCGAACAGCAGTGCTTTCTCGAGAACAGCTCTATGAGCGAGGCGTCTTTGTCTTGCCGGCCCACACGCCCGCGGACAAGCGCAAGCGCTCGCAGCAAAATCAGCCAACCCGTCAGAACGGCTCGCCCTATGCATGGACACTGGGCGCCCGTAACATCAAGACCGACACATCTGCATTGTCATGGCACGGGCGGTTCTACAACTTAGCGCTGACTCGTAGCGACTTGATGGCACTGTCTCGCCGCATGCGCTCGCTGGACCCACGACAGCGACTCATGTCGGAGCTAGAGGAGATTGAGCGCGCCGTCTATAAGCAGAACCACGCGCATCATGATTCTCGTGATGGCCCCGTCAACGGTGTGAACGTGACCGTACAGCCAGTGGACAAAGAAACTCCTACGGCGCCTCTGTACAGCGACTCTTCCATCGTATCGCTGTTTGTCAAGAACGGATGCTCCCTGCGCGGACTTGCGCAGACAATCGCGGATGAGGTGATGGCATCTCCAGACATTGACATGGTGATTGATTATCGGTCGATTGAATACGTGCTTTCGCTGCTTGGAGAAACGATGATCCGCGCTCGCAAATACAGCGACACGCCGCACGTCACGCCCGCGTCTTTCAGTCGAACGTCTCGTGTCGGGGCTGTATCTGCCGGAGCCGGTCCACCGCCAGTGGGCAGAGTCAACATTGATGGACTGGGCGTTTCTGAGGAAGCAGAGTTACTCGAGGCAGTCCACAAGGCTGCGGTGCAGATCGACGCCTACGTGGAAGATGTTGACCCGGTGGTCATTGACACACTGGCGCGCAAGACTGCAATTCTTGAAGTGTGGTACGCAGTGACGCGACAGATCCCGCTCAAGTACCGACTCGAGTTTTTCTGCAACGTTCCGCTTTCGTTTGAGATGCTTGCGGACGTTGCCTCTGGCATTGGTGGCGAGGACGATCTCGGCAAAGACACGCTCACCTTGCTGGAAACCGGCGCCTTTGTGGTTGTGGATCCAGCGTCGGTGGTTTCGCAGTTCAATCTCTATGTCCGTCGGACGGTCGAGCGGGTGAACGTGTGGCAGCAGAAAACGTTTGATCACCGTTATAACGTTGGCAGGCGCAAGCCTATTGCACCGACGCTGCTCACGGTGACGGATGACATGTGGCTCTCTGCGGACGCCTTTTTCACAGCAAGCGAGCTCTCCAGCTTTCTGCACGCACGGGCAAGTGTTCTAGGACGCGACGTGGCTCGAGCGCTGCAAGCGGCGTTTGGCTCCGATGTGCCGCCGCTGTCGTTTGTTGACAACCCGACAACTACGACACGAACGCGTGCTCGAGTGATCACACCGACGGTGATCGGCGACCACGGCTATGATCCGAACGACGATGTGCTGTTCTTTGACCAAAAGGTTCTTTCTGTGCGAGGTGGCAGCTACGTTGAGATTCCGACCCATTGGCTACTTGATGAAGCGTACGCCGATGTGGGGCGCTTGGTCACTGACGCGCTGGATGAACTGGCAAAGCGGCGGTTTCAAGACTCGCTGTGCTGCACGTTTACGCCGCATCGCTCAAACCCTGCTGTATACGACGTCGTGGCGCTGGGGCACAGAGCTCCTATAGACGATCAAGAACGGCTCCCGCTCGTTCTGACACAGCTGAACATGTCGGGGACGTTTGAGCAGCAAATGCTTGATGAAATGCTTGGGAGGCCAAAAGACGGCGGACGGTCGTACAAGATGAGAGCGGAGCTGTCGGACGACGACAACGTGGTGCTCTTGAAACAGCCTCCCGACGTGCACACGATGCTGGCGGCTACGGATGAACGCGGCGAAGAATTTACCGCCGCGCTCACGCAGCACACTGTGTTGGTGCGACTTGACATGCCAATCGAGATCTGGGCGGTTCGTCAGCATATGGCTCGATGTCAACACACGGCGCAGCTCATCTCTCCAAAGCTGGCTGCAATGACGCTGTACGGGCTCGACGCGATCACAGGTGTGTGTGATCACCGTGCATCCCATCGCAGCAGGTACATGTCACCGGCGGCGTTTGTTGGTTTGGATGGAGCAACACAGTGGGCGCTCGCACCGAGATCGATCCCGCTGTCTACCATGCGTCCGCGTTATCTGCCGAGTATGCGTTTGGAGAGCACGAACGCCGCGACGCAGTTTGAGCGACGCGTCGATGAGATAATCATCCCACATTGGGTTCATTTTGCATCCAGTGGTACACGTGCGTCCAAGGGCGATTGGGGCGGCCTCTCGGCGCGCGAGTACTTTTACACGGTTGTGTTTGGGACCACAACGGTGATGGAACAACGCGTGGATGCCTGGGAGCACAATGGAGGCATAGCGCACGCCGTTTACCCACAGACGTTCTTGAGTCGGTTTAGCGATCTTCGTGTGGCCAAAGTCCTGCGACGGCACGACATGGCGGGGCCACTACCAAACGCCGTTGTCGGCATCCATGGCTCCTCCGTGGACCAGGTGAACGGTGCTATCGGGCAGGCGGCGATCGTGTCACCGGCCAATCCTACATCTGACGATGATGAAGTCATGCAGCCATCTTGTCGACGACGACAGGATCGGCGGCGTCGACCACTGTTACTCGATGCGATCAAGCATCATATGGCTGAACAAGATACATCACTGCCTGTCGACAAAGACAGCGCATGCGATGACACATTGGTGCTGGAGTGCGAACCTGTAGTACCAATGGTATGCGAGGTGGAACAATCGGAGGGGGTGGACGAACCAGCGCCTCCGTCGCCAGTACCACCAGCACCGCATACAAACATGAATGTCGCTGCCGATTCGGACAGTGAGGAGCCTCTGGTGGAGGTCAAAGTGGAGAAAGGCCTCGAGGCATTTGGGAGGGGCGCGCGTTTTGATAAGCCGCCGCCAGTTGTGGAGCGAAGCGCAACGCAGATGACCAACGCCATGTATTGGCTGGCGTCGCAGCACTGGTGAGCAAGCGTGTTTTTATTCTTTTGGTGTTGAGTGTACAATATGTGAGTTGTAGAGTGTACAGATACAAATGAGTGATTGCTTTAGTGTAACAACGTATCGAACGATTGCCTCACCCAGTGGTGTGTTCAGTAGAACGTGTTCCCACGCATCCCCGTCACGGTCACCCCGCGAACCCGACTGTTGTAGTACTGGTTGGCAGGATCATCATCACCGTTTGCATACAAATCGGCGACCTTGCGTTTGTTTGATCCCGCACGCATCGAACCCGGCGGATACTCCATAGTATGGACTCCTCCTCCTCCGGCTGCATATGCTCCGGGATAACCGAGAGTGGGAGCGGTGCGTGTCTCCTCTCGCGCAGTGCGCCCCGCTATTGCAACGGTGGCCGATGCAGGTGTGGCAGAGGGCTTGTCATGCTTGATCTGAATCGTGAGCTCCAGCGCGTCAATGGTCTTGTTGGTTGTAAAGAACCAAAGTAGATTCGCCTCGACGTCCACCGTGCATGGAGCAATCCAGTAGTCGGCGATCTGGTCCTTTGTCAAACCGTACGTGTTGTACAGCCAGTCAATGAGCGTTGTAAACCGCAGCGTCTGAAACCCTGTGATCTGTAGCTGTAGTCCCGGATAGGCAGGGTTCCGCTTTCCACGGATCATTGGTTTCTGAGACGAGATGGTTGCATTCATCGCCTCGGGCACGACAGTGTCCACCGAACGCTTGTAGGCGTGGCCGAGTGTCCTCAGCGAGGGCTGGTTCGCATCAAAGCACTGATGTGCAATGCGCGAACACAGCTTTCCGAACCATAGCATGTCGCCCGCACTCAGTTGCACTGGGTGTGAGGCTCGCCGGGTTGCCTGGATCGCGTTTTCTCGCAAAGCCTTGGCATGGGTCGGAGTGAGCGTAGACACCACATTCACGCCGGTGGGAGATCCTTCCTGGAGTGTGTATAGTTGCTGCTTCACCGCCTCCATGGTGTCTTCGGGAACATCAGACGTTGCGTTCTCGTCGGTGGCGTTCTGCGTCTGTGCCGCAACCGCGGTCAGCATGATGATCTGGATCGAGTACTCGCCCGGCTGCATCACTTCCTTGTAGTGCGTCATTGCATCATCCGACATGTGGCTGCAGATCAAGTGTGACCTCAAGGCAGCTGTGCTCTCGTTGTGAACAGAGAACACAACATTCACCAGACGCGGTCCGACAAGTCGCTCGATCCCCGACAGTAGGAGCTTGTTCATGGGCAAACCGAACCCACCGATCCACAGCGTAAAGTGAAAGTCGGAAACATCCGAAACCACATAACGCCAGTGATCCATGCCTGTCAGCACATTCCCCTCGGAGCTCGTGGCGTTGTTGCTCGGCGCAACGCTCATTGTTGTACTTCCCGTCGGGTCTCGTCGGTTGTGAAGACGATCACGCTCCACGCATAACGTTATTCCCTCTCCACATCCTGCTGGGGACGTAGGAGGGGTTTCACACTGCCGCTCGTGCCGTACGCGCTGTTGGTACATTCGTCCCCCAATGGCAGTGGCCACATCTTGAACAAGCGCCCGGTCGCTTGCATCCTGCAATCTCGAAATGTTGTGAATCTTTGTCCACTGCATGGCGACGTCGGCTCTATTCACTCGTCGCACTTCACCAGCACACCTTAAGTACTGCCAGTCACGTGGGTGTACCAAAACCAGCCTCAATTTTTTGAAAAAAAATTAAAAGTTTTCGGGTTCACTTTTAATTTTTTTGTTTCATGGACGCCGACACAAGGTGAGCAACCAGCGATGCTCCACGGCGATAGCACTCACGTATCACAGTCCCGAGCAACGTGACCTCGTTGCACAAATAGTCCTTATCGTAAAAAACACCAAATCGAAACACCAAACAGAGCAAACAACAAGTCCCCGCAACCAATGTGGTACACTTGCACGAGACATCGTGGTCCTCGTCTCGCCCAATCCCAATACGCCCGCACCCGCCGCAAACGAGCTCCACACAACGCACTGCGTGTTCGGCGCCCTTTTCACCGCCTCTGTAGTTTGCCGTCGTGAGCATCGCCGCGGACCCAAACCTGGACGTCGTGTACTGCCTCAAAAGACACGTGAATCCAGTCAACACCATGCTCGTGAAGCCCTTTTTCCACGGGTACATGACCATTGGTGGCATTACCATGGCGTTGATGTACTCAGAGTAGAGGAATGTCAGTGCCTCGCAGGTGTAGTGGATCGCCTCGTGCATCGTGCCGCCAAGTCCCGGATGGTAATCACCGCCGTCAATCACCACAATGCTCGCCACGTCCAGTCCGGATGAAAGGGTGTGTGAAATCAGCGGGGTCCCAGGATGCGCGATCGCGAGCTCATCACTGTAACGCCGCAGTGCTATGGTGTGGACGAGCGCCAGTCGTCCGTAGCCCGGAACGCTGAGATGCGTGTGGATCACACATGCGTTCGTCCGCTCTGACGCGCCATCAGCAGTATCGACCTGGCTATCATGTGTTGCCATCAGACGAAGTATGACCGCCCACTCGTTGGAGATTATCAATGGGCAAAGCGTTCCATCCGCGTTGTACTTGGAGACGGTACGCGTTGTCGGCATGAGCCAGCTGCGGTTGGATCCATCTCTGTCCGAGCAGCTTAGATTCACTCCGTAGATCATAGTGTTGCACGATGTGTTCTCGCGCGTCATGGGGGGAGCGCGCGGAGAAAGCCGTGGTCCCAGCATCGCGCGAATCCGTTCAAGCCGTGGGCAGTGGCTCTCGTAGCCCGCCTCGTCATTCATGTCAACCCCGTCGTCGGCACAAGCCTCGTCAATGTGTTCCATGTCGTTGATGATGCCACCCACTGGTGATTTGGCAGTAGTATGCTCCGCTGTTGCAGCCGCCATGCTCGCGACCTCATCTTCAAGCGAAAAGAACAAGCGTCTTCGCTTCGGCTCATGTTCCGCTGCGCGCTCACGCTCATCTGCATCAATACTGGCCAGCAGTTCGTTTAGACTATGCTTACCAAGCGATGTCATGGTCGTCGTTCTTGTTCCCGCTCCTCCAAACCTTCAGTGATCTCCTCACCACCAAGCTGCTTTTTCCGCTCACTGAAAAAATTGGTTTTCATCCAAAAGTTTTAAAAAACTTTTTGCGTTTCCGAGCTTTTCATTGGCCCTCTGAATTTTTTGGGCCAATTTTTCAGTTTTCGGCCAAAAAGTTTTTGGGGGAGTTTTCGGTGGCTACAAAAGGCAACGTCCGAGCTGGCAGCAAGCAAGCTCATTCGAGAACTACTCGGATTCACACCTTCCGTTCAACTTTGAGAAGCCTAACCCGATGGAGCGCGGAGACCGACCCAACACCGTGGCGCTGGCACAGGCCAAACAATGCGTGCAAGCGGCGATCAGTCAACTGGATGACAGGCTGCACTCCGGAAATATGAGCGCAGAGGATGCGCGCGGAGTGATGGTGGAGTGGCGACGATTGAAGGAGGTGATTGACAGTGCGCGCATTATTCTGGATGGAGATATTTCTGCCGGTCTTGATTGACCAGTTTATTTTGGCAAAGTAAAGTACTGTTTGTTGAAAACAACCATCCAAACTGTCAGTAATTGAGGCAAAAGAGTGTCTAATTGACAGTGCCGTTCATTGACAAATCGGCCGCAGCTCTTTGGGCCTCACGCTGTGTGTGGAGTGTGCATTACAGACCATTCTTTTTCAGCCGCTGAACGTGCTGAACCATACACGAAAAGTTTTAAAAATGTTTTCGTTTGTTGCGTTTTTTCATTGGTGCTCTAAAAAATTGGCCAAATTGCTCAAGTTTTGGCCAAATGTTTGGTGTGCTATAAGTATTACACACGGCCTGGCCATGAACCAACCGAGCACCTCAACATAGCACCATGTCTCAAAACGCTGCTCTTGACTGCGAGCCCTATGTCGACGTACCCCGATTCCGTAAGATCGCGCGACGCCAGCGTGAGTCTGCGGTTCTCATCTTGGGGTACCAGGCGGACGCACTCAAGTTGGGAAAGTACGAACGACAACACTTGATGGAGTCCGACCGCAACGCAATTCTTATCCAACGAGACAACGATAAGCGACTTCGCAGAATTGTGTTCACCGGCGGGATCCATCGAACGCACTTTCATCGCGGAGGTTCGGTGCCTATGCCGGCGGTCATCGAGTTCTGTGAGCACACGGGAAGTGTTATTAAGATGGCGTACTGGCAGTATGGGGAGCAGTTGTGAGAAAACTGCGTTGGTGAATGGTTGTTTTTGTTTCGATTTGGTTGATGTACAATACAGTTTTATGTGTATGAACACTCGTGTGCACAACCACTATGCAGTCGTGCTTGAGTAGTCCAGCACGGTACACGAATCACCGTCACAAAAACGCTCGGCTACTGCATCCACTTCGCCAACGCTCTGCGACAGCTGGCCTCGCTTGATGCGCGTAATCTCGCGAAGGTACTGCAGCTCCGTGATGGGCGTGTACGGCAGCTGCTTGTACTTGGAGGCGGTCTGCGTGATGCGGGAGTTGTCCACGTCGTCTTCATCATCGGTGGGATCCTTGACCCCAAAGTCGACTTCGGGCAACAAGCTGACGCCCTTGAGCAAAAACTGGCTGTACTCGAGCGCACACTTGACGTCCTCCGGGGAAGTGCCCTTTTGGATGGTCACGGTCGCGCTTACCTGGTTGTCAGCCCACTCACGCTGCAAAAAGGCGGCAATGTGCAGCTGCTCCCAGTGCGACACCTCCTTTTGAGCACGGACGCCTTCGCCAGCATCGATCGGAAAAAACACCACCGTCGTTGTGTCAGAGGTGGTGTTCTTTTCAGCGTCGATGATCTGCGGCTCGGTGCGGAAGCCGAGCTCGATAAGTCGCTGCAGCTGGGGCTCGTGGTTGCTTACGCGGACGGCGCGCAGGTAGAACCGCGAGATCGGGTAGTGCAGGCCGGGCGTCGCGCCTGCCAGCAGGGAAACGGTCCCGCTTGGCTTGATGCTTGTGGTCTTGATCGACTTTGCGATTCCAAACCACTTGGAGTACACTTCGTCGTAGCGCTGGATCGTCTCGTAGCCTTCGTTGCACCAGGTCTTCAGCTCCTTGAGAGAGTACTTTGCGATAAACTGCGCAATGCCCGTCATGCTGCACCCGATCCGGCGATTCCGCACCATGACTCGGTTGGTGAGCGGCCAGTGGGTCTTGCCGAGCGTCACCGTCTTTGCGTAGAGATACGCAAACTTGAGCGTGCGCAGATAATCCTCCTTGTCGGTCGCTCGCGCCGGAAACGTCTCGACGAGACAGCAGAGCTCGTCTGCTTCAAGTGACTGTTCGAGACACGGGTTCCCGCCTGCCACGTGAATGTCCTTGTAGTCGGGCATACCGTTCATGCGGCTGTAGTTGCGCATGTTGTCAATGAACGCAAACCCGGGCTCGCCGTTGCTCATGATGCGGTCGAGGTACTGGCCAAAGTTGACACCAACTTCGCAGAGCACGCTGTTGTTGCTCGCCCACCCAAACGCACTGCGATCGGGATTGACCGCGTAATCCTTGAGCGCGGCAAAGTCCTCATCGTCTGCGTAGCCAAAGAGAATCTCGGCGGTCCGGCGGATGTTGCCAGATATCGCGCAGACTCCAATCAGGTTGATAATGTCCACGATGGTACGCATGTCGAGGAGTAGGCCAATACGGGCCGTAAGTCGCTCCGTCAGCTCCTTGTGAAGCGTCTTAAGCGGGCCTGGGCCGGAGCTCACGCCTCCAAACGTGTGAAGGCGCGCGCCCGCGGGTCTGACCAGGCTGTAGTCAAACGTGAGCTCTCGTTCATGAAAGAAAAACGAGTTGAGCAGTCGCTCCACCGATTGGACCCAGCCCTCGCGAGAGTCGGGCACGACAAAGACCTCTGGTCCATCGGGGTGCGACGTATCGGGGCCTCGGATAGTCAGCGTGTTCTGTCCACGGTAATCCGAACCCATGCCAACGCCAAGCATGGAAGCGTCCATGATCTTGGCAAACGGTCGAGCGCCTGCGGTTGCAACATCGGCTGTTGAGACAAACCCGCAGTTCTGCAACGCTGCGTACATCTGGCGCTCTTCGGTGATTGGGCTCCCCATGGCAAAGAGGCCACGACCGGGGGGCGTGAACTTGAGCGACCAGATGCGATCGTACATCTCTTGGGCACTTTGTTGTGCCTTATCCGGGTCCCAGCCCAACGTGGCCTCCTTGATAAAGCGCTGTTGCATACGGTATGTACCGTTGACCACGCGCTCCACGGTCTGGAACCACTGCTCCTTGGTGCCATCTTCGCGCTGTCTTGAGTATGTCCGCTGATAGACAAACTCGCTCAGTCCAGCAAACCCGAACGGAGGTGGGATCGTCGCGTAGGTAGCGACAAAGTCGGGGTCAAGCACAAACGGTGCATTAGCCCCAGAGTCATCTCCGAGCAAAGGGCGGCTTGGACTATCCATCAAAAACGTGGTTGGTGTGCGCGTTGTCACGGTCAGAGTTTTGAGTTTGTACAACTGGTCAATGGCAGCGTCGCTTTTGGTTCGATGGCGACTGGGAACAAAAAAAAGAACCAAATGGGGTAAAAATGGACAAGAGATAAAAAGTTATTCTTGGCCAATAGTCAAAGGTGACAATAACGAAAGACTAGACGTCCGTGTAATTAAAAATGTACAGATGTGGCAATAAGCATAAAGCATAGCGCACATGCCCCGTTCGTCTCACCGCCGGCGGTTCCACACGGGCTCTGCGTCCTTCTCTGGTTTCTTCGTCTTGGGCTTGAACTGCATGCTGACGTGCTTAGGCATGGTAGCGTCAGTGTAGTACTGCTCGGGGGATGTGATCGCCAAGCGGTTCACGCCGCGCTTGATCGCCTCGAGCTTCCGTTCGGGAAACTTGCCGTCCTCGCCGCGTCTGTCAAGCAGGGCGGGATCCGACAGCGCCGACACGTGCACGTGCACGTACGGCTCCAGGTTGACCGACATGCCGTATCGTTCATCTGGTGCCTGCATGCGGCGCATCTTGATGGTCAATGACACGATGCTGCCACGAGCGGCAATTCCTCCACACATGTCTGCGTAGAGCAGACTGCGCCCTCCCACCTTGGTGATCGGCTGACCAAACGCGTTGACCCACCGTGTAGAGACAAAGATCTTGTTGGCGGAGAGAATGGCCTCGACACCAGATATTGCGCTGAAATACTTTGTCTGCACCGCAGGGTCGGCATCCTCGAGCTCTGGTGGCAAATCTGTCCCGTGCGCCCTAAAGAGCTCGTAGAACGGAACTTGGCCTGGGCTCGCGGTCTCGATCTCCTGCTTCATCTCCTTCAGCGCTTCAGCGACCTTATTCTTGAACTCTTTGGCCTCCTTCGGGGTCATTTTCTTGCTCTTGTCCTTGCCCATCTCCGCCTCGAGTTTCTTCTTGCGGTTGATCACGGTTCCAAAGATGGCCTTACGCTTCGTTCCTGCAAACGTGCGAAGGCCACAGGAATAATGGCCATCGCTATCCCTCACATACCACCGCGGGTCAGGCGTGCGGTTGCTCTGCACTGTTTCGCTGACGGGTGCTGGGACCCACACCATGTGCAGCAAGTTCGAATTCCACTCCTCACGATAGAGAGTACCGTCGGCATCACGCATGTTGCCCTGTGCATCTCGCACGAGACCCATGCTCTTCGCGCGCTCCTCGAGTGGGTCTGACGATGTCCCGGAGTTGGCTTCGCTATCGGCGCCGAACCCGCCAAACCCTCCAAACCCACCGAAACCGCCAAATCCTCCCCCACCGTTGTCGAGCGGGATGTCGAATCCAGGCTCGCTCACGCCCTCCGCATTGTTCGTATCCTGGCCGCTCTCGCCACCTCCTCCAGTACCCTTACTCTTGGCACTTTTGGCCTTGTAGAATGGCACGGTCGCCCCCTCCAACCACGCCTCCTCCATGCGCTTGCCACAGAGTTGTGTGAACTCTGCTTGCGACAGCGCCTTGTACTCGGGATGACGCGACACAAACGGACCAAAGTTACGGCCCGCTGTGATGTCCAATCGCTCGAGCAGTTTCGGGATATCCAGCGCTGCGCCAACTTTGGCGTCTTTGTCGTCCTCTTCATCTTCGCCTTCGCCCTCTCCCTCCTCGCCTTCCTCACCTTCGCCCTCATCATCGCCCGACGCCGGCTTGTCATCGATGTCGTCATCGCTTGCATCCACTGCACCGGAAGTACTCTTCGGTTCGGATGACGTTTCTTCAGCGGTCGACGTTTCCTCTTCTTCTTCGGGCTCGCCGTTGGACCCATCGCTCCCTTTCTTTGCTTTCTGGCGCATGCTCACAACCTTTTTCAAGATTGGATCAAACGCGCGCACCGCTGGATCTTGCCCTGGGATCACCAACAGCGCGTCGAGGTCTGCAAAGACCGCTTGACGTTGCGCTTGTTTCACGTTTTCACGGTAGCCCTTGGTGTGACGCATTTCCATCAGCTTGTTGATGCAGAGCTCCACAATCGTGTCGTAGGACTGGTAAGCGTTCGCCTGGACCTTTGCCAGCCATGGCGGGAGCCCGGTCTTTTCGTCCCACGTGTCGACCACGTTGCCGTCCGGATCCACGATTTCGCCCTCCCTGGCATAGTTGGCCTCCGCAACTTCAGGCGACACATGAACAAAGTACTCGCGCTCGGTGTCAGAGGCGAGCTTGCCAAACGGTGGCGAGCCATCTCCATCCAACCCACTAAACGTGACAAACATGGGAGCGAGTGTCACTGCTCCCCAGCCACGCGGGATCTTGGTCTGCGGATCGTAGGAACGCCCGTTTTCCGAGAACACGTACTCCAGGTACGGAAACACTGCCTTTTTGCGCTCTGCAGACGGCTCGCTGAGGTCGTTGATCTCGCGGAAGTAGCGATCTTCCACAGCCAGGTTCGGGGGACCCTGCGTCCACTTGTGCTGGATCTGCGAGAACGAAGACAAGATGCTGGTCCAAGACCGTGGTGTGTTGGCTTGGATGCAAGCGACATGTTGTCCCGATGGAGTCTTGGACGGGTTCGGTGTCGTTTCGGTTGTTCCGCTGGACAGCTCGTCGTCTTCCTCCGGCTCTTCCTCGTTGTTGCTCTCGTCCATGTTGTTGTCGCCGTCGCCGTCGTCGTCTCCACCAAGCGACAAGTCGAGCTCGGCATCCTCGTCCTCGGAATCTGCGCGCCGGGCACGCTTCGCGCCCGTGTTGGAATCCTCATCGCTGTCATCGCGGTCTCGCTTGCCAAGCAGTTGTTGATCCATGTCCTCCGTAGACGATGATAGTGGGGAGTCACTCATGATGTTGATAGAGACGATAATAACCGGGGGACTGGAGGTCGAAAGACTAAAGGGTTGTTTGACTGGGAGGTCGAAAGACTGGGGGGATTTCAAACCAACTTGAAATGAAGTGACCAGATTCTGTGCGGCTGGGCCTTTTTGTTCTGCTTCGCTTGGTTGACGAACAGGGCGGGAAAAAGGGCCAATCGCGAAAAAAGTGTGTGTGCTTCGATAAAATAAAAAGGTAATCCTTTCTTTTTTAGAGGGATCGGCAACGGTGGACAGAGCGCCGCCTGCTCTGGCTGCCCCGAACCAAAGACAGTCACACGCGCGTACGTTTACTATTCAGCTGAGTGCTGTGGCACAACGTATTGCACCATGTCGAGTACATGCCACCCAAACCCACAAGAACAAGCCTACTTGGATCTTGTGTCAGAGGTCATCTGCGATGGCGAGAAACGATCAAACCGAACGGGGGTTGACACGTTTGCGCTGTTTGGGCAGATGATGCGATGGGATCTGCAGCGTGGGTTTCCGCTCTTCACCACAAAGACCATGGCGTGGCGCTGGGTTGTTGAAGAGCTGTTGTGGTTTATTTCCGGATGCACCGATAGCAACGTGTTGAGCCAGCGCGGTGTCAAGATCTGGGATGCCAACGGATCTGCCGAGTTTCTTGCATCGCGCGGACTCACGGAGAACCGAGCGGGGGATCTTGGCCCAATCTACGGCTGGCAGTGGAGACATTTTGGGGCCAGCTATCGCGGGTGCGACGCAGACTACACTGGCGAGGGCGTGGACCAACTGGCACATGTGATCGAGACAATCAAGAACAACCCGAGCAGTCGGCGCATCATCATGAGCGCCTGGAACCCTGCTGATTTGGACAAAATGGCACTTCCGCCATGCCACATGTCCTGTCAGTTCTTTGTGTCGCAGCCGCAACGAGGTGAAGGATCGGAGGAGGAGCGAGCGCAGCTGTCGTGCATGATGGTCCAGCGATCGGCGGATCTTGGTCTGGGAGTGCCATTCAATGTGGCAAGTTACTCGCTGCTTACACATATGATCGCCCATGTATGTGATCTGGATGTTGGAGAGTTTGTACACGTGATGGGGGATACGCACGTGTACGTAAACCACACAGACCCGCTCTCGGACCAGCTGGAGCGCATTCCGTTTCCCTTCCCAGCACTCCGCATCCGGCGCAAGGTGGAAAGCATCGATGACTTTCGGTTCGAGGACTTTGAGCTGCTGAACTACAAGCACCATGGCAGAGTGGTCATGGAGATGGCGGTGTGAGCGAAAGCGCATCGATAAAGCTTTTTTTTCGGTTTTTCGTGGCATTGAGCAAGCGGAAAGGTGTTTTTGGTGGTAGAGAAACACTGATGTCGCCACGATTCTGGAGATGAGCTCCGACGCACCCGCCTCAATTACCGTCGATGCAATACGCCAGCGTATGCAACAGTTGGAATTGGCTCCAGCATGGAGCTATCACTCGAGACAGAGCACCGCGCTGGACGAGGCGGCATCAACAAACGCTACGGTGGTCATCTGTGATCGTCCTCCGCCGGCCCCTCGTGGTAGCAAGATGTACTTTTCAGGAGGCCTGCGCCGGTTCTGGGGAACACTTGGCCTCAAGGCACTGGAGCTCCGCAACTACTACGAGATGCTCTACGTGGACCGGCCGGCGCATTTCTACATTGACTTTGAGTACTACCCGCAGTATAACTCTGAACAAGACGCCGAGTTCCCGTTCGAGGAGCGGCGGCGCATTGCGCTGAGTCTCGTGTTCAAAGAGCTCACTCGCGCGTGCCCCGAAGCAGCGCGTGTGGATGTGATGGAGCTCGATTCATCCAAGGAGGGCAAAAAGTTCTCTCGACACTTTGTCTTCCACGTCCACGGCCACATGTTTGCCGACATTCGGCACTGTGGGGCGTTCCAGCGCCACCTACAGCAGCGTGCAATCGCCGCCTACGGCCCCACGGCCAATAACCCGTACTTTGCGTGGACGAGCGATCCGGCGGATCCTAGCCGTGCTGATGGTGTGCGTGATGTGCGCAAACCAATCGTCGACCACGGTGTGTACACTCGCCATCGTCCGATGCGATTACCATGGTGCACCAAAGTGGGCGAGTACCGACCGCTTATCCCGATCACACACTGGGTGGCCGATCGCGTGCCGGCGGACAACGGTGCTGCGGGTGGGTGGCAGAACGTCCACGGAGACGTAGATGAATGGACCGCCAAGCTGCCGGTTTCTCCAAACCCTCGCCATCCGATCATGTCGTACGATATGTTGAAGACATGCATGATTTTATGCGCAACCGACGAGTTTCTTCGTACTTGCACTCCGCTCGACGACGGCGCGGATGACGCTCCCGTTGTGAGACTCATTCGGTTGCGGGAGCCGGACGGTAGCGAGCCACAGTCGTCGAGTTTGCTGTTATCGTATCGTCAGCAACAGCGGGTCCTGTTTGGTGATGGACTACGTGTTGCAGTGCCAGACCTCATCGCAGACGGCGCGCTCGCTGGTTACCGGCCGCCGAGCGCAACACCCGCGGATCAAGCGGCAGCAGAACGCGAGATGGGCAAGAATCGGCCCGGATGCATCGATGAGCGCCACGCAAAGTCGCTGTTGGAGCGACCGGTGGTGCTCTATGACCGTATGCGACGTAGTGCGATGGAAACCGACAGTGTTGCGCTCCAAGTTGAGAATGCGTGTCTAGCCGACATGATCATGGCGATGGAAGGACTGAGCCCTGGCGACTATCGCGAGAATGCCACACAACTGTGCGTAGAACTAGGCGACGTGCTTTGTGCGCATCGTGGCTTTCGCACCAACGGTCGCTCGGAACAAGCAGAGTTTGTCGACTACCGGTGGATCATCGAGAGTGCCATGATGTTTGGGTATCAGATCCGAACGGGCAATTGCTCCGTGTGCAACCGCGTCCACCACAGCAACAATCTCAAGATGCTGGTGATGCTCGAACCGCCACAGTGGTTTCAAGACCCCGAGTACCCCGAGGCTCCGGTGGTGTACTACAAGTGCTATAGCACTGGACACCGATCGAGGCCGCATGCGTTGCATTTCTACACTGCAAACGACGCGTCTTTGGAGGACGGCGCGTCCGTCCCACCGGCTGCTAGGAATCTACGCGAGCGCCTTGATGCATACATTGAGCACAGTCGCCGTATGTTCCGACACGCACCGCGCAGCATTCTCTCTCCATTACTCTCAGCACCAGTGTCGAATGACCAAGTTGTGATTGATCTCTGCGAGGATGAATGAATACAGACAACAGGCTCTTGTTTATTTGTGCTAGCACATGCGCGTCTCCACAATGGTGAGACGGCCCATCGTGCCAGTCTTTCCGACTTCATACTGGCTCTTGCTACCGCGCCGATGTGCTGCGAGAAATTCGTTCATGCTCGCATGGTTAGGATGCTGTTTCTTCATGCACGGGATCTCGCGAGCGTGTTTTTTGAGCAGCGCTCGCACACAGCCGTTCTTACACGCATACCATCCATCCACAGTGTCTCCATCGAGAAACACCGCCCAGCAATACACATTGCTGAATATGTACTTGCCGCAGCTATCGCACATAATACCGGTGGCCGATTCGTCGTCGTACACCGAGCGAGGTGTCATTGCGGCCAGCGCCAACCTGTACTCTCTGTCCGACCAGTAGACCGTGGGATCTACCGTCTTGGACATGTCATGGCGTTCGTCGGTCCACGTGCTCATCGTTCACTATCGCTGCGCAAACTCTGCCGTCACAGTGGCGACAGTGGTGCAATCGGTGAAGAACCAAGTGAGTCAATTGACCAAAAACTTTTGAAAACGTTTCACTTTTTTCGCTATTTTTTTGGGTCTACATGAATCGAAATTTCTCAAAGTTCACTTTTTTATCGGCCCCTCCCTCCGACCGATAAAAAAGATAAAAGGGGGATAATATTGGCTTGTCGGTGCTGTTGAGGTTTCTGTTGTGTGACGATGGACGTGGAGCAAGCGGAAGACCCGAGCAAGACTGGATTTTTTGAGGTCGCAACGCTCAACTGTGAGCACTTTGCGTACCGTCAAGAGTATGGCCCAGAACGACCAGGACGCTATCGTGGGAACGCGGGCGAATACCAGCGCAAGGTTGACCTAGCAGCTGCGATCGCTGGACATCTCCAACCGTACATCCCTCGTGCTCCACAGGACGAATATACCGCCAAGTTCCGCAAGCAAGAACTTGCTGCCGTTGTGCTGCTCCAGGAGGTCGAGGGAGATCTGATCCCATTCCTGGAGCAGATTGCGCTGGTGTATGGTACCGAGAACATTTGCGTTCGTCGGTATTCGAAGCACATCGACCGAACGCATTGTGTGCTCAACTACGAAGACCCCGAGCACTATCTCGCTGTGATTGCCAACGTGCCGATCAAGTCTGTGTTTGCACAGGAGCAAGAGACAGAGAACGGGCTCGCGGGCTACGGAGCGTTCGGGGTCTCGACGACCGACGGAGCACACTGGTTTGTGTCGGCTCACATCAAGTGGGGCGTGCTTGGGCAAGAACAGACGCGCCGTCTCTGCAGATCCCTGGCGAAGCAGTTTTTTGAGCATGAGGAGATCAAGTCCATCGTGCTCGGCGGCGACTTTAACGGGCCCATCTCTTTTGTGCTGGGGGAGAACGGGGAGCGGTTGAGCGTGGAGGTCGATGGGCAAATGGTTCTTGCGGAGGAGCTCAAGGATCCCGATTCGATGCAGTGGCTGCCACTGCAGCGCTCAAAGCGCATTTCCGAAAGCGTGCTCTCATGGCTGCCGCACTGCTCATCCGATGATGGAAAGTTTGTCACACGGCCATCCAGCACGGATGAGCACGACAAGTACATTGACCATGTGTTTGTGTGGAGCAAGACGCCGTGCTACATTAGCGCTTACGAGCTGCGGCCGATGAAGGACGCCTCGGACCACGAGATGGTGACAGTGCGCGTTGGTTTGACCAACGTAGTGTAAACAGCCACAGTGGCTAGATTGGTAATACACCATCTTGTTTATGTACATCATGGATTACGTACACACACGCACACATTTGGGCGCACTCTGCCGTGATCATGAGTGTACGACGTCACCCGACTTTCTCTCCCCTCTCACTCACTGTATACCAATGGTGGGCTTTGATGCCTCGTAGTTGTATCTCAGTGTGGTATGGTGCGTTCGTCACCAAAGTGTGCAGTGAGGTTCACAGCACGCTGGAAGCACGATTTGTCGAGGTTGGACACGTCGACACGCTACGGTGATCACAAACAACGATGCCTTTCACCGTTGGCGGCCACACCGTCGTTACCGTTGCCGGTCCGACATGTAATATGTTTGTAGCTCGGCGCTCCGCGGTGCGCTGTCTACGCCGATTGAATAGATGGATTCGCAGCCGTGCGGTGCGCCTACTTGTCAGTAAAGGTCAAAACGATCGCTCACTTTTACCTCCAAACCAAACATGACCCCCACCAGCGGCAGAACCATGAAATCAGAAAACGGTTTTTTCTGACCGGAGATGGTTGTGATTTGCACGTCTGGTGATGGAGTGCCAAACATTGTCTGGGGAGGCTGTAGCCCGCGGCAGGATTTTTTTATCTGCCGCTGTGATGCCGACTGTTCACTCGCCGTCGTGATTGCACCACGCAGCACCTCACACTGACACTTTGCTATAAAAAGTATCCGTCTGGGTGGATATGAGGTCGGTAGTGGTATACCACTGACACGCTCACGTCGTCGCTTTTAATCTTGTTTTTATTCAATATGACGCAGGGTACCTTGGGCATTATATATGCCCATCATGTAAGTGACAGCGCTGTTCTGGTCTGTGCGTGTACCAGTCGCGCCGCGTCTGAATAGCGTGTCGTGGGTAGGTGTTTCCCACAAACCATGTTCCCCAACGTGCGCGGACGCCCGGAGTTGAATCTCCAGTATCCTTGGCTTGTGGAACGACGAGCGAATCAGGCTCCCCAATGGACGCCTGAACAACTTCCGCTGCGGTTGTTTACCATTGGTGAAGTCACTCACACGGTGGAGCTCCCGGCGGCGGCAATTCTTGCGCATGTTGAAGACCCGGATGACCCCGCCATTGATGATCTTGTGCTGTATGGTGTGGATTTCAGCGTCAGTGTGGAATCTCGCATGCAGTACCAAATCTACAAGATCATGCAAGTCGTCCCTGACGACAAGATTGCGTCCTACGAGGTTCCAAATGCTAGGGTACATCAAAGCGACATTCGGGGTACCAAGCTTGTGCATCTCAACAACGCAGCGGATTTTCGCTTTCAGGTGCAGTACACAAGCCGTTACATTGTGTTCTTGACCTTGCGCAACCAAGAGAAAGATGGCTCTGTTTTCGTTGCGCGGGGATCGCCACCGGTCTATGAGTTGTGTAGCCATATCTACTTTGAGACTACGGACCGCGGGGGATGGCTGAACGTCCGGTTTCGACCATCGCTTGTTGTCTTTGATCCGGATACCAATCATATTGTCTGCCAGGCGTGGCACATTGATGGCAAACTCATAACCAAGGAGGTCGTGGTTGACGTGTTTGCCGGCTCCCCCGAAGACATGCTTTCTATGGTCGAGGTTGGTCCGGATGTCGAGGTCAATCCTGATGGTAGCATTGGACACAAACTGGGCCACAACGTCTTTGTGAACGGCACGGCCGTTGTGGATCACATGACCACCAGAGATTTTGTTGCCATCGTTGACGACGACCCGCCGGCGACGGAGCAGGAGATTCCAATGGGATCGCCACACAGTGTCGATGATATGCCGGCTCGTGTTTTCTACGACACGCACGGTCGTGTGTTCGGTATGATGTGGTACTATCTTGGTACACTACGTCGCAAGTTTTACCGACGCCCCGAGAGCGTGGACCAGGGGCCACCGCGCAGAGCAACCACTGAAGCAATCGCTGGACCTCGTGAGCCAAGAGAGAATGAACGACCACCCGTGGTATTCTTTCAGTACGCCGGCGATACGGACACCATGCCAAAATATCGCGTGGAGGCATGGGTAAACACGCAAAGTCGACTTCAGCCCGCTCCCGAGTACGCCGAACGTGTCCGCGCGCTGTGTCCTGAGGCCAGACGCCAGCAGCGAACCCCATCCGTGTTCATTTTTCAGAACCCCGGTGACGGCAGCCCCAGCGAGGAGTGGCCAATTGCCCTGAAACTCTGGATGAAGGACAACGAGCCATGGAGCCCGGACGCGAATAGCGGTCGGTTTGCTTCCATGCGCGATACGGACTCTGCCGACGAGATTCTGAACGCGCTCTATGAGACGTACAACGTGGAGCGTTTTTATGTGGACGTGCCTGGTACCATTTCATCTCGCCAATGGATCCGTCTCGCCGACTACCACCGCATGTGGGAGAGATACCCACATGGACTCCCTTTGGTTGAGGAGTTCGACGACGACGATGAAACGCCCCATGCCAACATACGGTTCTTCAATCAGCCTGTGTTCTTCAACCTCAACATGGTGGTTACGCTCGTTCATGACCGTCTCGCGCTTTTCCCGGTAGATACCGAGGATAACGTAGACACGAGTCCGTTTGAGCTTGCTGTTGGGGTACACGACCAGCTCGACACCATTGCGCGCCGACTGCCAGAGCGCCCGCGCGTTCCATCCGAAATTGCATATTATGCAAAAACGGCGGACAGTGCCGGTATGCAGGCGGACTCTGACATGTTTTCACATGTGCTTGCGGTTATCTGGATCGATGCACCAAATACCCGGGAGGAACACGAGATACAAACCGAAGATATTGGTTCTCTCGCCCATCTCGAAACCCCTGCCCGTATGGCAGCTGAATTTGCAAACGACCCCGACGGCCGTGGGTTCTACAACGAAAGCCTGTTCGCCGAGTACTGGTGCCATGACTCGTCTTACGTTCCGCTCGCGACCGGCAACATCTACACCCGAGCCAAACGGAACCCGGACGAAGACCATGACGTTGGTGATACGGACCCACTGTTCAGCGTCATGATCTACCAGGCGTATCAGTTTTCGGATGACCCAAAGACATACAGGCTGCCGGGTCGACTTCAAGTCGAAACGCCGAGCGCCGGCTTGTTTATAGAGCGTCACAAAAAGGCGTTCGCTCTGTACAACGCATCGGAGGAGGGCCAGCGTATGGTAGCCCCGCAGCAGATCGAGTATCTTCCATTCATGCGATCCAATGGACCCCCGGACGTGATGGAGCATACCCGTACTTGTGAGATTCACATCAACACCACCAACGGGGCGGGCAACATGGCCATCCGAACGAAAACGACTCTTTTGGCCGGATTCCAGAATGTCTCTCCGGAGGCAATCCGCTTGGGTGACAACGCGTCTGCGCTGGCTGATCACCTGTGTGCGGTTACCGTGATGACCGTGAACCATAGGAGCCGAACAGGAGCACCGCATGACAGATACGCGTCTGTCATGACCAGAACGCTAGATCCAGCAAAATGGGCACAGACGCTTAGGCTGCCACGCGAAGCGTTTCTTCACGCGGTGGAACCCTTTGTGACGCACAGGGGCCGTTCTGCGAGGACTACCAGTTTCCCTACTGACGTTTGGACTCCATTCGAGGAACTTGGACTGCGTGTTGGAAAGTTCTACAGTGCTCCGACGGGCGCTGCAACCATCATAGAGTCCGCACACACGGTGACTCGGCTTCGCCTCAATGACGTTGTTAGTCATGGAACACTCCCGGCCGCCGAGGGAGCGCGACAGTTCTGGAGAGATCCAACCAGCCCTACAAACGTGAGAAACGCTGCCTTTGTCTCACCGTTTTCTTCGGATGTGCGGGTTGATCAAAAGATTGTCGCACTACTCTCCCAGATCTCTGTTGCGTGGCGAGATCACTTGCTTCGCAACGGTACGTTAGCGCAAAGAGATTTGGTGAAGGCCAAGGTGGTGGAGTGAGTGTCGTTCTTGTTTGTATCCGTAGTTGGACCAATTGGTTTGATGAGATTTAAATTTCTCGCTCATCTGGAAATTATCACAAAGTTTATTCTTCACTGACGACGTGTGCCGTCCTGTCCATCATGCTTGATACTGTCAAGTCCTCTACACTTGTGGTAGCGGGGGCGTGTCGACCATCAGCCACACAAGATGAGTCGTGGCCTCCCGCGCACCATGTTCTCCAATGTGGGCGGCCGCCCACAACTGGATCTCCAATACCGGTGGCTCACGGAACAACGTGCCGCACAGACTACCCGTTGGAAACCGGAGCAGCTCCCGCTACGGATGCTTCCGATTGACGACGACGATATTGTCCGCACCTCCACGTTGCCGGTGCAGGCAATTATGGCGACCATCGACGGCCCGGAGGATCCGCGCATTGCCGATCTTGTGCTCTTTGGTGTAGATATCAATGCAGATCAGATCTACAGCATTATGCAACCGCTGCGCGGAGCCGAATATAACGGCTATAGGACACCAGCCGTGGAGGTACCGTTGGCGAATTCGTCGCCGTCACAGAGACGAGACATGGCATCACTCGCGGATCCAAGTCAGTTTCGCTTCGATGTTCAGTGGACGGATCGATTCATCATCTTTATGACACTCCGAGCCCAAGACCGTCGTACCGACCCTGACGCGCCATCGTCTCCCAACAATGCCTATGAACTGTGCAGTACCGCAGCAGAGTCGATTTGGAACGACGGCTACAACGATTTTCTGGAGCTCCGACCATCGGTTGTCATTTATGACCCAAAGACTTCCATCGTTGTCTGCCGTGCATGGCATATTGATGGCAAGTTGTGGAATAAGCGTACCATCGAGGCTCGATTTGGTATTGTCAGTGACATTACCATCTCTATGTACGAGATCGATCCCGACAATCGGGTATGGCGCAGTGTCTTTGGGGACGGTACATCCGTGATGGAACAACAGCTTGAATCTGGTACTGTTCAATCGATCAACGGAAAGCCCGCATGCACGTTCTATGATGATCAGGAGCGCCAGTTCGGTTCCGTTTGGATGCACAACGGAGAGGTGCTTCGGCTCCCGGACGTTGAATCCGCGGAGACCACGCCGTCATCCGTTCGGGATCTCTACGAGCGGGCAAACGAACAAGCACCGGTTCAGATGCTTCACTACAAAACAAAGGCCGACACGGAGCCTTTGTATCGGGTTGAAGCGTGGACCAATACTGTTTTCAAGTTTGAGTCTGCGCCCGTGTACGCACGGCGGGTACTGGAGCTTTGTCCAGAGGCCGAACGACAGCAGAGGACGCCGTCTGTGTTGATCTTTCGCAACCCCGGCGGGGGCGAGCCGTCGGAACGCTGGCCGCTGGTTGCCAAGATCTGGATGAGAAACAACAGGCCGTGGACACCACAAATCATTGACGGCGTGCTGCGCGCAGCGGCCGACGCTCGCCCTGACCCACGGACGTCTCTCGAGAAACTCTACGAATCGTACAACGTGGAGCGTTATTCGACCGACGGCCAGAACATGATTGAAGCTCGACAATGGGTGCAGCTGGAGCATGAACACGTTCTATGGGAAGACGTCATGATTGAGGACACAACCGCGACTGGTGATCAGGATGAGCTTTTTCGACGGATGCATTTGATCCACCCGGTGTTTTTCAACCTAAGCGCAATGATCCCCCTGACAAAACCACGTGGGTCACTGGAGCCCGACAAGAGCAACTTTCATGCAACGCCGTTCACGCTCGCCACTGGCGCACAACGATGGATCAACACCGAGATGGAGGCCACAAGGACGCGCGTGCGGATCCCATCCGAGATTGAATACTACAACGCTGGTTTTGGTCTCGGCGGTGTGAAGGCCGACTCCCCCATCACGCATTATGCCAAACGCATGATATGGGTGGATTTACTGAGAGACCGCCCGACAATCGGACGCGATGCATGGGAGTGGACCTCGCTCGAGTCGCTCACAACCAAAACGCGTATGGTCGCCGAGTTTAGGCCTACCGTCGACGGTTTAGCCGTTGATCGCAACGAAGTGACCCGTGAGTACTGGTGTGCCCATCGCGCGTACGATCCTCCCGCGATTGGATCTATTTATGGTGCCAATGAGCGCTCTCAAGGCAAACGCCAGCGACGGAACGGCGAAAACGAACAGCTTTTGTTCATTATCCTCGAGTCGGCGGTGCACCGGTTTGCGGGAGATTCGAACGAGTACACGCTTCCGTTGCGCCGTCGCCTCACGTTGGGGAACGGCAGGCCGTTTGTCGAGACACGAAACGCGAACGAGCGGGTGTTTTTCTTCAGGCAGCACGCGGCCAGTTACGCAAGGGAAAGAGGTGAGCAAATTGCGATCTTTCCAAGCGAGGTGGATTACCTTCCATACAAACGTGTCGATGGCATCCCTGCCGTAATGGAGTCGAAGCGAACAGCATCCATCTCCATTTCCTCCGGACGTGATAACAGCTTGCTGGTGGTTACCACAACGACGCGACTGCTGCCACTGCCTGCAAATGTTGCGCCTTGGGAGTTTGTCAAAGAGGGCGTGTCCAAAAAGCTTGTGGACCAACTACTTGCCATTTCTGTCATGTACGTGCGGCACACGGCCGTTGTCGACAGACGACGAGTGGTCCAAAAGTTTGCAACCGTGATGACCCGAAAGTTGGAGCCCATGGCATGGAGCCAGAACCCCACGCTGCCTCCGGAGGTGTTTCTCAACGAACTCGCTCCGTTCGCTGTCGTGGATCAACGGGCACCCATTGTCAAGTTTCCAGCGTCTCAGTGGATTCCGTTTCCAGAGCTCGGCATGCTCTCCGAACGCTTCCTGCGCCCAACCGAGCGATACCCAAAGGGTGTATATCACACTGTGACCCGTATTCGGCTGTATGACGACGATACACCGCTGCCCGAAGGGGTGTTTCCGGATTCGGGTGCGCTGGCAGTGTGGGTTACGGATGCCCGCTTTGGAACATTGTCGTCCGAGTACTACAGTTCCGATAAGCGTGATGGACAGGGCGACGTCGAGGTTGTGACCAACGTGAGCAAGGTCTCTCTTTTGTGGCAACGTCGTTTACTGAAGACGGGCGAGCTCTCACAGAGTGCGCTGACGAGTGTCGGAAACGGTGGCGGTGGTGTGTAGTCGGTGTGCTGGGGTATAAATATCACATAGCGATTAAATACGTAGTGTTTGATTGGCCGTGTCGCGGTGGGTGGGCCCAGGTTCGATCGAACCTCTGAAATATTTGGCGAAATTTTCATTTTTCTTTGTTTTCATTGTTCTGTGGCCAGGTAGCAGAGTCAGCAAAAAGGTTAAACGAGTGATGGATTGCCCAGACGGCCAGTTCTACGCGCCTCTGCCGTGGTCTCAGCCCGTTGCCGTTGTGGCGGTATCTGCAAACGATGTCATAGGACACAACGGTGCCATACCCTGGAAATCCCCATGCGATTTGCGCCACTTTCGGCGTGCTACACACGGCAAAACGGTTGTGATGGGCTACAATACGTTCAAGAGCCTCCGGTGTCGTGCGCTTCCCGGGCGCCGTAACGTGGTGCTCACGCGGTCTAGCACAAAGGCGGCCGAGATTACCGAGCTCGGCCTTGCGTATGTGCCGAGCCCGCCACACGAGCCAGTGCCTGAAGAATGCGTGGATCGCTCAAGCGAGACAACACTGTTGCCATGTACAAGTGTGGACGAAGTTCTCGCCCTACAGCCGCGTCATGGCGCCGATGCCGTGATGATCATTGGTGGGGAGTCGATCTATCGGCAGTTTCTACCACACACAGCGTGTGTGCTGTTGACCATGGTGCACGTAGAGATTCCTGACGGAGACACATACTTTCCCACAGGACAGCTGCACGAACAAGAGGCCTGGAGGTTGGTTTGCTGGGAGAATGTGCTTCGTGTGACGAACGGCCCATCGTTGACCTTTCAGCGTTTTGAGCGACCTGGTTGCACAGAGCCCACTGTTTCCGTAGAGGATTCAGATACTTTGTAACCGCACAAAGAGTTTTGCAGTGTCAGCAATGAACCATTTTGCTCTTTTATTCTATACCACGCCTACTGTATCTTATTTACGCGCTAGCCACGTCGTTCATCCAATCGTTAGTCTTTGTCGCTTTTAGAGCCAACTTTCTTGAATTTTTCATGACCCGTTGCGTGGCTCCGAAAGATTGAAACTCGCCACGCCAGTCTCCACGAGAGTTTGGGCGCGTTGTTTGTTATGCTTGTGTGGCGGCTGTGTGTTTTGTCTTGACCACGACAATGATGTGTGTACAAGAGCTGGACCCCGATACGACTGCAACATCTCCGGGATGCGTCAACGGTGCATCTGCCTCACTAGAGATGTGTGAACGAAAGCAAAGTGGTTCCGACCGACACAATATGGTGCTGCGTTCATCGGGCAACATCGACCTGCCTTGTACCCCGGCATGTGTACTGGCGCCCGCTAGCAGCATCAACAAGTCTACGTTGTCCCAGACAACACGTCGGCGGCAGCGGAAGTGTTCTGCGGCCACGGTATTCGCCCTGTTGGACGAGCCGGCCGGTGGTCCGGGGGACGTCGATGAAGACTGGTATTCATGCACGTGTGTTCATGCGCTTATCAATAGCTACACGGCGTGCCCAAAGTGTCACTGCGTGCGCGGGCAGTGTGCAATTTGTGAAGGTGTGGCATCGGCCGACGCTGTTGAAGCCGGACTGGTAATGGCCTACACCGGCGCTCGAAGCTATGCGTCGCCGGCCGTGGTGGATGTTGATGGTGTTGGCCCGCTGGGGGATCTTGGTGAATGGGAGATGCCATGTAGCATGTTTTTGATGAGCCCGTTACATAGTGTGTGTTTGTGCAGAGTGGGTCGGGCCTGCCCTGACGATGACGTCGTGACTATTGATAAAACGTGAATCAAAACCTTTTTGTTTAATCGCCTGCCAGAATATTCTTTTTGTTCCGTCTCTTGGTGTGTGAAATCAGTATCTTTCCTTGCTGCTGGCCGAGTGTCATTGAGACCACCGTCCAGCATGGCTACCGTTACCAACGACACCGTGTTGGACGAACTCTGGCGCGCAACTATTGGAGCCGGTATCGTGCTTGGGATTGTCTTTGCGCCGCTGGTCATCTACGTTGTGGTGTATGTGTGCATCTACAACTTGGAGCACCCAGCGCGGCGTCGCGATTGTTTTCAGACGATTTTCAACACTGTTTGCTGTTGTCTACACATTCAACTGCCAGCGAGTCAAGAGTTCATTGACATTCCGCCCATGGAAGACAGCGAGTTTGGTCTCGGTGGGTTTGAACCACAACCCGGCGGTGTTGAATCAGTGCCCACATCGCTGGACGCAGAGTCCGACAACCCCTCGGACAGCACTGCCTACAGCGAGCTGCCAACTGCTGCGGACAAAGAACTTCACATAGACTAGGTGTACTTGTCATTGTGTTTATTACATGCATGTTTACAAAAACGTCACGTCTTCATCATCTGTCGCCCCTATGCTCCAATCGCCACGCCGTGGTCCTGTGTTGCGCTGTGTTCCCACCGAGCGAGGCGGCACACCACCAATCGCACCAAGGCGTTGCAGCAACTCGCTATCAATATCTCCGCCGCTGGCGCTTCGTTGTCCTGGTACACTAGGCATAGAGTATGCCAGTTGACTCACACCCTGTCTGCGCTTGGCCTGTGCGACGGCCATGATAACTCGGGGGTCTGTGCTGAAACTCCCAAGACTTGGGTCAATCTCGAGTGCGTCCAACGTCTCGCTCGAGAGGGAAGAGTGATCGCCCATCATTTCGTCAACCTCTTGCTCGTTTTCCTCGTCCACACGCTCGACGGCCGCCTCCCGAATCTCCCCCAAGCTCTCGTTGATCGTACTCTCCATCTCTCCAAACTGCTCAAAGACGCTCGCAGTTGTCACTGCATCTCGCGCTGCAATCACCACATCGCGTCGAGCGCCCACTACGCCTCCTACCGCGTGGTTGAGCTCGCGTACTGATCCGTTGATACCGCGCGTCACCACGGCCATGTTGGCTTCGTTCACAACGCTGCCAATGTTTCGCTCAAGTCGCCGCAGCCGGGTGATCTGGCGCTCCGCGTCCTTGACCCGCTCGTTCGCTTTGGCGATATTTGCTGCTGCACGTCTGGCCTGCGCATCATGACCTCGTGCAACTGCGTTCTCCAACCGTCGATTGTAGGCTGTGACGAGACGTTCGCTGTCGGCAATGACGCGTTCCAGGGCTTGTATGTCAACCTTTAACTGGTTTTGCTCGCTTCGCAGTTTTTGTACCGGAGCCACAATGGCCGCTTTGCGTTGATCCTCTGCACTGCCCGCGCTAGAAAACAGCCACGACATGTTGCAACACTGTGGTACTCCCTCTCTCTGCTGGTCTCTTATTACTGTTCCGCGCTCTCGGCGTTTGTGGGGACAGCCATGAAAAAGCGAAAAGTATCATTGGTTGGATTTTATACCGTTTGTTCGCGTAACGTCCCGGCCCCGCTCTGCCTGTGTGTGCGTGGTCACCGTTCGTTCTCCATCTTGTGCGCTGCATGCACGGCGTCCACCATGAGCCGATATTGCGCGCGAGCGACTCGCTCTCGCCATGACGCCATCGGTGGAGACAACAACGTGATCCCCCCAATGATCACCACGACATAGACCGCCTCGATGCCACACACTGTGATCCACCCCGGAATCGAGATCCCGTAGACCTTGTAGAAATCAAAGTTGGTCGCATACGCCACGATCACCAAGTGCGACGCAATAAAGTTGTACACAATGTAGAGCGCCAGGTTGCGCCGACTACTGGTTGCACAGATGTTCTCCAGGATCAAGATGTGGTCTCGGAGCGTGAGTAACAGCAGCAAAAACGGAAACAGCTCTGAGAGAATGTGTTTGATGCGATCAACAATAAGCACCGCACAGATTCCACTCTCCTCGATCGCGTCGTTCAACAGCTCTTGCGCATCACACACAAGAACAAATGTTCCCACAAACACAACGGTCGCGTTGGCCAGCAGCGGCCACCACAGCGCAGCAATCCAGTAGAACCGTAGACTACGGAACGTGCTAACATCAAAGTTCAGCAGGATGTAGCCAGTGACATACACCGTCTGGAACGTCCACATCCAGTTGGTAAAGTAGTGCGTGTAGCCGTCCAGTGTGTCGATCATCATGGTGAACGCAACGCCCAGCCACAGTACTACCGCCCACGGGATGGAGATGAACAGCGCAAGCCAGCTGCCGCCATAGTATGGAAGGTTGCGGTCTAGACGATGGGCGTGGATTGCGGCCACCTCCTCGGAGACGACCCACCGCTCTCCGGTACGCGTGTCTCGAATCACCTGTGGTGGTTGATTCTCGTCCAACAGCGCCATGAGCGATCCATCGTGATGCAGCGAAGACTCGGCGAGTTGGTGCTGCTTGTGATTCAGCTCCTGCAGTCGTTCGATCGTGAGCGCTCCAAACGCTTTGGAGTGAAATACATCTGTCTCGCCGGGCTCCAGCTCAATGTGGTCACCAATCGGTGCTGACGACCCGGAGCGATTGCTCAAGCGACCATTTGTCCGCGAGCGCAGCGACGTTTTCATTGTTCAATGCGCTCTTGACAGTGGTGGTCAAGTTACAATCTATTGGCGACTTGATCAATTTACGCAAGTAGTGTAATGGTTCACATGAATGCAGACATTGATCTTTTTCTTGAAAAAAGCAAACAATGGGCTTAATGGCCAATCAGTTCTTCAACCCAGCCCAACAGCGAAAAACGTGGTCGCTCCAACGTGGCGATGGATCGTTCAAATGCCGCTTGTTGTTTCAGGTGGTCTTCGATCCTGTGGTTCATTCGCCAGTTCGTGAGGTAGTCGAGGTGCGCTGGACCATTAGCGCCCCGGATCATATTCTCCAGATTCCACCATGATCCCAGCAGGTCGTTGAGTCGACGTTCCAACGACCACAGCTCTGTCTCATACGACCTCCATCGCGACAATGTGCCCCAATACGCCATGCCGCCGATGACTGCGATAACGCCAACCACGGAGCGCGCTGCCTCTACAGCGGGGCGAGATGTCTTGATGCGGGGGTAAAAAGATAGCGCTGCGACCGCGGTGCTGGCTATCATCTGACCTTCCGTCCAGCGTACGCCGTGCTTTGCATCTTGCTGCTTTTCGTAAACCGTAGAAAGCATATGCCTGGTATGGCTTTTGCCCATACGAACCTGCGACGTGCGCTGTTCGTACACCTTGGTAAACTCGTCCATGGTCGCGCTGTCTCGTGTTTCGTCCATCCATAGCACTGGCTATATCAGGCCAGCGCTTTTATACTTTGTTTTCCAAATCTTTTCGTGAAACTTTGTCAAAGTTTTTAAAATCTGTTTTACCAGTGTAATATAAAACGACCTGAGCCGACGGCGCTCACTTGGCCACGCCACGGCTGCTACCAAAAAACGAAAAACGTGGTGGCTGTAGCGCTGTCACCAACTGCTCAATGTTTGCTTGCTTGGCTCGCTGGCGTTCAAAGCGCTTGTTCAACTTCGAATCTCCAAGGCGGTCCTTGTCCATTGCCAGGATAACCTCATCTTCGAGCATCATCCATTCTTGGAAGTTCCACCTCACATCGGCACACACACCTTCGGTCTGGGCCCAATATCGCCTCCAGTGTGTCAATGTGCTCCAGAACGCCATGCCACCGATAAGTGATGCACCGCAAATCACAAATCTTGCGACAGATGTAGCAGGCCGGCGAGACTGTGTACGGGTCAACACTGACAGTACACCGACGCCAGCACTGCCGGCCGTTGCGCCCAGATAGCAAAGCGTGCCCATCATCGCATCGTTCCTCTTTGCCGAAGCTGCGCGTAATGCGCTAGAGGCATTTGTCATTCCATCTTTGACCTGCTTCATGCGTTGTTCGTACACCTTGGTAAACTCGTCCATGGTCGCGCTGTCTCCTGTCTCGTCCACTGATGGCGCTGGCTTGATACAGCCAGTACTTTTATACTTCATTTTCCAAAAACTTTTCGACTTTTTGTGAAATTTTTCAACTTTTGGTGAAAACTTTTCGCGAAAGTTTAAATTTTTTACTTTCGTCGGGGCAATACAAACGACAGCCCGTTAGCGGTAACAAAACCCAGCCTGACCAAGGCTGCTCAATTGGGCACATTGCCGGTCTTGCGCATCCACTCGGTCTTGGGGTACTCTGACCCGGCAATAAAGTAGCGCTCGCTGATCACAGTCTTGCCGTCCGATGCATATGTAACCAGCGCCGGGCCAGTGTATCGGCTGTATCGCTTCCCAGCGTACGTTCTGGTAAACCATGACAGTCCGCGCAGCACACCGTTGTCGCGCCAGATGTGATTCGGCTGATCATCGCACCGACGAAACTTTCCCTTGTTGATAAAGTAGTCGTTGGTATTCGTGCCATCAATGATGCGGACTGCGGGGCACGTTGGGTGGTGCAGCGTCCCACGTTGCTTCCACCGAACGCGCTTGATCTCGCAATTGGAAAAGTCGACAACACATTGCATTAGGTCATCAAACTGCATGGTAATGGTGATATCTCCATGATGGGCAGAATCAACCACGAAACGACCGTTGTCATCGGTGTTGATGAGGTTGCATGTATGCTCTGCCATTGCGCCTGAGCCAAAACGCGTTGACCAGCCAATCATGCGCGAACGACCCGCTCTCACGTATTCAACGTGTACACATCGGAGAGCAGCCAGCGGATAATTCGGGATTGTTCGGTAATCGCATTCGCCACAGTGTGGTTCCATCTCTGTACTTGGGGCACACAGTACTTCAAGTCGTTCTCTCCCTCCTGCTCTTTACCCCCGTCGGAAAATCAACCAAATGAAAACGATTTCCCGTTTAGTGCTTTTCCCACTTTATCGTGATGGGCCTGCACTCCCTCCAGTCGACAATGCACACATCTCCATCAGAAAACACAAACCACATGACAACGAGGCCTCGGTACAAGGGGCTAATCGCAAAGCGGCCGTCTGCGTCAATCGTCACAATGCCCTCCGTCTTGGGTTCCAGCGTTTCAATCCAGGCATGCGGCTCCGTGTGCGTCCACCATGTGAGCTTTGTTCGTTCGGGGTTTTCGTAATAGACGGAAATGGCGTCAAGTAGGTCGTTCCCATGGGCCGGTACTGTCCATCCGTCGTACTTTGGCGTGTTTCTCTTTGCCATTTCGCTCGAGACTGTTGTTGGTTGGGGCACAATCGTCTCACGCACGCTTTTTTATAATTGCGCACCACAAAAATGAAAACTTTGGCCAAAATAATTCGCGAAAGTTTCACTTTTGGCCAAAAGTTTTCGGCCATTTTTTAAAAAAGTGCTTTAGCCAATGTTATTCTGGTAGAATAGTCGTTTTTCTCTGCCTTTCCTCTTTTGTTTGAGGCAATGGGTGGTGATCTGAGTCTCTGTGTAGATCTACAGTGTGCTCTAGCGGGATCTGGCGATGGACTCTGCTAACCTCGGAGCTACCAAAGCACCACGTCGAACCACTGGAAGACCCCGCGCGCCAAAAACGCGCCCCGCCACTGTCGGAGAGCAGCGGACACAACAAGATGCGAACAAGGCGCGTGCGGAGCGGCAACGACGGCGAGAACTGCGAGCGCAGATTGTTTCGTTTGCCGAGCAATACGACATCCTCCTCTTGGCTCCAATCCGGACAAACACGAGCGGGCTTTTGTATACCGAGGGGTTCTTCACCAAAGGCTGCACAATGGATGATATCCAAAACAAGCTTGACATGATGATCCTCTACAGTATCCAGCGGGTGCTCGGCGCAACCAACGAGGCTGGGGATATGTTTATTCGCGCATATCGAGAGGACGTGCGGCGGATACAGCACGTATGTGTTCCCAGGAAAGCAACACAGCATCCGAAGCAATGGCTTCATGTGCAGCGTTGTGGGGCAATGACGCTTCCAAAGGCGGAACTTCGCTCGATTCGACACATGTTTGGCACGCCCGACAGCTGCATTGTCGCAGTGTTTGACTACATGGCTGTCTCTATGTGTGGTATGGAGCTTGCGAGACGCTCCGCAAAGACGCGCAGTGCTGCCGATACCATATCGAGCTTTATCCGAATAACGCTCTGCGGATTCATTGACCTGATGATGGATCGATCCGAGGTCCCGCGTCACCCGAACAACGTCCAGCACTCCGATCACCTGCTCTACCCAATTGCTCGGATGAACTACAATGTGGCTCAAATGATTGATGCCGTCCACCGAGCCACGTCTACGGCGGCATGTCCTCCCGAGATTGGGCTCGCAGGCGATGACGACCCGCCCGAACCGCCATCGCCCCCATCGTTATGCTCCAGCGCGGATGAACACGTCGGCGTCGGCACAGCGGAAACGGACGCTGGTGCTAAGCACAAAACGCTGCAAGCGCGTAACGCAGTGTCCGCGCTCATTGATCGACTGCATGTCCAAGTGCCTGTTGTGGTAGACCTGATACAGCTTCCGATTAGCCACAACGAGCTTGTACGCAGCACCATGGGGGGCGACGCGCTCGAATGGGACACATTGGTGGATATGCGCCATGTTCTACGACTGACCGCACGTTTGTTGACATGTGTTACGGACACCATGAACCGTGGCCATCCGGTGTGTAGCAGCACATGGCGCCAGGTTCGCTCGGTGCAACAACAACAGCCGATGCACATGCTACTGGCGCAGACCCTCATGTTTGCAAGCGTTTGCAACGAGCAGATCCATATGCGTGTCGTTGATGCGTTCGTGGATCTGCTCATTATGGACCTTGGCTCGCTTTCCGATTCCATTGACCAAGAGGCCGCAACGTCCTACTACACGGATGCGCTATGTCCCGGCGCAAGAGTCCCGCACCTCCCGTCTGCTGGAGATGATGCCACATCGCGACTGTGGTACGGTGGGTTTCGCGTGCGGTTCCGACTGCACATCCAGCATGTGGTAGCATCGTACCGTCGCGCTCTCTTTGGCCCCGAGGACACTGCGACCAGTGAGCTGCGGAACAGCGGAATCTTTGCGTCGTGTATGGAGACGATCCAACGATTTTTTTCGACACATGGTGTCCCTGCCTCTGAGAAAACGACGTCGAGTGGAGGAGCACGACCGCGTCCGGCTTCGTCCACGTCATCGGACAGTGAGTTACATAAACGGCGCCGAGTCACAGATGATGGCTCGTAGCCGACGGTGGTCGAAGCATCGAGTGATTGGTGGGAGCGGAGAGAGGGAAAGAGTTTTTTCAAGAAAAAAGCCTTTTTTCAGTACCACTGTGTGTGAACTCCATATCAAACACACATTATTGCCTCGTATAGTTGGCTCTGTAGTAGTGTGTGGGTATACTCTATCTGTATATCTACACTATTTGTGGAATGCCACTCTATCTATTGTGATCCTGAGATATCTCTGACGCAGCACGGCTACTCCTCTGCCTCGTTTCTTCAGGCAGCCACTGCCCCACCTCGCTCCCCCCGTGCCATTGCCCCTGCCGGTAGTGATGATTGTCGGATGAATCAACACTCGCCATCCTACCCATCCACGCCATCATTGCCATTCAGCAATAACCATCTACGCCGCAATAGCTTCCTGCCGGCTCGTTCCAACTCTTCCACGCCTATCATTCCGTTTCGCACTCCGTATGGATCGCTTGCATCGGAACCCGCACTGGACGACTCGACGGGATATGGGTCCCAGTCACAGGCCTATGGGTCGCATCGCGCTGGATACTACTCTGCCATGTCTACGAGTAGTGACGTTGTTGACACAATGTCTCCAGAGGAGGTTTGCACACAACTCTACGAGATTGAGCAACAAATCCTGGCACTACGGCGGGTCTACATTGAGTGTGTGACTCGAATTGTTGCGTATGTCAAGTCGCTCGCGTCATCTCGATTCTTTGCCGTCGATCAAGAGAAAAACTGCAGCGACAGCGCTCTCTTCAGTGTTCGTGCCAGCAATCTCTACACCTTGATCCACGCTGTGGAATCACCGCCACAGCTGGCGACAGCTACGAGTTCCGATGACGCAGTCTCCCATGGTCAAAACGTTTCTACGGATGCGCTTGCTGTTCGATTCTACCCTCTGTTGGTGGAACGTGATGACGACGCCGTTACGTCGGGTGGTGTGACGGCCACGCGGCGGTTGAGCTTTTCTCTTGTTCCACAAGACGGGTTTATACTGGCGCTGCCAAACGCATCACCACACTCGCCTCCACATGACACGGCCGGCACATCTGCTCGCACTGCGTCAATGTCGCATATGTGTGTATCTATGCTGTGCGTCCACATGCGAACGATGGTGCAGCGTATGGGCGCCACTCATCATGTGGCGCCAGCGTTCACGCGCGAAGGCGATCCCGGGTCCCAGACTATCAAGCTGCTTCATCGCACACCGAAACAGCTCGTATCTGCGCAGGTTGTGATGGACGAGCGAGTGCTTTCACGCCAAACGCTCCACTCGATCACACAACTGGCCAAAAGCAATACGAGTGGCGTTGGTGTCGAGTTGGCTTGCATCGGGTCGTTTACTCGCGGTGGACGACAACGCCCACTGGCTGTTCTCCAGCGCATACGGTTCTCCGTTGAGCATTTGGTCACTCGCGACGACCCTCCGATCTGGCCCCTTTCGGTGGCACAAAGCCTCTTTGATGATGAGCACGAACTCTGTGTGACGCTGCGCGACACTCTTGTGGCGTATGATCGCATTGCTCACAAAAAGCGAGCTCTCGTGATTCTGCAGGCATCGTTTCCCACCGGCGGGCTCGGCTACGTGAATGACGGTGTCGGCGATGCCGCCCCGGTTGGCTCCGCGAGTGACCACCATGGTGCCCCAGGCGCAACATCGCCAATTTTTGCAGGCTCGTCTGTATCACTACACCCTAATGCCGCATCAATTTCGGCGGGTGCCGTCGATGGTGTCGGCCATGACGGGCTTGCACAAGGCGGGAAGATACCATTGGCGATTCAGCAAGCGCTGCTCCATCGTGGCAATGGGCCGGATGATCAGGGGCCGGAGATGAGCTGCGCCGTCATGTAGCAGGCTGTAGCAACAGTAAACGTAATCCATGCTACTCTCTCACCCGTTCCGCACATTAGAAAGGTGCGGAACGAGGCTTTTTTCTGATCCGAAAACATCACAAATAGTACACTGGCCAAAAGCGCATCATGCCTCTCCTCTCTCCCGGTAAAGTGGATGGCTGGTGAGAATTTGGTGCAGTGCGTTTTGTGTGTGGGTTGATGTCACGTTTGGACCATCGTGATGTCCAACGCGCGGGAGCAGATCATCAACAGTATCAAATACCGTGGAGTCTTGTTCCGAAAGATCGCAAAGGAGAAACAAGACCGCAACGCGCGCGCATCCCTTGCAGCGTTCACCAGTACCGGCAGTATCAGGCCACGGCGAACGACAACCAATGCGAATGCGGGGTCGAACAATGCGAGTTTGGAGCGACGAGCAACGCCTGAACAACTCGAGGAATTGATCGACCAAGCCGTTGCATCCCCACACTGCGACAATGATGCTCTTGCCATCGACAACCTATCCGCCGTGTCTAACAAAGTGGCCCCTGTAACCGGCAGTGCGACGGTGTACCCCATCAGAGAGGTCCGCCAGCGAGCGTGGAACAAGCTCTTTGGGCTGCTTTTCCCATGGCAGTTTCTCGACGAGCGTCGATATCAACAGCATATCGACCGGCCGTTGCTTGAGCACGAGATAGGGGACGAGTCACTCAAGGGACATCGGATTTATTTTCCATGTGCCGAGCTTCCCAATGATCGTATGCTCCAGATTGACCCGGCGCTTATGCGCATCATGCTGGATCGCACGCCTGATGAGATGCTCGATCCCGCTGCATTTCGTCGGCGTAACGAAACGCGGGCCATTCTACTCGCCGAGTCGTGCTGTGTGGGACTTTTGGTGCCCGTGGACGCGCAGGTGGAGACGGACGAGGCATTCTGGGACTACCGCTACGTTTACTACTTTAAGGGCAAATACCACCCGCTTCCCGATGCCATGTTACAATGGCTTGTTGTGGAGCCCGTGCGACGTGCGCTCCAGGCAGCACGCCTCTTGCCCGAGTCCGACTCACCCGAAGATGACGCATCGCTTCCCGACGAGGAGTATCGTCTTTCGATCACAAGTGCTCGGGGCCATACTCGGTGTGTCCCGATGTTTCCTCCGCGTTATCGTCGGGACACAAACGAAAACGTTTGTCGGATCCACACGCTCGCGTTCGCTCAGCAAGAGCACAAGTCGCTCAAGGAGCAACTGGCCATCGAGGCCGCTGAAGCCGCTGAGGTCGCAGCTGCCGCTGCCGAGGCGGCCAAGCAGGCCAAAATTTCAAAACTTGCCAAAATGACCACTTTTTCTGTGGGGTCGACAACGGTTGCTTCCCCGGCCAGCACAGCCAAACATCGTGGTGGTGCTCGCGGCACCAAACGGGCAAAATCTGTCGGGGTTGGTCAACAATTGCTTGCGGACATGCCATATATACGCCGGGCGGAGAGCGTTGCGAGTGTTCGCAGTGGTATCCAGTTCCAGGAGGAGCGGCCTCATCGCAACAAGTCGCCAAGCAGGAAGAACAAAGCGACCAAAAAGGACAAGCGGTCTCGCAAGCCCTCTGGACCATCGATCGCCGCCTACTTTATTGATCGAGAGGCACAACGTGATCTGACGCTCAACGAGCGAAGTGTACCCGGGCGCTCGTCATCGGATGGATCATGTGGCTCTGACCGCTATGATTCGGCCGATTCGTTTATCAACAACGCATCCGAGCCCGATATCGACTCATCGTTGGTGACGAGCAGCGAGGACGATGGAGGTATCGGAGCCCCTGCGCTGATTGATGTTCATGCCGAGTGCGAAACGGTTCACGATCGTCGCCGCGCAAAAGAACTTGAACGTCCTCGACGGTCTATCGCGGATCTGATCTACAATGTGACAAAACAACCGCGCTTCACGGTGCTACAGAGCGAATCGGAGAGTGAATGCGAAAGCGTCGCACCCGATGATGCGTGCCCCGTGACTGTGCTAGCGCCGATACCGATGCGGGTGTCACCTGCCCCAAAACAACCAAACCCCGCCTCGTTGCCCCCGACGCGCTCGCCATCAGGCTCGTTTTTAACGCTTGAGGTTTCTTCCTCGTCAAGCGACGAAGCGTTGGGGCAACCAGCGCCACCCTGTCCACAACCAAGACCGAAGAATACCATGCTTGCAAGTGCTGCAACATCCACTGGTCTCGGCGAGCGTGTGCTACAACGGGCTGTGGAGACGGACACCTCCGGTCGTGGAGCGCCGCCCCGGTCTCACACCCAACTCCCCGCATGGGTTCGTGCTCGATCACGCCCCACACCAGCTGGGCTCGACATGGGGGATGCGGCCGACATGGCCGACGCCCTGCAGTGCGCGACAACGGTTTCAATAGCGGACTCGGACGGTAGTGACGGAACGTCTGTGCTAGTCATCTCCCGTACCACAGGAACCTCTGCACCTCCACGACGCACCGCCGGTCCTATGCGACCAAAGGCCAAGCCGAAGCAACCGAAAGGACACATGCCTCCCGTTGCCGACCCCACGCCGCCCGCGGCCTCGAGTCCGGCAAATGCCAAAATTGATTCTTTTTTCAGAGTTGAAAAAAAGTCAAATTTGGCTGCCCCTGTGAGCGCGTGTCCTGAGACAGAGTCGTCACTTTGTTCCATTACGCAGGAGAACAAGGAGGCACTGTTGGAGGAAAACGCTGAAGCCTGTGGTCTTTCATTCTCAGCTCCACTTGTTTCTGTGGTCGTTGACGCTAGCCACAACATCATGAGTACCACTGCTGCTGCGAGCACATCGGCATCCACCGGTGCGACAAAAGCTAAGGCGCCAAGGGCAAAGGCGCCGAAAGCTCGAGCGCCGAAGGCCAGACCCCCCAAGCCCCGTCCGCCAAAGACCAAGCCGGCGGACGCCAGCGACGACTCTACGCCATCTCCTACCGCGTCCGTCTCGGATGCAAACAAGGCCGCTGTGCAGGTGGGCACAAAGCGCGCTCGCGAGGAAACCACCAGTGTGTCTGAAGAGCAAGCTGTGGATGTGAGCACCCCGGCTACGAAGCGCCACTGCGCCACCGTGGAGCTCGAACTGGATGACCTCGCCGAGCTGCTCGCCAAGGATTTTTTCCACACATACGACCAAGAGCCGGCGGCGGCTGAAGAGAGCGAAGCCGATGTGATCGCGGCCTTCCGCAACAGCACACTGTCGAAGCGCGCCCATACGCTTGCGGACCTGATGACCTGCATAGGAATCGTTGCCAATATCCGAGTTGATGGTTCCTACAGGATGCTGGGCAAGACGGGCAAGGCGACTCTTTCTCGTCGGGCTCGAGACGCCGGCAGGAGGGCCCGAGCCATCTTTGGCCCAAATATCCTTGCGCCAAAGAACTCTGGAAAGTGATCGAACAACGCGAGTGTTGTTCCTTTTTTGTCTCTGCGCACTTTGTTTTTCATGTGGACGGTGATGCCGCCTGTGGTCCATGTTTTATTGAGTCAATCGCTCATGTATATACTCAAATTGCTGTTTCCGTGTATGATGCAATGGAGCCTCCAGACTCTGATATTGATGTTCCACGTGTGACCGAGGCTGCTCGCGAACGTGTAGCTGACGTTCTTGGGCTTGTTGAGCGCTGGACACAAGTGCGATTGCCGCACCGCGATCCACGTTTTAGTGGTCAGCGCTTACATCAGCGTACGCGCAAAGAGTCGTGCGACGGGGGGCACTGTTCGTTTGCGACATTGACCATTCAGTGTCTTCGATACCACAATGTATCGGAGCACCAACATGATTCATCGATGCAAACACACAAGCGGGAAGGACCACGCGTGGGTTCCGAGTGGTATACACACGTACCGTACAACGCCAAGCACGTGTGTCTGCGATCCCGCCAGCAGCCGTCGACGGCACAACGCGGCGATGTCGTGGAACAAGATCACTGTGTGGACCCGGAGCTCCATCATGCCATTGAACGACATGTGCTTGATGGATACATCGCGTGGACAACCGAACCGAACAGCGTCTTTGTGTGTACGGAGACTGGCCGTCTCCATTGGTGTGGCGAGATGTGCGAGTACCGTCACAACGATCGCACAGACGACAAAACGCCGTCAACGTACGTAGTGACGTGCCCAATCTCTGGCCGCACTCATGACGACACGCCCATCTTTGAGACCCGCTTTTCGGCCCACGACACTGGTTGGAAGGACCGTCAGGAGAACTACGCCAACACGTTCATTCGTCCGCGCTGCCAGGCAAACATCAAAATCAACGATTGGTGCCGCGAGCTCATGAGCCGCCAGCGGATCATGGACATCAAGACCTTTGTCGACCAGTACACGCGCGAGAGTGCTGCAGGCGATCACAAAAAGGCATATCTCATGGTCGCCATCAGTCGGATCTGGATGCTCTTGTGCGACGAATGCACTGAAAACTTTAAGAGAGCGCGTGCCAGCCGCGACCGTCTTGGCCAGACGATCATCAAAGATCGAGTCTATCAGTACCAAGTGCTACTGGAGCGCTCAGAGCGACGAGGCGGTTTGTCTCGGTGTCCCATGCTCATGATTGCCGACGTGGAGCGCGATTACGCTCGAGTTTGTAGTCGCCAGCACCTGTCGGAGCAGGCGCAGGTGGAGAACGCGGCCAAGTACATGATTCAGTACAGCCATATGATCATGGCGGTCTGGGTACGCGTACAGGAGTGCCAACAAGGTCACCAGGCTCCGATCATTCCGTGCAACATGGCTACGTTCAAGCGGTTTGTGCTACCATGTCTGTACATTCTACGTGATGGGCTGACGGTCTTTACAACCAAAACCCACGGTTGTGACGTCATGCTCTACACCGCCAATCAACAGCTGAAACGCACACTCCCCGATGCATCCAAGCTTGCCTTCATGTTCTCAAACATGACGACGCGCGGACCGTCGCCCCCAGACGCGCGAGCACCTACGCCGGCAGCGCCCTCGCGAGATGCCGGGGCCCGCACAGGTACCGGTACCCACAGCGTAGGGGTTCAGGCGTTGTATGCGTCTATGCCATCGTTCCGTGTTTCGGCGCGACGTTCCAATGTTGGAGGCATGTGCGCAAACGTAGGTATAACGGGCATCTATCGTTCCGGCGGTGGCAGTCGAAGCGACAGTGCTGCCAGTGATAGTGGCGGAGACGGGATGCGACGTCGGCGTCAGGGTGGGTTTGTGCCTGCGGTTGGCGTCTCGAAGCGCACGAACCGGCGTCGCAAGGATATCATTCGCGAGGCCGCCAAGATATCGCTCTCGCATCGCGCCCCACAAGCAGTGGGTTCTGAAGGAGCGCTTGTTCTCCACCCCACGGTGAGTCGCAATGTGGCGATTGCAGACAACCAACGAATGGCGCTTGTGACAACTCGCATCCCAACAGCGGAAGGGCCCACATGCACGGTGCATGATGTACAAGAGCAGTTGCTGTCTCTTGCATTACGCGAGACCATCGTTCGTGTGATCACCAACGCGATCCGGCTGGATGGCTTCACAGTGTCTCAGTTCTCTATCCGACACATGGAGTACGCGCTGCTGGACCGTCGTTATTTTCCACACTCGGCCAAGATGCGTCGATTCCGCTGGGACCAGCAGCAGCAGCAACAGCAACAGTCGGCCGCACCGGAAGCCACGTCTCAGGACACGCATGGTGCGCTGACACTTGTCACAAAATAGCGCCAGCTGATCTTTTTTCTTTTCGTAAAGTTGTTTTCTGTTTTGGTTGGCCGGTCGAGTCTTGCCTTTTATTCGTGTCGGTATATTTCTGTAATGTCGGTTTAAGATGAAGCGAATCCTCGAAGCACAGGCGACCGAGGAAGCCGAAAAACGACGTTGCCTCGCACCGCACTGTACGCTCGCACATCTTGGTATCAGTCTAAATGCCAGTACAACACAGACGCTGGTGTCGGTGGTGGATGCCGGAGACATTGACCAGGTGAGAGACAGTCGCCACAGACGAGGGCGACGTCCAATCTTGCGCAGCCGGGCCAACTGTGAACCAATCACCGGGGTTCACCACAACGGAGCACATCTAGCACACGCGACCACGTTCTCAAAGGAGTATGCAAGCTTTCTACTCGACGGACTCGCCGCGGTTGCATCAACCGACTGTGGCAACAACACTGCGCCAGTTGCCCCATCGGCGACAGAGTCTTATGCACGAGTACTACCCGACCACGTTCGTGATGCCCAGCAACTACTGTACGATCGGGACGCGGTGAGACGCTGGAAGCATTACCAGGAGGTTGCTCGGTCGCTCGGCTGTGACAACCACGAGTGTGCGTGTGACGAGTATGCGGGCAATGACAAAGAGTGTGATGAGTTCAAGTTGTTCTCGAGCTGGGACACTGCCCAGATGCACAGCCGTCTGCGAGAGGCCGAGGTGATTCGCCCGGGGGCTCGAATCATTGCGATCACTGCAAAACGACACTCGTCTCGAGTGCGCTCGCAGTGCGACAAGCACTTTCCGACAACAGTGCGCATGGATGACGGAACGGCGCAGAACAAGCGCGAACTGCGTCAACACATGTTTGTGGACCAGCGAAAACAGCGCTGCTATGTGCTCTGTTACATGGTTTTGCCGGCATGCAACGCGGGGATCGGCGTTCAGGTGCGCGACGTGGCACGCGGCGGCAGGTTTCCACACAAAAAGATTATCAATCTCTTTTTGTGTGCACGCCTCTGCAACGCACCCATTCGCATTTCGGAGCGGCTGTTCGTCCCGGACAGCATCCACTATATCCCACACCTACGCGATCTCTTGGAGACGTGCTGTCCAGGCGCGTTTGATACCATTGACGCAATCTATCGCTGGTACTTTGCAAACCGAGAAACACTGGCCCAGGTACGGCGCGCTCCTGACTGTGCGGTGGAGAGCGATGGCACTTCCGCCAAAAGTAGCTCGTCTGAGCAGGAGAACACATAATTGTATCGCTGCTGTATTAAAGAAAGAACGCTCTAACACCAGTCACCGACATGAACAAGTTTGACTCGCCCGTAAGCTCGGCGTGATACTCCTTGCGACGCATACTTGTAGCAAACCGAGAGTTCTTTTTGCGCTGTACCTCCTCCTGCGCCTCCATCAGCTCGATATCGTTCAGATCTCTGGACACATCGAACGAGTCTGCGCGCGCATTGCCGCGCTTTTGCTCCGGATCCCGCTGTCCCTGGAACGCAGATGCACGCTGGTCGGCGCTTGCGGTCGCATTGGCACGTTCTGCCCGCTTGAGTGCGCCAAGTTCTACAACGCCATGGACAGAGTCGGGCTCCACCGCAAAGCTGATCTGCGCTCGGATAGAATCCTTGGCAAACGCGGCAAAATCCTCCTTTGGGATCTCGCTCAGATTCATCTCCTTCCGCTTGTCCACGATATCTTCAAACTGTCCCGGCTTGAACTTGCGCAGCGCTACCTGGATCACATAGGTGTTCGAACCGCTCATGTACTGCTCCGTCTCGACGTGGCCGCTCGAGTCGCGAATGACGCACTTCCAAAAGAACAGCGAGTTGACCGATCTGTCTTTTGGGGGTACGTGGCAGAACGGAGCCCAGCGCAGCGCAAAGTTCTCAATGTCCGGACAGTGCACACACATGTGTCGGATCATGTCGTCGGACTTGCAAAAGGAAAACAGCCCGCCAAGGATGCGCTCGCGCATTGAAAAGTGCCATCGCTCGCCGCCCTGTGGTATCGTTGTGGATCGAGCGCCGTGTCGCACATCTCGTGTTTTGAGCAGCTCGATCGCATCAAACGTGAACGACTCTTGCGCGCGACCAGTGTACTGGTACATGTGGTCATCAAGCACCTGGTCTGCGTCTTGGCGTAGAGTCGACTGCTTAGCCGGTCGCTGTGCTCGCCATGGGGCACATGCGGAATCGGCATTTTGCGCCGCCAGTCGATCCACCTGTTTCATGATACGCTGCGTCCCGTGATAGATCTCCAGCACATCTTGAGCGGTCTCCCGATCACTGCTGGAGCCACATGGGTCATGACCACCAAACTGGGACGGACGTGGCAGCATGCGCTCGGCATTCATGTCCATATCAGCCTCGTTCTCATCAGCGTCGTCGTGGATACCCAGTGCCGCAAATCCAGCAAGCTCGCTCCGCCTCCCCCTCCCTCTGGCACTTTGAGCAAGTTTGTCAAACACCTGCTCACGACGCGAAGCCTGAGCCGCGTTCTCGGGAGCCAGAGTACCGCCCGAGTACAGCGTCTCGGAAAGCATCTCTCGGGCTCGTGCTGCACGAGAGTACCCCTGTGGAATGCTTTGCAGGTCCGCGTCGTGTGGGTCTGCAAACACTGGAGCACCATCTGCATCGATACCGAGGACATCTGCCTCTGAGCAAGACGAGTCGTAATCATCCCCATCCGCATAGTACATGGACTCGACCCCCGCGCTCGCTCCAGCTGCTGCGGCCGCTGGACCAAGTGGCGTATTCATCCGCTGGCATTTCTCCTCTTCGCTCAACCCCCGCCGTCGTCTTCGGCGCTCTGTTGTCCGACTCGTTGACGTCTCGTCGCTATCCGCAATAGGCGCCTGCGTACGTGCCACGCGTTTTGCGTGTTCGGACGCACATCGTCTCTTGGCAACTGCACGTTTCCGCTTCGCCTTTGCAACCACCCCCTTCACCATGTCACACTTTGGCCTCTGTGCACACTAATCTCTTGTTCTCTCACACCAACATGGAAGAAAACTCAAAATGTATTGTCTATATCAGAAAAAAGTGTGGGTGTGACAACAAAAAGAAAACAAACAAACAAACAACCGAACAAAACTACAGCATCTAGGCGGTAGTTTCCCCGCTCGCGAGCTCGTTGAGAGTCGTAAACATGTAGTCGCTGTTCTCAAACATCTCCATGGAATCGAAAAAAGAGCTGCCGGTGAATCCGTTTTCCCCCAACGAATCCAGGAACCCAGAGGCGGCGAGCGCGGCGTTCGCGACAGGAGATGTGCTCCGTGCCAACGCTTGTGGACTCTGCGCAGGAGAACTACGCGCGGGGGAACTCTGAGCGGGAGACCTTCGAGACACTGGCGTGATCCGACCGCTGGCGTTCACCGGCGACGACGAGTTTGACGACTGGCCGCCGAAAAACCCAACAGGCCGTTGGTATGCGGCCGTTCGAACCATCTCAAGCTCGCCACGAAGAGCAATGTTCGACCTCTCCAGCGCCGCAATCTTGTCTGTGTAGACATGCATCTGTTGCTCCATGAGAGCAAACCGGTCTTCCAGCGTGCGACGTTCGCTAACTCGTGTTGAACTGAGCGCTTCGAGGGCAACCATGCGGGCCTCCAGCTGGGAGATGAGCTTCACCGCATTGCGCGCGCAAAGTGCTGCTTCGGTGTCCTCCTTGTTGTCCGGCGGGATCATAAAGACTGCAAACGTAGCCTCCATCTCCTTCATGCGCTTGATCACCTTGAGCATAATCTCACAGATCGTGTCCTTGTGACCTGTCGATACAGCCTTCGTCTCATCGATGCTGAATTGCAGCTGATCCACCAGCTCTCCGAGCTCCTTCACAGTTCGCTCCAGCATCGCGGTGCGCATGTTTGCGCTGTTCGTCGGGCGTCCCGGTTGCGAGCGAATCACGGGCTCAAGATAGTCCATCAGCTTGCCCACCTGTTCTTCGACCGCATGAACCTTGGTCTCCACCGTCCCGCGAAACCGCTGGTCTAGCGCAGTCACCACGTTGTGTAGAAACACGCGGCTCACACTCTGAGTCGAGCTGGTCTCTGTAGAAAGAGAACCATCTGTGTCCACCAGCGCAACGTCTAGCGCATTTTCCACCCGCGACTCTGGGGGAGATGCAGTCGTTGGTACTCGCTCTGGCTCCTCAATCACCATGTCAATCGGCTCCTCCTCCTCCGTGACAACTTCGATCACTGGTGCATCCGGCATCTCGTCAATGGGCGGCTCACATTCTGGCAACGGCGGCTCGAACTCCGGTACCTCCTCTCTCTCCTCGTGCGGCTGTGGTTCCGGTTGCGGTTGATGCTCTGAGAGCGGTTCGGACGGCGGCGTTGTGCCTGACTCCACCACGAGATCAGTCTCGATGATGGGTGTATCCTCCTCAGCCTCGGGCACCTCGGGCGGCGATGGACCCAAGTTTTCGGATCCGCTCGAGTTCACTGGTTCAATGACCGGCGCGGGCTGTCTCGGGACACGAGCCTTGTTAGCACTCGCAACACACTTGGTGAGCGGAGACGGGCGCATCCGCTTTTTGCGCTTCGGGTGCTCCTTGCGTCCGGGCGCAAATGCAAGTGAGCTCATCAACTTGTGTGGCCCCAGACGTGCGGTTCGGTCCTTGAGTGCAGTCATTCTCCGACGGCGATTGTAATCTACAGTGGTGGATCAGCAAAGAGTTGATCCAAAGACCAACATGTATTCATCGACGCAGGACGACAACCACAAGACCAAACAACACCGAAAGCGGCGAAGAACTCTAAAAATCCTCCGCCTCGCTATCAGTCTCTATGACATCTCCCGGTCCATACTTCATCCCAGATCGTGGCGTACCCCTATCGATTTGTCGCTGCTTGTCTTCCTCCTCGGGAGATCCAAACGGGCTCTCGCGTATGCATTGATCCGCTTGCTGGGCATCAAGATCGATCCCAAAGTCGCCAAGCTGGGACTCTGGCATGGGCGAAAGCGGCACCGGCGATTCTGGCACGTCGCTTGCAAACGAAGCGTTGTTCGCCTCAATGTTCTCGTAGATGTCCAGGTCGCTGATAATGTCCAGTGTTGCCGGATATGGCTCCTCTTCCTCCTCTTCCACCTCGTTATCGGCCTCCACATCCATGCGCTCGGTATTGCCAACCGCCACCATGGCTTCGGCCGCACCAACCAGATCGATTCCAGACTCATCGTCTGAACAAACAATCGGCGGCGTGCGAACCTCCACCACGCGACCAGACAGCAAAAGTGCCTCAAGGTCGTCCGCGTCTTCGCTCTCGCTCTCCGAGTCGGAGCGTGCTCGTTTCGCCGGGGGATCGCTGCTCTCGCTCTTGCTATCAGACGATGATGCCGCTGCCATCTGTCGCTTGCCAAGCGGAGAGGCCGAAAAGAACCATGCGAGATTCGCCTTGCCCTCCCAAAGCCTCTGGGTGTGCTCACGCGTAGTCAAGCCTCGCTTGACCACCCAGTCTCGGAACGATGTAGATAGAATCGGCACTCGCCCGCCGATCATCTGCTGCTGCTCAGCCTCGGGATACTCCTCAAACTTTGCCTTGGACACTATGAACTTGGCGACCGGGACCGCGCGCTCACCGAGTTTCACATGAATGTGACCCTTTGCGGTGATCTTTGTGGTAAAGTACTTGCAGAACTCGGGAATGAATCCGTTCGGCACAGCGTCAAGCGAACGATACGCCACCAGTGGCAGCTGTATCTCCTCGAGGAATGCGCAGAGCACATAGTTGATCGCGGCGTTCACCGGAGCAGCGTCCAGACTTGCAGTGCTTTCGCCGTGCATTGGCGCAAACACCGCGTAGCCATCCGTGTCCTTGGGGTTGTACCCGAACAAACTATACATGGGCGCACAAATGCTATCGCACCAGCCACGAGACATGGCGTCGTGCACCAAGAACAGTTGTTGTATGCTCGTAAAGTACACGCCCAGCGGTGGGTAATAAAACACAAACTGTGCTTTCCACTCTGGCATCTGGCTCACCAACTCCTTCGAGCTACCATGAGGCAGCGAGGTGGAGGTGTCGTTGTTCGCGCCGGTTGAGGGGATGAATGCATCGCGTGAGTAGAACCGGATCGGAATCATCGACGACGACCGCTTTTCCGCGTTGTCCCCGCTGGGCTCCTCGCCAAATGGAGGAAACTGATGACTCGGATCACGCTTCAGCACGACGATGGCCTCCTTGGTACTGCGTCGGATCGCCTGGAGCAGCTCGGATTGCGCGTGATCACAAACCGCGGCCGCATATGCGTGTTGGTAGAGCATAGATGTCAGCGGGGGCGTGCCATGCTCACCTTCAGCGCTTCCATATGGCAGCACCACGCGAATCGGCGGATACTTGCTCGGGTCGTCGACGGGAAGCTGAACCAGGGTGTGGTGACCAAACACCGCATGAGCCAAGACCGCCCGGCGAATACGACGACGTGTCTCCGAATCGGTCGGATAGTACTTGTCGTAGCAAATGTCCCTCAATCGCTCGGTCATCGACTTCATCGTGATTCGCTGCGGCCCCTCCTTAGTCGCCTTCCTTTCGTCTCACCTAATACTTTTTTTCCAACACATCCACCACAAAAGTCTGAGGGAAATGAAAAACCGAAAACTTTTGACTTTTTTCGTGTTCCGCCAACCAGCGCACGGAAACGCGAAATTTTGGCCAAAGTTTTTCCGAAATTTTCACGTTTGGCCAAAAGTTTCATCTTTTTGAGGGTTGAGAGCGAGTGCAGTCTGAACAAACGGAAAAGAGCTGAAAGTGGCTGAAGCCGAGATTATGTTGTGATGGAGCCGACGTGTGAGATTACCTACTACAGCAACGGCAACGTGGCGACGAAAGCATGGCGCATTGGAAACAAACTCCATCGAAAGGGTGCTCCAGCGTTCATTGCGTATCGTTATGATGGCTCTTTGGAGATGAAAGTATGGTACATCAATGACCAAGAGTATTGTGAAGATGGCGGCGCTTCAGAGATTTGTTATTTTGCGAATGGTTCCGTATCATATGAAGAGTGGTATGACGGTGAACGTCAGCATCGAGTGGACGGACCTGCGTGTATTCGGTATCACGAAAATGGCGCCGTGAAGGCTATGATGTGGTATGTCGATGACGAGCTGCACTGTACGAGCGGTCCTGCGTACAGGATGTATCATGCCGACGGATCCTTGAAACTAGAGGAATGGTATTGGCATGGTAACGAGATGACCAAAGACCAGTGGGAACGGAGCATGTTGGTTGGAGAATCAAAGTAAAAGAATTCTGTATAGGCGCGACATCGCTCATCAATACCACACGATGCGTGCGGGTCCCCTGTCACTGGGAGGGTGGCTCCTTGCATACTCGCGCATCTCCATCTTTTCAACAAAATCACCAAACGCCAGATTCTTCAGCTCAATGTGTGAATAGTCAGTGACCCGTGGGGCGCCGTCGGCATCGCGAGGACGCTCGTTGGCAACCCATGTGTCGTAGATTGCGAGCAGCGCTTCCATGTCTCTCGTAGTAAAATTGCAAGCGTGGGCTGCAGGTTGTCCCGTCGCCATTGAACACTTTCCTAGTTTCTGTTTCCTCTCCCACTGTTTGGTGCTGTAATATGGTGGTGTGTTTCTAGTGTTTTTCCTGACCAATGCCGTCCACAACTTCACTTTTTAGAATTGGGCCAAAACCGCAAAAAAATTGGCCAAAATTCCAAAAGTTTTCACTTTTCAGCCAAGTTTTTGTGATTTTTTCAAGGGTGTGTGTATTAAAGACGTGTTTTGCGCTGCACGTTACCGTTACACTTCAACCACAAGACGAGAACAACCGAGCGCTTGGACCGACGACTAGCATGGCGATGGTGATGAACAGCGAGGAGAATGGGACATGGTTCTCATACGCGGACGCGCGCAACGAGAGCATGACAGCCCATGAACCCGACTCGGATGCCTTGATCGATATGGCGAATGAGTTTGCCATGATGGCGGCCGCGGAGGACAGCGAGAGCAACACTCGGCTCGCAAGCCCACTACACTGTCCGGAGAAATTGGAGCCGGGTTTATTCGAGGAGTTTATGGATTGCGTGAATGCGTTCAGCGCGCCTTCGCCTCTCCCGGACTACGCCAAGATCCAATCACGGCCGCGCGTCTGGACCATCATTGTCAAACACCCGGGGCTTGGACACATGTGGATTGCGTACCCAGCACAGGTCGTCGAGCGGACAGTGCTGTCCATGGACACACAGTGCCCCATACCCGTGGATATGTGTGACCAGGCATTTGGGCATCGTCGTGTCGCAATGGATGCCCTGTTGTGGAGCATGGTAGACGCGAAGAATGAGTGTGGGCGAAAGCTCATTGTTGGCACGTGGTGGCGCGCGTTGTTTCCGGATCCGGCCTGCATGACGGAGTACACAAAGTATATCACCGACTACATGGGTCAGTACAACCCATTGCTCGACGTACGGGACGGCGACGCATGTGCCGCTATGCGACTCGCGTGGCTGCGCGCTCGAGACGGCAGGGCAACTGTGGATGATCATCGATTCATCTGCGCCGGGTACCGGCATCGCTATCTGCGCGAGATGAGCTCAACACACATGTTGTACAAGGCGGTTGGCTTTGGCATTCTGAATCATCATGTTTGGGATCAACCGGACGTTGTGCATGATCGCTTTGGTGCCGACGTCATTCTCTCCATCTCAATGACGTCTGAATAAGACAGACGTCGATTGTTGTTGTTTTTTCTGTACTTTATGTTGCAATGAAGATTGGATGGTGTTTTTATTTTGGACTTTGTTGCACTTGATAAGTTTTTTATTAGTGTTCTATCCGCCCAGATATCAGCACAACTATCAATTCTTTCAAGAGTGCGCTTCGAGCGCCAGACAGTACAGAACGTCAATCTGCGGCGCACGGACACCATGTTTCGAATCAAGTGTAGCGAGCTCTCCGGGATTGGCTTTTTCCTGCGTTCTGGCCATCGCGCTGGAGGCGAGAGCGTTGATTCGATGCACCAGGAGGACGGGCTTGGGTTCGCCTTTGCTCTTCCTCGTGCAATAGGCGCCAGCGGGTCGTGTCTCGTAGACCTGAAAGAGGCAAATGTCCACCAAATAGTGGTTTCGGGCGAGCGAGGGGATTCTCCGATCATCTGTGACCTGCCACTGGCGCCCGAGGTGGTTCAGTTCCAGGGCCAGCCCCGACACACGGCGTTTGTGCAGCCTGGGACGCATCTGGTGTGTGAGATGGTGGGGCAGATGTGTGCGGCAAACAACGGGTTTCCTATCGGAAAGGTGGTGGCCCACGCCATCAATGCGCCGTCGGTTGAGGAGCTGCTGGCCCCGGGTGGATGGCGCGGAACGCTGGTCTTTGTTGATATGAACGCATATCAAGAGGTGGACTTTGTGAAACACTACGACTACCTCCGAATGCACGCAAGCGAGCATGGCGTGAACCTCGGAGATCACCTTTTTGAGCTCGAGTCATTCATCCCCAAGAACACTGGCCCTCTCTCACAGAGTCATCCGTTTGGGCTGCCATTCTATGTGCGTGGTTGGCTGACCGTTCACCTGGAGGCGACGTGCGTGGGGGCAAACGTTGCGGTGCGAAGCGATACGCTGGTAACCAAAGAGAGTGTTCAGAGTCGTGTCCAAGCCGGACAGGACCCCATTGACCCGCTTATTGCGGTGCGCTTTGCCGAGGTCGTTGAAGCCGGTGAGTGGTTACAGCGACACTTTCGTCGCTACATCCACCACGCGTCCGAGCCGTACAACACCTCGCCGGACGACCGCAGCTCGTTGTGGGGACAGTGGGCGCCGTACGTTTTGCCGTGGAAGCGCTATGTGGTCCCGCAGTACATGAGCGTTGGCGGGCTGGAGGTCCCGGCATCGGCCATCATCATTGGATCGGCGTTTTCTCAAAAGCACGACCGACTTGAACGATTCTTTGTGGATGCGGTGAGCCAGTTGTGTGTCGAGCGCAAGGTGACGCGCGCGGCAGTGATCTCGACGCTTGAGCGCATCCAGAGTGTGTACTTGCTGCGGAGGCGACAGCGATTCCGTGAGCAAAGTATGGATCCGGCGCGCACGCTATCGAGCGCGGACATTGATCTGTGGACGGCGCTGGTGAACATTGTGTTTACCGAAACCACGTCGAGCATGAACTACACTACGGATACGAGCGTTGTGTCGACGTGGTCCGATCCGAGTGATCCCGACAGTGTTGAGAACGCGCGCGTCTTGCATCAGCTTGCAGAAAACAACGTGTTGGAGATCGAACGGCTCACCGTGGATCTCTTCCGGCTGATGGGCTTTGATTGCGAAGACGGCTCCACGTTCCATTACCGACTGCACCGACTGCTGGTCACCAACCGCTTCATGTACAGTGATGCCGCAGTACAAGCGTTTGCGGGTGTGATGGATCTCTACATGGTGATGATTGCCAAGATGCAGTGCTCCGGGGACCCAACGAACCCAAAAGATGCCTCTCGCATGGTTTGTCACATTCTTTCATGGACGGTGCTGCGCGATCATGCATACGAGATGCTTTATCACGGTGTGGCCATGTCGCCAGTATGCGTCGGTCGTGACGGCGCCACGCGGACCGAGTACTACGCACATGCCGTGGAGGCGGCGCGCGACATTGCGTTTCTTCCCGCCGATGCATATCGGTACCCGGGCAATCATCTTGGAGACGGAACCCACCCCCTTGTTCCGTTGATTCGATCGCCGTCTGTGCCACACTCCTCCGGCGAGCGCCACTACCCGCTACCACACGTGCTTGCACTTGAACCCACCGCTCCGGTGCCGTGTGAACAAGCCCCCGCAGCGCAACTGTACCCGGACGTTCCACTACAGACGGCCCAGCATGCGTGCACGCTGCGCGATAGACATGCTTCGAAGCTGCACGAGTGGGTGCAAAGCACGGCAAGGACGCAGCGGATCTCTGCTCCACCCGTACTGGTTGCATACCCGGAGGGCAGCGAGGGCACACTGGTGGAGCACGTACAGGCGTGCAATCGCGGAGTACCGAGTGGTGTGTTTACGCCGGCGTGTTCTTCGTTTTACTACGGCGTGATCAGCGTGTGGATGCCGGACCACCAGTTTATTCGCACGGTCCAGTATCGCTGCCGTCCTGATCTCGTGCCGCGTCAACAGCTTCCAAGGGACGCACTGCCGTCGAGGCCTTGCTTTTTGGACTGGCTGTGCTGCATCCGGCGCCGGACGCAGCCAAGCCGACGCACTGCCCCACAATACGGCGTGCCCCACAATCTTTTTGTGTCCCAGTGTAGCACGTTCGACGAGACTGGTGGCGGCAGCGTTGCTGGTGTCGAGGTTGTCTTTGTACCGACGCTCCCGGTGGACGAAAACCTTGCCTACGCGCTCGCCAGTGTAGTGGCAAACGAAAAGGCTCCCGAAGCGCCGATAGTTCCAGACGGCGCACAAGTATGCAGCGCGGCAACTACAATGCCTCGTGTTGCGGCTCTAGCGGAGCAGTATCCGCTCGCAATTGGGCGCGCCAACGGTTGTGTTTCGCGCATGATTCCGTCGGATGCCCACATGTGCGATGAGAACACGCTGGCATCACACCTTGAGCGTGCATTACATCAACGCCTTTTTACCGGGCTGTACGCGCATTCGACTATTGTGAGCATGCGTACCGGACAGAAACGCGTTAAGCCGCTGCTTTCAGAGGCGACCGTGTTTGCGCTAATCTGCCTGGCGTGTCCAGAGTGGGCGACTTGCGCACAAAACACAACTTTACTGACCCGGTCGCGTTTGATCTCAATTATCACAGCGGGGGCGGTAGGTAGGCTACTTGCGCCGTCTGCAACGGGTCCGGATACACAAAGTGCGCGTGCAATGATCCCAAAGGGAATGACGGTGGCGCAAGTGAAGCGTGCAGTGTCGTTGTACGTGATGGACCGAATGCCGATTGTGCGACACTGTATCATGGTTGCATAGCCATATGTATATGTACAAAAGAGAAAATGTTTGAATGGCCTACACCGCGAACACACCCACTCCGTCCACGCCGGGGCGAGGAACATCCATTGCAATCGGAAACACGCAATGTCCCGACAGCTCAGGCGTGTACGCATTGAGTGCATAGACACCAGACTGCTTGACAATGTAGTCATAGATGATCTGCGCATCCGTGTTCATCATGGTCTCGACGTTACAGAGACCGGCTGCATAGAGCATGTATGCAGTGAGTTGCGCACACATGACATCTCCTCGCGCAAATGTCTGCACGTGATCGATCCGTAGCCACATTTCCTCCGAAAAGTCATCCGTGAACCCAATGTGTACTCGTTTGAGCGTCTCCTCTCGTCGCCTCTCCACCATTTCACACCAGCGGTCGGAGCCCACCATGTCGCGCACATTCACTGCTCGCGATCGTGCTTGATTTTGCACCGTTGGGTATCTGCGGCTGGTGTCTTGTACCAGCACGGTGAGGACACCAACACCGTCAAAACCTGCCCGCTTGGCCTCTTCGTCATCCGCGCGCCGCGATACCGCATCATCGTTCCCAAAGTCCAGTTGTTCTGCGGCCTCCAGGGCGTCGCCCGACACAAGGTACTTGTGATTATCATCGACGACGCCGTCGGGGATGTGTCCGTCTCCTCCAGCATCGCCCCCACTGCCTAGACACCAGAACGGAAGCCCGCACGAAAAGTAGCGAAACAGTGTGTTGCTGATGGCGGAGCGGATGCCGTAGCGCTGGCCATGCAGACGCATTGCCACATAATACATGCATCGCAACTGCGTCTCGCTCACGTTGAGCACCAACTTGGTGTGCCCCGGCTGGTACTGTCGGTTGTACGCAAAGTAGACATGACCTCGGAACAAGTTGGTGGTGACGGTCGTGTTGCGAATCACCGCTTCCACGTGTGTGTATTCCTTGATGCTAGCCAAAGCGTTGATGGGGTTGGACCGATTGCGAAGCTTGTCTCGATGAACAAAAACCAGCATGATCTGGCACGTGACTGGTTGCTTCAGCCCGTTTGTCGACTGTTGGCAAAACGGGTTCACCATTTGGTCATCGTGCTGGCCGGTCAGAAACACCGGCGGCAGCGGGTTCACCGTTCGCTGCGTCAGATCTCGGCGGATTGTTGGCGCCTCGAGCACCGCGATTGTGTTGCATGCCTTTTCAAAGACACTGTGTGCGTGGATACACAGCTGTGCCTCGGGACTGATCGCCGTCATCCTGTGGGAGGAACACCTTTTTGTGCAACGTGTGCGTCGGTAGCACTCCACACTATGTTGGACGGCATACAAAAGGTGCCATCAACACAAACACCAGCTACATACGGAATAATTTTCTTTTTAATCATGGGTCGAGGGGACGACAGCCAAGTTTTGAAGATAATTGAAAAGTCCTGCATTTTTATTTTCGCTCTCCATCTTTCTCCCTGAATCATTGAAAGAGGTGTACTTGATACACGCGTTTGGTTCTCGTCAGGTGTTGATCACACGCCACTCGGGCACGATGGTTCACGTGGTGGTTGACTTTGACACCAACATTCCGCCGCAGGGCACAAAGACGCTGGACTATGTGACGGTTGTGTTTGTGATGCTCTTTGAGCTGCTCATGTGTGCGTGCATGATCGGCATGTACTACTATGGTCGCAGCAAGCGAGAGAGCCGTGTACAACTGTCCATTGCCAACGCGTGTCGTTGCATCGGAGCGGGGATTCACGTGTTCTCGACCATGATGACAAACGGACATCTGACATCCTTTGTGATGTTTGAGCAACTTCGAAACGTTCACTGCACTCTTTGGGACTTTCTCGGGCAGTTTCTTTTTGGGTTCGCGGTGTGGTTCTTTGGGATGGTGCTCCACCAGGTGCGCTGGATTGCGCTCCTGGAGGATCTACGCGACACGATGACAAACAACGCATCGTTTAATCACGTAGCGTATTCGGACGGGCGGACGCTATTGGGCTACAGCGGCAAGGCCCCCGTTCGTCACACCGACTACTCCTTTGCGGCATTTCGCTCACTTCGTGAGAAAATCGCTGGGTCGCTGCGTCTCTACCAATGGCTGTCGTTTACCTGTGTGTTTGGGGTCATTTTCTCCATCGTGTTGGTGGCCGAGTTTACACAGGCGTCGCGGTTTGACCCACAGCTCGACGCATGCTACACCCACCCCATTATGAAGCTGGTGCTGGTGTTGTGGATCTTTGGAACCATTGTTGCACTCTTTGTGCTCACATCAGTGTTGCTCCGCAGTACACGCACCATTGGGTTTATGCGTCACACTGCCGGTGTGTACGGCATGCTCCAAGTGCTGGCGCTGTGCATCGTCGCGTTTGCAATCATGACCGTGATGAACTTTTTCGGACTGTTGGTATTCTCTGTGGGCAGGTGCATCGATCTCTGGATCCTGATGTTCATGTACGCGTTCTCGGTGATCCGTATGAACTGGTTGGAGATTGTCGTCAGCGATCGCAGCAAGATCAACATCGAGTCAATGGCGCTGGCCATGACGTTCGATAAGGCGTGGGAGCATGCTCGATTGCGCCAGATCATCCTGGAGTACATCATGACGTCCGAGTACCACCTGAGCTATCGCGGCAGCGGCAACAAGCTGGATACACCGTTTGATGTCTACAGTGGGCGCAGTAACATGCTGCGCTTCCTGTCGGAGCGCTACGTGCATGCGCATGATATGAGCACACTGGCGCTGCTGTCACAGCAAGATGCGTCTACTGGACGATTGCATGGCGTTGGGGACTCAACGTCTCTAGACAACCATGGTGTGGACTCGAGCATGTTTGTCTTGGAGGACGACGACGATATTGATGAAGATGCCGGCGTCGGCGTTTCCAAGTCGGCTGTAGCAGCTTCGGCCTCGTTTGATGCTTACACGGAGTCGGCGTATGATTTTGCATCGAGCAGTCCCGACCAACGGTTGCTGCACCAGCTGGATCCCGAGACGATTGCGCTGTTTGTCGGCACGGTGCAAAACATTGAAGACCGCGAGGCACAGGGGATGCTTGTGGAGGGTGAAGTGTTCCGATGCTGCATCAGTATCATCCACAAGTTTTTCCAGGTTCGGCCCGGGACCGACATTGACGCGCACAAGCATTATGCGACCACGCGTGCCGGCGATGTACACATTGGTGACGAGGACGACGACACGGTAGATGTCAGCCTGGAGGCGGCTGCACCAGAACCGTCATCGGTACCCTCTATTGTGGTATCGGAGCCGAGTGACACGACGGCTGAGGACGACTTGGATGAGTCGGAACGCGCTTCCGAGTTTGTCAACAAGGTGGCGCTAGACATGAAGGAGGCGATGCTACAGAGCGACATGGACAATGACTCAAACTCTATCAGCTACAACTGCTACAAGATGTACTTTGACGACGCCACGCGCGCTCGCCACGTGATCCCTGTCAACCCTCAGTTGTTGGGGCGGGTGTGGAGCATTGTGAACCTGTGCGACGAGAGTCGTGAGAGTGAGCTAATGCGCTTCGTTCGCGCGTGTCAGTATGCATGCCTGAATCTGATTGAGCTGTTTTACTTTGCTCGCTGCCGTGTGAACACCGGTATCAAGATTGAGTACCAACGGATCCTGGAGGATATCCGAGACCGGTCGCTCGTTGCCGTGTAACCAAGGGGCGAATTGTTTTTTGTTGTACATATCATAAAGAAAAGACGATGCGTTTTGTTTTATTCGAGGGCTGCTAGAACATTTGCTTATTCTTTGCACATTTTTAAGTGCTCTTTCATAGGGTTCTGGTAATTACAAGTAGGGTGCCTGAAGTGCAACAGTCCACGTGTAGTACCACGGGCGACGTCACAATGAGTGCGGCCAATCCGCAAATGGACGCAAACACTGTCAAGATGCTACGTGCAATCTGTCAGCAAAAGATCCGCGCTCGCGAGATCCCCGTCGAGCAACGGTTTCTTGACGCAACTTCGTCTGCCCCGACCGACCCAAAGAACTTTCTTTCCACGCTCGTGGCGGTGGTGCATCCCAAGGGCATCGAGAGCCCCGCACACATTCGAGAGGGCTTTGCGACGGATGACATTCCGGTCGAAGCGCTCCAAAAGCTCAACATTGTGGGCAAAGCGGTGACGTTGGAGCACGGGACGTGGAATGATGATGAGCATCGATGGTCAGTGCGCCCACGAACCGCTGGTCACATTACGGACTCTGTGGTAGATGATGACGGTCGCCTCTTGGTGACCTACAAGCTGCACAACAACCGGTGGGGGCGGATTGCATACGATCGCATTCGCAGTGGAACCTACACGGACGTGTCTTCGCTGCTGTTCATTCTCCCGCAAGGGGAGAACGCGTATGACTACGACTGCAATAGCATTGCGCTATGCGCGGCCGGGCGTCACCCAGAGACGCACACGTTGGCAATGTGTTCACATGTGAACCCGGAGGAGCACATTCTGGTGGACCCTACCATCAGTGGTGCAAACGCAACCACCAGAAAGATGGTGTACGGGCTATTCCCCGAGGAAGCGGCAGCGACGGATGCAAGTGCGGCAGCAGAGGCAGAAACAGAGGCGCAAGAAACAGAGGCAGAGGTGGAGATGGAAGTGGAGGAGGAGGCGCAGGCGGACCAGGAGGCAGCCCCGACAGCGATTGCAGACACACCGGCCCAGGTGGGAGATCCAGTAGAGGCCGTAGACGGGGCTGTTACACCGGAAGCGGACGTGGGGGCGCAGGCGGGAATGGAAGCGACGATTGAGGTGCCGCTCGAACCCGCCACCACGCCGATGGCAGAACCAGCTGTGGCCAAGGTGGAGAGCGCGCCAGAGCCAACAAGGACTTTGCGGGATTACGGTGCCAAGTTTTCCCAGTTGGTATCGAGTGTGGCAACGTCTGCCCCGTCGCTGTCTGTGGAGCCCAGCGCCGGACAAATGGCCATTCCAGTCAGTACGTACATGATTGATGTGGTGTGGCCTGTGGAGTGTTTTTGAAACCGCGCTCGGTGATACTTTTTTATTCTGCTCTCCTTTATTATCGTAGACAAAACCTTTTTTTTAATGTCTGGTCATCTTGATGCTATTTAATGTGCTCGTGATCCCTTTTCCTGTAATTCGCCGCTGATCGCGTTGTGTAGTGAGCTCGTTCTTTCAAGAACCCAGTGCACCACAAAGTACACATCTTTCGACGCGCGCGCAAGAGCATCAACCTACCGATAGCAACACCATGGACACTACAAGTGCTAGCGCGCCAGCTGGCAACGGAAACGTTGCTACCACAGCTGCTGAAGCAAACGACACAGAGGCGATGGAGACGGTGCTGCCGCCGACGAGCGACGGCGCTGGACAAGACGGGATGGATTTGGAGAGCAACAATGCACTTTCGAGCTTTGATGCGGCACCAAAGGACGACGTAACAGAAACTACAAGGCGGTTGAGCGAGATGCTGAAGCAGATCTCCAACTCTCTGCAGACGGATGAAGACCACAGTGTGATGGACGGGATGACGGAGGAGCTGGCCAAGCTCGTGGAGCGGGCTCGACGAAGTGCAGGCGCGGAGGCGAAGCTGCGACAGCTGGAGGAGACCATGTCGGCAAAGGCGCGAGGCGACTTCAAGGAGGACTTTGCGACCTTGAAGCGCTTGATGGAAACGGATGCCGACACGGCTGCATACCTGTCGTCCAACGGCATCACGCCGGAGAACGTTGGTGAGTTTGACGCGATGTATGAGGAGCTCTCGACACACCCGAGCCGGCAGCAGTTGCTGCGAGGGTTTATGGGTGCAGCTGTGATGAGCAGCATGAACTTCAGTGAGCAGGCGCGCCAAGTCGGCATTGGCTTGGAGCAGGGGTCAAGGGGCGCAGACCTCCTTGGATCCTCGCACGCGCACTACAGGGAGCGGCAGATGAAGGCGGCGGCTCGAATCCGCCGTCTCGCCGAGGCGGCTGCTGGAACTGCAGCCGACCACCCGACCATGGACATGACGGGATCGCTTGTATCTATGAACTCGATGAGCTCGATCTCGGGACGCTTTGCGCAGGGAGGATCTGTGCTGGGGAAGCGCACTGCACCCGATCAAGGAGAACGCAGCCAGACGCGAGCGCGAACCATGGAGACTGCGGACCCGCGGGACTACTTCCGCGCGTTGCTGAACGCCACAATCCCGGAGTGAGTGCAGAGGAAGCATGCTTGTGAGAGTGCTTTGTGCAAAGCCTCTTGTTTCTAGCATTTTTAAAAGCTTGTTGTTACCGTCACTTTTATTTGGTTTGGCATAGCGACACATGGTGTTGTTTTTTTATTCTACCCGTTCCACCACCCCCCGTTATTCTTTATAATCGACAAATACAGTGTGTGTAAACGATTACAGCGTCATTTTTCATTGTGGTGTATACCGATCAACGGTCTCTGTCAGAGCACGGCACCATGGCCCCAATGTACGGACGATATGCTCTGCCAATGTTCACCTTTCACGCGATCCTGATCGCGTTCTCCCTGTGGTGGAGCTCCAACTCGATTGCGTACCTCATGACGATGCTCTCGCACATTCACGTGGAACGGCTGTACATTGGATTCGAATCGCTCTTTTCACTACTGGCGGTGATCGTGTTGTGCATCATGTTTGCACTGCTCGGCGGAGTGTTCAATCCAATCTTGAACAACACGGTGTATTACTTTCTCAACATTGTGTTGGCGCAGCAGTTGCTCTCTGGCACGTTGTTTCTTTTCTCTGTTGGGTGGGCGTGGAACATGCGGGCAATCATCACCCTTAAGGCCCTTTCCAGTCTCGTCGTGATGCCCGTGCTCATATTGATGTACTATCGCATCATCCAGAGCACGCAGCGTGAGCGGGCGTACCAGGCAGCGTTGGCCGCGTTGGGTAGCCACAAATGAGCGCTTTGTTACTTTTTTATGTATAGTACATTGGTTGAAATGAATAGTTTTAGAAAAATGAAAACAATCCCAAAATTTCGGAAAACGTTTCAATTATTTTGATACTTTTTTCTATACAGCACACTGGCCGAACCAAAGTTTTTTTAAATAAGTGAAACCGTTTTGTTTCTTTCGCCAAATATTTCATGAGCCCCGCAATGGTTTTAAGAAAAAAGTATAACTTTGAACATATCTACTTGCAGCCTACTTTCCCCCCTCCCCGCTCACCAGAATCGGTTTCCCTAATCTCGGAAATCAGCGCTGGTGGGGCTGGTGGGTGGGGTGCTCGGGATGTCAGAGGAGTGGTATGACCACAACGATAATGGGTCTGTAACGAGTGGTGATGCGGACGACCATGGTCAGTGGAACAACGGTGATGACCGGACGGGGATGCATGGCGTATCCATGGATACTCTCGATCCGAGCACGCTGCAGCAACAACGGCGGCGACGACGAGCAGTCAAGCAGTCACAGACCGTGGACGAGCGCCAGCAGGTAGAACACGATGCAAGACGATCGTTCTCGGCGTATGCCGCATCCATCCCGACAGAACCCGCCCGTGCAACGACGGGACAAAGTGGGGGGCGACAGCGAGATGGTACGGGGATACCACAAGTCGATCGTCTGTTCAGCAACGGTGATAGTGACGACAGCGACGATATGCAGTGGACCGAGGAGCTTCCGAACCTAGACGCCGCGGATGATGATGGCTACGCATCGTTTGGCGTACCTGAACGCTCGCCAAGTAGGCATGACGCAAATGGGGCACAGACACCTGTCGGACCGACGCTAGACACCCGTGAGCGACAGTTTCTACAGATTGTCAAGATGCTTGGTCGGTTTTTCGATGTGCATAATACCCCCGTGTGTGCACACGACTGCGTAATGGTGTCTGAGCTGCACCACATGAAGAGCCCACCGTTACGCGGGCGCCGGCGTGCGCGACGATCATCAAACCGCGTCTATGTCTCTAGTGGGGGAGCACAACGAGAGCCACCGGGGGGCAGAGACGATTGGGACCGCGTGTACAAGAGCCACGAAGCCATCTACCAGCGAGAGTGGCCGAACGATGGCGACTATACAGAATCGAGTGATATGGATGAGTAGCGGTGATGTCTTGGTGTCTTTTGTATAAACTGTACAAACGTTTCTTCATTAACTATCGTTCTTGGTGACAGTGCGGCGCTTTGGCACAAGCCGCAGCTCGCCATCTACACGCTCCATAACCATTTCGACCTCTACATAGAGATCTTGATCACCGTTATCATCCGGGCCATCGTTGGTGCCAGCAAGCCCACTATCGGATCCGCTCGGCGGCGCGGTTGACCGTTTGCCGTGCCGGGCATCACGCTTACGCAGCGCGACGTTGTACGCCTCAAGCCGCTCAAACGGTGGCTGATCCATGAGGAGATTACGAAAGCCGTTCTCCATGGCCATGATGGCAAACTGGATCCGGAAGCGCATCTTTGGATCGGCCGAGTGCTTATCAAACGAGATGAACCGCGGGCGCAGATGAGGCCAGTCGAGATACCGAATGTGGACCTTGGCACGCAGCGACGCCCACAGCTGGTCCTTTGGCGCAGCGTAATACGCCTCCAAGAGATCAAGATCCTCATTGTCCCACTCGTCCGCCTGGTCTTCGAGGTCCATGAACGGCTCAAACATGGTCGGAACCATGCCTACCTTGACATACTCGGGCACGTGGTCAACCGGGTCATCGGTGCCAAACTCCAACACTTGTGGATTCACCATGTGGACGATCCCGCCTCCGGCCATATGGACAGACAGTACGCATGGATTAAACTCTCGATGGCGCCGGAGAAATAGATCATCTGCGTCCGAGCCGCTCACGTTCCACATCTTTGGCGACAAAAAGATCTCCGACAGCCGGTGGCCGTCGCGTCCGGGACGAGTCATCAGTTGCTCTTGGATGTGAAACACGTGGCCAAGGTGCACAAACGCATCCGGGGGAACGTTCTCTGTCGCCCAGCCGTTGCGTTCGTCCGCCTCGGCCGCAGCCGTCGCGGTTGTATCCGACGCCCACCATGACGAGACAAACGAACCCCCACTGCCTTGGTGGTCGGCATGGCCGGTTTCGGGAAACAGTGGAATATACTCTCGTCGGTGTAGTATGAGCGACGGAGCAATATGTTTGTCCCCACTCTCCGTGTCTCCGCCGCCTGGCCGACGAGGTGCAATGGGCGATACACCCCGCCCGCTGCTTAGTGGCATACAGTCACACTGGAACACATGCGCACGGTGCATGTCGACAGGGGTTTGGAACCGCAGCACGCTTAAACGAGGCGTGTCAAACCGATGCGTGTTGACCAACGTGACAACATCCAGACTTCCGGTGCTACTCCCCACAACCATTGCCCACACCACTGCGAGGATAGTGTAAATGACAAAGATCGCGGCTAGGATTGCTAGACCCTGACACACACGGATTGCTTGTTGTCTCCCGCCACGATGTTTGTAGTGACGGTATGTCGCCTGGAACCATGGGTGCAGCTCGGCGAGATGGATATCGCCGTGGCCCGATAGAAACTGAACGATTGGCAGTACGCCCGCTCGTACTCTCTCCCAGTGCACACTGCACCAAGTGGCCCATGCCGTCAGCGTCGACCATACAAGCAATGGGTTGAGCAGAGAAAGCCACCGCTGCCAGCGGCTCTCTACCCGCTGGGCGACGTGCGGATCGCTGCTATCGTGACAGTCGGACGCCGACACTTGCTTTCGACGGCGTAGTGCATGTGATTCGGACACGCCACCGCTGCTCACAATGGGTACTGCCGTGTATCCGCTGTCGTACGGCCCAGACGTAGATGGTGGAGACGGCTGAGAAAGTCGCGCAGTTGGAACGAAATGCCCCAACGACTCTCGTGGTGGGTCGGGTGGACTGCACTGAGCGTGTACAGTCGTCGCAGTTGAAGCGCTCACGTCTGTATCCGCTAGTCCGCCCTCTTCCAGCGAGTGTTCCTCCGGCACGCTTGTCGCAGCATTGCTGCACTGTTCGTCCATACCACGTCTCGTTCGTGTACTTGACTAGTTGCGTGGCTCCATCTTAATATTATGTCGGCGGTTTATTCCACACCAATGAGCCAGAATCTGGTGTTTGGAGCCCAGAAAGACAAAAAGTATAGAATCTCGAAAAACGTGCCAAAGAACTGGGAGTAGTGACCTTTTTTGTTGTGGCTGGACCAGTGTCCGAGAATCCGGTGCGAGGCTAGATCCAACATGGAAAATAAAATTATTTATCATGACCCCGAGAGGACAGCGACGCCATCCAAGAACCCCCGTGCATTTATAGCAGGGTGCAACCGAACGCGGTAGCGCGCGTATTCACCCATGTTGGTGTTCCCACTCGATGTCACCAGCGCATCGGATCATAGTTTTCGAGCACAGCTGACTGACTCGGCGCGAGGAAACACCTTGGCAGACAATGGGCTGTTACACGTTGAGCGCATCCCCCGGCAAGTAACGGTGGCCGATGCGTTCAACTACTCGCACAGTCCATATGCCCGGCTGCTAGCGCAAGCATGTGTGCCTTCGCTGGTGATTCAATTTGTGAGCGAGATGAACGCGCACCAGGGCGCCAACTTTCTGAGCGAGACCATCCAGACGTTAACCACAAGTGTCCGTAAGAATCTGCTGCGCGGCCTGGAGGGGAACACTGGAGGGCCAACTCGGCCTGGAGAGTATCTGCGCAGTGTGGTTCGTCCGTATCGTCTGGTCGAGCTCGTGATTGAAACACTTGAGCAAGACACCAAGAATGCCGAGTTGCAAGCAGCGGGTCGTGGGCTGCGTGAAACGTTTGATGAGCTGTTTGATGCCGCAGGTAACACCGCCGTGCCTAGTCCGCATTATACGACATGGAACGAAGTTGCGTTGAACAACAACCGCACCAACGTAAAGATCGAAGGCGAGGGTGATCCGTTTCTCGACGGGAGTAGCGATGCTGATCGAGCAGTGTTTATCGATGCCATACTGCGGGCATGCTTTCGCAACGGCACTGGCGATGCAGTCGCTGATGCAACGTTTGCCGAGTACACTCGTATCTTTACGGACGTTGTTGACCGGATGACTCGAGCACGCACGATGCATCGGACGAGCATTGTGTCGGCAGGACCCGACGGCATCAATCAACGCTCTCCAGAGTCTGGGGATGGTTACCAGGTGATGAGTGATTCTCTTTGGGACGTCCGCGCCAGCACTCGGTTGATCCAACAAGAGCTACCAGCTCCGTTTGGTGCATCACCGATGGGCTCTGCGTATGTGTCATCGATGGCACGCTTCCTGTCGCGGCGCCAGATGACGGATCAACACGACGACTCACTCGCCAGTGGTGGTATGATGGGCAACGCGTTACTGGCCGAGGGATTTCAGCGGGATGTACACGCCCTCATGTCCATGCCGGCCTCGCGCGTGTACAAGGTGGGCGAGCTGCAACGGATGCGCCACATGCTCGCCAATATCAGCGGTCAGCGTGGCGATCACTATCGGCCCGAGCTGCAACCAGCTAGTTCTGCCAACGATCATGGGATCCTGCTCACAACGCTATCCAAGACGGTGGCGAGTCTTCAACAACCCAACAAGCTCTACCGTTACACACAGCAGGCCAACATGCTCAACGATCAAGTCGCCACGGCCGATCCCGGAGATATGGCACCAGTGGCCATGCATCCGGGAGCCAGACGCTTCGTGTCAGATGCTGTTCGTCTTGTGAGCATTGGTGACCCTGCTGTATGGGATGATCGCATCAATGAGATCAACGTCACAATGGACCGTTCCCATGGCGACGCGAGCAGCGCGCAGACGGACGATTACGTGGGCATGCTTCGAGGCACAGCACACATGGTCCTCTACGAAGCGCTAGGTCTTTTTGGCGTGGTGCTATCCGTGCAGCGCATCAAGTACCACGTCGCTCGCATGGCCGACTACATTATCGACGACTCTGGCGTGGGCAACGTTCGCGGTGTCCCCTTTACAGCCGTCGTCGACACGTTTCTCCAGGTGCTGCAGCGAGAGATGACCACCCAATGTGTGAACGCATACCGTCGACGTTGTAGCGAGACGGTAAACACAATGTTTATAGACCCATACAGCGGTATGGAGACTCCACAGACGGTATCGACGCGCGTTCGCAACTCTGTGGCGACCATCAACGGTGCAGGGTCTCTCTACGGAATCGGTACCACAACCATCCCATCATGTCCACGCCACCATGGCGTTGTCACCGAGTTTGATGTGCTACTGTCGTTGGTCTATCTTGTACAACTGCTGCGTGACACCGAACGACTAGCCATGAAGCTCGAGCCGCGTGATACCATCCCAGCCGCCATGGCCGACCGCCTGACACGCCTCAAAGCCTTTGTTTGCTACGCCGTCACTGCGCACACCAGCGGGTTCTGGACACACCAAGGCCGTCGCAACAATGGTGAAACGCGCTTTCGACTTACCGTCGACCGTGTGTGGGCGCTCTACAAAGCGTGGGGACACAATTCCGACGACGCGCGCGACTTGACGGACCCACAAAACAGCGCACTGTCTAAGCGAGTGTTGGATCATCTCAGACGGTTCCTACGCCGGGTGCGACAGATTGCAAACAACAACTATACAACCATGGCACTGCAAAAGCAGACGCGCACCGTTGTTCCATATGATGGTCTGACGGAGGCCGTGACTACGCTCTTTGCCACCGTGGTTGGGTTGAGTGAGAACGAGCTGTCCCGTTTCAACACGACACAGACCACCGCGGCCGTCACACTACTCCGCTGGATCTATGAGCAACGGCTCAGGGACGATGGCGCAACGGCAACACCTCAGACAAGCACAACGAGAGGCCTTGCTCAGCTTTGTGTGTTTTTAGCCAGCCGTAGCGCCGGAACCATGATGCAGCTGATGCTGAAAGCCACTTCGCCTGATGGACGGGTCCATGATAACAACGCGGACACTATGGCAGCATCGCCGCAGAACAGAGCGTTTTGGACCATGTATCGTTGGCTGTGTGTTGACGAGGAACAAATGAACCCACAGTGTGACTCCCCGCTCTACTATGCTACGTTGCCGGATGGGCTAGGCATCGAGGGCACGGAGCGGGGCATTGAGCTTATTCCGGACCGCAGCGTTGTACTTGGGTTCTGGCGCTCGTTCTTTGTCTTGTTTGGACGCCATGACGCCGCAAACACGTTGATGGCGCACGAGATGCTCGCCGACCGACGGTTTAGCTACGAGAACGACGTTGACTCTGACGACGACAACGACGCCGACGCCACTGATCCGCAGCCCGTACATGCGGTACTCGACCACGCTGCTGTGCAACAACGGATCTGGCAACGTATTGTCGCGTGGATCCAGACCGAACAGCGCAAGATCTCATGCAACGCGTGGTACAGCGCAATGAGTGATGGGTTTGGTCTGATGCCGAGCGTTTCTCCACGACGAATCATGCCGCGTGTGACCACTGCCAACAGTAACCGTGCAGCACGCCGAAGCATGTCTGCCGAGGAGCAGACAGGACCACGGAGTCCTCGAGTGAACGCTCTGTGGCAGCGTGTGACCGGCGACAGCGTGCCGCCTGGTGCAGTACAGTTCAAGATTGGTGATGGCGAGTGGGATCAGTCCCTGAATAAGCCCGAGGTGATTGTAACCGTGATGCTACCGATACCTCGGGCATTTCTCAATGGTGGCGACATGGCGATTGGCCAGCAGGCCATGTCGGGGTGTGTGGCAGTGTGCCAGTGGACCATCGATCACATTCCAGTGTGTGATCCGGTCGTACTTGTACCAGCGCCACTGGAAGATGGTGTGTTTGAAGGGCGCTTTCGTCTCTACTCGGATGGATTCCAGCGTGCGCCCACCAGTCCTAGGGGCGGAAGCCGCGCAACGCGTGTCAAGATGCTACAGATTGGGCGGAATCACGTGGCGGTGGGAGCCATGATCAATCTTTATTGGCTACCACAGGAGCAAAAGGGTGCATCTACCAACGGCTTGGCCGCGATTCGCACGCGATTGAGCCCAGAGACGTACCGCATCGCAGCCACTGTGACCATGTGGGGACATTCTGGGTTTTCCAATGTGCTGTTTGCGAGCACCGTGTATTGACGCCAGTGTGGGGGAAGAGGGCGACGCTGTGGCGGGGACCGATAAACGGCGCCATAACAAAGTCTTTTATTTGAAACCTTTTTTAGAAACATCTCAAACGAAAAACTTACTTTTTCAAAAGACGAGGTGCCCGAAAACGAGAAATTAACCCCATTATTAGACACTCTCGGTTGGAGTTGGTGCTTGCAGGACTAATGTACGCCTGGTAGTTAATAACACTGCTGTCAGTTGTGAGAGGCTGTACGTGCGTGTTGCGCCTGTTTCTGCGACCAGCGCCACATTGCAAGCCGGTCTCCGCCTAGGCGCGTGTTCCCGTCCGCAGAACCAGTTGCTCCACTATGTGGCTGCAGCCACGTGTGCCGGTTTACCTTCCCGATGACGAGCTCTTTGATGATGTTAGAGCCGAACAGCTGTCCAAGGTGAAGCCACTGTTCAACAGTGAGCTCGAACTTGACACGTCGCTCGAGTCTGCCCGCAGATATGCTGAGACCAGTCGGAAGAATGCCGATCAACTGACCGCACAACAACGCCTCGTTCTCGCGAACCCTACCAGTGAGGTTGTGGAGCATGTGACGCATGCGGTCGTGGAAAACCTTTTCCTTGGTGCCCAGAGCAAAGGCGTCAGTGCAGTGCCTGTCAAGCATGGGTTCTATCTACGCTCTGACGAGATGGCCGCGATGAGCAGAGAGCTGCAGGCGTTTAGTCAGCCGGCGTCAGATGCAGGAGACCAGGCCGCGACGTTGATCGGCAACCGGAGCATCCCCGTCGATCTTTCGGTCGGGGTGATAGGCAAAGCGCCCAAACGATCGGACCCGGTTGGCCAGCTGACTGTCATCAAGTTGGCGGTCGACTTGATTCTCCTGGACGCACTGCTCACCGAGTTTATCTTGCGCACTGCTCCTGGTCACGAGTCGTATGAATCTGGGGGAGCAGTGTCATCTCGCACCGGACACAACCGAGACGGCGAGCCTCCGGCGTATATGCATATGTCATGCACGCTTGCGGCCGATGAATCAACGGCTGGGGGTGATTACGCCATCAACGTCAAGATTATCATGTCACAAAACGACATTGATGTGACGGAACCAATCGAGCTCCTGGTGCCGATCAAGGCTGCATCTGAAGAGCCTGTTGAGTTTGTTCATGCTATTGGCAAAGCATTGAGCGATGCTCAGCGTCTCATGTTGGTCGGGGCACTGTCGATTATGCTCGACGATGGCGATCCGGCACTGCACCCGATTTTGGCATACATTCGGCCATCCTGGCTGTTGTTTTTGTGCTACATGCTCACCGGTGTCCGCGTGCGCACATGCGTGCTGAACATGCCAATGCTGATGAACGCTGTGGTTTCCGACACTGGCATCTTGGATCGGGGGCTATGGTCACACTTCCAAATGCCGTTGGAGGTCCACGACGCACTCTTCATGTTCAAGGAGCTTCCTCCAAGCGATTCTGTGGACCAGTCGACGTCGGCGCTCTATGACGGCTTTATCCCAATCCGGCCGAGCGGAGATGCACCTGATGGCGCGCTCATTCGCTTTCGCCGTCGCCCGTTTTTGATGGCGTTTGGCGGCAGGGACAGAGCGGTGGCAATGCTACGCTTGGATGGACTTCGGACACAAAGTCCAAAGATGCGTGTCTCTGTCACCGGGTTTCGCAACTTTGGCACGTCTGGAACCACGCTATGCCTGAATCCAGCTCCGACGCTTGCAACCATGCCCGCAAGCCCGGGCGCTGGCAACGATATCGAGGTGCCGACTACCACGTTCTTGTCGTTCGAGTTTCTCGCCCATCGCGGAAGCTCCCCGAGTGGTAGTGACCGCTACGAGCCGCTGCCGCAGATGGTGCGGAATCGGGACCAAGTCTGGCTAAACCCACATTTGGTGGCCCCCCTCTTTGCCTTTGCTGGCGAGAAAAACCCAGTCTCGCGCAACTCCGCAATACGTCTGCACAACATGCTTCATTTGGACGACTCGCTGCCCCCGCTGCTGGCGGATGACAACGCCAATGACTTGATGGAGACCGAGGCGCAGTTTGACAATCACGGCGAGTTCTTTCCGAGCTGTGGCCTGTTTTTCATGAAGCGCGCTGCCGGTCGAGCGGCTACAATAGCGCTTGATTCCTTTGTGATGGATCGCATCGAGCTTTCATCCAAGGTGCCGTTCAGTCCCACACTTTCATCAAAGTGGGGGCTGGCGGATACTCTACGAAGCAAGCCTGCCGTATTGGGTAAGCGCTCCACAGACTTTGACGAGAGTGTATTCGGTGTGTCTGCACTGGCACTGTCGCCCATGAGGACGTCCGGAAGCACTCGTCAGTCTGCTCGCACTGCTGTGGAATCAGTGTCTTGGAACCAGCGTGTTTCGGACATTTCGCAGCACCTCGACAAAGTGCTTCGTCCCGAACCAAAGATTGACACCTTGGCGGTGCAGCGGGCAATCGTGAATGGAAACATTCACGAAGAGGTCTACGCCAACGTCGATCGCGTGCTGATGCAATGCAGCGAGTTTGTGCAACACTGGGTCCGCGCAACAAGTGCAACTGCCGGCGACGACCTCTCTTTGCCATGCGACACCTCGCTGGTGGCGTTCAACCATGTGATGACAACGGCTGGCCGAACGTTACAGCGGTTGCGTAAGGTCGAATCGCTGCCCCCCGCGCCGGCGACCAGTCTGGATCCATTGCAACAACAAAAGTGGCTGGATGAGAAACTCAACATTCTGGTGTTGGCGTTTCACGACGTTGTAGTACAACACGCACTACAATCTCGGATCCGCATCTTTGATTCCACTGGAACTCGGCCGCTCTTGCTCACCGGTGACGCGCTTGTGAACCGCACTTTGGTTTCGCTCGGCGCCAAGTTTGCAACTATCGAACGTTTGGCTGACCCAAAGACCAAATTGTCTGAATTTGACGACTTTTGGAAGAGCGATACGTTCGATGAGCGGCTGCCGTTGGTCCTCGGGGACACTCGAGAACAGGATGTGTTTATGGTACTGGCCGGCAGTATCATGCGCTACCTGACCGAAAATCCGGGTGTGAAGTTTTCCGACATCTTTGTGCACGACTACAGTCATGGGTTCAACAGCGTTGTTCCGACGCAAACGCCAGTCCAAGAACCTGCCAGCCCAGATGCGAACGGTGCTGGCCGGAAAAAAACATCGGCCAGTACTGGCCGGAAGAAAAGGTCGGCCAAAACGCCCAAGGCCCCAAAGGCAACCAGTGTTGTTGCTATTGCGACAGCACTCCGAAAAACGGTTCGGGACGCGGTCCAAAACATCAGGGATCGAGGCGCGTATCTCGGCGAGGAGTGGAATGTCAACCATGGCCATGACTTTGGGTTCCCGTTCGCCAAGGCCTTCAAGTTCAATACCGGTGGACCGTCGATTGACCAGTTCTTTCTGCAGTTTGTCGTTCCGTCATTCCTCCGAAAGGTGGCAATGCCGAGAACTGTGAAAACCTCTAAGCCGCCGACGAGGGACGCGCTGTCAACGGCGCCGATAAAACACCGCCACGTGTTTTGTTGGCCTGGGTCTATGATCAGCGAAAAGAACCAGGTCCCCGTGGATGAGGTGCTCGGAGCGCCTCTGGATAGCTCCGAGTATGCAGAACATGCAGTCTATGGACTACGCGCAAACTCGACGAAAGGACTCAAGAACCCCGCGGCCCGCTTTCTACAAGATTCTGCAGTTGTGGAGTACGCGTTTGGTGTGGGCGACAATCAACCTACGGCCTGGGCTCCATCCAGCGCAAACGTGTCTACATATCCCAATCCGTTCATGGGCTGGGAGGGCATCGACCGCGAAGTCGCGGTGGGGTTCTTCGACTATGTCTTGACCAGCAAAGGTTTTTTGCCCGTGTCTGCAGAGTCGCTCTTGATGATTTCTCGACTGGCGGGACTCTCTACGGCAGTCGTTCAGTACCAGGTTGCAAAGAATGCTCCGTGGAAAGTCGAGAGCTTCCCGTCGCTGCCGCTGCCGCTCATGTTTGCAATGGATGTTGATAGCGGCATGTCCCACTTGCTCAGCTCTGCGAGTGAGGCAAACGGTGGAAACAGCAACTATGCCAAACTTTCCGACCGCGTTCGTGCCACCGATGTTGTCACCGCCACGGTGTTCTACAGTCCGTCGCAGCGTGAGCAGGGGAAACCGACGTTTTTCCGCTCGTCGTGGACACCGCCAACGGAGGGGCCCGATAGCGTTGGGTCATTCCCGGCGAACACTGGCGTGATATCGTTCTACGGTGGTAGCAGGAAAACAATCAACGCCAACAACGAGTACGTGACCGAAACGACGACAAAGACCGAGAATGTGGTCATCCCACTGTTCCGCCACTCGGTGCTGGAAACGTACCACCCGTGTTCGACAACTATTGGATCACATGGAGTCGACGCGACTCCTGATGAAACTGTCGTGGTTCATGCATACTGCCCATGGTCTGCATCCGGAGTCAAGTCGGACGAACTGTGGAAAGCCTTTACCGCTGCGCTTGAGGAACGCGCGTGTCGCGTGGCAATGGTAACGAGGGATTTTCGCGCCAGGTCCAGCGCGTACCGTTCAATGGCTATGATGTCGAAGACTGGTAACAAGCAGTACCCATTGGTCAAGGCGATCTACACCAGGGTTCTCGCGCAGATGGATGACTATGCACCAACTGTATGGGGACCTCATGGGGGCTGGCTCTATGACAGCATGACAAAGAGTCGGGCTGGAGCGTGGGACAACACCGTCGCGTTCCACGATATCCCGCGCTACTCGTTTGCGCGCGCGCTTTCGCTTGGACTCTATCCACAGATGTTCCTCTACAAGCTCATGATGAATCCCGGCCTGGAACCGACGCCGGCCGACTTGCAGCTGATCGGCGACGCCATTGCGGCGGTTGAGCGATGGTACAATTCGCTCGACATCCAATCGATGCGATTGGATGAGAGCGAGCGCTGGCGTTTGACAAAGAAATCGCTGGATGAGATCTGGACGAGCTTGTCAAAGCCAAAATTCCGCTCGATTGAAGTGATGCGGCGGTGGGTGCAGGACAATTTTGCATTGCGGCTCGAGAGCCCACTGGCCTCTTTCGCAAGCCCCCAGACGTTGGAGCGTCGAGTTGAGGAACGCGCCATGCTCTTTGACGCAATGTCACCTCAGAAAACTCCGCCGCTCAAGGTGGAGCAGGCGACCCCGCCCACGCCGCAGTCGCCTCTGCCGTATCCCATTGAATCAGACCTCGAGCCGACACGCCTCTTTACTCCTGTGCGACCACAGACACTGTCCGTTGAGGAGGCACAACGCGATGTTGATGCAAAACAACAAACACTTGCGCTGGAGCTTGCAAACCTGCGCATGCGTTTGCCGAATCCCGATCGTCCGCCGCTGGACTTTGCGGTTGCAAACGACCTACTGGCTGCAGCCATTATGGCCGGTCAGTTCAAGGATGATGTCGCAACCGTTTTGTCAGGGGTGCGCAACGTCGATGCTGTTCAAACTGCAGCGTTTTATACGACAACGACAGAGCTCCAGGACAATCTCCATCGTGCGATTCACGGCTGGTTTGACCAAGATGATACGGCCTCTGTGTTTGCAGTGTTTACCAGCTGGCGTGCTGTGGTCGACGCAAACAAAGCGGCTTTGTTCAAGAGCGCTTATGATCAAGTCACAGCATTGGAGCGGGCGGTAGCGGCGGCTCACGCCAGGGTGCCCCCACTGTCCGACGTCGAGGAGGCCAAGCTTGGTAAGCGCATTGACCAAGCAAAGGCCGCGTTTGACGTCACCAGGCCCGAGACTGCAAACGGTTGGGACGGTTCTGTCACTGCAATTACGACAGCTCTGATTGCGCCCTTGTTGACTACCATTGGCCCGGCATACCGCATTGCCGGCAAGCTACTGGCAAACCCTGATGACCTCGAACGTGCGCTTTCATCCGTGCCGACTGAAATTGTCGATAGTGACATCCGCATGTGTCGAACATATGTGACTGCAGTGGACGTAGTCTCTCAGCGCATTATGGCCGTCGGCAACAAGATTGCAATCCCGGAACTCAAGAGCATGGTCGCGCAGATCTTTGTGGGTAAGCAGTACGGTAATCTGGAGGGCAACACAACCGCGCTGATTGCTGGACTCGACGCTGCCCAGCTGGTGCCGCCCAGTACCGTGGAAGATGTGGAAGCGCGACTGCAGGCCCTGGGGGAGCAGCACGTACAGTGGGTCACTCAGCGAGCGACAGCGGTGAAGCAGTCCGAGGAGGCACAGCGACGAGCAGAGGAAGCGCAACGTGCGGAAGAGGCAAGGCGACAAGCAGAGGAAGCGAGACGACAGGCAGAGGAGGCGCAGCGGGCGGAGGAGACAAGGCGTGCGGAGGAGGCAAGACGTGCAGAGGAGGCACGACGTGCGGCGGAGTTAGCGGCGCAGACAAACGCGCTCACCTCGCGTGCAGATGCGCTGATTACTGCAACAACTCAACTCTACCAACTGTTGCGCGGGTCAGATTCGGTTCTCATCAGTGGCGACTCGAGTACAATCGCAAGCAACATTGAGGCCCTCGAGCGTGCGGCAGCTAGTGCACGCACTTTGATTGAGAGCCTGCGTCAAGACAGAAACAACAACATGTTTCAGGCTGTTTCCGTCGTGTCTGGGGTACCGGTTGAGACGTATCTGGAACCAAAGACGACTGCCCTTAACACTGCGATCAATGCAGTTGGTCCAAGGGTAGCTGCTTTGCGTACACGAGAAATGAGCTTGACGGCACCATCACCACTGGTCCCCGGATCTCCTGTGCCGGTGCCTGCGTCGCCGCCGCTCATGTCACCGTCGTTGCCGACTACGCCTCCGCCACCATCGCCAGCTACGCCACCACCGCCATCTCCGAGTTCGAGTGGACCATCGTCCCCCGTGACGCCGCCACCACCAGCGCTCAGCCAAGCTTGGGTGGATGACCAAACCAAAGAAGCTACAAAAGTCCAAACGTTTGTCGATTCTTACGACACTGCGATTGGGCAGTTGGAGCGCAGCATCAATGATCACGAACGTGATGGCATGAACGCATTTGATGACATTGAGCGGGAGGCAGACGCCATCACCGAGGCCGATACCCCGGCTGCGGTGAACGCTCTTGAAGCCAGACTCAAACAAGCCTATACGAATCATGTTGCCGCCGTGCAGATCTTAGGTCTTGGTAAGGCAGACCCCACCCGCCCGCCGTCAGTTGAGGTTCGGATCGCTCAACTTACGGCAACCCTCAACACGTTTTTGTTGAAGTGGGGAGGTGATGGCATAACTTCCCAGGTTCTGCAAGGCTGGATGAGTGAAGTGGAGGCCAATAAGCGCATCTCTGAGCTAACGATGACTGGTGCTGATCCAGAGACGCAACAACGCATTGATTTCTTCAATGCCAAGCTTCTGGACATGTTGGATACCTGGTTACAGGCACTCCAACGCGGCAGATCGCTCCGAGCCAGAGTGGATTCAAGCGGCAAGGCATCTTTGGCCCGATACAACGCTGTCGGACAAAAGATACTTGCTGCACGGGCAAAGGCAACGGGCACGGTTTCTCCACCGGTCATCCCTCCCCTCATGGGTCCAGGGTCATCGACCTCTCAGCCCAGCCCCGACTCCAGTCCCGGTTCCAGTCCCGGTTCCAGTCCCGGTTCCAGTCCCGGTTCCAGTCCCGGTTCCAGTCCCGGTTCCAGTCCCGGTTCCAGTCCCGGTTCCAGCCCTGCTACGTCGCCCCGCCCGCCAGAGGCCGCACCGTTTGAAGAAATTGTGGCACATCCCGAGCGCGCTCAGGATCCGATCAAACTGCTTCCGAAGCAACAGCTCGTGAATCCGTCAACCATTCCCCGTGGTCTGAGCAAGTCTGTGGAGGCGGCGTTTGATGCGTTCCATGAATACCGTGAGAGCGAAGTGCTGGACGTGCTGAAGACCGAGGCATCCGCCAATCCAAACATGGCGGCCGCGATTGATATGATTGCATCGGACATTTTGTCGGACGCCACACCCCCAGGGCAGCTTGATATTGATGCACAGATTGCGCTGGATGCCATCAAGCGCGCACGCGAGCATATGGAGAGTCGATACGAACTCCAGCTTGCGAGGAACGCCGAGCGAAAGCGTCGTGCACAGATGCGTCCTGCCGAGGTCTTTGAGGTGGATTATTGAATGTAGGTAAGTATTCGTTTTATAGGATCGTATACCGTTGTCACTCACACACGCACGCCATCACGCCAAGAGTCCATCCAGCTGTTCTTCGGCCCGCTGCACAACCACATCATGATTGTTTTGCACTGTTGTGGTCGAGAGCACGTGTTGTTGTTGTTGCTGTGTACTACGAGCACGCTCGACCGGTGGTGGCCTGCTTGTCGAGTCTTCACCAAACTCGCCCAGCTCGAAACCCGCGATTGCCTGTATCATGGAAAAGTCGCTATCCGACACCCCGCCAACACTCATACTGCTCTGCACACTGTCCCGTTGTGCAACCGAATGCATAGCCATATCCCCAGTTGCACCCGACGACAATTCACCAACACCCGCCACATCCCCGGAGCGCAAACCCCCGTTCGAGCGAATCGTGTCGCCAAGTTCCTTGAGTTGATCGAACACGGAACCCTTGTTGTCGTTTGCCTCCGCAATGTACCCGCGGAGCTCGCTAAGCTGTGTTTCCAGATGGATCCAGCGCTCCCCTCCCTCCACATCATCGTCCTGCTTGACTCGATTCATCATGTGCACCCGCGTCTGTAGTTCGTGCGCAAAACTCGAGTTGTCGGCATCATCCATGAACGTACGGTAGAGCGTCAAAAACAGCTCATACTTGTTGTTGAGTACCTCGAGCGAGTGGTGTAGACGCGTAATGTTCGACGTGATGTGCTTGCGCGCCGTCATGTGGCTCAGGAGATGTCCCGGCATCATGATCTTACGAGCACCTTTTGCGCGCGCCATGCAGTACTTTTTTGCGGCCTCTTGCACCCGTGGGTCTATGTTCATGTCACACTTGGCAAGCGTTTCATCCATCTGTGTGATCCTTGCCAGCAACTCCTGCTGCTTGGCCTCCAGCGAGACCAGCAGCTCGGTGCACCATTCGATCACGTCTTGATATTGAACCTGCCGCTCGTACTCATTACCGGTATCGGGGAGGCTCATGCTGCTCAGTGAGGCATGAAACGCGTCCATATCACCACGGTTGTGTCTTGACCCACCCCACTCGGCTCTCACTACCGCTCGGTTGTTACCCCCTCGCGCAAAGACCGCGTGCGAGTCGGACACTAGTCGATCGTGCACGTGAGCCGGAGGCTCAAGACGACTCAAAAACAAACCCATTCCACATACACATACACGTGGATCGACTGACCAACGCTATCGCTCCTCCCCTCGGCTACTATACATGGTGCGCCACCACCACTGAGCATTGAAACACAAATATGATACTTTATAGAAAATAAGTTTGTGATTCCACTAAAAGCGACGACCAATCTGCGGCCGCTCCATCACCGTGTCACAAGCGCAAAAATGGCGATAGCGACCGACAGCGTGCCCATGACGGCTCCAAGCAGCGACGCCACGGTGGTTGCATACATGACGTTGTTTGGGATGAGTTCTACCTGCGGCGGCTGCGCTGGGCCCAGAGGTAATTGAACGGGATCGTTGTCACCATGGCCATAATCGTGTTCGCCTGGCGGATAGTCGCCCGTTCCGACCTGGCCGTTGTCGTCTGGCTTAACGTCGTACAAGCCGTCCGTTGTGTCGCCCCAAACGTTTTTGCTAGTTCGGGTCAAGATAGACCGCTGGTGATCGTTCATACCCACGTTTGGTTAAGCCACCCCGCGTGCACCTGCTCGTTGCTATGGCCTGTGCGTTTGAAAGCATCCCCGATTACACCGACTCGGCTATAGCTGGTAGAAAAACACTGTTAGGATCCTTTTATAATTTATAGGCAAGGAATATACTTTTCTGGGCTGGTGGTGGAGATTTCTCGGAGGAGAGACACTATTTAGTGGGATACGCAAGCCGTCCCATCGTGGCCGGATGACAAACAAGCAAGCCGAGTAGCTACTCATTTTATCGAGCGGTGAATACCCTGGCTACAGAGTACCATGGCGGCCAGCGGAATAATGCAGCATGAGTGCGACACTGCAAATTGGGTGTGCAAGGTGGTGATCAACCCCAACGACGGCAACGACTCCCAGGAGGTGTACGAGTTTTCAGTCGAAGCCTTTGTCGCTTGTATCCAAACCGTACACGACAACCCAGCGGACAAAGATGATCCCTCGCACCTTTCGCTGGCATTGGGGTTCTTTTTTGGAGAGCGTGACCACGTCGGGTGCAGCGTCCGGCTCCCAGAGACTGAGATCTTTACAGTCGAGGTGACCATCTACCATCGCGTGCAGCCCACTGTGGACCGAGCCGGTCACACGCACAAAGGAGACTTTGTGAACGTTGCCAACGTAGTGTTTTCGAACTCGTTCAACACGCCTGCACTCTACGGACGTGAGTCGGAGCAGGAGCCCGAGTTTGAATTCCTTCAGGCAGACAGCGAAGAACTCAAGCTCCACATGACGCTCGGGATCAAACGCCACAATGGCCGAGTTCATCGCAATGTCACGGCGGTGACATTTGTCATTAGCGAGCAGATGCTGCGTCGTGTAGTGGCAGCCATGGTGGCGTCAAAGCGTGTCACATCGCTCGATCGCCTGCCTGAAGCATGTCGGGCCATTTTGGACAACGATGCGCGACTGCCCCCGCCCGACGAGTCATGCGACAAAGGTTTTAATTATTTGTGAATAGAAATCTTTTTTCTCGTTTGCTCGTATCCGCCCTCGTTATATTCTTGCACTTGACTCTTTCTAGTGGCATTTGGATACGGCACCATTGGCGCTATGAGTCAGCAATCTACAACATCCCGCCCCACGCGCTCTCGCCGGCCACCAACGCAGCTTTATGTTCCCGACATGAGCGGACTGGACCCCGGCGATAGTGCAGACGGCGGCGAAGACTTGATGGATGTGGAAACCAGTGACACGGATGCCGGACAGTATGGGTACACCAGCGTCGAGAGCGATCACGACCTAATGGCGTCCGCGGTGGCCGTCGACGGGCATCAGTCGCCATCAACGCGGCGTCGCAAACAGCGTCGTCGTCAGCAGCGCAACGATGGGAGCGAAAGCGAAAGTTCTGGTGCTCGTCCACAAAAGACGGGCCGAAGCTCCAAGGCGAAGCACAAGCGGGGTGGTGATGATGAAGTTGGGCGAGACGCTATGCGCAAGGCACAAGAGCGACAGGCAAAGAAAAAACGTAAGCGGGAGACAACCAACAACCGCTTATTGCGCCAAACGACCGAAAAGGTCAAGTTGCTGACGACCAACGCACGTCTGGATCGAATCCGACTGGTCGATGTACGACCAAAGTCCAGCTCGACCGAGAGCCACGGACGTTACCGAAACAACAACGTTGCGCGCGCGTGGCAGGTCTGCAGTATGAACAACCGCCGGACGATCTATATGGGCGCCACAACGTTGCTCTCGAACCACGTGTTTTCCTCGAGCGAGCGGGACAAGAACACGCAAACACACGAATGTGCTGTGGACGACCCTGGCCACGATCTACGGGAGCACGGAGTTGCTCCGGGCCAAGGTGATCTCGCATCCGAGATGGCCATCTCTGGCGACGAGTCTGGACCCCGACGCAAATGCAAGCATTACGGCCAGATACACGGCAGTATCGTCCATCGGGAGCTGAGTGAGCTGGTGACGCATTGGATCCAAAACAATGGTTTCACAAACACGATGCAACTTCGAATGCGGCGCTTTGATCCATGTGTGATCAAGATTGCAGAGCTGCTGCGCAAACATGGCTGGATCCCCGTGGCGACCGAGTTGCCCATCTTTGATGAGGAGCTGTGTGTTGCGACGGCAGTTGACCTCGTGTGCCAGGCGCTGAACCCGCCACGAATGATCTTTATCGAGATCAAAACATCTACCGACCGCGGTGGCTGGGAGACATTTCTTCACGGAAACCGAACAGCAGTCGAGGTCGCAGAGCCGGCCGCGAGTATCGGGGACAGCACATCTACCGCCGCCTCCGAGATGCCAGATGTTCACGACGCCGATGTAACCAAGGTGTCTTCGTTTCGGACATCACGTCCGATGATGCGCGGCGCCTGCTTGACAATCCCCGACACGCCTCGACAGCGAGCCGCGGTGCAGCTACTACTCACCGATATTATCATGCGATCGCACTACACCGAGTGTATCCCGGACAATTATCAGATCCTCTTCGTGAACTCGCATATGCCGGAACCGGTGGTGACCCCGCTCCCCGAATGGGTCTACATGGGCGGTAAGGGTCAGTTTGGGATGAACGTGCGGATCTTTACGCAGTACATTCAACAACTGCGTCGGAACGCGGGACTTGCCGCACCCGTAGAGACCGACGCAGGCGCGGCGGATAGCAGCGTTGAGGGCGATCGCGACTTTATGGTCACAGGCGACACTGTTGCGTCATCAGGACGACCGGTCGATAAGCCCGCAGCCGCGGTGACAAGTCGAATGGGCCTACCAAAAGGCGGGACGAGAACCAACCTTGGCAAGCGCAAACGCAAAGGAGCAGCGCCCATAGTGCCCCCAAAAAGGAAGCGTGTTTGAGTGCTGGTGTCTTTGCCATTGTTGTTTTGTTTCTCACTTGTTTGTTTGCGTTCGTTTTTATTGTCGCCTAGAATACACCAGTGTCGTGCACTATTCCCAGTCACGCCTGAGGCACTTTCTGATCCACCAACACGTGTCCTCGTCCCACTCGCCAGCCACACGATAACGAGAAATAAATGCAGAGATGGCCTCACGTGATAGTCGACTGCACAGGACCGATGAATTGGGCAAAGGTTTGAAAAACGATATGTCCATGCCGGGAAACTTGTCGGGTTGCACCATGATCGCACCCGCCTGGCTCACCGAGGTTACCACGTCCACAATAGCATCGTTGCGTACACGAATGTCGGTTGTCTCGATCAAATACTCCCGGGCCCACTTGATGATCGCACACTGCTCGATCACGTTGAACGGCACCAGTTTCTTTCTCTTGTCGAGTAACTTGTTGAAGAGCAAAAGCTTTGCGATTGCCACAGACGTCATCGCAGCAGCAAAGTCCTCGTCGACCTTCATACACCGGCGTTGCATATCATGGAGCACGAATGCATCAACCTGGTGCCAGAGCAGCGTAGTATCGCCTGTCCAACGACTGTCGCTGAAAAAGCATCGATGTGCCAGTTCAAACTCAAGCTCAAACCACCGCGTCAGGGAGCGCATAACGTGTTCTGCCGAAAGTTCCGGCATCCACACACCGACCGATGTCACAAAGTGTTCTGCAACCAATGGGTCGTTCATCAGAGCACACGCGGCTCTGGCCTGCTCCAAGTTGCTTTTGATACACGGGTGCGTGATCAGAGCGTCAGCGTTAGCGCTAAGTCCAAAATGCGCAATTTTCTCAAGCTCATACAAAACAATGGCCTTTGCAGAGAACTTTGCACACTGTGCCAGTCGGTCCAGACAACGGCACAACGTGATATCTGCGTACGTGTGGTCCTTGTTGCAGCACAGCAGTGGCCTGTGTTGCACTGGCAAGGCGTCAATGGATGGAGATTGGTCTCGAACGTCCATGACCTTCCAACAAGCCAGGTTGTCAAACATCATCACGATTGTCAATAGCGGGTGTACATCGCCAGATCTTGGACACATGAACGGAGAGAGAAACCGTGAAGGTATCTCTGCAAGGAATGACGCTCCATGATCTCCGTCGCGGCTCATGATGTCACACAGATGTTTTGTCGTGAACGTGCTAGGCTTCATCGAAATGAGCACTAGTAGTGCGTCCCAGACCCCGGCATCGATTGCAGCCGACATTAGCTCATTCTTCGACTCGTGGTACCAGCGGGGCTGAAAAGATGGTGGTGTAGTTCGCGTATCCAGAAACGTCGAGTCCTCAATGGCAAAGAGACGCCATGCACTCTCCGCCATGTTCGGCATTAGTTGCGCCAGCGCGTGCGACACTTCATAGAACCCCAGACATGCCAGCAACGATCGGTCATCTCTCCGAGTGTATAGTGGTTGCAACAGCCGATTGGCGCTGCGATCTCCAGAAAGCATCTCCTCGAACCAGTGACGGAAAGCCGGGGTGCCGGCAATCTCGTCGCATTTCTTCCATATGTCGTTGAGGATGACCAAGTTGCCGGCCTGGTTGAATTGACGACGGCGCGCAGTTCCTTGCATTATCTTTGTTCGGCGTTTACACCACTGAACAAGAGACGGTAGTTCGACGTTGGTCGCATACCCCGTCGTTGATCTATACACGGGTCCAAGGAGCGTTGGGTCGTTCAGCATAGTGTTCCACTCAGCACACACGAACCGCAATACATGCCGCTCTGTGGGGTAGAGGGTACGAAAGATGCTGTGGAGCGTGTCTCGTGAAAGGAGCGAGTGAAGTGGAGCGTCGGCCATCGCCATTCGTTGTTGTTGTGACCAAGAGAAACAGACACCAAGAACTGCGCAGCGGTTTTGTTTTATATCAGCGTTTTTGTGAAAAATTTTAAAATACTGGTGAAAATTTCACTTTTTAGTCCAAAAAAAGTATGCGTCTGAGAAACGTTCTGGTTCTAGGTGCGCACCACAAAGTAGGTGCGCGTTGTGGAGCGCAACTGCTCTGATGGCAGAGGCTGCAGTCGCCGCCCATTGTCAACGAACCCATCGCGCAACCATGTTGCAAACTGCGGGTCGTCGGAGACCAGTGGCGCAAATGAAGTAAGACGCCGAACAGTGTGTGGTGCAAAATCGCATGGAGTTTGCATCCGATCGCGTTGCTCCTTGGTCATAGAGTCTATGGGGTCAGCGCCATAACCAACAATCGCCCCGTACACCCACCGCAGATCATGCAACGACGCAACCTTCCCTGGCGTGGCCAGAGTAGTATCAACAAAGGTGGGCATGCCATAAAGCCGAATTGATGGAAACGATAGCCCCCGGCGATAGAACCACGCCACCATGCGCATCGCCACGTACTCTTGCTCATAGATGCGCGTGGCCGCACAAAAATTGCGTCGGTCAAACTCGGTGCCAAGGATGATGGCATTGGCGAGTACCAAGTAGAGCATGGTGGAAAGCAGTTGTTCGGTCTCTTTGGTGCGCTCGGTGTCCGGCCACGCAGAATCAAAAAACTCCGGTCTGAACCACATGATGCATTGGGCCATCGCGCGACGGTCCGCAACGACGTTTTTGATAGCACGAGCATGAACCAAAAACTCATCCTTTGTGGGGAGCATGGGGAGAACGACCGGAGAGATGACGAACACTTCCTGGTTGGCTATGCTCAACAACTCTTTCGCCCGCGTTGCCAGAGCATGTTGGCCAGTATGAATCCAGACTGATAAGCAAACACACAGCGCCGAAGGTGCACCGCGGTCAGGAGGGATCATACACGTTGGGAGTTCATGCGTGTTTGGAACAGACAGCAGCTCATAAAGCCGGTCCATTTCAAACATAAAGATCTCCGACGCCCATTCAAACACAGGCCATCCGTTGATCTCAGGGTTCCCACAGTTGACCCGCGTACATCCGCGACGACACAAACATCTCTGATGTTTCGTGTTGCAATACATCTCTACACGTTCGGCAAGCGTGTGGATGGCGAGAGATAACGACGTGTCCATGCACGCTGTGGATGGTCTCAGCGGTATGAAGCGGCTACACACGGTGTACTCGAGGGTGGCAGATTCAATAATGTCCCTCAGCGATCGCCAGAGGTCAACATCACCAAACGCCAGAACCGCTTCAACGAGAAAGCGGATACGTGCTGACATGCCTCGGTCCATCTGGTTACGGGCCATCAGCTCAAAGATCTTACGCCGAGCAGGTAAACCTCGCTTCAGCACCTCAAGCCATAGCGAGGACCGACCACTGATGATCGGCGCGAGGATGTTCAGTGCTCGATCCGAGAGCTGTGGAATCATATCCAGCCTCAAAGAATCGCAGAGAATGGGCCGCGGAGCGATAGCCATATCGACCTCGTCATCGCCGGTTGCGTAACGCGAAGATGGCCACCTTGATGGCGGCTGAAACATTGCGCGGGCAAAAACAGTTTTTGGCGGTCCGAGAAACATGAGAACCTCGTTCAGTTCGTGTCCTTCGTCACACAGTGCACGAAGCACCGGCGCAAAAACATGCTGAAGAGAATCCATGTCGGATGCCATGCACGACATAGTTTCCTTCAGCCATCGTCTGAACTTGTCTGTTGACCCGCCCGTAAACGCGTACTGCTTATATTGGCGTTGTGCAACCTCCACAACCCGCTTCCGAATCATGCAGCGATACATCAGCCGGTATGGTTCGTCTTCGACACAACCGTTCGCTTTGCTAAAAAGCGGACCAGCCAACACAGGGTCATCCATCAAGCGGTTCCAGCTGGCACAGACAAAACGCGCGATCGCGCGTTCTGTTCCGCTTAGCTGCTCGTAGATGCTCCGAACAACATCCAACGAAATGATCAATGGCAGAGATGATTCCATGCTTCCTTGTGCGCCAGAGACAATGCTCTACTCTTTGTCTCATGCGCACTTGGACCAGCCAAAAAACGGGGCGATTGATTTTTTTGGCATTTTGCGAAATTTTTCAGCGCTCCAATCAGCGCGGTCCAAAAACGAAAAAAAAGTGACAAAAAGTACAAAATGGCCAAATTTTTGTATTGTTTGGGAGCAAATATAAAGAAAGTGCTACCGCCGTTCCGATCACCCAAACAGCAAGCCGCAATCACAGACGAGCATGGCAATGAGCAATACCACCGCGAGCATCGATGAAGGCGATGACCAATGTGGGCACGACTGCCACACATGGGAACACGTGGATGAAATCGACTTTGGCCGCGCATCACCACCGTTTGTGGACTACGACGAGCTTACCGAGCTTGGACGCACATATGCCACCCCATGTGTTGACGACACAAAGTGTGCTATGTGCATCACACGCGACACGCTGGATGCGTATGGCATCTGCGATCCGTTCATCCATCGGTTTTTTGATTCAACTATCGGAGAGGCCCGCGTGGTGCTGACGCTTGTGGACGGAGACCAGGTGTCGTGGCTGCAGCAGGTCAAGTTTGAGATTGAACATGGCGAGTGGGTTCCACATCGCGTGGATCCAATCTACAGCCCAGCGGTAATCGAGTTCAACCAAGACGAGGAGATTACACAACTCGAGTACTGGCTGTACGGGACGCAGTACCTAACGTATTCGGTTCGGTACTCGAGGCCGACACTAGGTCGGATTCCATGTACTGTGCGACGCTCGGAGGCTGTCTCGTACTTTGAGCCCAGCGACGTTTGCTTTGGCTTCGACCCATCGCTGCTCACAGAGCGTTGGTGGCGCTACCGGCCATACACCAAGGACGACATCTTGGTCGAGAGAGACGGAGTAGAGTACCGTAGTGTTTTATTGCTGGACATGCCCGAGTGGACGGACGAGACGGATCCACAAGACGTGGACTTTGGCGAACACATGCTGGGCGCATCAGAGAGTAGCGTGATGCTGCTATATCGGTGCCCGCAGCCCGGAAGCAGCCCGATGGTACCTGACGACGCCGTGGGCGACGACGAGACGTTGGCGCGCATCGAGTTTTATCGACATGGCGTGCTCCATCGCTCAGACGGAATGGTGTATCCGAGTGAGATCTGGCTCAACCAGAGCTGCAATGTGGAGTATGTGGGATATCATTACTGTGGGCATCTGGTGGCAGAATCGTTTCCGTAATGAAACCTTACCTATGACGTACTTTGCCTGTCACAAAAAATTGGCCAAAAAACAAAAAGTTTTTGGTCGGGCCCAATGAAAAGTGAGAACACTGAAAAAGGTTTTCATTTTTGGTGCCAAAATATGACTACAAAACATCAAGTAGTGCGCAGCAGGTACTGTGTGACTGCAAGCAACAACGACAACGGGAACGGCAACAACAATGGAACGAGCGACGGAGATCCGAAACGATGACCTGCTGTGCATGGTTAAACGTACCGTGATTGAGCCGGGCTCGACACAAAGGGTCAACTATTCGTTTTTTCCCGGAGACATTTATGTCAATTTGCGTTCGCTGCAGTCTGTGGCCCTACACAGAGCTCTGCCAAAGTACTCTGGCGACGATGTCCTGTATCACCTGGTTATCACCAACAAAGACTTTGAGTCGTATCCTCTCGGAGAGAACGAGTGCACGTTTTTCCAAGTGGACGACGGGGCGCAGCTGCATGTTTCCGTGACGCGCAGGCGCGTGGAGAGGCCCGACGCTGGCAGCCCGGCTGATGAGTGGATACATCGCGGAACGTCGATCACGTTTTATCGTGTTTCGGGTGGCGAGCTCGTGCTGCATCGCGCGATTCCCCCCGCCGCGCCCGCGTTCATTGGCATGAACGGTGCAGGCGAGGTGCTCATCCAGCGACACTGTCTAGATGGGCTGGAGCATCGCCGCTTTGAGGTGCCATCGGATTGTGCGAGCGGTGCACTCGCCGCAAAAGTGGCAACGTCGAACATTGCCGTCACGTTGGTTCGAACGACGGCGTTTTTGTACATTCGCTTGACGCCCGATGTGCTCGGTCTCGATGCGCGTGTGTTTCTGAGCGTTCTGGCCCAAAACATTGACTACAGCCGTAGTGGTCAAACAACGCAGCATGCCTCCTTCAACAAGTCCTCCATAACTCTACGTTATGAGTACGTGAGCCCAAGACATCGTTCATGGTTCAAGGGCGACGACAGAGACGCTTGTCAGTTTGCTATTGATCACCTTTCCGCCGATGAGACCAAAGTGGCTCCACACATTGCGGTGTACTGGGACCCGAGTACACGTCGTGTGCGACAGATCAACTTTCGATGCAACAAGGGGGTGTCCAACGCTGTGGGCTTCCAATACCCGGCAGTGCTGGTGTTTGATGGCGCAGAGCGTTTGATTGGTGCCAAGTTTTGTAACCACGGTTTCCAATACGCGGTTGGTTACGTTGACAGGGAGGAGTCGGATCGTTCGCACCATATGGTTCTGTAGGGCGGTTTGGGCCAAGTCCTCCTTTTTTGTTGTTTTCTGCTCAAGCGGTGTTTTGGTCATTGTTGGCATCATCATAAAGACTGCTTCCAATGTGTAGCTCGTTCTAGTGGAGAGGGAGGTTGAGTCGCCAGCTAGAGGTCGAAGCACACTATGAAGCGACCATACATGCACGTGTGCGTGGGACATGTTTCCGTGGTAGTGCCTGGGGCAAAGTCGCCAGTGTGCATCTGCTCGGGGTTCCCCAGGCAGCCGGTGATGGGGGTTTCGAAACACCAGCACGGGTTCGCACACGTAGGTGCATTTGGACACAACCATCGAGCCCCACGGGCGATCGCCCTCCCACAAACGGCAACGGAGCAGAATATGTGTGACGACTCGCGCATGTCTGGGAGTACTACTGGGCAACGAGGACGAAAGAAACAACGACGGTCTGGCAAAGCTCCGCGTCGCGCTGTCCCAAAAATGCCTGCTGCTCCGGTGCTTAGTGCGTTCGAAAAGCGTCGTCAGGGCACTGCGCAAATATGCGCTGACGTCGTCGACGCACTCGAGACGGCGCAGACACATGTTGGGAAGGTCGCACAAGCTATTCACCAGCTTGGTAGCGATACTGTCGACGGTAGTACGGGGAACGGTCGGACGTGGGAGCAAGTAGCGGCTCAGTTCCGCACAGCCGTCGTGTTTTTGTTCTTTCTACATCGGTACACACAAGCGGCGCAGGAGCATTGTGCCCAAATGAGCACTGTGTTCCACATGTACGTGAACCAAACGCTTGAGTTGGTGCGATCGCTTGCGCCACCGGTGGCCGAGTTTCGCCGGTTCGCTTTCAAGACTGGCCACAGCCTGCCGTCCTATGTGGTCGAAGATGGCGCCATGACCGACGACGCGCAGTACGAGTCCGGCGATGATCGGTTCTCGACCGCTGCGACGGCTGCGTCTAGTGGGACAGCTGGTTATCCGCGTGGAACGCCAACACGTTTGTTTCCACCATGGATGACAACCAACGGAGACGACCCCACGGTACCGAGTGGGATCGCAACCGCTACGCACCAACAGCGGCATGGACCTCGGATCCTGTCGCGTGAGCCGATACGCAGGAATGCGTTTGCTGCGCTGGCCGCGAATATGCGCCGCGTCAAGACCCGACGTTGTCAGCTCATCCTACTGGCTCGTCAGTTGGAAAAGCCGGAGCTCACTGCTCGAAAGCGACATAATCTTGAGCGCACGCACGCGCGGCTGTTGCTATCGGGGCCGCGGTTTGACTCAATGGCACGCCGCACTCGTGTCATCAATGCCGTTGATGCAGATCAGCGCGAGCGTGCAAGTGCTGCACGAGGCTACACACAGCAGCTGCGAGACGAGCGAGCGGTGGAAGGCGACAAACCGCCAGCGGCTCGTGTGCTGCCGGATCACTTTAAGCGGCACCTCAGCAGCGTGTTCCCCGAACAGAACAAGACAAACTTTCGAGCACTGACGCCCTGCGCCATGGCCGTCATACAAACGCTGGACTCGTGCTGCGAGACGCTTGCGTCCAATGCGGCACATACCTTGTACATCATGTACAAGATGGACTACTACCTCCGGTTGGTTGAGATGGTGGCGTTGGACACGGCCAAGACAGAGCACGCCACCCGTACCGTACTCGATCAGATCCACCGCGGCGTGTGCGAGTGTCTCTTGGAGATTGATTTGCATGGAGCGCAACTAACGCGAGCGATTGCGCAACTACCGGGGTTATTTGAGATGGAGGAGCAGTGCCAGCGTTGGTATGACCTCGCGGAGACCACCATGAAGCACGCGTTTTGCCAGACACGAGTTGGGCATGGTCAGGGACAAGTACCCAATGCAAGCGCTGCTAACCGGCCGTACCTCGGACCCATGCACATGTACTCGATTGTGCGGGGGAGCGATGCGGTGGCCAACATCCTGGACCCAACCATGCCGATTTCGACCAAAAAGGACGAGTTTGTATGACGCAGTGAATGCGCGTGCGCCATACATTTGGCAGCGCCTGCCTGTTTGTATTAAAACACTCTTTAATAGAACAGATTCCCAATTGTCAGAGTATCCCCTGACGATGCTATGCGTCTGTAATATTGACTGTGGCGATCTGCGGCGCTGCGTGTGTGTCGTTGGGTTATTGAGCGTTGTGTGGTGTTAAACTTTTTTTGACATCGCGTTTACCCGTCCGCTGTCCGTCTGTTGGAGCTGTAGTAGAAAAAGGTACGCATGGGAAACTTTTTTATTCGTTAATATGTCACCGGCGAATACTTTTTTTAATGGTCCATTTATACTTTATCAGATCTACTACATAACAAGCGGCACAACTCTTCCGAGTCAATTGTTCGTGACTGCCCATCTCGTACAACCCTCTTTATCCCCACGCTGAGAAACAAGACCGAATGGCGACTACCAGCGCTCACTATGGCGGCCGACCCGAGCTTTGGCTGGGGAGCCAGAACCCCCTGCTCGCACCGCCTTCCAGTGGGTGGATGCCGAGCATGGCAAACTCTATGCTCCAGTACAACACGTTGGATCAGAACCAAGACCAGCGCGCAAACTACGATCGCAACCTCACGACGCTCCAGTCGCACTACCAGGACAAGCTTGCGCTTGGTGTTGTGATCCATCAGCAGACCGAGTCGTTGCGCCCGTGGGCGGTTGCTGCGTTTGGTCGTCCGATCCAACGTGGAAACCTGAACCCCGAGGAACAGCTGATCATCGAGGCGAACGAGACGCTGCCTGTCCCGTTTTCCGACTATGCGATTCCGCCCATTGTCACCACGAACACTCGCAGGAGGGAGATGTTCTTCAGGCAGTTTGCGCTCGCTGTGGAGTATGGCTACAAGGAGCTGATGGCTGGAAGTGTCGATCAGACCAACGTCCACATCGCCATGAAGTTCCAGATCGTCCAGAATGCGATCTTTTCGCTGATGAACATCATGGCCCATATGCGGATCCAGGCGGAGACGCTCTTCCGAGTCCGCGTGGACATTCCGAACGGAGCACGCGACTATGCCGCCGCCGCTACGTTCCAGAACAAGATGTTTGCCATCATGTCGCTGAACCCGCTTGGGTTCCAGTCGCTTGTGACCACCATCCAGGAGCTGCGCTCGCAGTTGCCGAACACGAAGCAGGCTACGCTGTTTGTTCTCCCGCTGGGCGCATTGACGCTCAACAGCTACGGAAACGACTATGCGCAGGAAGCGGCACGCGCTGGCGAAACTTCGGCGCGAGCGCTCCAGAACGCCATCATGACCAAGCCGGCCACGATTGCGGGTGCGCGTGTCTACACTGACGGTGTCTACCACATGGCAACGTCGGAGGCCAATCGTGAAGTGCACGAGCCCATGATCGGGGACATCACATACGGACTGTTCTACACGGTCCCGGCCAGCCCGTACTCGGGATCGTTTGACAAGTTCAACGCACGCCAGCACCACTCGCTGCATGCCACGGACTTTGGCACCGATTGCGTGCACTCGATTCCGCTTCCAGCCTTGCTGGACGCCTGCCCGTCGTTCAATGCGGACGGATCGCTGCGCGTTGCGGCGTTTGAGCAGACCATGCACGATGCGGCTCGCACAATGTCCGAGAACAGCATGCACCTCCAGGTGGAGAATGGCATGCAGCTCATCGACCCACACATTGCGTATGCTGGTTCGACCCAGTCGCCCTACGTGATCAACATGCTGGGTGAGATGATGGATGCCTATTTCTCGTCGGCCACACTGTGCACCGTTGCGGACAGTATTGTGGCCGCAGCGAAGCGCATCATCCCGGACACCAAGAGTTTTGCCGTGCTCGAGGCCGCAATCTCTGCGTCGTACAACGTGACGCTTGCAGACCTGACCGCATGTTCGAACGTTTTCTACCCCAACAACGTTCCGGCAGTGGATGCGGGAGGTCGTGTTGCGCTTGCAGAGACCAACGCCTGGGGCGTGCGCGATGTCCCGGGAGCCGATGAAGCAGCACGAACCGCAAGTCTTGTCACAGCGAAGGCAGTGCTCGACGCGAACGGCAAGATCACACAGATGCCCGCGGGTTGTGTGAGTTTCTCGTGGTTCATGTACTTTCACGAGACGGGACGACTTGCACCGGAGCTCGACACTGCCTTTATGGTGGCACTCGACTTTGTGCGCTATCTGAAGAGCGTCTTTGACCAGCCCCAGCGTGCAAGCAACGGCCTGCACGTGCTGTTCAGCCGTACTGCGCTTCCATTGTGGCAGACTCCGACGGATGTGGCAGGCGCTGCGACAAGTGACGAGAAACTCGGATTGATTGCCGCGATGCAGAACATGCTTGGTTCTACGCGCTTCCCTGTACTTCGAGCTCGACCAAGGACGCGCCCTGCTGACTTGAACGTTGATGCGGTCAAGCGAGCCATCTTGAACGGAGTACCAGAGGGAGATCTTGCGGGAGGAGCAGCTGGTCGGGCGCAGCGGTTCTTCGGTCAGTTCACCGGTGCGCTTGGGGCAGTCATCGGCGTGCCGGCGCTGTCTGATCTCAATCGGCTGGCCACCGAGACGGAGGAGCACTTTTCGGAGCAGTACGTGGTGCCGTTTTTGCGCCGCTGGGCTCAGAACACGTCCGTGTTCACAAACCAGATCCCGGACAACGCATCGTCCGAAGAGGCGTTTGCGCAGTTCCTTGCCAACGTTGTATTCCCCGACGTCGCTGGGGCAGCAACTGAGGAGCAGATCATTCAAACCGCGCATCACCTGAACGCGCTGCTTGAAGAGCTTCGCGTGGGAACTGGGAACACTTTTGGTTCTGCCGACTGGGCGCGCGTTCGTAGGGCGGCACAGGACGCATTGGCAGAGGCGCGCGCGCGAGGAGTCGCCATGACGCCACTGCAGACTGGTACCACGGCCGGCACCAGGATCATGACGCAGTTGACCGTGAACCCGGCCATCCTGCGCGGCCAGACCGACTTTAACGCTTTTGGCATGGTGGACGTACGCACGGGTGCGCGATCACAAGTGGAGTATGCAGAGCGAGCGTTTGGAGGAGCCGGCATTGATGAAGTGGGAGGGCGCTCCAATGTGTTCACGCAGTCTTCGGCGTGGCACATGGGGGAGAGCGAGATGGCTTCGTCTTCGTCTGCGGCGATGGTGGAGGAGCCCGTGATGCACAGTTCGCTGCACGGAGGAGCCAGTTTTGGCAACCCGGTGACCGGTCGCGGACGGATCAGTGGAGAGAACGTGCGTGCGGCGAGCAGGCTCGCTGGCGGATCTGCGGCATTTGCGCCCGTGTTTTTCCAGAGGGCCATGCGCAACATCCACTTCAACAACCGCCTTGAGCGTGTGATGAACGAAGCGGACCCGGCGAGGCGTGCTGCCATGCTTGCGGTGATCACGATGCCGATCCACCGCGAAGTGTTCAAGGCGATGGCGTCGGCCAACATGCTGGTGCCGTACAAGCTGGCGGTGCTGTACCCGAACATTCGGTTCCGTATGGGAGCCGTGTATGCGCTGAACGAGAACATTGGACTCATCCGCTACGAGATGGCCAACTGGCTCGACACCATGCAGCAGACAGGCGTCATCATGGGCGCATTCAACGCCCACATTGGCGTGATGGTCACGGACGACAACAACGTGTCGGTGATCGAGAACGTCATCTACCGCGAGTATTGTGGAGGACACTCCATCAACCGACGCTCGCTGGTTCGGTACGCCGGCACGTTTGTGGACGGCTCGGGCAACGTGGCCACCAGAACGGCAAAGGGCGACGGTCTTGTTGTGGCGCTTGGTGTGGACAGTACGATCGAGGCGCCCATGTTTGACATGTACGGCATCCCGAACGCTGTCAGCAACGCGTGCCATCTTGGAGAGACGAGCAACGGCCAGCCGGTCAACTTCAGCTCGATCCTGCGGCATCCGGCACATCCGAGCTGCAACTTTTTGCGCACGATCGCGCCAGAGTACCTGCGCGCGCCAGAGGGCTTCAACTTTGGCGAGACCAAGTCCTTGGCGCTCCTGAAGGACATTTCGCGCATCCAGAACGCTGCTCGCAACACACACGTGTTCCGTGCGCGACAGTGGGAGTGGAACCCGGAGGCGGGTCGCGTGGAGTCGGGAGACACGCTCTGCGGATACGGACCGGTTGGAGGCAACATCCAGCCGGGCCGCATGTGCAGTCTGTTCAACGGCACCAAGGTGATGGACAACGGGCTGCGTGTGTCTGTGACTGCTGGTGGTCACTGATTCAACGGAGAGAGGGTGTAGGCGATGGAGTGAAGGTGGGGAGGAAAGGAGGCGGTGCACTGGTGGGAGCACCAGTGGTAGCGGTGGCGATAGTATGCGTGGATGCGTGCACGTTTCTTTTGCATCAATCGTTGTGTTCATTCTTCATTTGTCTATTGCTTGGATCTCTTTGGCGACGTCGGCGATGGCCAATTGGTAGGAGGAACCAATTGTGTCTGTCATCATTGTTTCTGTGCAGCGCGTGGGCACCGTTGTATGGCAACATGAAGGGGCAAGTTGCGGTAATGAATGAGGCCAGGTTGTGTTTTATCTTTACAAAGTGATTCCTATCAGTCGTTTGCCACCTAGTGTCGGCGCCGCATGCCATCGGGCGATTCGCCATCGTTCCTGTAGGCGGCATGTGTCGGAGATACCACCATCTCATTCCCATCCACCAGCTCGTAGACTTGGGCCTCTCCAGGCGTACCGACGAGTCTTCCATGGTGTCTCGGCCATGGAAGTATCGTGGTCAATGGCAACGTTTCGCCTTGGTGGCGCAGCTGGCTCAGTATTGCGTTACCACCCATACAAAAGAGAACCACCACAATCACGAGCAGGCAAATCACCAACATGATGAGCTGCACCACCATGTTGTATCCCTGGCGAATCATACGCGAGGCCGCGCCATCGCCATACGCAATCCAGCGGTCCAGTGTGCGTGCGACCGCAATGTTCCAAGGGTTCGTCTGGCGGTAACGCTGGATCTCGTAGCGCCAGCCCGCACACATGTCGCGAACGGCTTGACTCTGTTGCTCACGGCCAGCGCAGTCGAGGTTATAGTCGCCTTGTAGACGAGCCAGCTCATGTGTAATTGCAACTCGTTCGTGTGTGCAGTCGTACACGATCATCATTACGGTGATGAGCAGCGCGAGAGCCATCACAACAAGAACCGACCAAACCACACACGATCTCATGGACGTTTGCTTGGGCGCGTGATGTGATTCGGCCATGGCGTTGATGTGAAATCATGTACTGCCGTCACAACACGAGTGGTGATATGGTGTGGTGCGGCCGATAAGAGAAAACAACACAAAGAACATGGACGCATGACAACAACCACCGAGATGATCAAGTCGAAAAAAGGTCAAAACCGAAAAAACATTTGACCAAAAAGAACTACTTTACAAATATCTACAAACAAATTGGGCTCCCCACTCCCCTCCCACACCGACTACTCGGATGCCGTGTCGAGCAACTCTCTACCATCAGCCGCATCTTCCGGGTACGCACAGCTTTCCCACTCACCGACGTCGGGTCCAGTCTCACGCAAAATTTCTTCCGCGTCGCTCGATTCGCCATCATAGCTGTGTGGCCTGTCTTCGTCCGCCTCACTGCCAGTAGCATCGTCTTTGTCCCCTTCCTCGCCTTGGCCATCACTCTCATCACTTGCTCCATCGTCACCACCGTCATCATCATCATCATCGTCATCACCAGTCTCGGCGCCGTTGCTGATTGCAGGCTGCTCCGGACCAAATCCACGCGGGACGAACCCCCAGTAAAGCGCAATCTCTGACAGCAACATGAAGAACACTGGCACCATGATCAGGCTCATGATAAACATGCAGCCGGAACTCAGCACCGTGAGAGCAAGCATCTCGTGCGGTTGGTTGATGCACGCGCGAAGAAACCCTGCCACGCACTCGAGAAACACCCGGCCTACTGCACAGAGTTCGTGTGCGACCACAACGCCAGTGCGATCTGAGAAACGATCAATGGTTCCACAGTACCCGCCGTCCAATATCTCAGTGACGTTCATCATATAGGCAATGTTTTTTGGTGTCGTTCACTGGCACAACAACCATCTAATGAACTCGCAGTGAAAAACGCTATGACGCCAGTACGCCTTCGTCCTCGTAGTGGTGCACAACTCCAAAAAAAGTATTGATTGTAGTCTTTGAAAAAAAGTACTTTTGGTGCTCTTGAGCAACAGAACAAAAAGAATCAAAACATCAGAATGGATCTTCATCACTTCCGTTGCCGCCATCAAACGAAACGTGTTCCTCCAATACAAACTGTGAAGACCCGCCCGGGTATGACTCGTAGCGATCATGGTGGTGCTCCGTCTGGTGTTTCGGCTGAGAGGGCGAGACCAGGTGCGTATCCACGGTGTTGTTGGTATAGTCATCCACGCCGTCTTCCACATCCGGCGAACCATAATCGCGGTAGTTCTGTTCTCCTGCGGCTGGGGCATGTGTCATAGGAGAGTCCTGTAGGAATGCACTCGCGCCCGCGTCGGCGGCGGCAGACGCGTTAAGTTGGTCACGCCGCTGCCTAGTCTTGTGCGCCATATACAAAAGATAGGCCAGGTGGCACGGACACGCCACAACCAACACATACGGGTGCACATACAGGAGGTACTGGATCGAGGCGAGTACGATGGGGCCTGATCTGTGCACTTGTGCCACGCGCGGCCGGAAAATGTCGTCAATCACAATGTATGTGATGGAGCAACACAACAAACGCGCCACCGCCCACCACACGCTGAACGCAATCATGTTGTTTTGCGTGAATGGGAGACATAACAGCAGCTGGTAGGCCACAAAACCGGGACTCGTATCCAAGCGAATCCACCGAAGGCCAAGCGAGCTGCGACAATCGCCTTGGATCGATGTGCAATCACTCTGGATCTCGGCGACTGCGCGACGAGTGGCGCCCTGGTCGATCGACTCGAGGTGATACGGTAGATGCTCCGTGGCGGCCGTGTGAACCGTGCCAAACACACGCTCGGTGTAGGCCGCAATACCCGGCGCGATCGCAGAGGCGCGTTGGACCAGGACGGTGCCCGGAGCCGCGCCACCAGACAACGACGGCAGTAGAGAACCAATCAAGCCGGTCCACAGCTGCACTAGAACAAACGTATCGCGGAGGAGGTACACCCAGAGCTCGCCAATTCCGACGTGTCCGATAAACGTGATGGTACTATAGACCATGTAGAGCATCCACGCGACGATCAACACCTTGTGCACGCGATGTTCGCCCCGACGCACAAAAATCCCATGGATCGATACCATGTGCATCATGGCCAGCGTGAACATGACCACATAGAGCGTTGATGTGTGCCAGTGGATCAGCGTGACGCTGAGCGCAATGATACCAATCACAAGCATGATGGTGCAAAACGACTCCCAGAGCGTGCCGGCATTTCCGTTCCCATAGTCGATTTCGTCTTCGTCACCATCGCGATGATGCAGCATGATGACCTGCTTCAATAGTTCACATCCGAAGCATGAACAGCAAAAAAGCGCTGTCTGGGGTCGGGATGTGACATCAAAGTAAAGAGCAGTAGAAAAAAGAACAATCCAGCCAAGTGAAAAATATTAAAAAGTCAACGTCGTTCGATTGTTTTGAAAACATTGTTAAACCGACACACACAAAAAGTGTCTGACACACACGACCCTCATCCGCAGATGTTGGTATGATCGCTCACCTCGGCAGCAAAAAGGTGATCAGCCTTGACTGCGCGTACGTTTCGCAATACTGTCAGCCCGTCAGGGGTCACAGGACAGCTGGAAATGTCAAGTGATGTAGCATCTGCAAACAAACGCAAGTCCTCGTCGGAGACCATCGTGCACTTTGCCGAGACATCGGTGCAGTGACGAAGATGCGCAATCCCCCTAGGCGTCAATTGACCGCAAAAATCAACGTTCACGCGCTCAACGTTGGCAAGCATGGGCATCGCCTCATCAGTCAGCCGAGAACACCCCGAGAGCATAATGCCAGTGAGAAAGAGCATGCACTGCCCATCGTCGAGAGGGCCGTGCTGACAAGACTCACAACACAGCATCAAGTCTGCCAACGTAGAGTCGCTAGCACTGGTGTCTGCCATAATCACCCACAACGTTGCGCAATGCGGTTGAAGGTCCGCAAGCACGTTGTGGAAAGATCGCAACGTCTCCCCATTGCAGCAGCGCACCACGATGTTGGGCTTGATTGCTGGCGGAGACGTCTTCAAGAGCTTCAATACCTCTCCAAGAACCCATTTGCTCCGGACAAAAATCCCTCTGGTTTGCTGGCCAAAGGTGAACATCCGCGCAAGCGCTTGCGTATAATCAAGATCAACATCACCCGATCTGACCTCCTGCTCACTTGGCCAGCGAGAGCGGAAAACACAAGTCACGGCCTCCCTGAGATGCTCGTTTCGTGGGTGCCTCGGGCTGGACGGCATCAGCGCTGGCAACACGTCGCTGATAGGTGGCAGCCGCGAAATCCACCCGGTCTCGTAGGACGATGACTGTACTGGTCTTGTGGCGCTGCTGACCGGTACAGGCGTTGGTTTCGCGGCCCCATGGGACGATGGCTGTACTGGTCTTGTGGCGCTGCTGACCGGTACAGGCGTTGGTTTCGCGGCCCCATGGGACGATGGCTGTACTGGTCTTGTGGCGCTGCTGACCGGTACCGTTCCATCCACACTGCATCGCAGTGACATCACCGATTGTGACGCCAGCCACAACGCGCGGAAATCGGCCAGAGGCACGGTGTGTGGAACAGTCAGTGACATGTTCTCTACACGTGGGCCATAGAGCTTGATTGCACGGCATAGTGCGCCAATGTCAATCGTGTTGTGCATGCCCAAGCGCACGTGAACCTCCAACTGCTCGACTTGCACATAAAATGTCACAAGTATCACAAGTGCCTCCACATCGCGGTTATTGGTGACTATCAGCGGCACTGTTCCGGCGTCGGGTAGCATCTTCCTACCCAGGTCACATACCGACCTGAAAACCGACGTGGTCATGCAACCCTTTGAGGGTAAGAGCTCCTGCTCCGGGAACGTAGAAAAAAGCGCTGGTTGTTTCCTAGCCTTTAGGTTGGCGTAGGCGATCTCGGGCGTTGTGTCCAAAAGCAATGACGGTGCGTTCTCCATAATGCAGCAGTTGTCCAATCGGTCCAGAGGTTAATAGTATCACAACACCACCAACGCCATTTATATACTTTTAGTTTTTGTTTTTTCACACTTTTTTTTTCAAAACTTTTGGGAAATGGGCCAATCGAACCCCACCTCATTCCCGAAAATTTCACTTTTTTTGTGAATTTTTCATTGTGTCCCAGTTTTTTGAGCATACCAATGACGGTAGGTGAGGAAGACTGTGGGTAGCCCAAGGTATTGATGTTTTGCGGCTTGGCAAAGGTCAACCACAACGCATACCACAACGGCTACGAATGAGCTTGGATCCATCTACGACGAGATCATGTTCCACCCCGACTCGTCCTATTACCAGCGTCTCGTCGACCGTGTTGTTGGACGAGGTAACCATACCACAACGTGTTCGACCGTGGCCACTGCAACCGGTCAATCTGATGGAGCGGGTGGAATCACTGGTAAACTCGCCGGTGGGGGTGCTTGCAGTGCTGCGGCCGAATATGGACGAACGGCAACTGCGAGCCGAGTTGAATCGCATACTGGTGGTAGCGCGCCAAGAGTGCCGCGAGCCCAGCCAAAGCAGCCAAAGCGACGGCACATCCCAACCATGGAGGAACAGCAGCACAAGCATGAACAACAACGAGCCAGACTCGAGACCGCCGTTGGCGAGCTGATGGAAGGCAAGATCAGCAACAAGGAGCTCATGGAGATTGCGCAAGCGACGGTAGACAGTGCGCCTTCGTCGGTGTTATCCGAGGCGGTGGGGTGTAGGATCGAGACACCAGTGCCGCCGATGCGCATTGGCCATGGCATCTACCCGGACCCGGAGTACGCCATGGTGGACTTTGCGACGCTCAAGGCCCAAGAGATGGAGGAGACATACTGCAAGCGGGCGGTACGCCATGCGGCAATGCTTCGATATCAGACGGGCCCGTGTGCTGAGGATTATTTTTTGGTCCTTGAGCAACTTGTGATCAACGGTCACCCGAGTCTCCTCAAGCGACAGCTGCGCCACTACCGGAATGCAGACGGCACGCCGCGTATCCCCGAACGTGTGAGCGACCGTCATATGGCGCATGCTGTGAATCGGTTCATGTCGGCTCGGATTTATCTGTTGATGACGGTCTTGTGGAACGTAGTCGAAACGTTTACGACGCTGCGCAAGAGCCACGACGAGATTGGAGCGCATGCAACGACATCGGGCGCGGATAGAACTGAGACGGATGCGGCAACGATGGAGCATGTGCCGCTTCCGGGGTTTCTTTACTCGCTGAACGGCATGCACATACTCATGTACTGCATGACGATGATTGTCTCGGGGTGCATTGCAAAGTGTACACGCTACCAACGCCCCGCAGACGATCCAGGCAAGACCGGTGGTAAGCGAGTGCTGACCGCGACGCTCTGGAAGTCGAGCTGGAAGCAGCACTGCTTTACGACATCGAGCTCGGGCAAGCAAGACACATGCCCGTGCCCGGCTACTATGTGTGTGGTGTGCGAACGCGAGTTCAACTTGACCAAACGCCACGACCGCATCTATGGCCCGGGCACCTCGGTTCCGTCCAGCGACCCATGGCCAACAGTCGTAGAGTTGGTGTACCCACTGGCTCCTGGTGGTGATGCAGGCGACGACAGCGTAAAGCTGGCCTGGTTACCGTTTTGCTCCGTGTGCGCGACTGGTGTGGCGGCCTACAGCGAGGTGTTTCACAATGTGCAAAAGGGCGTTGTTCGTCTCCAGCGGGCGATTGCTGAGCACCACGAGCGGACCAAGACAACGTTGAGCCACAAGAGCATCACGGAGTTGCTGGCGAACGAGAGGTTTCGGATCTCAATGCGCGGCGTTAGCGCAAGTCCAGTTGCCAAGAGCATTGCGACCGTGCGTGCATGTTATGCTGCGTTCATGGGTAGCATAGTGCCGAGTGTACTTGTTCACCCGCTACGTCGCATCATGGGCGACCCGTACGGCGCCGAGCAGGCGGACGTGCGCTACGAGACCATGACCGAGTTTGATGACCGGTGTCTTGTGAGCATTGCGACGGACGGGGGTGTCGGGCCACTTGGTGAGAGCAATACGTCTTTGGAGCCGATTGGATTCCGCACGACGCTCCCACGAGGCGTGAACACGACACAACTGGTGGAACTCTTTGAGAACACTACGCTGCCATGTTTCTTTGAGCCGCTGCCGTTGCTCCCCCGCGACGTTGACCTGGACCATGACGAAGAACACACAAGACGGGTTACAAAGTATGTGGCAAACCGAGCGCGCTGTATCCAACGTGGGCTGCGCAGAGTCCTGGCAATGTGTGCGAGTAGCCCCAAGGCCGTTGTTCGTCCGAAACGACCGCGTCCGCGCCCACCTAACGAACCCATCGAGGTGTTTGACGATCCGCTACCGCCGACTACGACAGCAGAGTCTCGTGAGCAACATGGTCGCAAACGACGCAAGCTGGCGCATGACAGCGAAGCCGACGAGGACGACGCGACGTCCGCGGTGATGGTGGTGAGTGGCCGGGATGAACCAGCACCGATTGTTGTTTTGTGATGGACAGAGCAGAGTGGGTGAGCATAAAACGCTTTACATACGCATGTAAGAAACAATGAACTCTGTGACCAAGCACACATGCCGACACAATCAGTATGCATACTGCGCGTGCGTAACGGTGCGGCGCGACGGTCCACGCCAGCCACTCTCGTCCGGCACCGCGCGGATACTGGTGTTGGAGAACCGCGACCAGTCAACAAACGGAAAGCGCTTACCCAAAAAGTTGAGTGCAACGTAGAGCGCCATGCACATGGCCACTGCGAGATCATCCACCTGGCCTTGGATCCGCTTGCCATTGACATCCGTCTTGCCGGTCCAGCCGCCCTTGCCATCAGGCACACATGCGCGGAGTTGCCCCTCGAGCATGGCGCGAAGTTCACGACGACGTTGATCGGGGGCGCCTTTGCCCTGGTGGTAGAACACAAACTGGTCGTAGAACAAGAGCGCGTCCTGTCGCAGAATCTTGCGCATATGGTCTGCGTAGATCTGCTTGCGATCCTTGTTCAGCCAGATTCCATGGTGACGGTCGGCGCGCTCTCGCAATGAGTATGTGCGCGGGTAGCGAGAAACGACGTTGATCGCATGCTGGCCAGAAACATGGCCAGTGTTCCGCTCGCCGGCGTAAATCTTCCAGGCAAACTTGAACCGCGGGTGCTGATCGAGCTTCCGGAGCATCACATCGAGCATCTCATCAATCGAGTTGGCGCGTGTTGGGTACGAGTCCATGCCGACGACCTGCGGGGGATGCGTGAGAATCAGAAAAACAAAATCATGGAGAGAAAAAACAAATTGGCAGCACAAACAATAAAACCCTGCGATCCGGTCACTTTTTGTTTTGAGCGGTGCAATGGGATAAACATTGTGTGTTGGACCCCCATAGGTTGCACAAACGACTACGGCACCGTGGGTCATTAAAACACATGTGGGGTGCGCAGACGTGCTGTACGTCTAGTCCCAAAGTGTGCTTTGGACAATACGAGTGGCCATGATGTGTAGCGCGGAGCATCCGGAAATCCAAGAGCTGCACAACCTCGACCGCTCCATGACACGCGTTCTGCAGGACCGCTACGCAGCCGATACCATGTATCTGATGCTGTACGGAAACGACGACGCGTGCGCACGCGTGCGGTATCTCCATCTGATCCAAGCAGTGGAAGGGCTGATTATCCGACCGTATGCTCGCCATGGATTCCTCGACCGCCAATTGATCGACGTGTTCCGCCAAGTCGCAATCCCGATGAATTGGGATGTTGATGCGTGGTGCGCCGAGCTGCGCGAACACGTCGACCCCGTGGAGGATCCAGTAGAGTCGGAGCGTATCATGCGAGGGATCATGAATCGCTGGGTAAACGATCCGTGCACCACACCCGTGTCGCCGATCGACGACAAGCGCAACTTGGAGATCCTCATGCTGTTTGTACTGCTGGCGTTCAACGACGCGTTCTACGCGTATTGGACGTCCGGCAGCCTTGAAGATGCGGATGGGCCACGGATACTTGATCCGGCGGGCCTCCATGCCTTTCTCCACGAAGATCACGAAGAGTGCCGATCGTTTGTGACCATGTTTGCGCTCATGATCACGGGGAGCCCCGCAGATGCGCATCTGACAGGCCAGTTGCCACCGTTCATGCCGCTCGGTGAAGATTGTGGTGGCGGGAGCAGTTGTAGCGATGGCAAGTCGTTCCCGCCGCGCAGCTACACACAGCGACCGGTATCTGCATCGGCACCTGCGGCCGCGGCGTCGCGAGCAAAGTCCACCAAGAGGACGCCTTCATGGCACGGAACAACTCGGATTGACAGCATCAGCGACGAGGATGACGAGAATAGCGAGATGGATAGCGACGAAGAGTTTGACGCCGTGTACGAGCAAGAGACGGTCGAGTTCATCCCAACGGGACGACGTGCAAACGAGCACGCCACAACGGATGCCGAGACCAGCCATCCGCGACGGCACCGGGGGATTACGCCGGATGGCAAGATTGAGCCACAGGATGAACGGGAGCTGTTGAACCAGGTGGCGACGAGCGTCAAGGTGACCTTTCACACCATGATGTTTCACATCTACACCAAGTACCAGGCGCATGTTGGGTGTATCCGAGTGGTGGCGGACCGGATCGCAGAACAACGACAGGAGCAGGAACAACAGGCACAGAGACAGAAAGAGGCACTCGTACATAAAATGTCCCGTGCAATTGAGTGATCGCAACGATGGCCGTGTGATCGTCGGCGCCGGCGTTGGGGTCACATGCAATGAAAATAAACTCTGGATCGGGGAACGAACTGAGCCACGGCGTGAATGCGTTCGCCGCCATGCGGTCAATGTGTGCCGAGGAGAAAATGAGCCCACCTCCAGCCTGCATAGCACCCATGGTCTCGGCCATCATGAGCTTGGTGTCGCCACGGTAGAGTTGGCGTGCGACCGAGGTTGCATCCACGTTCTTCCACGGCGGGTTCTCGTGGAGCAGATGTGGGCACTCTTCGGGGTGCTCCAACCGCTGACAGTTGTTGCACACCAGCGTGTGCTTGAGCGAGATGATGAGCGGCTCGCCTGTAATCTCGTCCTTGAGGTCCATCATGGCGTAAGCAAAGTTGTAGCTCTTTGGCGGCGACGAGATCATGATCACGGCAGTGTTCTTTTGCGTGGCGAGCGGGATGATAATCTCGTCAAAGAGATCGGCTGGCCAGAACATGATCTCATCGCAGATGATCAGCTGGGCGCCTTGGCCGCGCAACGTGTAAAGGCTCGGTTAGCATCGGAACAAAGCGCACATAGAGAGACACACACACACACTCAACACCAACAGAGATGGACTGAACGAACGAGAGATATAGTGGTGGGGTCAATGGGGTTCTCTGGACAAAATGTTATCTGGTGGGATAGTGTTCACAGCGACCATTATAAACAAACACACCCCGTCGACACGGTGGAACCAACTGTCGGACACTAATAAAATGAAACAGTGTGACATTTTATAAAGATATGGACAGGGTTTTTACAGAGTGAACTACAGTGGATCACCGCCAGTGCCCGCGCACCACGAAATGGGTCTGGGCGGTCGAGAGCGAAGCGCGCGGTTCAGATCACATGCAATCTCCTCCAGCGTATCCTGGATGGATCTGTACTGCAGCGTCTTTACGTTTGCAGTGTACTCGGATAACTGAGTAACGGAGCAGGGCCAGCCGTTGAACCGAATGTCTCTGCCTTTCTTCAACCAATCTCGATAGTGCTCCATCCATCGGGAAAACTCGTCCAGATTGGGCGGCAGCACGTGTCCCAGCGCCACCATCGATGGGAGCAGGTTGAGCATGTGCGAGGCATTTGTGGTGATCCATGCCTGGAACTGCACCAACTGGTTGATCGCATCACGCGCCATATGCTTGTGATCGTCGTCTTTGAACAGCTCTGTGGAGCGCCGCTCAATCTCGACAAACATGGAAGCTGGAGAGACCATCATGGCTACAACGACATATTGCTGCAACGCAACAACGTCTGGAATTGCCTCGACGACGTCAGCACTTGGCGGATCAGCGAACCTTGTGGGAGGCATGTTCCGCTTCACTGTCATGCGACGTCGCTTTGCCGCAAACGATGAGGCATTGTCTCCGTCGTCGTCGGTTGTGTCGTCGCTTCCGACTTCAGCAGACATGTCGCTGCGCGACGACTCGAACAAAGTCCGCTTCCGACCCACGCCTCCTCGGCCCGTTGTTTCAGCACCAGTGGGCACCACACTCGTAGACCGCGACATTGCGTGTGTCGCATCATCATCGCTGTCGCTACTCACATCGGCGGGGGCGGCCGGAGCGCGTAGGTTGATGAGATCGTCGACCAGGGGCAACCTCTCGAACGACATGCCGTCTCTCTCAACACCAGGGCGGCGCACGCGAATAGACCTCCGCCATGAGCCAACCGTAGAGCGCTGTTCAAGGTGCGCGCGGATGAACGGCGTCGGCGCATAGCAGCAGTTGCCGCGGCATGCATGCTCTCCCCGGCGTTGTGTCTCCTTGTGCGGTAGACACTTCAAACAGTATCCTCCGCCCTTCGTGGTCGTTTCCGCCTTCCTGACCAGTCTCGCTTGGATCTCCGCCCCAGGTCGCGGCTGAAAGCAAAACAGCCACGTTGTCGCATCCGGGAACCACGTCTGTAGCACCTGGAGCGTCATGTAACGTGGCTTGCCCAGCTCGGGGCCCCCACGGCGACCAAGCCTTGATGTGGTGCGACTCGAGTCATCGCTGTCACTCAGTGGCGCCGGTGTGTCCGTAGTCGTAGTGTTTGGCGAATCATCATTGTCGTCATCATCGGACCCGACGTCGTCGCCGACAGGATTGTCGGCACTGACTTTGGTCGGTGCCGGTGTGCGCGGACGAACCTTTGGAATCATCGCACGCTCCGAAACGCGACGTACTTCGGCCGCCTCGACAATAGCGCTATCAACCTCACAGTCAGATGCGGACATTGGGCCTAGTTGTTGTGTCTTGTCCAACGAAAAATACAACGAGCTGCTTGTCTTTTTTTCCTTTTGGTCTGATGGCGACGAGCTTCCCAAAAACGAAAAAAGTAAACTTTTGTCCCAAAACGAAAAATTCAGAAACTCCATCCGATTGGCTAATCCACAAAGCCGCGTTGCTCTCTTTTTATAAAAAAGATTTTTCGTTCGTGCCGGCAACGGTTGATCCAAAAATAATAAGTCGGGGTCTCACTTTTTCTTTTTTGGTCGCGCACCAGAAAGACTGACACACAAAAAAGAAAACTATATCAATCATTGTTTTATTCTACCACGACTGTCGGGAGCACAGACGCATACGTGGATGCGGTAATGGCAAAGACCGCTACCAGCAAGACGCAGACGAAGGGCGATGCACCCACAAGAACGGGAAAGGCCGCAGCATCGGGTAGCGCTCCGTCGGTGAAGGGGGTCACAAAGGCAAAGGCACCGCGCCGACGCAAGCAAAAGCCTACCGCAGCGGTGAAGCCGGCAATCCCGGACAGCGACAGCCCGACCCGTGTAGGATCCCCAGACAGGTCTACCGATGATGGCGACTCGGCCAAAGATGCAACGTCGTCGGAGCCGATGGATGTCGCAGAGCCCACCGTCGACGAGGCAGCATCAGTTGACGATGACACGGCGAGCATGGATGAGCAAAGCCAAATGGTCTACGCGGGCTCCATGGATCTTTGCGCTGACGGCGTAATGCTGTGGGAGCAGTACACACATGCGCTATCGTCACCGTCGGAGGGCCTGATGACCGCGGCCGAGTGGGAGATTAGCCCAACGCCCGATCTGAGTCTGGAGAACCTCTTTGTGAAGCGTTATGGTTTGGTGATCTTGAACCCGAATGCGACGTACGAGTGGAGCGTGACATCGCAGTACCCGATGCAAGGAGCCATCCGCACACAGGACCAGACACGAGGCAAGATGTTTGTGTGTCTGAACCAGCCACGCATGCCGGAGAAACATCTGCTAAAGGGCGGCTCGCATGACGATGCGTTGCAGCTGTTCGCTGGCACGACGGCGCTCCGTCTGGACAACACATGCACGCATGCGATGCATCGATACACGACGCCCATGTACGCGTGGAAGATCCGAGTGGACGGGAAGAACGCGCCGGCAACAGCGATTCCAACATCGTTGGAGGTGGTGGAAACTCACAACCGCATCGAGCTTCAGACGGGAGTGTTCTTTGGCCATGTGGGCCATTGCGAGACATTTGGCGGTCACCACGTGGCCGACTCGATCACTGCGGGCAACTTTGCGATTGTCTCGACGCCGCTGGAAACGATCGTGCGGATGATCGCCGCTGGATTCCGCGAGCAGCAAGACACTGGCCCCGGGATCACCGGGGTACCAATGTCTCCGTTCTTGGACTGTGCACAACGCACGATTTTTCAGTCGCTGGCCCCTGCTGACTGTCATGATACCACGTCGGGGAAGCGAGCAACGTGCATGGTGCTGTGTGAACCGATTCTTTATCGCGTGACCGTGTACGCGGCGTCAACCGAGCTGTTTTGTACGGCATATGCCTACGCGTCGTCTCCAGCACTCGCGGGCATGTTTGTTTTGCTTGGGATCAAGCAGATTGCGACGCAGGCCATTACAGCTGTCATGCCGGTGACGACCGATGTTTCGGTGGAGCGCACCACGGGCTGTGATAAGGGGTTCTTGTTTGCCCCTGGTCTGAACCTAGGCGTGATTGCAAACGCCGCAGAGTCGGTAGGACTCAAGGATGCTTTCAGGTTCGAGCACACACAGGCATCCTACGCAGCCCGAGTCCAGCGTCCATTTTACAACGTGCCCGACCCCATGGAGGTGACGTGGTTCAAGAACATTGAGCTCTGAACACAGTGTGACCGGCCCCCTGAAGCAGAGTTGATGCATCGTGTCGAGTGGTGAGTGACAATTCGTCTTGTACAGAAAACAAAAAAGAACGTTGATTCGACTACTGACAATAACTCCAACCACCACGCGGTCCCACTACGCCTGGGCTGCAGCCGCTGTGTGATAGTAGCGCTGGAAGAACGAAGAGAGACGGTGCGTGACGAGGGGGTCGTCTTGTTCGTAGGCTTCCGGGTCGAGGTAGATGTGGAGAACGTCGACGTGCTGCAGCGCCGTACAAGCGTGCCGTCGGCGTTTGTGCTCCGAGCGCGCAACCACTTCAATGGCATAGGGCATATCCGGATCATGCTGGGTCGTATCATCAAGAAACAAGACCATGGGGGTTTCCAGGGGAAGAAACTCACTACCTAGCGGCCCAGTGTTCCAAATCGAGTCGCTCGGTCGCGCCGCGTGTGGATCTTCGGGCGCAACCAAGTCATCACCGCGGGTAATGTCATCGGTCTGTGCACCGTGGCCAGGACGTTGCCATTGATCCAGTGCCGACTGGACGTTGCTATACGCGCTGGAAGAGTCGGACGACATGATGTCTTCCGTAACCAGCGCAGAGTAACGAGAGTCCCACCGCGCATGGAATGCGGGCCAATGCGACGACGCCACATCAACGCGTATGGACAGCGTCGACTCTGACGCCACAATGTCGTAAGAGAACCAATCCATCATGCCTGACGCATCAGTGGCGAGATCGCGCGGGCGGGATAGCATGACTGCGATGGTCCCCGTCTTGTCCATCCAGACACCCGTGAACGGCTTATTGCTTTGCATGTCGTGGAAAAACTGCTGCTTGGTGCGAGGCGTCACGGGCGATACTTGCTCTGTGGCCGACGATGCGGCCAACGTGACGTGACGACGAACAAGCGTTGCTGGCGTGTAGAGTGGCGATACTCTGACACGCCGTGGCGGATACCTCTGCGGGCATGGTGAGTAGCGTGCTTTAACACAGAGTCAGTAATCGTACCAGGGCTCCAGATAGCATGCTAATAACCAAGATTGCCGTGTCTACTACCGCCCGGCCCTCAAAAGTACACCACCGATTACAAAAGACTTTGAGCTTTATTGAACACCAAGTGGTATCTGGCTAAAAAGGGGCATTTGGCAGAGTTCTTTGATAAACCACTGACGCACATGGTCTGCAATCTCGGCAGTCTCTTTCAAGATCGCACGTGGGTACAACGGGGTGTCTTCATCGTCGCTCTCGTCGTCATTGTCCATGGACCGCACACCGCGTAGCTCTGCAGGGGGAATAACGACCACCCACACATGCATGCAGTGCGTCGGTGGGGCGGCAGCATCACGATCAGTGCGACCCACCGCCGGGTAGACGCCAGCAACAAAGAACATTTCGTAGAAACGAAGGGTTTGTGTATCTCGTTGGTCTTCCGGCATGCTGGTGTCGAGCCGCCGTGAAGAGAGACGATCAAAGTTCTCCCCGAGGAACGACTGGAGACGTTCCATCAGTGCACCAAACAGCACATGCTGCATACCGCTGAACGCCGTCTCCATGCGCGGGGCTTTGTTCAAGTACCGTACTTGCGATGGTACGTACACCACAAGCTGCGGCGCTTCCGCGTTGCTGGAAAGACGCAACGTGGAAGCTGCGGCGACGTCGATCGCATGTTGGGGTCTGAGATCAACGGAGAGCACGCTTTGTACACTACAGTCGAAATGCGGCACTGGTTCAAAGAGCGGTTTGTGAAAGCAGGGCGCTCTCCCGCTACCAAACACGCGTGCGAGATGTGCAAGGCGTTCTCCCGAGATAGGCCGTGGCGGTGTCCGCTCCATCAACACTTGGGCGTATTGTTACGCGCTGACCGGTGGCAGAGATCCCAGAAAGCGTAACTTTTTTTGGGGGTGGGGAGGGGGTGACGTCGACCCAAAGTGAAACAACATACTTTTTCTGAAAATGGGCGAAACTTTTTATGAAACCACCAAACGAAAATTTTAAAATTTCAGTAGCAGTTTCTCAAAATTTTTAACTTTTTTTTGATCGTCCATGGCGGTGAGAGGAAGAGCGTGAAAGAGAACAAAACGTCTACACGCGAGTGAACACAGCGGTAATTCAGATAGCGATGGCCAGCAACACAACGCAAGCTACCATGGAGCAGGATCCGACGGCGACATTCGGGAGAAACGCCAAGGAGATGACTGCAGAGGAGATACAGGCAGAGATCAACGACGCCGTCATCGTGCTTGCCAGCTACGGCATCCCGTTCTCAGCGGTGCACTACGACAGATACACAAAGTCTATCCGGGAGGACACGGAGGTCTACGGAGCGCTGCTCGCAATGCGCTGCAAATACGCGATCAACCATCCCGACAAGCAGGACGACCCCATTGTGCGACATGCGCTACCGCTCTTTGTCATGGCGCGCCAGGTCATGAGGGCGCTCTGTCTGCAGGAGCTCGAGGGGATCAACACGGGGGCTCAGAAACTCGGCGAACTCTTGCAAAGACTTGATGACACGGACGCACCGGCAAAGGCGCACGTTGCACGCGTGCTGCAGACGTCTCGTAACGCGGGGAAGCGAACAGGAGTGCTCGGAAGGCGGTTTCCGCATCTGTTGGACTTTGAGACGGAGAACGATCGTGATGTGCTGCTGCAGTTGCTTCGAAAGTTCAACGACAGTCCGAGCGAGTTCTTCAGCCTGGTTCGAGAGGGCGCCGAGGTGATGCGGAAGGCTACGCTCCGCATCTGTGAGATGTTTCCCCTTGCATCTGTGCTGAGCCCATCACGTCCTCGCAACGTGCACGTGCTGCAGCTGGCAAGCATCATCTCGACGTTTTGTCGCAACGCAGGCGCCCCGCTCAGCTTGCGTGTTTGCAACACTTGGGCTGCGCAGTACCCCGAGTTTGCCGCCGACCCGGATGCGTGCTTTTACGAGAGCCTTCGCGGGAGTCTCGAGGCGACGTACAAGGCGGCAAAGTCGGTTTTCTTGCAAGTGGTCGGGTTGTCGGGTCGACTGGTGGATGCCGGCACCATCTTTTCGCAGCTTCAGACGCGAGCGGATATCGCACACACCAATGGTGTTGGTGCCGGTGCAGCGTTCGAGGTCATGGATGCGTGGGCGCGCGATACTGCAGTCACGAGCTCAACGCAGTTTGACAAGTGGCTGGATGACCACAAGCACCTGACCCCTGGAATTGGTGCACTTTGTGCCTGGACACACAGCACACTCGCGGGGCTATGCCCGTCGTGGTACACGGACGTGACCAGGGAGTACGTCATGTCGCAAGGAACCGTGAGCGGAAACCAGCAGAGCACGATGCTTCACGGCGCCATGATGCTGACGGTGCTGGCGGATGATGGGAGCATGCGCAAGATTGTCGCGCAGTTGTCAGAGCGCACCGGCATCAGATGGTTGATGGACGCGATCGGAGAGAGTCTCTTGGCCAGACTTGCCAGAGTGCTCAAGGTGGATAACCCGACCGCGCTGAACCAGGTGCAGCTGGAAGCGCTGTTCCAGATGAACGCGGTGACAAGCGAGACGAGCGACAGCACAGAGGTCCAGGAGGTGGTGGACGCGATCCTGGACTGTATCCGAGCGCATGCCGAGGCGACGGCGCACGAGATCACCAAGAGCGCGGAAAAGCTGGTGAAGCTCTTTGACACTGACATGTTTACGTGCGGTGACCCGCTTTGGGAGGTGTTCTCTGCGATTGCGTGTGTGATGAAGGCGCGTATCTGGATGCAGTCCCAGCGCGACACGTCGGCGGTCTCTGGCAACGCTGTGCTGATGCGTGAGAACATGAACCGCGATAGGCGTGAGCGCCCACTGGAGGTGGCGGACTATGCCCCGGCCGGCGCATGGCTGAAGCGCCTGAAGGACCCAAAGCCCGAGTTTGCCAAGGCTGCTCGTGACGGACGCCTCGTGTATGGCCTCATCGGCCTGTTTGGCCCTGCCGTCTACGAAGCGATCATGGATGGAGGACAAGGCGTGATCGACTGTGCGAGCTTTGCGGTCGACTTTCCGCTCCCGAACAAGGGAGACATTGACCACGCGACCTACTTTGACAAGGAGCGCGCAGCCAAGCTTGTTGAGCATTCGCTTGAGGGGGAGGGAGACGACCCATGGCAGGTCAACACGCTGGTGTCGCTGTTTTCGCACGACACACCCATTGACCGCTTGATCACGCGAGAGCGGTGGTGGTTTGACACTGCACCGTTGTTCTTGGGTGGAGAGGGCATCGTGAACGTGCTAGAGTTCCAGGCAAAGGTGAGCCCAGAGTCAAAGCGCCGCTTGGAGTTTTTGACAAAGGTGTTCCCGTCGTTCTACTGGCAGTGGGTGACGATGAACCTGCGAAGCAACTAGTTGTCTAGGGCGCGCACGTGTGTGTTGATAGATTCTATAAATCCAAGCCATCCATCGAGCACTATATTACATATCCCATGAATCTTGAAACAACGCTGCTCTGTCATCGTCATCGTCATCGACCTCGGAAGACTCGCCCGCTTGCTCCATGGCATCAAACGCACTGTCGAGGTTATCCATCATTAGCTGTACCTCACTAAGCGGTGTGCCCCACGCGGCACATCCATCGTCTTCGTCGCTGCTCTCGCCCTCATCCACGCTATCATCACCACAATGGCTACCGTCAGACGAAACAGAGCACACCGCCGAGTCACCACGACGCTGCATATTGTCCTCATCTGACTCGTCGTCTCCACTCATGCGCGCCATCCCCTCAATGGCATTGAGAAACTCAACGTCTGCGGCGGCCAGCGCCCCGGACTCGCCATCGGCGCCAATGTTGGAGTAAACGCGCTCAATGTGAGCGTGCCATTGGCGCGGGCCCTCGTCTCCGGTGAGCCCCGTCGCAACATCGTGGGTTTCGGACACCATGTCCGTGTCGTGGTAGAGGTACCGTTGCGCAGCGTGGTAGATCTCGGTGATAAACTCGATTGCCTTTTCGCGCGTGTCGACGCCGGGCACGATCCCGCACCCAGTGCGAAAGAGTAGCGCCTTGAGCGTGCGTGAGTTCTTGGCATAGTAGTAGTATCCCGGAAGCATTGGAAGACGGCGGATCTGGATCGCGTAGTCCTGCGCCATGGCTTCAATGTTCAGGTGCGAGCCGAGATTGAAGCTGAGCACGAGGTTGTTCAGTCGCAAGTTGTTGACGCTACAATCGTAGCCGTGACGGCGAAGCTCGCGCACGATCTCCAGCGCACAGGTCGGCTTGCTGCTGAGCGGCGGCATCCCGATCAACACAACGGTGCCGCTGCGGTAGATACGGGCGCTCACGTTGTGACGCTGGTCACCGTCCATGTGGATCATGCGAAAGTCGACCGAACGGAACGAGGCATTGTTGGCGTAGCAGGTGATCTGCAGCGTGCACGCCAGGGCGTGTAGATTGATCGAGGTGATACCGAGTTCAAACTGCGCGTTGCTGTTCACGATGCTCGGGTGCATCATGTGGATATCCGGGGGCAGTTTGAGTTCGGTGTGGCGGCGAAGGCGCATGGTCTCTCGCACGCGATCGTGTTGTTGTTCGTTGAGCATCCGGCGAAGCCCTGAAAACAGCGGGTGTGGCGCTGGGCCGAGATTGCGAAGCACCTGCGAAGCATGCGCTTGCGTTTGTTCCCGAATGCACTGCGCCTCGGCTGCCTGCTCCTCGCGCTCAGCGCTGAAACTGGCTGGCACGTATCGCTTCGGCACTCCTGCAGCGGTATCGCGGGCCTCCAGTCGAGCGTGGACTCGCTGCAAGCATTGGTTGTCTGCACGCGCGAGCGCACATCGTGCGGTAAAGTGAGCATCGATGGCCTCTCGTACAGAGACGGAGGGAAAGCGAACGCGACTCTCAATCACCTTGGATGCGTGACTGGGCGTCAGTGCGTACTCCAGGTGATCCCGCACGACAGAAACGTGGTCACACAGCTGGTGTTTTGTGGTTGATACCCGAGCGGTTCTTGGAGTGGGGAGCGCAGTTGTGCTTGAGGGCGCTAAGCAGCGGGACCTTGGCGATGTTCGTGTGGTTTGCCGACGACGACGAGCTTGCTGCGACGTGCCAGTCGATACGACAGATGATCCCATCAATAATGATAATAGACGGCGTGTGGGAATAGAATAAAAATGGGCCAATGGGTGGATGAACTTTTTAGAAAGTCCACAACTTGAAAAGCAAAAGTAGGCGAGAGGAGAAAAAGGATCAACCGTGGCTATTGGTTGGAGCCCACCGCAGGCATGGTGTGGATATCCACCAAGAACTGTGTGGCGGTGGTTGCCGTCTTGAACCCGATCACAGCGGTTTCAGGCGGACCGCCCGTGCGCACTATGGTAGTACCGCCCATGGTGCGAATCTTGTAGTGACCTCCATAGTCGTCGGGAGCGGTGAAGAACCCAGCGAGCGTTGCCTCGCCACGCATCACAAACGTTGCGCTGCCGCCATCAATGGCGTCATTCACCAAAAGGCCAAGTGGGGCCTGGTCCGCCTGACTAAACGAAACCACATAAACGTAGGTTTGGTCCGCAGGCGCAGCAACGTCTTCATAGCGCAACGACAGATCCCAACCGCTGGAGATCTTACCAGTACTATAGCCCGCAAAATAGGAGGTCGCTTTTCGGAACAGATGAACGTTATCGTGCGAGTCAACAACAATACGGTTGTCGAAGCCATCGAGGAGGCCGCTCCCGTCCTGTACAAGCTCCTGAAAGAATCCGACGTTGGCCAAAGTGCCATCAAAGCGGACAATCATGTAGCGACCGGTGACCGTTGCGAGCGGGTCAACGTCGCCAGTGGCGTAGAACGTCTCGGTACCAATCTGAATGGGCAGCACCACTCTGTTCTCTTGCTTGCTCCGATTGATTTCACGATATGTCATCACATAGAGACGATCGCGACGATCAACGTAAAATGGAGCTCCAGCAATGAACTGGCCCGTCTCCGGCCGCAACGCTATAGAGAACTCTCCCGAGGTCTTGTCGCCCTCAAAGAGGACAAATTGATTGAGGGGCCATGGGTCCGTGCCATCTTCCCCCGTCACCGTAAGTCCGGCAAAGACAAACGTGCGTTGTCCTGCACCGGCGAATTGGACGTTGTTCGAGACCGGCATAGCAACAACTACCACCCGGCCCATCGTAGCAATCTTGTAAGTAGCAAGTGCCTCTAAAGCATCATCTGCGTTGACAATATCCGGTGTACCATTGGCATCGTTGCTGGTAACCTGCTGAACCCAATAGTAGACACCGTCCAGCGCCCGCATACGAGTAGCCACCACATACATCTTGCGGGACACTGTAATGTTGTAATGGACCCCATGCGCAAGCACCGTGCTACCGTCGACCAGCGTAAACGTGACGTCGCTCAGGGTAGTACTCTTGCCAGTGCCGGCCACGTAGTACACACTGTTGTCGTCGTCCACCCAAATGTCACCTTTGGTGATAGCGAGATCCTGCGGCCCATACTCGTTCACCCAGTTGCGGTCCCAGAGGAACGTACGGGCCACAGTGTCGTAGTACGCAATGTGTAATTGCTTGTTGGTGGTCATCAGCGCAGAGACGCTCGAGTTGTAGTTGTCCCCAAATTGCCACACGCCATTGCCACTCACGGTGTAGTCGCGTAGTGTCATCAGCATGGCCAAGCGGCCATTCTTGTTGGCATTCATACGGATAAACTGTGGTTCACGACGCTCCACGCTGCTGGCCGGAGTTCCAAAGTTCATCGGTTCGTTGTTATCACTCAGTCGGATCACCTCCATGTGTCGCCAGTGGCCATTGCGAGCAATCTGTGCAATAATCCAACCAAAGCGAACGTCGGCGGACACGGAGGCGTTGAACGAATACGACAACGACGGCACGGTAGCGCCTGGGTCAAAAAACTCGACGGTCTGGATAGCATTGGGGGCTACACATCCGCTGTCAAGTTTGCGAAACTTGACGGATACCCACAGCGAGTCAGTGGCCGTGTCGTACTCGACCCCGAGCATCTGCGCAAAGTTGACACTGCCACTGATCTGTGCAGCCCAAAGCACATCCTTACTCGGCGACGTCTTGAGCACGTAGCCGTTCCGAGAACCACCGTTGCCGTAGCAGGTGTTGGAAAGCGAGCCGGTGAACGACGTGTTCAACGGTCCCCACCGTATTACAGCATCGGCGCGGACCGTGTAGCCGTGGTAGAGAAAGTCAGCCTGGTCGATGGCCACGTTCTTGCCAATGACCGGTTGGTTTACCCCCGATGTGGCATTGATTTCAATCGAGTAGATGTCGCTTGTCTCTGTGTAGAGCAGCCCGCGCGCTGCAGCCACCCGGCCATCGCTTGCCACCACCACGGGGGTACCGCGCGTCATGTTTTGACGAGCCGGTAGAGTGAGGATCCTCAGACCTGCAGTTGGCGAGCCGCCCCCACTGGCCAGCGCGCTACAGCCGAGATCAGGCTCAAGGGCCGCAATCTGCGCCTCCTGGTTGGTCAAGTTCCCGCCGTTGAACGTCTGTTGTGTGGTGACCAAAGCGAGATCGCCAACCAACGTCGTGATGGCGTTGTTGGCCGCGGTGACACGGAGTTGTTGGCTGGCGAGCTCGGCAAGCAACGTGTTGTAACGCGTCAGCTGGACTTGGTACTGTGCCAACAGCGACGTGTAGGTTGCATTCAGCACCAGGAACCGAGCATAAGCGTCGTTGTAAGCGTTGAGTGCCTGAGTCAGGTTGGTCTCGACCACCGTCATGCGGGTTTCCAACGCCGCAATGTCCACCGTCAACAACGTGTTCAGGTCGGTCTGCGTGACCAAAAACTCATTGTACAAAGCCGTCATGTTGGCAATGTACTGGTTCACTAGATCAATGGCGGCCTGTACGTTCGTCGCGTTGACCGCCGAGCAGTTACTGATGAGCGGTTCGATCAAGATCTGAGTGTCGGTGATCGTTGTGTCGAGTGTGATCAGGTTGTTCAGTAGAGTGACCTGGTCGGTACTCAACTGCGCGGCCAGGTCACGAAGTAGAGTAGCGTTGACCTTCATGGCAGTCAGAGTGCCGTTGAGCACCAAGTAGTCGTTGCGCTGCTGCACCAACGCGGTAGTAATCACTTGTGACTCGCTCAACGTCGTGTTGATCTGATCCCGTAATATCACAGAGTCGTTATACAGCACGTTACTCTCGGTCAGTAGTGTCGCCGAGTTGCTGATCAGAGTGTTCTCCGTGACGACCAGGTTGTTGAACCGTGTGGTCTCGGCGGCCAGACTCGCCGCACAGTCCGCACACGAGTCGTTCAACACGTTGTAAGACACCAACGTGCCATTGTAGTACATCGTGACCATGGTGACCTCGGTCTGTAGGTTGACGAGTGCACTGCAGTTGCCGGAAAGTAGCCCAGTGATCGTTGCACTAATGTTGTTGTAGCGATCAAGCGTAGCCGTGTACGTTATCACATTGGTGTTGTACAGGCTGATCTGGAGTTGGATCCGATCCGCCGTCGCGTTGTACGCCACAATGTACGCGTTGACGTCTCCAGCGTTGCCACAGGTCACGTTGAACGCATCAATGGTGGCCTGGTTGGTAAAGAACGTCTCGTTGCGTGCTTCAAACGATAGCAGATACCTCTCGTAGTCCTCGCTGTAGTCGATCAGTTGGACATACTGGGTGTCGATCAACTCTGTGATCTGCGTGATTATGAGCTCAACCATGGTTTGGAGCTCCGAAGGCCCACAGTCGGCCACCACGCGGGTCACCAGTTGCAACAGGTTCCGCACGACGACCGCGTTGTTTGGGTCAGGCACAACCAAGAGATTGGTTATGACCGTGTGGCCAGTAACGGTGTCGTTCGTCACCTGGGCGACAATAATATCCCCGTCGACAACCACGTCTCCATAAAACGACACGGGGTCTTCCACCGTCACGGCCGTGCCCGTGGGTGCGGCGGGAAGCAAATGATCGGCCGCCACAACCCGACGGTTGACGGCCGAGTCGTACTCGGAGTTGGTGAGATGATCACCATCGATTGCCGTAGAACCGTCCGTGTGGATAAAGAACAGCGCAATTGTCACCCCGACGCCAACGACCGCAAGGACGAGCAGAATAGCGCCAAACACTACGAGGAACTGCTGCCCCGTCGACGCGTTTGCCGCCTCAGTGGGGTTGGGCCTACCGCCCGAACCATTCCCACGTTGCATCACAGCTACCACGGCAGAGGTACTCAAAACACGCCAGTAGTCTTACTCAGTGTTCATACACATGCATGAAGGAAAAGAGGCGTTTTGTTTGTGCGCACAACAGTGCTCGGTACTTGAGAGTATTTATCACACTTTGTGGCGCTCGCCGCCATTGGTTTGTTTGTTAAGTTTTATCGTTTTATTCCCAACAAAAAAAACTCATCGTCGGCTCACCAATCAGGTACCATCGCACACACCTCTCGCAGCTCGTTCAAAAAGTAAAAGATATCAGTCCAGAGATGAATCCCCGCCCCACACACCTGCGTGTCCAGCGCGCGCTTTGCGCTCTTCGCGAGCGACGGTAGCGACAACGTGCACGCATGCTCTAGGTACTCACCGACAGAGCCAAACTCCAAGCCTTTACACAAATCGATGACGCAACGTCCTAGCGCCGACTTGTTCTTGGCCCACTTGCGCAGCATTGCTAGCGCTCGGACGGCACCTTGCATCCGGAGCGATCCGTAGTAATCGGCAGTGATTGCCTCAGGGTCAAATGTTGGACCAAATGCATCATCGGGCATTGCCAACAAGGAAGCAAGCTCCGTCTGCGCGAGCAGCACAATACGCCGTTCTGCGGCAAACCCGAGCACCGAATCGATGTTGAGCTTGTCGTCATCATCGCTCTCTGAAATACAGACCCCCTCATCCATCGCCGCCTCCACATCTTCCTCCTCGCTCTCGCTCTCTTCATAAGCCCAGCCATCGGCTTCCGATGCTCCTGAACTATCGTCGTCTTCGTCCTCCCCTTCCGTGGAAACATCATCATCGTCTTCATCCGACTCCGCGTCTGCCTCGCTCTGTCTGTCCAACTCGTCCAACTCCGGCACCGTGAGTTCTGCAATACTCACACCTTCCGCAACATCCTCCATCTCCATTGTCGGCGGGGCTAAGACAATTGGCTCATCATCGCCATCACTGCTTGGTTCTTCCGTCTCCGTTGTCTCATGACTAGCGACAGCATTGCCAGAGACTGAATCGGGTCGACGCCATAACTCCCCAATCGTCGGAAGCTCTGAAAAAGGGAGGTTCTCCGTCGGCGAGACACGGATGCGCACCGCCTTAAGCCATTGCCTGTTTTGGCTCTCTACTGTACAGTTGTAAGTGAACCGCCAAAGTCACCGAGAGGTAAAAACGTACAGCCATGCCGTTGCAAAAACGAAGTCATGGCGTGGCGTCCACGACCCATACACCCTCCATAACGACCGGGAGGAACAGGTTTATGCGCGGAGCATAAAAGAGACGCGGTAGTTCGAGTCCCGTAGCTCAACGTCGCCTGATACTCGATACCATCACACATGCAGCAGAACGTCCATGACAATGCCTCCGGCATATCTCTTGCCAATCTGGTAAGAAGCACAGGCACTCTGTGGCTGGACACTGATGCACTGATCGATTTCAGCACGCCCTGGGCAACCACAGGATCCACCGACATGGTCTCTGTCGACACTGTCTCCTCCACCACAATGGGCTCCATCGACATGGGCTCTGTCGACACTGTCTCCTCCACTACAACATGCTCGCCGCTCGGGCACTCTGGTAACTCGACACCAGAATCACTATGCACGAGTTTTGGAACGGGATCAGCCTTGGCCATGACCCATCTCATCGCAGTGGCAACAGTTGGAAGGTCACGAAACGCCACATTCATCGCCTGCGGCAAACGAACGCGAATCGCGCGTCTCCAGCAATTGGCACCAGCTTTCATGTGGTGAGTGATGCGTGCCATCTATCACAAAGTGCAAGAAAACATACTAACATGAACTGCAATAAAACGCGTTACGGATGATTTCTGGCAGCCATAACAAACCCCAAACGGACGTTCGGTGGGAGGATGTTTCTCACACAGCAGCTTCCAAGCGCCACCGTACATCGGTTTTGGTCTCCCTCGGTACTCGACGTTCTTTAAATCCCGACAGCAGAAAACCCAAAACTTTGCAAGCGGTATATCATGAATCAGATCGGTAAGCGTATACTTGCGCTTCGCCATTGCCTCGTCATACGTGCGCGGTGGTTTGTTCATAGTGATGAATGGGGACCGCCGCCAATCGCTCATCCAGTCGCACAATGAAAATCGACCACCGCCGCCACCGCCTAAATCACAATTATCAAAACTTTTTAATATTTTGCCAAACTTTTTAAAAAACTTTACCCAAAAATTTGGTTGGGTGACCATCGTGGGCCCCACTGAAAAATTCAGCCGACTTTCAGCACAATTATTTTATCTCTTTTAATACAGCCTGAATAAACTATTTATCACCGCTCTGCTTGGCGACCGGACGCGCTCACCCACACGGACGCTGCGTCATACTTTGTGGGATCATACGTCGTTCCACGTGGTATTCCATGCGCGTTCCGTCCGAGATCTGCGCAAACGCTGCACGCGTTCTCTCCACCGTGCCCAAACAGAACGGATTCGGACAAACCCGCGCCACCCCATTGTCGTACACAATGAACGGAAGCGTTGTGGGCGATTCTGCGCTGGCGCTGCGAATCACCGAGTCAGGGTCAACAAAGCCCGCACTGATGGGGCGAATGGTGACAGGCTCTGTTGCTCGTGCGGCTTCAATCGAATCCCACGTCACGTTCCGCGGTAGTAGGTCTCGTTCGACATGGTAGATGGTGCATGATCCCGAATTGGCTCGCTCAAATGCCTTTCTGCACCGCTCTACGGCTGCTAGACACCGTGGGTGCGGACACACTTCAAGATCTCCGGTATCGTAGATTGCCACCCGTACTGTGGATGGCGAGGGGGTGGTCGCGCTACGTCTCACCGACAGCGGGTTAAGATAGCCTGGACTGATCGACCGGAGCGACATGAGCAATGTGTGACAGGCCACCAGAGATCATTACTTATCTGTGATGTTTTCTTTGGCACCGCGGCCCAAGCACCACACGGGAACGCAGAAAAGTCGACTTTTTTCCCGAGTCGACTTTGACTTTTTTCTAAAATCTTTTTGCGAAAATTTCAAACGTTTTCGCCGAAATTTTAAAAGTTTTATGAGCACTGCGATGGTTTGGGCAGAAGAAGAGTGGCGGGTGGACAATCTGAAAAAACATTGTTCATTGCTCGAGATGAACAAATGGACACACTTCAAGGACTTTCAGAAAGGTTTTTTTGAACATCAAATCATACGGGGTTCTCTGGGATATATATCCGGCGATAATCTCAAGAGAATATATCTTTCACAGTATGGGAAAAATCGACTGGTCATGATGTATCATGAAGACATGCCCGACATCCCTTACCTAGTGAGGTGTGAACGCCGGCGCCCTTGGCCAAACCTTGATGAGAATGACTTTGTGCTGGATGGATTAGAGGGCATTACGCCTGCGGTTTTTCATTTTGATCCCTACGACGACGGCAGGCTTGTGGGCTTTGAGTGGTGGTACCTTGGTCGCCAGATGACTCAGGAAGAGTTTGATGCAATACGATCTCCGCCAACTTGACTGGATAATCAGAATCAATTTGTTTGGTGAAGAAACACAATTTATCTCCACACACGCACACACACATTCATACGCCTCAACGCATCATGCTCGATGGGATCAGCTCTTGTTCTACATAGTAGCACCACACATACTATTTAACCTGCGAATACACAACGCCATCTGTACACAAAACAAAAGAAACTTGATAACACGCGATCAGATGATCTGCTGGTTGATCATCGGTCGATGGATCTGGACCAGGATATCGGTGTCGCTGATCACCGTTGCAATCTTGGTAGACCCGTACGGCACGTTGTCCACGAGCGCGCCCTCGTCGTTGTAGAGCTGCGTGGCGATCGGATAACCATGCGGCTGCGGCATGGTGATCACCCCCTCAAACACCACGCGCAGCGGTTGTCCAACGGTAGCATTATGACCGGCGACGCCAAACGGTTCAAAGTTGTGTTGGCCGAGCTTGACGATTCCAATGCCCGCGGGGAGACCAAATGTGGGCGAATCGCCAAAGACAACAGCGTTCTCGTTGAGGAACGTCCAGAGATTGCCATGGGAATCAAGAGCAATGGAGGCATCCGCATAGTCGTCAAAGTAGATTGCCTCGTGCGTAGCCGAGATGCCGTCAAACTTGAGTATCAAAGATGCAAGTTGTTCTCCGTTCGGAGAATACTGAACACCATCGACAACGAGGCCAGAGTCGTTGATATCCCCGGGGAAGCTCAATACCAAGAAAATATCACCAACGCCACTTGTGACAAACGTTCCAGCCATAAAGAAAGACAATCCGACAAACGAACCGGTTATATCCACATATGGAAAGATGTTGCCATCGATGAGCTGTCCGTCCACGGCTGAAAGTCGAAATAGAACGAACGCTCGAACTTCGTGGAAAGCAAAAGCAGTCGTGGTTGTGAACGTAGTTCCCTGGTAGGTGATCTCGAGTGGGTCACTAGTGGCTTTTTCGAGATCGAACACCACCCACAGATTATCGGCATGATCAACCGTAATGTCGGGGTGCTGTGTGTCGATGAACGCAGTGCCTCCGGCACTCTCGGCGTTATCCGGTCGTATTCGCGCCCGCGTATCGTTACTAACCGTTGCCCAAATCACTCCGCCAGTGTAAACGTCGATCTTCATAAAGCCCACCCAGTGGTGGACTCCATTTTGCTGTCGCGTAGGAAACACGATGGTATCGCTCGCGCCTGGAACAGTGGTATTGTACGTTGCCACCATCGCGATGGGGGACGATGTACTGTAGGCTATCCGGGCAACGAACACCGCAAAGACGGCATCTCCTGAATCACGACGAATACTCGTGATCTCGGTTGTGCCACCACTCGACGAAGGCGGCAAAGTAACAACAAGCTCATTCACGTAGCTGAAGAGAAACGTATCAAGGTTGAGGAGGCCCCAATAGCCTGCATTATACCGAAACGGAGATACGGACGTGTCTTTCGTTATAACATGGCCACCAGGGAACTCAACTATGTAAGGCAATGTGTTGGTGTAACCAAAGGAGCATATGCCCGATACCATCACATGCTTTCCACCAACAGCTGATGTACTCGTGATTGATGTGCCAGTACAAAGTATACCGTCGTCTGCAAGCGCAACGGCGGGTTGGGTGATGGTGGGCACAGCGACGTTGCGCCACACACCAGTGGCCGTGATCTGGCCAAAAAACGGTACGTAGACCGTACTGTTGATGCCGACAACACCCGTCAAAGAAAGCCCGCTATCAGATCCATCCGCGTTGGTGAAGCGCACCGAGCTCGTTGTCACGTCCCCATGGAATATCCCGACCAATGCCAAGGTGTTAGTTGTCGGGTTCAACTCGATATTGTTGATGAAGAGAATCTGATCTCCAGGCCCACCAGCAATACCACTGATACCGGCTACCCACAAGACCTGGTGAATCGGGGAGAATTTGACCACGGCCAGATTATCCCGTGTGACGTTGAACCCATTTATCTGAAACGTATCAGACGGGTCGGCCGAATTCGCGATCTGGTACACCGAGTAAAAGTGGTCACTGGCATCCACTGCGGAGCGTGGTGTACTCTGGATCTCTCGACCTTGTAGCGTTGTAGTGCTGTCGAACATAAACGCGTCCTTGGCGTACAGCCCCGTTGCAGGGTAGAGTCGCCCGTCGGTAGGGTCTACACGAAGCACTGTACCGGCGGTCATGTTCGCTCCAGCGACAAGCGAATTATCGGCCACCTGTATCAAATTCTGGACTGCGGGGCACCCAGCAGCTATGAGCGCGTCGATGCGAATCTGGTGGTCGACAATCTCTGCCGTCTGGTTGACAGTACGCTCGGCCACCGTGACCAGTGTCGCGTTGGTTGTAATGACGCCGTTCTCCACCACGGTGATCGCGTTGTCGGTTGTTACCAAGGTGTTGTTGACCTGATTCAGCGTGAGCGTCGTGTTGGTCACGTCGTCCGCCACCGAGATCAGAGTCGCGTTGATCGTGTCCAAGATGCCGTTGATGTTCGTGATGTTTCCAAACAACCACACTACGTTAAGCTCGAGCACGGTGATCCGCACTGCGAGCGACGAGGCGTTGTTCTGCAGCTCGGTGATCGAGTTGATCGTGAGCTGATACGAGTTGTACTCGCTAAGGTACTGGGCGTACAGCGTGTTGATCGAAGTCAACAGCGCATCCAACTGCGCCTGTGCCGCCGCACACTGGGCCTCCGTTGCGTTGAACAAGGCGTAGGTATCTCTGAACAACGTGTCGAGTTCAGTGTACGTCAGGTTCTGCGACGTGTATATTGACCGTAACGTCTGGTAGCGCTGCCAGAGAGCGTCCAGCCGTGACTGCAGCAGTGCAGTGTCCGCGAGACACTGGGTGTAGTTGTTCTGGAGCAGCTGCAGCGAGGCGTTGTTGGCCTGGAACTCTTGACGCAGCAGCGTGTGCTGGTTCTCATACAGCGTCAGGTTCTGACGGTACTCGGTGTAGGTACCGTTGAGCGTATTGAACGTGACGATAGCGTTCGTCAGCGTGGTGTTGTAGCCGTCAATGGCAAGCGTCACGTTCACCATGACCGCAGCGCAGTTGCCGGAGATCACGGTGCCGGTGTCCAACAGATCGTTGGTACCGTTGAGTATCGTCCTTTGATCAATGACCAGCTGTTGTGTGTTGGTGAACAACGTGGCGTTGTAGGAACACGTGGCGTTGATCAGGCCCGGATACGACGCCTCGAGTCCATCGAGCACCATATTGATGACCTCCAACTCATCGCGGGTGACGTTGTTCTGGGTCTCAGTCACGTCCAGCTCAACGTTGACGATCACCAGCCGGTTGAGCAAGTTCTGTGCTTGCTGGCTTGTCCCGTTGCATGAGGTATTGGCAACACGTTCGAGGCGTATGGTATGATTAAACGTCGTCGCATTATTGCTCTGTTGAAGAACGTCGAGTATCGCGCTGAGATTCGCCGGGCACAGAAAGAACAACGGTGTGTCGGTCTGAATCTGCAACAGGAACATCTCGCCCTCGTCCAATAGCTCGGCAAAGTCCTCCGGCGAGCACGTGTCATCAATGATGGTGACATACTCGATGATATCAACAGTGCCGTTGCCAATCCGCGGAGACGTCATCTTGCCATTAATCTGTGTGTTCTCGGTGATATTGGCGTGGTTCACCGTTGTCGTCGACGGGTTCTCGATAATCAAGTCTCCGTGAACAACCACGTCTGACAGCACCGGCAAGCTCGAGCCCGTGCCGGCGATAGCGAGCGAGTCGACTGCAACGGTCGGCCCAAGGATTTGCTCTCTCTCTGCACTGGTCACATGGTTGTCCGAGAACCCAGACCACACATCCGTGTGGATGGTGAGCGCGATCAACAGGCCAGTAACGATGGCGATTGACACAAGTGCAAGGGCAATGTTACTTGCCGTCCACCACGTAAGCCCAAAGAACGACCCAGCACCGTCCACGGGTGGAGGCGGTTGCTTACCGGCCAGATCGTCACCCGTCAGTGGGTCTAGCACCCGTCCGTCCTCGGTGAACATGACGACGATGATAACCACACCGACAGCAAGCCAATATCTGTGATTGTGGTTTATCAATGTCGGAGGATGTCGGTGACAGACAGAGATGCTGCCAGATGCGATAATAAACTATTTTCTTTTATGGCACACATACACACAAACCATGACCTCATCTCTCGCTCACCCACCATTGGTCTACACGCTATCTCGTATATACAGCATCATGTCCCCTACCACTATACCCATCACACACTTAGTAATTGCCCAGACTTGCTCCGTAGCGGATACCGTCACGATGTACCTGTACCGTGAGGTTGCCGTTAGATGGTGCAAAGCCCATCATTGGCATGCTGTAGCACTTGCTGGTTTGGAGCACGCCGTAGTAGTTGCAATAAGCACGGCCGGTGACGGTAGGCAGCGTCACGTTTTGTGTAGTTCCTTCCATTATGATGCGGGTAGAGCCGAGCGCTGGCGCCGTGTCCATGGCGATACCGATCGGAGCGTGTGTCATGTCGATGCTTCGTACAAGACTAAACCCGAGATCATCCACCGAGAACGTCGGGTTCTGTGTGAGGTTGACCGCCGTGGCGAGGCTGAATCGGTCTTCGATGTACCACAGGTTGCGATGTCGGTCGACCCGGAACGCAGCGACCTCGTCGATGCCAGAGTTGACCTTGGTGAGCACCTTGCCCCAGATCAGGTTCAACGACGGGTCAAACTTGTGAAAGTACACGCCGAGGTTGATGTTATCGACCCCCGGCGTCGGTGGAAACGGGTTGGTGAGCTCAAGACCTCCGAGTGAGCTGTTACCGGCCGAGATGTGCGCCGTCCATATGTAACTATCAGGCCCGATGGCAAGGCTGATGGCATCACGCGAACCAAACCTGATGCTCGAGACGGTCTCTACCACACTGTTCTGAACCCCGCGTCCGAACCCGCTAAACTGGACCAGCGTTGCGCTCACACCTTCCGCCGCGAGCAAGAACGAGGTCGTGGATACGAGCCCATCGCTCGCTCGCGTCGTGGTAAACTGGCACGTTGCATCGCCCGTGTTTCCAAGGAAGGTGTGCCAAAAGAAAATCACGTCGCCGCGATGCGTAGCGTGGATATCGCCGGCGTCGTAGGGGTCAAAGAACTCCCACTCTTCCTCGTTACCGTTGGAGTGCGCTTCGTACACACGGCGAGAGACAAAGGCACAGTTCTCGCTGTTGGTTCCCGCGACGGCGTCTTGGCCCATCACACTCAGGTATGCGCCCGTTGTGCGATCAATCTCAAACAAACTCATGCCGTGAACACCGGCAGCCGACTGACGGCCGATCGCAGCAAAACCGCCAGCCCCACCAAGCGTAAAGTTACGTTTGTAGCCAGCGTCAGGGTTGGTTCCGATGGTTCCGATATCCCAATCGTCCCAACCCATGAGGAACACACGGTTGGACTGATCCACCGCGACGGAACCAAGCCTCCATGGCTTTTGAGCGCTTCCGCCAAGTGTTGGCTCATCCACTCCTTCGTCAGTGCGCCAGTAATTTACCGTCACCGGATTGGTGGAGGTGTCCAGGGAAAAATAAAAACCTTGTGTCCGGGAAGCCTTTGCAAGACCACCCCCTGCCGCGGCAGTGCCAGCCGGAGTGGTAAGGTCCAGACGATCCCGAGCAAGCGTAGTCATGGCCGTGACCGTGCTACCGTTGAGCAGATCCGCGCGATACATGGTGATGGTTTCACCAGTCTGGTTGGTGCTCAGGAACCCACAGCCGTACAGCGCGCCCGTGCTATCAAACGCCAAATCTTGCAGCGTCACCCATTCGTTACTCGTCGCCCGCCATGTCGTCATGTCCAGAAAGTAGAGCTGTACCCACTCGCCGGCGGGAGAGAGCTCGCCAAAGAACGAGAGCGAAAGGTAGTCAATGGTCGCCGTCGGAGGGATGTTGAACGTATACTCAAACATGACGGCTCCATGGTGGTCCAGGAAAAACACCTTGTTGTCGTTGACATGGCCCAACGAACCGAACGTAAACGCATTCACTACGTTGGTGATGTGTCCTGAAAGCCACAGTGTGTCTGTCACGGGGTGCATCGCCATACTGGAGACCACCACCGGGAGCGCGGCATCAATCAGCGTTGCCCACTCAAAGTCGTTCCCGTAGCTGTAGCGGGCCACGAGAACATCGCCCACGCCGGTGTATTTGTTCGCCGAAGTAAAGTTGAACGTGTCGGCCGAGGCAAATTCGGGCAACACTTGGTTCTCAAACTGGATGGCGCTCGCGTTGTTGGCAAAGTTGAGACTGATGTAGAAATCATCGCTGGCATCAATCGCAAAGTCACGGCCAGCGTGCACCGTCTCGACACCCGGGATGCTAAGCACGTTACCCGGCAGTAGCGTTCCACCGCTCACCTGCGCGTAGGTGCGCGACTCTTCCACTCGGAGGCCCGAAGCAGTGACTGCGTAGCCGTCGTCGTTGATACTCACCACGGTACCTGCGGTGATGGCCTCGCCGACAAGCACGTCTGGGAGCACTGCATCGTAAAACGTTACAATAGGCGTCAACGATCCAGGATCAATGTTCTCAAGCACGGTGATGCGTGCTTCATGGTCGTCCAGGATCGTCTGCTGCGCAAACGAAGTCGTGTTGGCGGCCAGCACGTTCGTTTGGAGCGTGTTGTACGTTGTGGTCAGTAGCACCACGGATGCCTGGTGCGTTGTCACATTGACCAATAACGTAGCACCGTTAAGGCGTAGCGTCCATGTATCAATCTGCAGCGCTAGCGAGTTGATCAACAGCTGACTGGCATCGATATCCAATGCGCCCAGTAACACCATCAGCGAGGTCACGCTGTTCTCCGCAATGATCACTCGGTCTCGCAGCGCGCCGAGCGCCGTCTCGACGGTAGTGATATTGCCCTGAACGATTGTGTTGGTGTTGACCACAAGCGCATACTGTTGGAACAGCGACGTGTTCCGTGCCGCGAGCGTCGGCAGCAACGCAAACCCCGTGCCGCCGATAAACGTCTCCACCGTGGTGATAAACGTCTGCAGCGTCGTGTTGGTCGTGACAATCTGCGTTGTCACCAACGTGCTCGTACTGTTGGAAGCGTCGAGCAACACCGAGGTCTGGTTCAACAGCAAGTCGATATCCGACTTGAGCGCCATTGTGGTGCCAATCAGCGTGTTGACTTCCAGAATCAGCGTGTCTTGGTTGCTAATCTCCGTGGTGAGCGTCTCCAACAGCGTGCGGATCGCGAGGAGCTTGTCAAGCACGGTGACCAGCACGTTGTTGATCGTAGTCAATACTGTCAGGTCCAACAGTGTGACTTGGATCTGCACCGACTCTAGTAACAACCGTGCACCGTTCAAGGTGTCGTTGCACGCAGTCACCGTGCTTTGTGTGTTTGTCTCAAGTGTTCCCACCTGTCCGACAAGCACCAGCGTCTCGCCAACGATTATGCCCAACACAGCCGTTCCATTTGTGCCCGTTCCATTGAGTACCATCGCAACACTGTCGGCGAGCATAGTGATGTCCATACCGAGTGTGCCTACCAGCACATCGAGATTGGTCACATCGATGGTGAGCTGTGTACTCTGGTTCTCCACCACCGTAATATTGTACTGATCGAACACGGCAGAGGTGCCGTTGCCGATGGCCGCGACTTGTTGCTCAATGGTCGTGATCTGGATATCCTGGGCCACGAGGTTCGTCTGTTGAACTCGTTCAAGGTGGACCAGATCGCCAAACGCGAGACAGAGTTCATCCGTCTCGACGACCAACGTTGTGTATCGTGTTTCCTGCTCAAGCAACAGTGTGGCGAGATCCTCCACGGTGGTCGGGACCTGGCCGCCCGACCCAAACGTCTCAATGATGATTTGGATCACGTCGCGGTACTCGATCATGGTGCCGTTGGTCGTCAGCACGAACATCTCCGTGATCACCAGGTCGTGAAAGATCACATTGGTGCCCAAAAGAGTGTTGGGATTGCGAAACACGGCCCCGTCGCTCAGTATCAAGTCACCGTCAATCTCTATGGGCCCGCTGTTCGAGTCAGCCACCAGTGTGGCGACTGCTCGGTCCGTGGAGAGCAAGGCCTCTTTCTCGGCGTCGGTCAGGTGTTCTACGTTGATCTCGGACGCGCCGTTAAAGTGGATCACAAAGAACACAATCATCATGACGGCTGCGGCAAATGCCGCCAGACTCACCGGCAGCACCCATTGTGACCCCTGTTTGATGGTCGACAGCGACACCATGTTGCTCGCTCCTCGCCCCCAGCTAATTGAAATACTCTGCTTTGGCCCGCATGTCCATATAAACCCAACGTGTTACTTTATCCCAATTTATTTTATCCCCCGTCTTTATCACACTCAAAAAAGCGGGTTCGGTCGGTTCCCCATGTTCATCAGCAACTTGTCAATGTCTCCATGGTCAATGGTGAAGCCTGCCGCGCGCACATGACCGCCGCCATTATACACGGCTGCAATGCGCGACACGTCAATCTCATCACTGTCGGACCGCAGTGCCACGCGGAGACGATCGCGCTCGTAGCTTTGCGTGTAGATCAGCGCCATGTCAAACTCGGGACTGGACGCAATTGCGTTGCCGACTTCGCTGACAAGCAATGGCGTGCTCACCACCCCAACGCGAAGAGAGCCAGAGAACAGCTTCATGCGATCAACGTTTTTCATGCAGGCCCGAACCTGCTCGTTCATGAAACGGAGCGCGCTTCCTCCAATTTCAATCGCTCTATCAAGCGTTGACTCATCCAGATGACTGGTGAACGTGTCAAACGTTGATGGCAGCTGGCTGAGTGCCAGGTGGTAGGCCTTTGCCGCGTCGCCGAACGCAAAGCGCCAGATGTCGCGATCTTCGATCAGACGAATGAACCGCGGAGCCGATTGCTCGCCAAACGCGTAGTGCCACGCGAGTCGAGCCCCGCTGTACTCCATGTCGAAGAAACAGTTGGGTTCGTCACCCAAGTTCACCAACGCAGTCTTGTGGTGATCCAGGACTACAAACGTGCGCGCTTGTTCCACCAGTCGCCGATGCGTCTCCAACGGAAACGAAAAGTCGAGCACAAGAACATTGCGCCCAGTTACATCGGGCACCTCCCCATTGTGGTCCAATGGAACGTATGCAACCGGAAGGGTGTCCGTTGAAGCAGATCCGGCCACGCAGGAGTTACGCAGATGGTAAATGGCCCAGGCGGCAGCAAGACCATCACGACAGTTGCCGTGGTACAGCACCATGTCAACGTCCTCCGGCGCAAGCGCTTCGCGTGCAAGTGCGGTAACGGCAGGAAATGCGTCCCCCTCGCGTTCGTTGGTCAAAGTTCCCGAGCTGGCCATGGTTGATGTTGTTGTTACACTGCTGTGATTTGCTCTTGCGATCAAACAAATCCTCGTTTTAAACAAAGTGAAAAAATGAAAAATTGGCCAATGTTTTAAAAAGTTTGGCCAAAAATTCAGGACACCAATGAAAACAGTGAACCCGCGAAAACTTTTGGCCAAAGAAATTGAAAAGTTTCGACCAAAAAATGTTCACCGGGCGCTACACCTTCCTCGCTGGTCGAATGAGGCGAGGTGGACGACCGCGAGGATCAACAACGACAAGGATGGCACCAATGCTTGGGAAGCACTTGCGCGATGACACTGTTTGTGAAGAGCAGAGCATCGACAGGTCTTTTAAGCGACAACGCATCGATGAGCCGGTCAGTCTGGAAGCCAGCACGTTTGTGGACATACCTTGCGAAGTACTTTCGAGAGTGGTCCACTTGCTACCCATTGACGATGTTTTGAGTTTTCGAGCATCCTCTAAGCAATGCCGAGAGGCTGTCTTGTTTAGAGGAGCCGGGAAGGTCACAGTGCTCATTAATGATGAAAGTATTATCAACCGGTGCAGGCTCAACATAATGCTCCGTATGGGGGTGATTGCGAGGAGTACTGTAGTACAGTTGAAGACCAAGGTGTCTCCAGCCTCGTACAGCCTGGCGACAGCATCTGTTCTTGCGAACATACTGTTGGTTCTGGACAGTCGCTGCCACAGTGTTCATCTGTCAATAGCTTTCAGCATGGGCGACAAGGGATCGGTTTTTTTCGCACATCTGTGTCGCGGACTACTACCCGGGTGGCGCCCATCATACAAAATGGGACTCCATCAAACTGGAAAGGATGCGGCCTCGGAATGCGGAGAGTTTGCGCTGAAACTCGGCTGTAAAGCTCTCTCCATAACCGGCCACGATTTCACTAATGCAACCAACCTCGAGCCATTCTCCAACTGTCACACGCTCTATCTGCGTGATTGTGCCAACCTTCACCAGACCCGACTTTCCGAGATTGTCAAATCGTGCAAGACGGTGATTTTAGAACACTGTTTTACAACTGGGAACGCCTGGCTTTCGGATCCCGAGATTCTCTGCCTGGCGCACTGCGAAAACATTGGCTTAACGCGCGCAATTGTATCGGATGATGCGCTGGATGGGTTGACTGCATGCAAGCAGCTCTCGCTCGAACACTGCGAGTACTACTCTACGAATGCACTCCGTCGCCTCACCGAACGAGGCGTGGCGGTCATTGTAAATGGCGCATATTGGCCGCCACCACAAGACCCGCCATCGCTGGAGACGACGTTTTGGACACTGGCCGCCAATGGGCAGTAGGAAGTCAATACAGTGTTACTTTTTCTAATTTTGCTGATACTGTTTATCTACGCTGCGGGACGAAACACGCGCACATAGGTGCTTGGTCCAGGTTCCTCCAGGACCCAGTCAGAGCGCGCAAGAAACTGCGAACCACACCACCCCACCGCCTTTCCCCCATCTTTCTCTTTCATCCGCTGCATAGTTGCTCGGAACAGAGGCAGCCAATCATCGAGTAGACCAATCGGAGTGGAGAGACAGATGGAAACAACTGGGTCTGGGCGCATCGTGAGAACCATAAACGGCTCAAATGCTGGCGATGGCGACTCGGCGCTGTCCACCGAAACCATAGCACTGTGTCCCTTAGCAATCAGATCAATCATGATCATCTTGTCGTCGGTGGGCACATTGCTGTCGCACACACTGCGAATGAGGGGCATCAGCTGTTCTATCAAAAGCAATTTCATCGCGACGTAATCGATGAGACAATGGCAAAGAAAGAACGCCCACTCATACTTATCCAAAAGCGTGTTTCACTTTTTTCGAAAAGTTTGGCAAAATTTCGAAAAATTTTGGCCAAAAAAGCAAAACTTTGGGAATATTTTGGAGGATAGACGTGCTGGCGTGGACCACACGGTGTAAATCCGCTACGCGACTGTCGATGGCAACGTCACAGACAACAACAACAACGACAATGCTTGGGAAGCACTCGCACGACGACATTGTTGATGGTGAACAAAACGTCGACAGGTCCCCCAAGCGACAACGCACCGAGGAGCCAACCAGACAGGGACCTACGCTGGAAGACATGCCCGCTGAGGTTTTGTCACGGATTGTCTCGCTCCTGGAGTGGACACAGGCTTTGGGTTTCGGACTAGTCTCACGAACGTGTCGCAACGCCGTACAGTTTGGAGGCGGCGTATCGAATATACGAGTGTCCATGAATAACCAGGAAAATGCCGAAGCCATGCCGAGCACGCTGACTTTCTTTCAAAGCCTTGGGCTCATTGGTAGCAACACCAACGTGTTGATCAATGTGCTCGTGAGTCGCGCATCTGTCTCCATTCGGTCCAAAGCAGTTCAGACCATCGCCGTACTCTCGGCTTTAAAAAACTGCTGTCGGTCGGTCGAGCTCAAGGTTACGTGTCATGGCTCCGAAGACGGCTCTCGGTTTTTTCGCAGCCTCAATGAGGCACTTCATCCGGGGTGGACAGCATCGTTCTTTATGCATGCGGCAGTATATAACAATAGCGCGATGCCCGGATTTGGCGAGTTTGTCAAGCGGATGAATTGCAGAGCAGTCAGCGTCGACTGTTTTAACTTGTCTATGACGGCGCATGCGGAGCTGTTTTCGCACTGTACCATGCTCTACTTGGTCAAATGCCAGAACTTTACCTCCGAACATCTTTCCGTGATGACGCGATCGTGTCGAGCCGTGTTCCTACACGCTTGTACCCCAAATGGTGCTACAGAACCCTCCATCTCTGCTGACAACTGTGCGCATCTTGCGCATTGTGCTACAATTGGCATGACGTCCATGATGGTGACGGATGAAGCGTTGCGGTCTTTAACAGCATGCACGCGGCTCTCTCTCAACGAGTGCACGGGGTTTACGGAATCGCAGTTATTCAAACTTCACCAATCTGGTGTAATCATTGATCTTGATGGCCAGTACTGGCCGCGTGAGCCCAAGTTGCAGAACACAGATGCTCGTTTTTCGGCCCTTTTCCGGGCACTGTGATGTACCACTAAACGACAACATACGGACACTTTTTTTTGTGAAAACAGAGTGAAAATTTCAGCAATTTTTTGAGCGGGGAACAAAAAGCCAAAGTACTCCCACCATGCCCGTAATTTAGTGTGAACGATCGCATTGAGTAACAACGACAACGATGGCAACAAGACTTGGGAAGCACTCGCGCGATGACAGTGCTCTTGATGAGCAAAGCATCGACGGGCCTTCCAAGCGACAACGAACCAAAGGCCCCATTCTCCTGGTCACGCAAGGCGAGACACCGACGGATCCGCTACAGCTCTTAGACTGCGTAGATCCGGAGTCATCACAGACAGCGTTGGAGGAATGCTACATGGCCACAATCGGTGCCAACGGAGACTTTACCTTTCATCTTGACATGTTCGATGGAAAGACGGGCGAGTGTCACAAACGAGCGATCGAGATGTACGCCAAAGCGGGCATGCTGAACAAAGCTCACAGTTCCGTGACGATCCTCGTCGACCTGACAAAGATACCAAGCGGTCGTTACAACGTCTCTTACGGATCAGCAGCTTTCAGAGTGGTTTCATGTCTGATGGCGCTCCGAGACTGTTGTCGCGCGGTCACGCTTCATGTCAACTACGGGGCCACGCCGCACAAGTTTGATTTCTTTGAACATCTGAATCGCCGGATGGAAGAAAACGCGTGGACCCCGTCGTATGCGATTGATCTGATTGTACGCGGGGATAACATCTTGCCCGGAGTGATCAGGTTTCTGCACCTGACACAATGCGACACTGCCTCGATTACAGACCTACCATACGAGTGGATTCATCCAGCCGTGGATGCCTTTGCCGGGAAGCAATTCTTGAAGAGCGTGGACAAGCTTGGTGACCAGTCGAGCGAATTCTCTGACCAGCTCACGAACTGCGAGCTGGTTTCTTTTAAGGCGCAGGGGAGCCTTACTTTTGCGTGCGATCGGTCGCTTCGGAAAGAGGTTGAGCGAGTGCAGGAGTTTGACATCTCCACGGATATCAGAGATGTTGCTGGCGCGCTCAAGTTTCACGTTGTGTTTACACGATGTAAGACCGTAACGCCTGCAGATCTGGCACGGATTGCGCAGCGTGAGTCCACCGATCCAAGACACGGATCGCTTTGTACAGTGGCGAATGACGGAGTCGTCAGTATGATGCTGAAGCTGACTTGGCTAGCGTCGGACAGCCCGATGTAGACTTTTTGGACCATGTGTTGAGTTTTTTAAAACTTTTTGTTTTTTTCGTGAAATTTTCAAAATATTGGCCAAAACTGAGAGAGGTATAAAGCACTTGCTGGCCGGCTTGACGGAGTACTCGAGCAACGCGAACAACTCCCCGGGCCACCCAATGGCGACAACAACGACGATGCTTGGAAAGCATTCGCGCGACGACGATGCTCTTGAAGAGGAACGCGTTCACGAATGCTCCAAGCGACAGCGCATCGAGGTTGAGTCTACGCCTCGCGGGCTACTTGACATGCCTTGCGAAGTACTGTCCAACATTGCGTCGTACCTTGATGCCTACTCGGCTCAGAATTTCTGGGCAACGTCGAAGCAGTGCAATAGAGCGGTGCGAGACAGCGGAATGTCCTCGCTCTGTGTCAATCTCTTTGAAAGCGGCATGGCGGAAAGGCTGCCTGTATGGCTGAACACGTGGGACGCTGCGGGCTTTTTTAATGCCGAGAACACACACATGACTGTCGTGCTCGACATCCGGCCCCCAAGCCTGACAAACGGCGCCCTGATGCTAGCCCACGTCACCACCTTGATGCGATTCGCCAATGGGAAGTGTCGCGTTCTTGAGCTGGCGGTTCATGGGCGCGGCCATACCGGGAACAGCGTAATCTCCAATTTTTTCGACAGACTGTGCGAGAGTTTTGCGGAAGGCTGGCAACCGACGTACGGACTGCATACAGTCACTGTGGGACTGAGCCAGTTTCCTGGGGTTGGACGCTTTTTAAAACGTTTCAAGTGCCCCAACGTCTCTTTGACGAGTGGCGAAATTCGGAATGTGGAAGATGCTAAGGCGTTCTCAAACTGTGCCATGGTGGAACTCATTGGATGTTGCGGCGTTACGGTCGACCATGTGATGGCACTGCAGCACTGTAAGGTAGTACATTTGATGTGTAACTCCTATGGATCGCTTGTGGCAGACCAGGATGCAATCGTCGCCGCCCTGAGCCAGTGCGAGGTGGTGCTACTGACGCACATTGATGTGACGGATGTGGGGATCAGGGCACTCGAGGGGTGTAAGCGAGTCGGGGTCTACAAGTGCTCAGGCGTTACACGCGATGCGCTGGATTACCTCTATGCGAAGGGGGTAGAGGTCACGGTGGATGGCGATTACTGGCCACCGCCGCCAAAGGCGGGAAAGAATACGCACGTGTTTTCAAGGATGTCTAACATCATTGGTGTCCGTGATAACCTGCTGGACATATTTTGAATGAACGCTCACTGACAACGGAAACAACGATTCTTCATCTATGTACACTTGGAAAACAGAACAACTCGAGCGGCGACCACCCGCTCCAAAATCTAACCACTACACAAACTCGTAGAACGGCACACCGTCCATCCGCTGGACGTACTCAAAGTTGACGCCCACAATGATAATATCATTGTTGAATGTGTCGGCGATTGCAGCACCCAGGCGATTCATCCGCACCATCACCAATGACCCAGCGTTGGTGGACCCAATGGGCGCGTACTCGGGAATGTCAAACAAAAATGATTGAGACGACAACTGCTCCGTGTCCGAGATGGTGCGGATGATCGTGTCCGAGCGCTCATTTGGATTTAAGTCCAAAAGCGCCTGACCCGAGTTATCATAAATACCGTCGCCCTGCGCCGCAGATGCCCATGCAAACTCAAGTGCGACGTTCCCCGTAGCCGTTCCTGTTGTTGAATGGTAGATGGTCATCCGAATCGGGGCGGATGTATCCACATCGCCGGGCATCAACAAGACCCAATGAAGACGGTTACTATCCGTGTCATCTTCCAACAGATTGTTGTTGAGACTAAACTCAAGTGTTGAGTGATACACATCAATTTCCCCCGGGTCGCTACCAATGTTGGCGCCTCCCATGTCTCCCGTCGCCGTCGGCACCTTGCGGTACTTACGAGCTTTGCCATGGTACAAGTGCTCCCCATTGATCCCCCACTCGTGCCCATTACCCGTGTACGCAACGTAGCTCAATTGCGGTCCAGTAGTCAGCGCGCCAGCAACACGGAACCGCACCCAGTACCGATCCATCCCGGATGCAATTGGATCATTCTTGGCCCACGCACCATACGTAGTACCCCCACTTTCGGGGTACGCCAGGTGGTCCGTCGCAATGTGTGGATTGTAGTTCACATACTGATTACCGGTAGAGACAAACGGGGTGTTTGCGTCACTCGGAAAGCCAGACTGGTCGAGAAACGACATTGTGGCAAACGCTCTCCATGTCGTACCGTCATAGTACTCGGGCACAATACTGCCCAACAGTCCATAGACCGCAGCAGTTTCGACCGTCAGGTAGAGGCCGTAGTGTTGAAACATGTCGCCGGTGTGGCGCTCTTGCACATCAACCGCGAGGTAGATTGCGCTGTTCAACAAGATGTTCAAATCCACCGTGTCGTTCCCGTAGCAGTTCCCAATGAACGCCGGAGACAGAGCGCCTCCAGCGATGCTTGTGTAGATGAGCAAGTTGCGGAACGTATGCTTGCCGTCTCCGGCGTGAAGCGAGTACGGTTGCTCCGGCATACCAATGGCGACATCCGTCATGGATCGTAGAACGTCTCCCTCGGCAACGTTGGTGTCAACATACACACCGACTCGACTCGGCACGTTGTTGGCCTCTTGGCACGTGTACTCGGTCTGGTCGCCAAACAAGTGAACATGTGCACTCGAGTTACCCGTAAGGAACGAAGCGTCCGAGAGCGCGTCTCCATCGAGATCAACCTTGAGAACACCACTAGAGTAGACCGTCACCGCAGGGTTTTCGATGTGAATAATCGACTCGTCGACATCGGCAGCCGAGAGGTTATCCATCTCTACAACGCCCTCCACATCGAGATAAATTGCGGTACCCACGCGCTTAAAATTGCCACCATCCAAGACAATTGTAGCCGTGAGCGGCGCTGCAATCTCATACTTGAAGGCGACGGTAGCAATCTCGTTTACCACCGAGGAGTCGCTCAAAACGCCAATCGTTGTGGCATAATGTGCGAAATCCGAGCCCGTGTTCTGGATGTGCACGCCCACCGAAGTCTCGGACATGAGTCGAATGATGACCGAACGCATCAAGATGGCAATGTTGGATGTGGTATTGGTCTGGAGCAGTCCATGACCAATGTAGTAGAGTTCAGTAAACGTGGTGATCCCCACCGTACCGTCGCCTTCCTCCACCACACCAAACGTGGTCGCGGTAGGAGCATTGATGGTGAACCCACGGAGCTGGCGGTTCCCCCCGGCGATTCTAAACACGCTCTTTGTCGCATCGGCTGGCACGATGATGGTAGCCATGTAGTTTGCCGGCGCGACGATCGAAACCGAATTGGGCACGTACAGCGGGCCACCACTATTGTCGACCATATGAATACCGGCACACAGCTCGATAGCCACGGGGTTGACCGGTGACGGAGATCGCGAGGCGGCCTCAGCAAGCGCCTCAGCAATGCCAAACGCAACGTCCGTGTTGGTCACGAGGATGGTACTGCAGTTCACGTCACTGCCGGCCATTCCAAGGCTATCAATGTCCGTCAGCATGGACCGAAGCAAAGCACTTGTGCTAGCCGTGCTTTGCTCCGTGTTGAGCAAGGCGAGGTCCGTCGTATCAAGCGTAGCGTCGATTGTAGCAATATCTCCAGCGTTGACAGCGGCAGCAGCAGCAGCAGCAACGGCCGTTGCGTTGGCGTTGTCAATCCGTGTGTCTTGGACAATCTGGCCAGCGTCTAGTTGATTGAGACGTACGTTATGGTCCGTCACGTTGCTGTTAAGCACCACGATATCACCAGCGTTTGTTGCAACACCGGCGGCATTGACAGCGGCAGCAG